>ENA-UOOK01000259-UOOK01000259.1-fermentation-metagenome-genome-assembly--contig:-NODE-259-length-67445-cov-8.708562_pt1 | contig 67445 bp, 53 predicted proteins | sample MGYA00245777_ERZ724023 | MGnify/ENA primary metagenome ERZ724023 (study PRJEB28704, sample SAMN03018312) | fermentation metagenome | biome: anthropogenic terrestrial biome; feature: soil; material... | reverse complement strand
TTTTCCTCGGCGGAATCTCCTGCCCTGTAAAATATGGTTTCAGCGGTGCCCTTCCTGAATTAATGAGCAGAAGGCTATTATCGTTATGTGGCACTAAAGAAAAGCTCTTCATTGCCAGATGCCCTTTACTTTCAAAAAACTCCAAGAACATCTTTCTTAATTGGTTTACTCCATATGACTGCATAATTTCATCCTCCGGTTTCTTTATCTGAGGCAGGGAACTCTGCCTTATGCGTGTTCAAAATTTTGCTAAGCTATCATACCATAGCTGTAAAAGTTTTTCAAATAGTTACTTTTATTTTAGCTCAACCTCATTTTCTCCTTCTTGTCCCCTTTAAAAACACGCTGCGCGTAATATACGGACTGCATGGCATCTTTTCCATAAAAATCTGCTCCTATCATATCGGCATATTCCTGGTTCAGTACCGCACCGCCTACCATCACTTGGCAGCCGGGCACACTTTTTCTCAGCTGACGTATCGTTTCCTCCATACTGACCACAGTAGTTGTCATGAGTGCACTTAAGCCCACAAGCTGTACATTCTCTTCTTTTGCTTTCTCAGTGATTCTTTCTGGTGCCACATCTTTCCCCATATCTATAACATCGAAGCCGTAGTTTTCCAACAATACCTTTACGATATTTTTACCGATATCATGGATATCCCCCTTTACGGTGGCCAGTATGACTTTATCCTTCTTTTCACCCTGCCCACCGCTTTTGGCGAGAGAATCCTTCAAAATGGCAAATGATGCTTTCGCCGTCTCTGCGCTCACTAAAAGCTGGGGCAGAAAGACTGTGCCCTGCTCAAATCCTTTTCCCACATAATCCAGCGCAGGAATCAGGTGTTCATTGATGATATCAAGAGGCGCCTGTTTTTTAACCATGTCACTGGTAATGTGATAGGCTTCTTCCTTCAGGCCTTTCTCAATTGCCGTTTTGAGTGACATTTTGGAAGCGCCGGAAGAAGCATCCTGTACAGCACTGCTTATACCTGCATATCTGGAAATATATTTCTCACAATTACTATCCAGATTCATGAGCGCATGATATGCATAAAAGGACTTCATCATTTCTTCAGAGAAGGGATTGATGATTCCTGCACTCAAACCGTTTAACATTGCCATAGTATAAAAATTGGAATTAATGACAGGACGGCCGGGCAGTCCAAACGAAATATTAGACACTCCCAGAACCGTGTGCACACCCAGCTCTTCCCTGACCTTCTTCAGAGCCTCCAGCGTCACCTTTGCCCCTTCAGGTTCTGAACTAATTGTCATAGCAAGCACATCAATTACAATATCCTTTTTTTGTATTCCATATTTCTTTGCTTCCTTGATAATCTTTCGGGCAACTGCTACTCTCTCTTCTGCTGTTTTGGGGATTCCTGTCTCATCCAGAGTAAGTCCTATGACAACACCGCCATATTTTTGCATCAAAGGAAATACAACGTCCATAGATTCCTGCTTGCCGCTGACAGAATTCACCATGGGCTTCCCGTTATAAATCCGCAGTGCCGCTTCCATAGCCTTTGCATCCACCGTATCAATCTGAAGCGGCAGGTTGGTTACGCTCTGTAGTTCTTCCACTACCTCTACCATCACTGCGGTCTCGTCTATATCCGGCAGTCCCACATTCACATCCAGGATATGTGCCCCCAGATCCTGCTGGGTGATTCCTTCCTTGAGAATATAATCTATGTCATGTTCCTTCAATGCCTGCTTAAATCTCTTTTTCCCTGTGGGGTTGATTCGTTCGCCTATGATTTTAGAACCCTGTCCGAAACATACAGATTGTCCATAGGAGGAAACCATTGTGATATTTTTTTCTGCGATTGGCTTCAGCGGCATTCCCCGGCAGATTTCTGTCATTTCTCTGATATGCTCAGGTGTAGTACCGCAGCACCCGCCCACAATGGCAGCGCCCTGACTTACAATTTCTCGCATAGTGGCCGCAAACTCCCTGGGAAGAACATCGTAATAAGTCTCTCCTCTTACCTGTTTGGGCAGTCCTGCGTTAGGCTTGACAATAATAGGCAGTGAAGTGTACTGAAGGATCTGTTCAAAAACAGGAAGCATCTGTACCGGCCCCAGACCACAGTTGATACCAAGTGCATCCACCCGCAGTCCTTCCAACAGTGCCACAACTGCAGGAACGTCTGCTCCAGTGAGAAGCTTGCCCCTCTCGTCAAAAATAGTCGTTACAAACACCGGAAGACTGGTGTTTTCTTTCGCCGCCAGTACAGCAGCCTTCAATTCATAGGTGTCACTCATGGTCTCAATGTGAATCAAATCTGCTCCCGCCTCAGCCCCACAGCGCATTACCTCACCAAAAGCTTCGTAGGCATCTTCAAAATCCAGATCCCCCATGGGTCTTAATAGTTTTCCGGTAGGCCCCACATCCAGTGCAGTGTAAATTTCTCGTCCGCCTGTCTCTGCCAGGGCGGCTGCTGTCTTGGCGTGTATCACTGCCGTGCGCACAATTTCCTGAAGTGAACAGGTTTCATCATGAAATTTCAGTGCATTAGCTCCAAATGTATTTGTCAGCACAATATCACTGCCGGATTCGATATATTGCCTGTGGATGTCTGTGATAACATCGGCATGCATTATATTCCATGTTTCAGGAAGCTCTCCAGGCTTTAAACCCTCCGCCTGAAGTAAGGTTCCCATGCCACCGTCGAAAAACAGCAGCTCTTTTCCTAATCTGTCTAAAATCATATTGTATCCCTTCTATACGCACAATCTTCTTTACTGCAAGACTCACAGCCTTTGATGTGGCATTTTTCTTTTGCGGCACTGGCTCCTATAACAGCCGTGACAGACTTTGTCGGAGACATCATAAAACTATCTGTCATGGTCAGCCCAATCTTCTTTGCACAGTCCAGCATCTGCATGAGCACAGCCTGATACTGTATGTCAAAATCTCCATACCCGGGGCTGAAACGTGGTCTAAGATAAAGACCCTGGGGTTTTAGCTCCCTGCCGATATTGTCCTGACATTCGTCACAATATTCTTCCAGCATAGCAGCCGCACATGCCTGCAGTACCACTGCCTTAGCCATATCGGTCAAAGAAGCCCTTCGGATGAGTCTGTCCACTCCTATTCCCAAGGTTGCTCCAAACAGCACGATTTTATTACAGCCTTTAAGGTTCTTCCTCAAATTTTTGCTGTATATCTCCGCAGTTTCAATTAGAATCTTGTCATCCGCCATCTGTTTTAAATCAAAGATGCGGTAGATGAATTTCCGGCCTGCAGCCGTCCCCAGATTCAAAAAAGAATCTGAAATCAGTGCAAGGGTATGATCGTCTACCGCATGTTTTCCATATCCCAGATAACGGATGGCTTCTTTCGTCATCGTATCCATTTGTTGCAGCTCCTAGCATTTTACAATTTCTGATAATTGAGACATAATTGTTTCCGCCACTTCCGGTTTGTTCATCGAATATATATGGATATTTCTCACTCCATTGGCAAGCAAATCAATAATCTGGTCAACAGCATATGCGATTCCGGCCTGCTGCATAGCCTCCGGGCAATCTCCGAACCGGTCTGCAATCGCCAAAAAACGCCTGGGGAATACAGTACCTGAGAGTTCAACGCTTCGCTTTATCTGCGCTGCACTCGTGATAGGCATAATGCCGGGCAAAACAGGTACTGTGATACCCGCCTCCCGGATACGGTACAAAAAATTATAGTGGATATCATTTTCAAAAAACATCTGGGTGGTCAGAAAATCAACTCCCCTGTCCACCTTTTCTTTCAGAAATCTGATGTCCTCTTTACTATATTGACTCTCCGGGTGTCCTTCCGGATAACAGGCTGCACCGACACAAAAATCACCATTTTTATGTATCTCTGTCACCAGCTCGCTGGCATGACGGAAACGATCCTCTGAGGGAAAAGATAAATTTTCCGGAATGTCTCCTCTCAGTGCCAGTATGTTTTCTATTCCCAATTCTTTGAGATTCTTTATAACATTTATTACTTCGTCCTTTGTGGAGGAGGCACAGGTGAGATGTGCCAGACTTTCTACACCCAGATCCTCTTTGATATGTCTTGCAATTTCTGCGGTATTCTTACTGGTGCCGCCTCCTGCCCCATAAGTGACACTGATAAAGTCCGGTTTCAATTCAGCAATCCTGTTCGTTGCCCGTAACACCTTATCAAATCCTGCATTCGTTTTCGGCGGAAAAACCTCAAAGGATATGTGTATCCGGTCTTCCTTCAGTTTGTCTATAATCTTCATGTAATCTATTCCCCTGTCTTTATCTTAAGCCCTTTTCTAAAAAGCTATTTTTCTTATTCTTCAATCAGGTTCCTGTATAATTCCTGATACTGTCTGGCGGAATTCTTCCAGGAAAAATCCTGGTTCATAGCGTGCTCTACAATTTTATTCCAATCACGTTTCTTGTCGTAGTAAATACGTTCTGCATAACGAATTGTATTCAGCATTTCGTGTGCATTGTAATTGGCAAAGCTAAAACCTGTACCAGTTTTAGCAAATTCGTTATATGGCTTTACTGTATCCTTTAATCCTCCAGTCTCTCTCACAATCGGAACCGTACCATAGCGAAGACTTATGAGCTGACTTAAACCACATGGTTCAAACAGCGACGGCATCAAAAATGCATCACAGGATGCATAAATCCGATGGGATAAATCTTCCGAATAAAAGATATTCGCAGATACTTTTCCTGCATATTTCCAAGCAAAGTGCCGGAGCATATTCTCGTATCTTGTTTCACCTGTGCCTAATACAACCATCTGTACCGCATCTTGACACAGCTCATCCATTACATAATCTATCAGGTCAAACCCTTTTTGGTCTGTCAGCCTGGATACCATTCCGATAAGCATAGTTCTGGAGTTCTTCTCCAGCCCCAGTTCATCCTGCAGCGCCAGCTTGTTGGCTGGTTTATTCCTCCGGAAGGTATCTGTCGTAAACTTTTTGCTAATTCTGGTGTCTGAAAACGGACTGTATTCTTCGTAATCAAGCCCATTTATAATACCGCATAAATCATTGGACCTGGCCCTCATCAGACCGTCAAGCCCTTCCCCGTAGAAAGGTGTCTTAATCTCCTCGGCATAAGTTTGGCTTACTGTCGTTACCCTGTCTGCATATACAATCCCGCCCTTCAGAAGATTGGCATCCTTGTATGCCTCCATTTTGTCCGGTACAAAATAATACTCTGGCAGTTCTGTAATCTGACGGACAGTTTTTGTGTCCCACACTCCCTGGAACTTCAGATTATGTATTGTCATAATTGTTTTAATTCCCCGGTAATACTCTCCCAGGTAACGGAAATTATCAATATAAACCGGTATCAGCCCGGTCTGCCAGTCATGACAGTGTATTAAATCAGGACGAAATCCGATGACCGGAAGAATACTTAAGACCGCTTTTGAAAAAAAAGCAAACTTTTCAATATTCCACCTTGGATCTCCATCATATGGAGCAGCACCGCTGAAATAGTACTCATTGTCAATAAAATAGAATGTAACATTCTCATGTACACATTTCAGAATTCCCACATACTGATTCTGATCTGCAATGTCCATATAGAAATGGTCTACATTTTCCATTTTATCTTCCCATTTCGGAATCATACAGGAATATTTCGGAAGCACAACACGTACGTCAAACTTTTTTTTGTTAAAGTATTTAGGCAGCGAACCTGCGACATCCGCAAGACCTCCTGTCTTAATAAACGGTACGCATTCTGAAGCTGCAAACAAAATGTTTTTCATAGTCTTTCCTCCAATTCCCTCAGTATTTACTTTAAAATTTTATATTACAAAGTATTATAACCTATTTTCTGAGTAAAAGAAAGAATTATCTGTGCTTGTACTCTAATTGAATCGTATCGGCAATCAGGGCTATAAATTCTGAATTTGTAGGTTTCCCTTTTCCTGTGCTGACTGTATATCCAAATAATTCGTCCAATGTGTCTAGTTTTCCCCGGTTCCATGCAACTTCGATTGCATGACGTATGGCGCGCTCAACACGGCTGGATGTGGTCTGGTACTTCTTTGCCACGGTGGGGTAAAGTACCTTCGTAATCGCATTGAGCACATCCATGTCCTCAACAGCCATCATGATTGCATCCCTCAGATAATGATATCCTTTGATGTGAGCCGGTATGCCGATTTCATGCAGCATATTCGTAATACGATTCTCCAGGTCTTCTTCTCTGGTACATGAATGCACGGATAATTCCTCATTTTTCTTGTCGTGATTTTGGAACACTTTTCTTACAGTTTTGATACGATTCACCAACATCTCATTATTGAAAGGTTTCATGATGTAGTAATTTGCACCTTTATTGAAGGCGTCTTCTGTGATTTTTTCTTGGCCGACCGCTGTTACGACAATAAAATCAGGGTGTTTTGACATGGTTTTGTCTTGATTAATACACTCCATAACAGATAACCCATCCATTTTCGGCATAATAAGATCAAGAAGAACCACATCTGGCTGCTGGTTTTTGATAATTTGACACATCTCTTCACCATTTTTTGCCTTTCCCACCACCTTGAGCTCTTTGTCCATGTTGATAATTTCTTCCAGCAAATCCAAAATCCTCTCATTATCATCAGCAATGGCCACGTTCAAATGTTCCATAATCCCTCTCTCCTCCGAGGACCTAAACTGAAAAACACCACGCGATTATTATATCCCGACGACCATTATAGAAGCAAGAGGAATTTGTTTCGTAAATTCGACAAAGACACTTACTTAACATTTTCCAACATGTTCTCTATAAAAATTCCGTACCCTTTTGTGGAATCTTGCACAAAAACATGGGTTACTGCGCCTATTAATTTCCCTTTCTGGAGGATTGGACTTCCACTCATTCCTTGTATGATTCCACCAGTCTTTTCAAGGAGTCCGGGGTCTGTCACCTGGATCACCAGACCCTTATTCACCTCTTGTCCGGAATAGTCGATATCTGTCACTTTTATACTATATTCATGCACTTCGTTGTCGATGTAGCAACGCATTGTCGCATCCCCAATTTCTATTTCATCTTTGGATGCAGTCTCAACAGGAATCTGTTCTGTGAACAAATCATCAATTTTATCTATCCTCCCATAAATTCCTTCCTCTGTGTTCTTTTCAACCGTGCCAAGCCTATTGTACCCATTGTACACAATAATTCCTTCCATGCTTCCCGGTATGCCATTCTCCCCCTTTTTGATAGAGTGTATGCTTGTTTTATAAAGGGTTCCGTCTGCGATGGAGAGCAATGTATTTGTATCTATATCATGTATCCCATGCCCCAAAGCTCCGAACCTGCTGCTTTTAGTCAGAAATGTAACAGTTCCAAGACCCTGTATATTATCTCTCACCCAGATTCCCAATTTGTACTCATCAGGCTTACACTCCACCGGTTTGATTTTTACATCTAAAGTTTCTTCGTTTCTTCTAAGCTGAAGAATCACCGTTTCCTCATCTAATTTCTTTAAAGCATTCATCAAGTCCTTTTTATTTTCAATTGTTTTCCCATTTAATCCGGTAATATAATCACCGCATTTCACAAGATGCGCTGCCGGCTCATAAGCCCTCCCGTCTACGCCTTCAATATGTTCTGTGTCCAGAACCATAACTCCATCGGTTTCCATATAAATTCCCACCGGCATACCTCCGACAAGAACCGTATCGCTGCTGATTGCCTCTGTGCTGACTTCCGTCTGTTTTGCCGAATCCGCAGTGGATATCCACCCGAAACATCCTACAGCAGCAGATAAAAAAACAATAAAAAAGAAAACAAGTATTTTATTATGCCAGTGTTCTCTCATGCACACACATCCTTTCTTAAAAAAAAGCAGATACCGTTCTGGTATCTGTTTTAGTATGTGTGTATATAGTTTGTTTCACACTGGTATTATATTTCACGCTTTGCCAGTTCTTTCATTTCGGCTGCACTCTCCATTATTTTGGCGGTTATCTTTGCTCCGCCCAGCAATCTTGCAAGTTCGTTGATCGATTCCTGCTCTCCCAGGCAAAATATTTCTGTTTTGGTTATATTTGATTTTGCTTCTTTTTGAATCAAGTAATGTGCATCTGCCATAGCTGCTATCTGGGGAAGGTGAGTAATGCAAATAACCTGCCTGTTTTTGCCTATCGCACGCATCTTTTCCCCGACCCTGCCGGCAGTAATTCCACTGATTCCCGTATCTATTTCATCAAAAATCAGAGTTGGTGTGTCTTCCTTATCTGCCAATACAGCCTTAACTGCGAGCATAATTCTGGAAAGTTCTCCTCCAGACGCAATATTTCCCAAAGGCTTTACCGGCTCGCCGGGATTTGTAGAAATATAAAATTCACCTTCATCTGCTCCATTTGTAGAATAATTACCAATACTACTTACCTTCATTTCAAACTGTACATCCAGGAAATTTAAATCAATTAATCCCAGCCTTATCTCTTTAACAAAGGTGTGCGCAGCCTCTTTCCGCGCTTTTGTCAGCGCTGCTGAATATTTCTTTAATTCCTTTTCACTGTCTGCATATTTTTTTTCGAGTTCTGCAGTATAATTCTCATAATCTTTCAGTTCCTTTAGTCTTTCACTTTTTGTTCTGCAATATTCTTTGATTTCATTTACATTATTTCCATATTTTGCCTTTAAATAATTTAACAGATTCAGACGATTTTCTGTCTCATAATACTCTTCCTCCGAAAACTCGAAACTTTTTGCATACTCAGAGAGTTCTCTGTTAAAGTCGTTGAGAAGGCTGTCAATCTCCACAAGCTGCTGATATAAAGCACTGCCAGCGGCGTCACAGTCCTCTACACCCTGAAAGGCGCGGATGGCTCTGCTTAAGGCATCGCTGGCATTACCGGATGCACTCTCACTTGTAAACTGGTAAGTTTGGGCAATGCTCTCCGTAAAACGTCTGCTTTCAGTCATACGCTGGTACAGCGCCTCAAGGCTTTCATCTTCTCCATCCTGTAAATTTGCTTCTTCTATTTCGCTCACTTCAAATTCGGCAAGTGAAATTTCTTTTTTACGGCTTTCCTCGTCCATACCCGATGCTTCCAAATCACGCCGGCATTTCTGAAATTTCTTAAACGCAGTGGCAACAGATGTTTTTAACTCTGTCACCCTCTCACCAGCATACACATCCAGCAGTGCAAGATGATTTTTCTTATGCAGCAGTAAATCTAACTGTTGGGTTTATTCTTTTTATTCTTATTGCTATTGCTTCAATGTTTATTGAAAGGTTTTTCTGTCGCTATCTTTGTCCACTTGGTGCAGTATTCGCTATTATATCAAAACTGAAAATTGCAAAAATACGAAAGTTAAGAACAAAATGTGGTGATTGCAGAATATGTACAAACAATTGTGCCATGGAAATACCTCTTTATAAATATGATGTTATAAAGAGTGGTGAATGCATAAATTGTATGCAGTGTATTACCGCGTGTCCAAGAAAGAATATTACTTTGACTGTATGCGGAGATGATGTACGCCCTCTTATTGCAGGAGCAGCAGCTGTATCTGTTATGACAGGCTTTTATTATGTAGGAAGGAGATTTTAACATGCCGAGAAAACGAATCACACAGATTTTCCCATGGTTGCTGCCGCTGAGAATCTGGCAGCGCCGATTTTGCTTCTATACGAAAATGCGTTTTGATGGAAACCGATATGCTGTGGGCAAGTCCGAAACCACGCTGCCATATCAGCTTTTTGAAACGAGCTCTCCTCTATATAACCGGGAAACCGGCTTTGATATGGTGTATCAGGAAAATAAGGTTTTTAACCTGAAACTGGCCGCAACCACTCTTGATAAAGTGATTATCAGGCCAAATGAAACCTTCTCATTCTGGAAGTTGGTTCGATATGCGGACAGGGACATTCCCTATAAAGATGGTCTGATCGTAGTTGACGGGAAGCTCACAACGACCCCCGGCGGCGGGTTGTGTCAGATGAGCAATTTGCTCTTTTGGATGTTTCTTCATACACCACTTACTGTTGTGGAGAGGCATGGACATGGCATAAAGGATTTCCCGGAGACGCCCAGCGATGCTCCTATTGGTGTTGATGCAACCGTATCAGAGGGCTGGATCGACCTGAAGGTAAAAAACGAAACAGAAATGTCCTTTCAAATCAGCATTGCGTTTGATGAAGATCACATTATCGGACGACTACTGACCGATCAGGATAATGAGCAAATTTATGAGGTTATAAATGGTGAGGCATTGTATTATTGCAAAAACGACAAGATTTATGAAGAAGTGGATGTGAAACAAAAAACTATTCTGAAAGCGACCGGGGCCTGTGCCTATGAAAAAATTCTCTATCGAAATAAATGTGAAATCGGCTATTCGCTTCCCGAAGGGACGGATATTGTTGAGGAAGGAGCAAAAACAAAATGAAAAGATTAAATATTGCAATCTTATTTGGAGGATGTTCTCCTGAGTATAGTGTGTCACTCCAATCAGCCTACTCTGTAATTACGCATATAGACACTAGCAAATTTATGCCCGTACTTATTGGGATTTCATCAAAAGGAGACTGGTATCGGTTTGAAGGGGATAATGAAAAAATTGCATCTGATACCTGGTGCAATCCCTCTGACTGCTTGCCAGCAGCAATTTCGCCGGATCGTGAAGCGCATACCCTGTTGGTATTTCACCCTGACAAAGTTGTAAAACTCCCAATTGACGCCGCATTTCCTGTTCTCCATGGAAAAAATGGCGAGGATGGTACAGTTCAGGGCTTATTTGAAATGGCAGGAATACCGATTGTCGGCTGTAGCACATTGGCATCAGCGCTTTGCATGGATAAAGACCGTGCGCACAAACTGGCACATATGGCCGGTGTACAGATCCCCGCTTCCTTCGTTTTGAAAAAGAATATGGATGCTGGAATCTCTCTAACACAGGCGGAGAGTCTCGGATATCCCCTGTTTGTAAAGCCGATTAGGGCCGGTTCCTCCTATGGCATTACTAAAGTGATTAATCGGCACGATCTTCCCGCCGCCATCAAGTTAGCTTTTGAATATGATGATGAAGTCATCGTAGAGGAAAGCATAACTGGATTTGAAGTTGGCTGCGCCGTGATGGGCAATAATGAGCTGACAACCGGAGAGGTCGATGAAATCGAATTATCAGACGGATTTTTTGATTTTACGGAAAAGTACACCCTGAAAACCTCGGCCATTCATGTCCCCGCACGAATCTCAAAAGAAAAAGCGGAGGAAACCAAACAGACCGCAAAGACGATTTATCAGGCGCTAGGCTGCCATGGCTTTGCGCGAGTGGATATGTTTCTGAACGCTGACGGCAAAATCATTTTTAATGAAGTCAATACGATTCCCGGCTTCACCTCTCACAGCCGGTATCCCAACATGATGAAAGCCGCCGGCATTTCTCTTGAGCAGATTATTTCTCGCGTGATTGGATTGGCGGTGGGCGTATGAAAATACTTGTGATGCCGAAAAAGTCTATCCATGCGGGTAACCTGATTTTGGTCAATGCTCAGTATCCCTGCTGTTCGAGAAATATGGAAAGCTCTCTTGTCCCAGCCCATTCAAAGAGCAGTGTCTTGCTGAAGGGCAGAGCCGCCGTTTTGCTTTCCAAGCTCATGAGCAGTATAGAGGGCTGGAAGCAGATCAGCGCAGTAAGCGGCTGGCGCTCCAGAGAGGAACAGCAGGACATTTATAACCAGTCCCTGCGAGACAACGGAGCTGCTTTTACAGAGCAGTTTGTGGCGAAGTCGGATCACAGCGAACATCAGACCGGACTTGCCATCGACCTGGGGCTTCGTAAGCCGGAGATTGACTTTATACGGCCGGATTTTCCCTATTCAGGCATCTGTCAGACGTTTCGAGAAAAAGCCGTGGCCTATGGGTTCATTGAACGCTATCCGAAGGGAAAAGAGGCTATCACAGGAATTGCACACGAACCATGGCATTTCCGCTACGTTGGAGCACCTCATGCCGCAATTATGACAGAGCTTGGACTGACACTGGAAGAATATCATGCTTTTCTAATGCAGTATTTCAACGGAGAGAAACACTTTTTGTATCGGACGGGGAATCAAAATATTGAGGTTTTCTATGTGAAGGCTGCGGCTGGAGCAGACACTGGATTTGAAATTGAAGACGACATTCCATACTCGGTATCCGGCAATAATACAGACGGGTTTGTTCTGACCAAGTGGAGGAATTGTAATGACAAAAGATAAGCATTATGGAGGGCGGGCATGGATAGAGCTTGACCGCACTGCGCTGCACCACAATGTGGACGCCCTTCGCGCTTTACTTCCTAATGGCTGTGAGTTGATGCCCGCCATCAAGACAAATGCATACGGGCATGGTGCAGTTCTGATTTCAAAAGAGCTGAACCGGCTGGACGTAAATGCCTTCTGCGTCGCAACCGTACAGGAAGGGGTCGAGTTGCGTAAAAATAGCGTCAACGGGACGATTTTAGTTTTGGGCTATACCCACCCGAGAGATTTTCCACTTCTGCGCCGCTATAACCTGATGCAGACCGTGCTTGATCTTTCTTATGCTAAGGTGCTCGACCGATATGGTAAAAAGATTTCGGTACATGTCAAAATTGATACGGGAATGCGTCGTTTGGGGGAACGCAGCGAAAAGATAGAAGAAATCATCAGAATTTTTCAGTGTAAGAACCTGAAAATTGAAGGTGTTTTTACCCATCTATGTGTGGCTGATGAAACCTCCCATGAAAGTATAAAATTTACTCATGCCCAGGCAAAAACCTTTTACGACGTCATTGCCGAGCTTCGTCAGCACGGATTCACATGCCCTAAAAAACACATTATCAGCAGTGATGGCCTTTTGTACTATCCAGAACTAGCTGAAAACTATGCAAGGGTTGGGATCGCACTCTATGGAATACTCAGCACCCGCGCTGATACGGAACGCTGCGGCATTTCCCTAGAGCCGGTTTTGTCCATAAAGGCGCGAATCGCCTTAGTCAAAGATTTATTTGCAGGTGAAGCAGCCGGTTACGGACTGCAATTTGTCGCTCCACAAAACACCAAGATAGCGGTTGTAGCAATCGGATACGGCGATGGCATCCCGCGTTCCCTGTCCTGCGGAGTAGGAAGTGTTTTGGTTCACGGCATCAAAGCCCCTATTGTTGGCCGTATCTGTATGGATCAAATGCTGGTGGATATCTCCAACATTCCGAACGTCGAGTCTGGAGATGTCGCTGTGATTATTGGGCAGTCTGGAAATGAGAGAATAACTGCCTGCGACCTCGCTGAGCAGGATGGGACAATCTCCAATGAAATCCTTAGCCGTCTGGGTGAACGGTTAGAACGGCAAATGCTCAAATAAATATACTCCTTCAACTGCTGCATGACGGAAATAAAAAAAGCTGTCGTTATGCGGCTCAGTACTTATACCAATTTCAAAGAAAAGAAACGACGATTTTGACTCATTTCAACACCGTCGTTTCTTTTCTTTTCTTATGTGGCACAGAGCGGTTGAAAAATTCTTGAACCCATGCACCATTTGACATACCCTATCAAGTAGACATAGACTTGGCGAGAATATCAGATAGTGTTACATGCCTGACACATTTGTTTATGATTATGCCCCAATATTATAAAAAGATGTATAATTTCTCATGCTCGCTACTGATATTGCAATAGGCAGCAGCCTTTAATCTTTTATTAGATTAATCTTATTTTGCATGAATTGTAATAACTTGTTTATTCATTTCAAAGCCTAGTTAACCCAAAGATTGCAGTACCCGCTTCAGCACTGCAACCTTCAAATACTATTTTAGATATAAAAAAAGCAACATCTTCGTTGGTTTGTTACCAACAAAAATGTTGCTTATAACTTGTGTCATTAGGTCAAAATAGGTGCAACGATTAAATAAATAGGTTTACAACAGCTATCACAAGATTCGATCTCAATTCCCAGTAAAAATGTCCCTAACCATCTGCAGGACTGTTTTGTTCCCCACCATAGTTTTCATTGACAGTGGGTTCGATTTAATATTTATGATATAAAGCTTTAGAGATGCGCTTCTTCATTGCCCCGCAGCCCATATTTCTATTTCTATTTTTATTGTTTCCAAACCTAAAGCATTTACATAAGCGATCGTCATAGAAGGGGGGATTTCTCCGAAAAAGTCACCGTATATCTTATCGAAATACTCCCAATCAATTTCTTCTTTTGACCATATATTTACCTTTATAACATTATCCGGCTCCAAATCTACACTCTTAAGTAGATTTGATATATTTATAAATGTATTCTTTACTTGTTGATTAAATTCTTCAGGAATATTTCCATCTAAATCTGCTCCAATTTGTCCTGAAAACGTATAAAACGTTGAATTGGGCTTTATTTTTGTTATATGAGTATAATTTCCTACTGCTTTGCTTACTCTTCCTGATAAAGATAATCTTGTAACTACATTCTTATTCATTCGATAACATCCTTTCTCTATTGGATAAACAATTTCTAACACTATATACTATCAACAATATACAGTTATCCACTGCTAGAAATTTATCTTTCAAAAACAGAGATAGAATGCTCGTTAATTTTAATATTGCTATTAATTAAAGCCAATCTCATTCCGACACCTCATTTCAAAATAATTATATGGTTGACCAAAGATTTAGTCAAGTATTCATTTGCAAAATTGGCAAACATGTCACATCTCTCCAGAACCCCATATTGGAAGGATATCACTCATACCACAACGCATAAATGCAGCATCCACTTGGGTGCTGCATTTATCAAATACTATTCTACATGAAAAAAAGCTACATCTTTATTGGTTTATTACCAACAAAAATGTAGCTTATAATTTGGTGCGGGTGATGGGACTTGAACCCATACGCCATTCGACATACGCCCCTCAAACGTACCTGTCTGCCAATTCCAGCACACCCGCATATATTGTAGCCCTGCATTTTTAAATTATACTATTTTAATCATAAGTAGTCAATATATATTGAAAACTTTTTAGGTTCAGGGCTACCCCCTAGCTTTATGCTTTACAGATTTATTATCTGGGGATTTAGCTTTTGGATATTAGATATCTCATCTACAATATACTTGTGGCACGTAAATATAAAAACTTGCCTTTTTTCTTTTATTTCTCCTAGTATTTTATAAAGATTATTTAATCTAAACCCATCCCAATTTACTAGTGCTTCATCAAGAAATATTGGCAGTTTCTCTTTGTCCTCATCGAGATGGTCTATTAATGCAAGGCGGAGGGATAGGTATACCTGCTCTTTAGTTCCTTTGCTTAATGCCTTATTCATATCTATTGGGTAATTACTGTTGCTTTCTTTTATATATAAAGTATTCTTATACTCATCATCCATAAATAGTCTGTCATACTTTCCATCAGTAATTGAATATAAATAGCCGCTTGCCTTCTTTAGAACATCTGGCTGATGCTCTTCTCTAAACTGACGGTCTGCCTCAAGTATTATATTTCTAATTAGCATAATGCGATCCCTTTTCATCTTTATATCATTTAGTTCTATTTGTATTCCTTCTATTTCTCCTCTTATATCATCAAGCCTATCCTTTTCTTGTAGATGCTCAATTTCTTTTTTTAGAGATCCTATATATTTATTTATTTCATTTAATTCTATATCAATCTGATCTCTCATAGTCTTTGCTCTTGCAATTTCTTCATCGCTGAAAGTCCAAGCCTCCCCTTTTTCTTCAGCTTGTCTTATTTCCTTTACTACTTTCTTATATTGTATGCTGCCTTCTCCTATTTCCTCTTTTAGGGCATCTGCTCTATTTTTTATCTTTCTCCTATCCATTAGATTATTAACTTTATCTTCTATGTTATCTCCTTCAATCCCTTCTATTTTATTCTTAATATTCTTTTCTAAACTAACTGCTTTCTCAATTTCAGTATCAATTTTATAGGCTAAGTCGTTTATATTGTCTAACTTTTGCATTGCAATGCTTGCATTTTTCTGCCTTTCTTTTGCCAAATTTAAACTGCCTTCTAGCAAATCTAAATCACTAATTAAATTATTTGTACTATTTATGCCGCATAAATTAATCAATTCTGAAACTTTTTTTTCTCTATCATCAATTCTAGCATTTATAGTGTTAATCTTTGTTATACAAGCATCTTTTGTTATAATCAAATCCCTTATCCTATTAATATCAACAAGCAGACTTTCATCTGGAGATTTAATCCTATCATCAGATATGGGAACACCATTTAAAGAAATATTTAGCCTATCTAATACCTCATCAATATTATTTTTGGCTTTATTTATATCTCTCTTTAATTCCTTACATTCTAATGACGATGAATCTGTTTTAGATAAAATCCATATTACAATGGGCATAGAAATACCTAATACAATTAAAGCCCAATATATGGCATTTGCCTTATTTGTAACTGATGGGGTATATATTTTGCCTAATACACCTGAAATAATAAGTAAAAGTGACATAAGTAGTGTTGGTATTATGCCTCTTTTATTGCTTTGTTTTATATTTAATGCTTTGTATCTCATTACATCTTCTTGATACTTTTCATCCCATTTTTTATAATATTTTATTCCATCACGCAGGGTTGCTTCATCTATTGATTTTATACCTGTCTCAAGCTCTCTCCTATAACCTCCTACGATAAAGTCCCCTGCTCTATCATTTATTTGGTTTTCTAAACTCTTTATTTCAGATTCCATATCACTGCAAGACTCTATATCAGCAGATATCTGTCCATAACTTTTTAAAATACTGTTTATTTCAAGCTCGTTTTCTATAATTTTTTTATCATAAGCCGTGTAAATATTTATTTCATTTAATACGCTTTCCTTCTCTGCAGCAAAATTTTTACGCCTGTTATTTAAGCCTAAAATATTTAGTCTTAAATTCTTTAAAACTTCGAGTACATTTTCAGGTATTTGGTCAAATTCTGATATGTTGCCTTGCCTTTTTTCTAATTCGTGTATGGAATCTATTTTTCTTTTAATTGGTAATAGTCTTTCAATCTTATTTATATATGCTAAAACCTCAGCTTTTTTTTGAAGCTTATCAGCAAGGTTTTTATTATTTACATCAAGTTCTCTTTCTAATACATACAGCCTATCTTCATTATCTCTTGCCCCTATCAATCTTTTATTTAGTACAGAAAGATCTGCATTTAACAATTTTGCTTTAGGAGAACCTCGTCTATCAGGACGCCAAAGGCTATTTGCGTCTATCTCAATGTCCGATACCATATCCTTTAAGGGACGAAAAAGTGACGTATATTGACCCCCAAGTACTTGATCCTGTATCTTCTCCCAAACATATTCTTCAGGAAATTGGAGCTTGTCTAGGGTTAATGCATAAACCTCCTTAAAAATCCCCTCTGAAATATTGCCTAGAATATCTATTGGCTTATTCCCAATGCTTATACTTTTATCATCAAATGTAATAATAGATTCTATCCTGCTAAGCAGTCTTCTAGAGATAAAAATTTCTCTGCCACGGTCATCAACCATTGTACCTCTACAAGAGGCCCTATCCATATCCCAAGGCACATAAGGGTTTGTTTCTCTTGATGCAGGGTCCCAGCCATAAAATAATGTAATAATCAAATTAAATATCGTACTCTTTCCAGACTCATTCTTTCCATAAAATATTACTAGATTGCTATTGCTGTTGCTGCTTATATCTATATTTAGACTTTCATCGTTATTAAACTTTCCAAATCCACTAGCATTTATTTGCTTAATCTTCATGGCTTGTCCCCCCCTAAGAGGTAGGTAGCTATATCCATATCTGCTCCTTTAAGTAAACTCCTAAGATATATAACAGTTTCTTCATCGTCTTTTCCACTTATTCCAGCTAGATTTTCTGGTTTTAATTTAAGCAATAATTCATCATCTTCTTTAATATCATCAAATATTTCAAGTGCTTTACTTAAGACATGAGGCTGATTTTTATATTTATCTATTTCTATAGACATTTTTAAATCATCTACTGATACCTCTACATAAAATATACCAAAGTATGCCTTTATATCATCCTCTAATTCAGTAATGTTCTCTATATCATCAAACTCAAATCTAAGCGGGCATTGCCCTTTTAAACTTACTTTTATTAATAGCTCCCCGTCAAATTCATATTTTAAAATTTCTTGTTCTATTTTTTCAAAGATACGTTTTTTAAGTTCCTCATAATTTGTCACATTAGATATATTATCTACAATTATCTCTTCCCATCTTATATGTGATAGTTCATTAAAGCTATACGTCACTTCTCCCGCATCATTTATACGAACTAAATAACCGCCTTTAGCTCCCGTCTCCTTTGAATTTCTACCCATTATATTACCAGAATACATAATTGGTTTATTCTTTTGCAGCTCCTGCCTTTTATGAATATGACCAAGAGCCCAATATGTATAATCTTTTACTTCGAGATCTTTAATGAGACATGGTGCATATCTTTCATGGTCGCAAATGGTATTTGTATCTAATACAAGACAATGAAGCAGTCCTATATGAGGAACATTTAACTTAGATTTAGGAAAATCCTCTGCAATATTTCTGCTTTCATTTTTACTTTTGTGAGCTGCACCTAAAACCACAGCCTTTATATTGCCATTGTCATCATATACATTAACAGCCTCCACATTTGATTGATTAAATATATATACATTTTTAGGCCAAGGAATTTTGCTTATTCTATGGCTATGGCCATATGGATCATGATTCCCAGGTGCATAGAATACATTTATATTTTCTTTATCAAGCTGTTTAAATACATCTAATATAAACTTTTCCGTAGAAAAGCTTAATGTATCGTTATCAAAAAAGTCTCCTGCAATCAAAAGTGCGTCCACTCTTTCTGATATTGCAAGATCAATTGCCGCTTTAAAAGACTCCCTAAGTGAGTTTCTTAAAAACCTTCTTAGGTTTTCATCCCTGCTCTTAAAAGGTGTGTCAAGATGTACATCCGCTATATGAACAAATGAAAATGCCATGTGCTACCCCCCAATCACAATCAAAGCAAATATCTGTTTTTTGCTTTCTGTTTCTTATTTACATTATACATATATTTTATAACCATCTATTAAACTTTTTTATATAGAATCTTTTAATAACCTGTGTAAGTATAGAATAGGCTAAAAGTATTCCAATGAGCCATGGAAAATAAGCTGCAGGAAGTGGTACAAGTCCAATTGACCTCCCAAAAGCTGTAAATGGAATACATATTCCAATAGTCATTATTAATCCTGTAAGAAGCAAAACTGGGGTTGCCGCTCTGCTTTGTATAAATGGTATCTTTTTAGTTCTTATCATATGAACAATAAGTGTCTGAGACAATAGTCCTTCTATAAACCAGCCAGACTGAAATAATGCTTGATTTGCAGGGCTATTTGCTTTAAACACAAACCACATTACAAAGTAAGTTACAATATCAAATACAGAGCTTATAGGTCCTATATACATCATAAATTTTGCTATATCGTCTGCGTTCCATTTGCGAGGTTTTACTAGAAACTCCTCATCCATTACATCCCAAGGTATTGATATCTGAGATATATCATATAATAGATTTTGTACCACAAGTTGTATTGGAAGCATTGGTAAAAACGGAAGAAACGCACTAGCTGCCAGAACACTAAACATGTTCCCAAAGTTTGAACTTGCAGTCATTTTTATATACTTAATTATATTTCCAAAAACCTTACGTCCTTCAAGTACACCTTCTTCAAGCACCAATAAGCTTTTTTCCAATAGTATTATATCTGCAGATTCTTTTGCAATATCAACAGCAGTATCCACTGAAATACCTACATCAGCTTCACGAAGAGCTAGAGCATCATTTATTCCATCTCCAAGATAGCCCACAGTATGACCGTCGCTTTGAAGGACTTTTATTACTCTTGCCTTTTGGGTAGGAGATAGTTTTGCAAATATTGTTGTATTCTCAGATGCCTCTTTTAGTTCATTATCTGGAATGTTCTCTACGTCATCGCCTGATAATATATTATCAGTAGGAATTCCAACTTCCGTGCATATTTTTTTGGTAACTGCCTCATTATCTCCTGTAAGTACTTTTACATTAACCCCATGATCTAAAAGTGCCTTTATTGCATAAGGGGCAGAATCTTTTGGAGGATCCAAAAATCCAATGTAGCCCATAAGAACCATATCTTTTTCGTCTTTTACACTAAAAGTATTTTCATCTGGTATATTATTTTTCTGAGCTACTCCAAGAACCCTCATACCTTCATTGTTTAACTTTTTAACCATTTCCATAACTTCATGTCTTATTTCTTCAGTAAGAGGGGAAACTTCGCCCTTGTATTCAACAAAGCTGCATATTGAAAGCATCTCTTCTATTGCACCTTTTGTAACAAGCTGTCTTTTTCCATCAGGACTTTTAAGCACTACAGACATTCTTCTTCTTGCAAAATCAAATGGAATCTCATCCACTTTATTATAAATCTTTTCAACATCTCTAAATCCTTTTTCTGCTCCATATTCTAAAACAGCAACATCCATTAAATTTCTCATGCCAGTCTGATAGTAACTATTTAGGTATGCATGTCTTAAAACCCTATCATCCTCATTTCCATGTATATCTAAGTGTTTCTCTACAACTATTTTATCTTGAGTTAATGTACCTGTTTTATCAGTACATAGTATATCCATAGCTCCAAAGTTTTGTATGGCATCAAGCCTTTTTACTACTGTTTTATGCTTCGCCATATTTATGGCACCCTTTGCAAGGTTTGTTGTAACTATCATAGGGAGCATCTCTGGAGTAAGTCCTACTGCAATAGAGATTGCAAATAGCAAGGCTTCAAGCCAATCTCCCTTTGTAAATCCATTTATAAAGAAAACTATTGGAACCATTACAAGCATAAATTTTATTAATATCCAGCTAACGCTGTTTACGCCTCTGTCAAAACTAGTTTCAGCCCTTTGGCCTACTATTGATTTTGCCATCGTTCCAAAATAGGTATCATTACCAGTGGCTACAACAACAACTGTTGCTGTTCCACTTACCACGTTTGTTCCTAAGAGGCATATATTGCCAAGGCTAGCTATGTTTTTATTTTTACTATCGCTTTTATCAAGGTCTTCGCAATATTTCTCTATGGGTTCAGATTCTCCTGTAAGTGATGATTGGCTTATAAATAAATCCTTGCAGGAGATTATACGCACATCAGCTGGAATCATATCCCCTGCAGCAATATGTACTATATCACCAGATACAATCTCTTCCATTGATATTTCTTTTTTCCCTGTATCTTTTCTAAGTACTGCCGTTGTATTTTTTACTAAAGCCTTAAGTTCTTCAGCTGAAACAGCAGATTTATACTCTTGAGTAAATCTAATTATTCCGCTTACCATAATCATAATTAAAATTATAATAAAAGTAGTCCAATCCCTATTTTCAGCTGGTACAATCAATACATCAGTAAATAAAGATACTGCTGCAATAGCAATTAAAACTATTGTAAATGGGTTTATAAAAGCTTTTACTAATTGAACATACCATGGTTCTAATTTTTCATGAGCAACTTGGTTTAATCCATGTTCCTCAATTCTATCTTCTACTTCTGAATCTGTAAGCCCCATCTCAGATGTATCATATCTTTTAAAAACTTCTTCTATGCTCATGGAGCTTATTTTAATTAGATTATTTGTTATTCTTGATATATTTTGTGCATTTAAACTTTTCATGTTCTTCATATCTCCACCTCCAAAAGGCAACAATAAATAAAGGTAAAATAATATGCTATTTAACCTATAAGCATTTTCAAAGCATACAAATATATGCCTTAATATAATCTTTGAATAGTATCCAAAATAAATACATAAGAATTTGATAAATATGATGCAAAATTAAAGATGCGCAGTGGAAGGTACATTGGTTTAAACCAATATGATATATGTAGAATTAAAGAGTTTTTAATTTGCTATTTTCCAGATATGAATCTATACACATTAGGAGAATAGGATAGGCAAATACTCAATTTATTACACATACCATCACCCCCACTGTCACTACTTCCGGCTCCAGAATCCATTCTCCCACCTCCAAATACAAAAATAAAAGTAAAACAGTAAAAAGCCTTTACCAAAACTTAAACAAGGTAAAGGCATAAATACCCTATTAGTCTCGTTCAAGTTTTGGCTTTATAGGGCATTAAAGCTGTATTAGGTAATGCCTTAACCTTCGGCAAAACCTGCTAACCTGTTCAGAGTGTCTCCACCCTTTTACGGCAACAGCCTACATCCTTATAGTAACCTCACCTACCGAGGTATAAACATGTTACAATCTTATATTATGACTATTCTTACTAAATGTCAACCTTTTAGCATTAAAACCCATCAGCAGCGCCAGTAATAACACTTCCAACAGTGTTATTCATATTATTACTATTACTATCGCCATCATTCTCATTATCCTTACCATCTTTATTTTCATCTAAGTTTTTAAATGCACTAGATAGCATAAGCTTTATCCTGTTTAATTGATTTACTTCACTTGCTCCAGGGTCATAATCTATTGCTGAAATATTTGCCTTAGGATACATCTCTTTTAATGCTTTTATTACACCCTTTCCAGTAATATGGTTAGGTAAACATGCAAAAGGCTGAACGCAGACTATATTATATACACCACTTTCAATTAGCTCAATCATCTCTGCAGTAAGCAGCCATCCCTCTCCAGCTTGATTGCCTAATGAAAGTACTGGTGATACAATTTTACCTAAATTATATATTGTTGTAGGTGGTGTAAATCTTTTGCTCTTTTTTAGTGCAGCTTTCATACCTTTTCTGTAGTACTCTAAATATTTAATTGCAATATCTCCTACAGCCTTATTTAATTTTCTTTTGCCAAGATATCTGTACTTATAATCTTCATTATAAGCACAATATAGCAAAAAACCTGTAAGGTCAGGAACCACAACTTCTGCACCTTCACTTTCGAGTGTTTCTATAAGATTGTTATTAGCTGTAGGATGGTATTTAACAAGTATTTCCCCAACTAACCCTACTCTAGGCTTTTTAATGTCTTTAAGTGGTAAGTTGTCAAATTCATCTACAATTTGCTTTATATTTCTTCTGTATGTTCTTTTATTTCCATCCTTTACACTTTCTATGCACTTGTCTACCCATTTATTATACAGCTCATTTGCAGAATCCTTGTCCCTTTCATAAGGTCTAACCCTATATAATACATTAGAAAGCAAATCTCCATACATAATTGCCATGGTGCACTTACTTGCTAGTCCCATGGAGTACTTAAATCCAGGGTTGCTTTCAAGCCCTGAAGGACTAACTGAAATAACAGGTACCTGTCCAAAACCTGCATCTTTTAATGCCTTCCTTAAAAAGGCTATATAATTTGATGCTCTGCATACCCCACCCGTTTGAGTCATCATAATTGAAGTATTATTTAAATCATATTTGCCAGACTTTAATGCCTCTATAAACTGTCCCACTACTATTATTGAAGGATAGCAGGCATCATTATTTACATACCTTAACCCTTCATCTATACAAGCTTTGTCTACTGATGGAAGTATTTCTATGTTATATCCACATGTATTTACTGCTTCCTCTAGAAACTGAAAATGTATAGGTGACATTTGTGGAATCAAAATAGTATGTTCTTTTCTCATATCCTCTGTAAACACAACCCTTTTAGCTGGAGAATTTCTCACTTTATGCTTTATACCATTTTTATCTCTCTCTTCCATGGCAGCTTTCAATGAACGCAAACGTATTTTTGCTGCTCCAAGGTTGTTTACTTCATCTATCTTTAAAGCAGTATACATTTTATTGTTGTTATTTAATATTTCCTGAACCTGATCACAGGTTACAGCATCAAGGCCACATCCAAAAGAGTTTAATTGAACAAGTTCTAAATCATCTCTTTTAGCTACAAAACTTGCAGCTGCATAAAGCCTAGAATGATATGTCCACTGATCCACCACTCTAAGAGGTCTTTGAACATCTGCCAAATGTGCAACAGAGTCCTCAGTTAAAACAGCCATGCCAAGAGTGTTTATAAGGCTTGCTATTCCATGATTTATCTCTGGGTCTATATGGTAAGGACGGCCTGCAAGCACTATACCCTTTTTGCCTTCTTTTTCAAGTAGTCTTAGGGTTTCTTCTCCTTTTTGCACTATATCCTTCTTTACATTCTCTCTTTCTACCCAAGCTTTATCTACTGCATTATCTATCTCTCTCTTGCTTATACCAAATTCCTCAAACGCTTTATAAAGCCCTTCTTTAAGTGCATCTTTATTATCAAGAGATAAGAAAGGATTCATAAACTTAACATTATTTTCTTTTAACTCTTCCATATTATTTTTTATTGTCTCAGGGTATGATGCTACAATTGGGCAGTTAAGATGATTATTAGCATCTTTTTGTTCCTTTTCCTCATAAAATATACAAGGATAAAATATAAATTTAACTCCCCTATTTATTAAATCCATAACATGACCATGAGCAAGCTTTCCAGGGTAGCATACAGACTCTGATGGTATTGTGCCTATTCCCATTTCATACACTGCTCTTGATGATCTTCTAGATATTAAAACTCTAAATTTAAGTTCTGTAAAAAATGTAAACCAAAATGGATAGTTCTCATACATATTTAGCACCCTTGGAATTCCAACTTCTCCTCTAGCTGCATCATCTTTACTTAGTGGTTTATATCTAAATGTTCTATTATATTTATATTCATAAAGGTTTGGCAGACCTTGTTTTGATACATCTACTCCTGCTCCCTTTTCGCATCTGTTGCCTGATATATATTCTCTTCCATCAGAAAAATGGTTTACTGTAAGCAGGCAGTTGTTTCCGCAAAGTCCACATCTTCTCATGGAGGTTTCAAATGAAAACTTCTCTAACTCTTCCTTTACAAGCAGTTTGCTCTCATATCCATCCTTGTAATTTTCTTTAGCTATAATTGCAGCACCTAATGCTCCCATAAGTCCTGCAATATCTGGTCTTACAGCCTCTCTCCCCGAAATAAGCTCAAAGCTTCTAAGTACTGCATCATTATAGAATGTACCACCCTGTACAACTATATTTTTTCCAAGCTCTTTTGGATTTCTTATTTTAATAACCTTAAAAAGGGCATTTTTTATTACAGAATAAGTAATCCCTGCAGAAATATCTCCAACAGTGGCACCTTCTTTTTGTGCTTGTTTTACCATTGAATTCATAAAAACTGTACATCTAGAGCCAAGATCAACAGGATTTTCAGCTAAAAGGCCCAATTCCAAAAATTCTTTTACACCCATATCAATAGAATGAGCAAAAGTTTCAATAAAAGAGCCACATCCTGAAGAGCATGCTTCATTTAATAATATACTTTCAATTGCACCATCTTTTATTTTCATGCACTTCATATCTTGTCCACCTATATCCAATATGAAATCCACATCCGGTAAAAATAACTTTGCAGCTTTATAATGGGCTATAGTCTCAACTTCACCTACATCAACCCCAAGAGCCGCCTTAATAAGTTCTTCCCCATAACCTGTTATTGCCGAATTTCTAATAACTGCACCTTCAGGAAGCTTACTATATATATCTTTTAGTATTTCAACGGTCAAATTAAGAGGATTCCCTTTGTTATTGCCATAGTATGAATAAAGCATCCTATTGTCTTTATCCATTAAAACGGCTTTAGTGGTGGTAGAACCTGCGTCTATACCTAAAAAGTAATCTCCTTTATAACTTTTTAAGTCTCCTCTTTTTATACTAGATACACTATGTTTTGCCCTAAATTCATTTAATTCTTCCTCATCCTTAAATAAAGGCCTAAGCTTATGAGAGTCATCTATTGATGCATTTTCTGCTCTAAGTAGTCTCTCCATTAAAGAGCTAAATGGTATTGACTCCGTATTTTTAGATGCAATTGCAGCCCCAAGTGCTACAAATAATTGTGCTTCTTTAGGAACTATAGTTTGTTCGTCTTTTAATTTAAGTGTTTTTACAAACCTTTTGCGAAGCTCCGGAAGAAAGTGGAGCGGGCCTCCCAAAAATGCCACGTTCCCCCTTATGGGCCTGCCACATGCAAGACCACTTATAGTCTGATTGACAATAGATTGAAAAATAGAGGCTGCTATATCCTCTTTTGATGCCCCCTGATTTAATAAGGCCTGTATGTCTGTTTTTGCAAAAACACCACATCTTGATGCTATTGGGTAAATTGCCCTATGCTTTTTTGAAAGCTCATTTAACCCTGCTGCATCAGTTTCAAGAAGAGATGCCATTTGGTCAATAAAAGCTCCAGTTCCGCCTGCGCATGAACTATTCATCCTTTGATCTATATTTACATCAAAATATGTTATCTTAGCATCTTCTCCGCCTAATTCTATTGCCACATCGGTTTTAGGTATATAATTTTCTATAGACTTTGTGCATGCAACAACTTCCTGTATAAATTCTATTCCAAGCCACTTATTTACAGACAAGCCACCTGACCCTGTAACCATTACAGTTATATTGTCCCCTTTAAATCCTTCACAAGCGTCCATCAATATATCTATTATGCTATTTTTGACGTCTGATAGATGCCTTCTATATTTACTATAAACTACCTCATCGTTTTGATTTGTTATTACTACTTTTACAGTAGTTGAACCAACGTCTAACCCTAAATGAAATAATTGTGCCATATCTATTCGGTAAAATACCGATTTACCCCCTTTTTTATTTAGTACAAGTTAAAGTATATTTATATTAAAGTATATTTACATAAATTGAATATTATATAAAGAGAATTATAACATATACGCCATATTTTTTATACCTCACATGGGTACAAAATAAATATCTTATTAACTTAAAAAATTATTGATTATTTTATTTAAAATATTATTGAAATATACAATCATATGTGTTATAAATAATTGATGTTTTATTATACAATATAAAGCATAATTATTTCCGCATATTAAAAATCCTTTCTCATATTTGCGTATGGGGAGGGTTTTAATATTTTATAAAGAAAATAAGCAAGGAGTTGAGAAGGTTTTGGAAAATTCTATGGTTAAATTGGCTCACGTTGTTAAAAGGTTTAGTGGTGAAAGAGATGCAGCTATAAAAGATATATCTCTCGACATAAAAGAAGGAGAGTTTCTCACAATACTAGGTCCAAGTGGATGTGGAAAGACTACAACTCTAAGAATAATTGCAGGATTTGAACATGCAGACAGTGGCAATGTATATATAAATAATGTAGAAGTATCATCTATACCAGCCTTTAAAAGAAATGTAAATACTGTATTTCAAAACTATGCGCTATTTCCCCATTTAAATGTTTTTGACAACATTGCTTTTGGATTATCTTTGAAAAAGGTTGACAAATTAGAAATAGAAAAAGAAGTAATGGAAATGCTTAAAATAGTAAAAATGGAAGGCTATGAGGCAAGAATGATCGATCAGCTAAGTGGTGGTCAAAAACAGCGTATAGCAATTGCAAGAGCAATAATTAACAATCCTAAAGTGCTGCTTTTAGATGAACCATTAGGGGCTTTGGATTTAAAACTTAGAAAGCAAATGCAATTAGAGCTTAAGCACCTTCAGAAAAAGCTTGGAATTACATTTATATTTGTTACCCATGATCAAGAAGAGGCCATGACAATGTCAGATAGAATATGTGTAATGGATAATGGCCTCATTGAACAGCTTGGAACTCCTGAAGAGATATATGAACAGCCACAGACAAAATTCGTTGCTGATTTTATAGGCGATACAAATATATTTGAAGGGGTCGTATGTGAGACTCACAACGGCCTGTGTTCTATAAAACTAAAAGATGGACAAGTTGTTAATTTAATAGCTAAAAATTCATCTATGGAAGATACTGTATGGTTTGCAGTAAGACCTGAAAGGATATTTTTAAGCCAGGAACCCATAGATAAAGGCTGTAATCTTTCTGTTCATTTAAAAGAAAGAACATATATAGGATCCGTGCTTAAAACTACTGTAACATTATTAAATGGAAGAGAAATAATAATTAGCGAACCTGCTGCAAATAGATTTGCTTTCAAAGGCGAGTCAGACAAGGTATATATAAATTGGAACTTAGACAGCACGGTGGTGATGAAATCATGACACAAAAATCATTTAAAAAATTTTATAAAAATATAAAAGATAAATTAAAAGGCCAAAATGCAGGAGCATTTAAAACATTATCACCTGTACTTATATGGATGACCTTATTTTTTGTAGTCCCAATAATTATGGTTATAATAGTAAGCTTTTTAACTCGCGGACAGTATGGGGGTATTGATTATAAGTTTACATTGGACAACTACATAAAGCTATTTAATCCTTTATATGCAGAAATACTTATAAAATCCCTAATAATCGCATTACTGACCACATTGATATGTCTATTTTTAGGATATCCGTTTGCATATTTTATTGCTCGTTCTAAAAAGAAATATAGACACGTACTTATACTTCTTATTATATTGCCATTTTGGACTAATTCTCTTGTTAGAACCTATGCATGGATAATACTATTGAGAACAGAGGGAATAATCAACACCTATTTGATCAAGTTTGGAATAATAAATACACCAATTAAGCTTTTATATAATAACGCTGCAGTAATGATTGGTATGGTATATATGATGTTTCCATTTATGGTACTGCCCCTTTATTCTTCCATTGAAAAGCTTGACAGTTCATTGCTTGAAGCTGCAAGTGATCTTGGTGCAACACCAAGGAAGGTATTTTCAAAGGTAATACTTCCACTTACAAAGCCTGGTATTATGTCTGGATGCTTGTTGGTCTTTGTACCAACCCTTGGTTACTTCTTTATACCAGATCTTTTAGGGGGCAGCAAGGTAGTTTTGCTAAGCAATTTAATCAAAAACCAATTTCTATCTGCTAGAAACTGGCCTTTTGGCTCTGCAATATCTGTAGTACTTATAATTATTATGTTTATTATGATTGGACTTTACCTAAAACTTGGAGGAAATAAAAAGGACATGGAGGTGTTATAGGGTTGAAAAGTCAAGCTTCTAAAAGATTTGGGAAGATATATAGCTTTCTTATATATTTATTTCTTTATATACCAATACTAGTACTCATTATATTTTCTTTTAATGAGTCAAAACTAAATGCTACTTGGACGGGTTTTAGCTTAAAATGGTATAAAAGCCTTTTTAATAATTACAGTATAATGGAAGCAATGAAAAGCAGCCTTATAGTTGCCTTTGCAAGTACAATAATATCTGTTATATTAGGTACTCTAACAGCTATAGGTATGTATAAATATAAGTTTAAGGGAAAGTCTGTAATAGATAGTATACTTTTTTTCCCACTTATAATACCTGAAATAGTTATGGGTATAGCAATGCTTTCTTTTTTTTCTGTTTTCAAGATTTCCACTGGGCTTACAACTTTAATAATTGCCCATGTTACATTTAGTATATCTTATGTTGTTATTGTGGTTAAGACTCGTCTTGAAGGATTTGATAAGTCTATTGAAGAGGCGGCAATGGATCTTGGAGCAACTCCTTTTGAAACCTTTACAAAGGTTACACTGCCAATAATTTCACCTGGAATTGTATCTGGTGCCCTGCTTGCATTTACATTATCTCTAGATGATGTAATAATAAGCTTTTTCGTTGCAGGTCCAGGAAGCAATACACTTCCTCTTAAAGTATTTTCTATGGTTAAGTTTGGCGTTACTCCTGAAATAAATGCTCTTTCTACAATATTATTAGTATTTACACTAGTTTTAGTTGTGGTTATGGAGGCAATAAACAGCAACAAAATAAAAAACAAAAGGTTTATAGCAATTATTTTATGTTCTATTATGTGTGTAGTATTTATAGGAGGAGGGGCTTTTTCAAAGTTAAATAGCAAAAATGCTGCAAAGGCTGAGCTAAATATATTTAACTGGTCAGAATATCTTCCTCAATCTGTTATAGACAAATTTGAGGAAAACTATAATATAAAGGTTAATTATAATACATTTTCATCTAATGAAGAAATGCTTGCAAAGATCATGGCTGGCGGCTCCCAGTTTGATCTTGTAGTAGCTAGCGACTATATGGTAGAAGTTTTAATAAAGCAAAATCTTATACAGCCTATAAATAAAGACAATATTCCAAACCTTAAAACTATTGATAAGGATGTATTAAACCTTCCATTTGATGAGGGTAATAAATATAGCGTACCATATATGTGGGGTGATGCATGTATCGCCGTGGATACTTCAAAGGTAGACTTTCCTATTAAAAGCTATAGTGACCTTTGGAACCCAAAGCTTAAAAACTCAATTGTGGTATTAGATGATCAAAGGGTAATAATAGGGATGGCTCTTAAAAAGCTTGGATATTCAATAAATGAAACAGACCCTTCCGCACTTTATAAAGCAAAGGAAGAGCTTATAAAATTAAGGCCTAATATTAAAGCCTATGATAGCGACAGTCCAAAAACTTTACTTGTAAATGGTGAAGCCAAGGTTGGATTTGTATGGGGCGCAGAGGCTTCATTAGCAAAAAGGGAAAACAAAAATATTACTGCAGTTGTTCCAACTGAAGGTATTATTTTGCAGCAAGATAATTTTACTATACCCAAAAGTGCAAAAAATGCAAAAGCTGCAGAACAGTTTATAAACTTTATATTAGAGCCTGAAATAAGCGCTGAGATTTCTAAAGAGTTTCCTTATGCAAACCCTAATACTGCGGCATATCCATATATGAATCAGGATATATTAAATGATATAGCAGTATATCCTCCTAAAGAAGCTGTAAGGAAGGGCGAGCATTTAAAAGATATAGGCCAAGCCGTCCAATATTTTGATAATTACTGGACGGAAATAAAAAGCAATAAGTAATTATAATAGATTCTAGTCTCTCATCATATATTATTGTATAGATATTAAAAGGAGGGATAAATATTGGATTTAAAAGAATGTAAGGTGGATCTACCTTATCCTGAACCAATGGTTGAAGCAAAAAATACTTATTATGGTCAAATACTTATGGATGATTTCTCTGGATATGTAAGTGAATTTACTGCAATAAACCTGTATAGCTTCCAACACTTTTCTGCAGAAGAAAGCAATTATAAAAGCTATGCCGAAACAATAAAATGCATTTCAATTATTGAAATGTACCATCTTGAGCTTTTAGCTGAAACTATATTTAAATTAGGATTAGTTCCTAAGTATATGGGGTCTTACTCTACATGGGGGCAGCCATGGAATGGATGTTTTGTAGACTATAGCAGAGATATTACTGACATGATAAATATAAGTATTAAATCAGAAATAGATGCAATCAATAATTACAAATATCATATATCTTTAATAAATGATAAATATATATGCAAACTACTTAATAGAATAATTTTAGATGAGCAAAAGCATTTAGAAATCTTTAATAAAGAGCTTAAAAAGGTTATGAAGCAGCAAAAATAGCTGTTTCATAACCTTTTCTTAATTGGCCTATAGGGTTTAAGTACCATGCTTTTTACCTTGTATAAACAGGGGTATGGATATATACTATAATATATTAGAAGATAAAAAAAAGCGGGAGGTATTATTATGAAATTTATTATTACAGAAGATTATGATGAAATGAGCAAAGTAGCAGCTGACATGGTAATAGAACAGATTAAAAATAATCCAGAAAGTATACTTGGGCTTGCAACAGGAAGCAGTCCAATTGGCCTTTATAAGCAATTGATTAAAGCTCACAAGGAAGGTCTTGACTTTTCAAAGGTTAAAACATTTAATCTTGATGAATACTATGGTCTTACTCCTGATCATCCACAAAGCTATAGGTATTTTATGAATGATGTATTATTTAATCATATAAATATAGATCAAAAGAACGTACATATACCAAGTGGTATTGCAAAAGATGTGGAGAAGGAATGTAAAGATTATGATAAGTCGGTGGAAGATGCTGGCGGAGTAGATCTTCAAGTACTTGGCATTGGTAGGAATGGACACATAGCTTTTAATGAGCCTGAGGAAAATCTTGCATTAGGAACTCATCTTACAGGTTTAACAGAGAATACCATAAATGCTAATTCAAGATTCTTTGATTCTATGGATGATGTGCCTAAGAAGGCATTAACCATGGGAATTGGAACTATAATGAAGGCTAAAAAGATAGTACTTGTAGCATCAGGGAAGGATAAGGCTCCTGTTATTAGGGACTTAACAAGGCCTTGCTTGACTACAAATATACCTGCATCAATGCTTCACCTTCACAATGATGTTACAATAATAGTTGATAAAGATGCAGCATCTCTTATGAATGCTGATTGTGCTGATTGCTAAATTTGTTTTACTAATTACTTTTTGAAACTAGGGGATTAATATTAATATGAAGAAAATACTATGTATGTTTTTATGTTTAATGCTTTTAACAGGGTGCAGCAGCAGTGATCCTGTTAAAAAGCCTGCACCAATTGATGAAGATGACGCAACTTCTGAAATACCTAAGGAAGAATCCATGCAAGCTAAAGAAGCTGCCAAAGGTGCAGAGGTTTCTATGGTAGATGGAAAAAAAGTTTTAAAAAATCCAGATAGTACATTAGTTCTAGTAAATAAGGAAAATGCTCTTCCTGATAATTGGGCTCCTACTGATCTGGTAGCACCTAAAGTAGCCTTTTCATTTAAAGAGGATCATCCAAGAAGATACTTAAGGAAAGAGGCTGCAGAAGCTTTAGAGGCCCTTTTTAGTAAAGCAAAGGAAGAAAGCATTATACTATATGGAGTATCAGGTTATCGCCCTTTTGATACGCAAAAGAGAATATACAATAACGAGGTAAATCAAGTTGGCGAAGAAGAGGCTAAAAAGAATGTAGCAATACCAGGCTACAGTGAACACCAAACAGGACTTTGTATAGATGTATCTAGTGAGGATATGGATTTTCTGCTTAAAGAAGAATTTGAAGATACAAAAGAGGGAAAATGGTTAGCAGATAATGCTAAGGATTTTGGATTCATAATACGCTATCCCAAAGATAAGGTATCTATTACAGGATATAACTACGAGCCATGGCATATTAGATACGTAGGAGTTGAGGCTGCAAACTTTATTGTATCCCACAATATAACCCTCGATGAATACTATACTGAAGTAGCAAAAAAATAAAACTTAAATAAAAAAATGTACAGCATATCATATACTGTACATTTTTTCTTACCTCTTACCAATTATCTCTTACCTGTTGCTTATTCTCTACAAAAAGTTCCTTTGATTTCAATATGAATATAAATGCAACTACTGCAGTTAATGCTATGTAGCCTTCAATTAAAAACAGATTGACCCCGTTTGCCTGCATAATCCCAAGTGGTGAATCAATTATCATATGAAGAAGTATTGCATATACAACATATTCAAACTTTTCATTCTTTACTCCATACAGCACTAAAATAGACAAAGCTATCTGTAGGGTAAACGCAAATATTCTCTCTACCCCACTAATTGCAAAATAGTATGACGGGGTGGTTATAAGCTGATTTTTAATAGCATCTGTAATCTCTCTCTGGTTAATGGAAGGTGCAATGACCTTATCAAAATTACCTGAGTTAATAGAAAATGAATAATAAATATTATTAATACTAGTAATTCCTACTACTAATATTGCCTCTATTCCTCCATGTCCTATACCAAAGGCAATACCATCATTTCTATCTAAATTTTCTTTTAATATATACTTAAATCCCACAAATCTTCCTAGCTCCTCAAACAATCCTGCAGTTAGTCCCAAAAACAGTGATATAAGTATTGAGTTTTCCTCCATAGATTTATACCACTTTTGTGTTGATAACAATTGGAGTATTGGAATTCTAAGTACTAGCTGTGAAACAAAGAACACTAAAACTCCGACAAATACTGGCTTTAGCGATATTTCCTTCTTCTTATAATAATAAATTGTAAGTCCTATAGGAAGAAAAAAAGAAATAATTAGTGATAAAAACATAAAAGCTATTGATGCCTGGTTAACCATAATATCCCTCCATAATTTTAATTTAATTCTCTATTTCTCCATATCTCTTTGTTCCAAAAGATATTAATACTTTATAGAATACTATACCTAAAACTAAAAAGCTAATTATCAGTGTTAAATAGGCAAAAGTACTATTTTTAATAAACTTTCCAACCAAAAATATAATCAAAACTGACCATAAGAAGTTTAAAAACATACTTAAAACGCCATTTAAATTCTGCTTTACCGCCTTTTGAGGGTTATTCCAATTAAAATATGGTCTAAACAAATCAATAATAAGGGATATTTCAATAATTGATAAAGATGCAATAGTTGAAATAATAATTGCAATAAACGTATATAATATATCCATCTTTAAAATAAATCCAAATGATAAAGTAGTTAATATTACACCCGTCTCTGTAATTACAAAGGCATGTATTGCCTTTCCTAATAGCTGTTCTTTAGGAGATACTGGTATATACTTTGATATATAAAATTCATTACCCTCTCTAGATATTGCTGTTGGTGAGGTCATGTTTGCAGCTATTGTAAATACATTTATCCCTACAACCCCAAGAGTGAGCAAAATTGGGTTTCCTTTATTTAAAAAGCTTAGCTCTTTTAGTGATTCTTCTCCCGCAAATATAAATGTTATTATAAATATTGCAGGTAGAAGAAAAGATGGCAGTGCACAGTTTACAAAGAAAGATGGAACCCTATTTAAAATCTTAAACTCCTTCCAAAATACTGCACTTATTTTACCTCTGCTTACTAATTCATTAGAAAGCTCCCTATCACTAACCTTTTTCCTTTTGGCTTCTGATTCCTTTAAGCCTAAAAGTCCCCCAAAGAATAACTTCTGTCCAAAATATAAAAATGCAAATATAAATATAGATGATATTGCTAAAAACAAAATTAAATATAAAAGGCCACCTAAAGTTTTATATTTTATTAATGCCATACTTATCCATGCTCCAGGTGGATATGCAGCTGCAATAGAGCTTATAAGTCCATTTTCAGAAAAAAATAATGCTTTTATCTTTTCAGGATCACCTTGTGATGCGGTTTTTTGTATAGCCACCTGGATACCAAGTATTATAAATATTCCTAATATAGCACCTATAATACTAAGCAAATCCTTTTTCTTTCCAATGTTAACCACCCTCATAATAATCATTGAAATTATTGAAACTATACAAAGTGGAATTATTGGAACTACCAATAATGCAATAATACTATATAAATAGTAAAGTATTCCTGCACCAGTTTTGGTACCGTAAATTATTAGGGGAGGAAGAAGTATGGGAATTGATGTTAAGTACTCACTTGTAAGCACCACCCCAAGTTTTGCTCCAAGTATTTGCCATGGTTTAAAAGGCATTGATACTAACTGTTCAGTATCATCTGTAAAATAGAAAGCACTTATAACAACAAATATCCCAAATATTAAAACCACGGTACTAGATATAACAACTCCAATAGTTATTATTGCTCCTGCCTGCCCAAACTCATGTAGCCCTGCATAGCTAGAATCAATAAATAAAATATATCCAATAAGTATTGGAAGAATCGATAAAGCTATTACTAATATTAGTCCAACAAACTTTAATACTTCCTTTTTATCTTTTGATGCTTTATATTTAAAGTTAGATATTCCATACCATGAATTAAATAATGTTTTAAATAAAGAAATGGTTTTACTCATTTTCAGTCATCTCCAAGAATATTTTTTCAAGAGATTCGTTTCCTTTTGCAGATTCCCTTATCTTATCCATGGTACCGCAAAATATTATCTTGCCTTTATTTATAATTGCTATTCTATCACATAACTTTTCTGCAACCTCGAGTACATGAGTTGAGAAAAATACGGTTTTACCCTGGGATGTATGCTCTCTCATCATCTCCTTTAATATAAAGGCTGATTTTGGGTCAAGTCCTGTAAGAGGCTCATCAAGTATCCAAAGGGATGGATTATGTAGTAGCGCACCAATTACTATTATCTTTTGCTTCATTCCATGGGAATAGCTTTGTATTAAATCCTCTGCAGAATCATACAAGCTAAATCTATCCAGCAGAGTTTTTATCCTTTCTCTCCTTATATCTTGGGGAACCTCATACACATCCGCCATAAAATTTAAATATTCGATGCCCTTTAATTTATTAAACATATCAGGATCATCTGGTACATATCCAAACTGCATCTTTGCTTTTATGCTGTCCTTTTTTATATCAAATCCATTTAATTTAATTGAGCCAGAATCAGCATTTAAAATACCTGTTATCATCTTTATGGTGGTTGTCTTCCCAGCACCATTAGGCCCTAAAAAGCCAAATATCTCCCCATCCATTATCTCCATGGATATATCATCCACAGCCTTTATTTGCCCTTTGTTATAGTTTTTTGATACATTCTTTAATTCAATCATAAATTCACCTCTAATTTATAAAATATAGATATTTAAATCTACTATTCCCATTATAATATAATATTATCTTTATATATATGGTTAAAAAGTAAAATATGCATCACCAATATAATTTAATATTGTGATGCATATTCTTTAAAGTAATTCTTAACTACCAAGATAAGCTTCCTTAACGGTTTCATCTTTTAATAATTCCTCTGCTTTCCCCTCTATTGCAATGCTTCCATTTTGTATTACATATCCCCTATTTGCAATAGACAGTGCAATATTTGCATTTTGTTCAACAAGAAGTACCGTGGTGCCACTTTCATTTATATCTTTTATAATAGAGAATATTTCATCTACCATAAGTGGTGCAAGTCCCATTGATGGTTCATCAAATAACATAAGCTTTGGTTTTAACATAAGAGCCCTGCCAATAGCAAGCATCTGCTGCTCTCCACCGCTTAATGTACCCGCTATCTGCTTTCTTCTTTCTTTAAGCCTTGGAAATCTTGCAAATACCTTTTCATAATCCTTTTTGATTCCTAACTTATCATCCCTTGTATATGCACCCATCTCTAGGTTTTCCATAACAGTCATATTTGAAAATATTCTTCTTCCCTCGGGTACATGAGATATACCTAAGCCTACTATCTCAGGGGCTTTTAATCTGTCAATACTATCTCCACAAAACTCTATAGTACCATCCTTAGGCTTTACAACCCCTGATATTGTCCTAAGCATTGTAGTTTTACCAGCTCCATTTGCTCCAATTAATGTTACTATTTCTCCTTCGTTTACATTTATTGAAACACCTTTTAGTGCATGAACTGCCCCAAAATAAACATTAACATCCTTAAGATCTAACATGATACCTTCCTCCCAAGATATGCCTCAATAACCCTTTCATTATTCTGTACCTCATCAGGGGTTCCTTCTGCTATTAAGGTACCATAGTCAAGAACATATATTTTATCGCATATTCCCATAACCAAAGACATATCATGCTCTATAAGTATTATTGTAAGTTTAAATTTATCTCTTATCCATTTAATAAGTTCTGTAAGCTCTTTTGTTTCATTTGGGTTCATACCTGCTGCAGGTTCGTCTAATAAAAGCAAATCTGGGTCTGCTGCAAGCGCTCTTGCAATTTCTAATCTTCTCTGCTCACCATATGGAAGGTTTTTAGCAAGTTCATCCTTTTTATCCTCAAGATTAAATATTTCAAGTAACTTTAATGAGGAATCATGAATCCTTTCTTCTTCTTTATAATAGGATGGAAGCCTAAAAATAGCTGAAAATATATTGCAGTCAATATTATGATTAAATGCAAGGCTAACATTATCAAGTACAGTCATATTCTTAAACAATCTTATGTTCTGAAAAGTCCTTGATATTCCATAATCAGTTATTTTATATGGCTTAAGCTTTTTTATATTTTTATCTTTATAAGATATATCACCAGAAGATGGGGTATACATTCCAGTTAAAAGATTGAATAATGTAGTCTTTCCAGCACCATTTGGCCCAATAAGCCCTGCAATTGTTCCCCTATCTATATCCATATCTATATTTGATATGGCGGTTATACCTCCAAAGGTTTTTGTAAGTTTATTTATTTTGATTGCCGACATTTAATTTTCCTCCCCTCTTAAATAATTTAACGCTTGATTCATAATCACCTAAAATGCCTTGAGGCCTATATACCATTATTGTAAATAGTATTAGAGAGTATAATATCATTCGAATCTCTGGTACACTTTGAAGAAGCAGTGATATTAATGATAATAAAAAGGCACCAACTATTGATCCTTTAATACTTCCCATCCCCCCGAATACAACTATAACAAGTATGTCTATAGATTTCATAAAACCAAATGCATCAGGTTTTATAAAATAAAAATAGTTAGCATAAAGCGCCCCAGCTATTCCTGCAAAGAATGCACCTATTATAAATGAAAGTACCTTATATAATGTAGTATTAACTCCCATTGCCTCAGCTGCAATCTCATCTTCCCTAATTGCTATACATGCTCTTCCAGCATAAGAATTAACAAAATTTTTGATTACTGTAACCGTTATAACAACCATGAAGTAAATCCATGTCCATGTAGTATATTGAGGTATATCATTAAATCCACTTGCCCCCCCAACATATTCTATATTAAGAAGTATATTTCTAATTATTTCACTAAACCCTAATGTTGCTATTGCAAGATAATCACCCTTAAGCCTTAAGGTTGGAATACCTATTAAAAGTCCTACAAATGCTGCTGATACTGCAGCTAATAATATTGCTGCAATAAATGGCAGTCCTAATTTTGCAGTTGCAATTGCAGATACATAAGCACCTATTGCCATAAAACCTGCGTGGCCTAAAGAAAACTGACCAGTAAATCCTGTTATTAAATTTAAACTAACAGCAAGTATAATATTAATGCCTATTATTACAAGATTCATTTCTATATAAGAGTCAATAATGTTTGCCTTTATAAGTATCTCAGATATAGCATAGGTGCCTAATACCAAAATAATCATCTTTATATTCTTTTTATTAAACCATTTCATATATATCACCCCTCACCTATACCTTTTCTCTTGCAGTTGTACCAAATAAGCCGTTTGGCTTAATAATAAGCACTATAATCAGTATTGCAAAAGCCACTGCGTCTTTATATAGTGAATTACCATAGGCACTAACCATTGTTTCAGTAAGTCCTAAAAATATTCCACCAAACATGGCTCCTGGTATAATACCGATTCCGCCTATTACTGCTGCAATAAATGCTTTTAATCCTGGAACCATACCCATTAGAGGGTCTATGGAATTATAATACACTCCAACAAGTACTCCTGCTGCACCTGCAAGAGCAGAGCCTATTGCAAAAGTATATGATATGGTTTTGTCAACATTTATTCCCATAAGCTGTGCAGCCTCACTGTCTAAAGATACTGCCCTCATTGCCTTGCCTATTTTTGTATTGTGTATAATATACTGCAGCATAATCATAAGGAGTATTGTTATTATGATTATATAAATATCTTTGCTGTTTAAAATTACTCTTCCATTTAAAATATTGATTTTCTTGCCTGCTAAAACATCTGGAAATGTTCTAGTCTCAGCACTAACAAAATACATCATCACATATTCTATAAAAAGTGATACGCTTATTGCAGTTATTAAGGCCGCAATCCTTGAAGAGTTTCTTATAGGTTTGTATGCCACCTTTTCTATAACTACACCAATTATTGCACATGAAAGCATCGATATTACAAGCGCTGGTATAAAGCTCATATTAAGAAATGTGGTCAATGCAAATCCTATATATGCCCCAAGCATAAATATGTCTCCATGGGCAAAATTAATTAAATTTATTATTCCATAAACCATTGTGTATCCAAGAGCAATAAGTGCATATATGCTGCCTAAAGTAATGCCATTTACAAGCTGCTGTAGTAATTTTCCCATTTACTCACACCCTTTTAAACAAAATCTAAGTATCTAAAGAGGGGGAATACCCCTCCTTGTAACAAGTTAGTTTAATATAATAACGTAATTTATTTTTTATGGCTGCTGCTTTTTAAGGAAGGTTTGCTCTCCATCTTTCATCTCAATTATTGTTATTGATTTTACGGGATTATGATGCTTATCTATAGAAAGCTCCCCAGTTATTCCTTTAAAACCTTTTGTAGATGCAAGAGCATCTTTAAGTTTTATAGGGTCAGCCTCTCCTGCCCTTTGCAGCGCATCTTTTAGGAAATAAGCTAAGTCATATCCTAAAGCATTAAATGCATTAGGGTCTTTTTTGTATTCTTTCTTAAATGCCTCTTTAAACTCTACCACTTCTTTAGTGGTGTCTTTAGATGAGTAATGATTTGTAAAGAATACGTTGTTTAATGCATCCTTCCCTGCAAGATCAGCAAGCTTTGGAGAATCATACCCATCGCCTCCTATAACTGGTACATCGATTCCTAATTCTCTTGCCTGTTTTACTATTAAACCAACCTCTTCATAATATCCTGGTACATACAGTACATCAGGATTTGAATCCTTTATGTTTGTAAGGGCTGCTTTAAAGTCTTTATCCTTTTGCTGGTATGCTTGTTCAGCAACTATTGTCCCGCCTAAGCTTGTGTATGTTTCTTTAAAGCTCTTAACGAGCCCCTTACTATAATCACTTGTATTATCCAAAAGAATTGCTGCTTTTTTTGATTTCAAATCATCTGATGCAAAGTTTGCAAGTATGGATCCTTGAAACGAGTCATTAAAACATGTTTTAAATGCAAATTCTCTTACATTTCCATTGCTGTCTACTGTTACATCATCATCAGTTGCTGAAGCAGAAATAAGTGGAACCTTATTTTTATTTGCAACTGGTATTGCGGCTTTAGCATTTCCAGATGTTGCAGGTCCTAATATTGCTACAACCTTATCTCTTGTTATGAGCTTTGTAGCAACGTTAGCAGTCTCTGCATTTTCAGATTTATTATCTGATTTTACAAGCTTTATTTGCTTACCTAAAACTCCTCCAGCTGCATTTATCTCTTTAACTGCAAGTTCAATTCCTTCCACAAGCCCTTGACCATATGTTGCAACCTGGCCTGAAAGTTCATAATCAAGACCGACTTTTATCTTGTCACTTTCAGCCTTCCCGCACCCTGCTAATAAACTAATAACTAAAACAAATACCAAACCCAATGATAATTTCTTACTCATAGTTAATCCCCCTTTTAAAATAATTTTTCATATACTTTGGAAATACAACATCAATTTCTATGTCTCCATCATCCGTCTCTCCAGTAGTTCCCAACTGATACCCCCCTTTCAACTATTTTAAGGTATTAAAAAAACGCCTCTATATGTATAAATATACATATAGAGGCGTTTTAATAGCTGTACGCTGTACCACTCTACTTTTATTATTGACTTACGGCAATAAACTCTAAAGGCTCAATCAAGCCTTTGCATTATAACGTATGCATAAACGTCATGGCCTACATAAGCTTCAACCATGCAACTTCGGAGTGACCATTATATCTATTAGTACCAGTTTCCACCATACCCGGCTCTCTTTGCCTAATTTAAAGATATCTTTATCTCCATCATCATCGTTTTATATCGTGTATAAACTCTTACAATCATTAATAATCTTTCAAAAATTGATATTGTAAATAATTTAGCACAATAAAGTCGTAACGTCAACTACTTTTTTAAATGTTTTATAATTTTTATTTTTCTGAAGCTTTATACAATTCCTATAATCTGCTTTCTAGCTTTTCCTTTTCATTCTCATATCCAGGTTTTCCAAGAAGAGCAAACATATTTTTCTTGTATGCTTCAACACCTGGTTGATTAAATGGATTTACACCTAGTAGGTATCCACTTATACCGCAAGCCTTTTCAAAGAAATATATTAAATATCCAAAATAATACTCATTAATTTCTGGTACATTTAATATAAGATTAGGTACTCCACCGTCAATATGTGCAAGTACAGTACCTTGGAATGCCTTTTTGTTTATATAATCCATTGTTTTGCCTGCAAGGAAGTTAAGTCCATCAATATTTTCTTTATCTTCTTTTATTTCTATATCAACTGAAGGCTTCCCTACATTTAGCACTGTCTCGTATATATTTCTTAATCCTTGTTGTATATACTGTCCCATTGAATGAAGGTCTGAAGAAAAGTCAACTGCAGCAGGGAATATACCCTTTCCATCTTTTCCTTCACTTTCACCGTAAAGCTGCTTCCACCATTCAGAGAAATAGTGAAGAGTAGGCTCATAGTTCACAAGTATTTCAGTTGTCTTTCCCTTTCTATAAAGTATGTTTCTTATTACAGCATACTTATAACATGGATTGGTATTTAAATCTTTATTGTTTAAATCTACATAAGCATCATATGCTCCATCCATCATCTTTTGTATATCAATGCCGCAGGCTGCAATTGGAAGCAATCCAACTGATGTAAGTATGGAATATCTTCCGCCAACATCATCTGGAATAACAAAGGTATCATACCCTTCTTTATCTGCTAAGGTTTTTAGTGCGCCTTTTTCTTTATCAGTAGTTATAAATATTCTCTTTCTAGCTTCATCTGCTCCATATTTATCTTCTAAGTATTCTTTAAAAATTCTAAAAGCAATTGCAGGTTCTGTAGTTGTTCCGGATTTTGATATAACATTTACAGAAATATCTTTTCCCTCTATAACATCAAAAATCCCTGATAGATAGGCACTGCTTATATTATTTCCAGCAAATATAACCTGTGTACCTTTCCTTTTTCCTTTAGGCAATAAATTATAGAATGGGTGAGAAAGTGCTTCAATTGCAGCTCTTGCTCCAAGATATGATCCTCCTATACCAATTACTATAAGTATATCTGATGTTCTTTTTATGGTCTCTGCAGCCCTTAAAACGCTGTTAAACTCTTCTTTATCATATTCACTAGGCAAATCAACCCAGCCTAAATAGTCACTGCCAGGGCCTTTCTTATTATGCAGCATATCATGAGCAACAGCAGCCTGATATGTCATATTTTCTATTTCATTTTCAGAAAAGAATGATAATGATTTAGAATAATCTAATGTAACTTTATTTTCCATAAACACACCCTCCAATGGTACTATTTCGTATACATCATTTTATAATGCATACAAAATAATTTTATAATAGTAAAATTTCAAGTTCAAGTTATATATTATCACACCATAGCTAATACTTAAATATCTGCCATAGCTTTTACAGAAACAGCATATTCAGATGGGGTCATATTAACATATCTTTTGAAACTTCTTGAAAAATAATGCACTGAATCAAACCCTAACATCTCAGATATTTCAGTAAAGTTGTTTTTGCCTTCCCGTATAAGTTTCTTTGCCTCTTCCATCTTTAACATTCTAAAATATGACATAACTCCCTGGCCTGTAGATTCTTTAAATATGGTCTTAAGATATGTCTTTCCAAAATAGAATTCTTGGCATATATCATCAAATCGCAGGTTTTTATGTAGATTATTATTCATAAATTCAATTATATTATCTGTAATATCCTCCTCCACCCTTTTTTTAGCTGCAGAATATAATCTCTCCTCACTATGGGATGAGCTATTTTCTCTTATTAATCCTATAAGAAGCATTTCAAGATAAATTTTAATTAGCTGTTCAGAGCCTACTTTTGCATTATCCCTTTTTTCTAATGTAACGTAGTCCTTACAAAGATCATTAACAAATGTATTTTTCCCCTCTTTTATTATTTTACCTATTAAATCTTTTTTAGAATTTGAAAGATATAAAATCTTATTCTCAAAAAACTTCATGGCCTCTGAATTGCAGTCAAAACTTATGACCACAATATTAGGAGCAATCTTCCCATTAGCCCAAACACTATGAAACTCATTAGGCTTATGAAATACAATGTCCCCCTGCTCTAATTTGTACCCCTTAGTATCTGCCATAATCTCAACTTCACCACTATCCACATATAAAAACTCCCAGAAATTATGTTTTTCACCTTTAAAAACATAATCACTTGCAAATTCAAAATAATGTATTGATATAATACTGTTTATAGTGATAATATCATTAAGCTTTGCTTTTGAGTATTCAACATCCATACCTAAAATAATCATTCCTTTCGACAGTTAACTAATCAGTATCAATATACATATTTTGACCAAAAGTATAAATAAGCAGTCCATTATTCTATATATAATTAATTCTATTTATAGTAGATTGTATATTGAAGACGTAATTTAAACTTTATATTTTAAACCATATCTATATTATAACTATTAAAATGACGAAAGGAAGGCGATATAATGAAAAAAGGTATAAACATATGGTCTTTTAAAGTAGATACTCCTGTTATAGACTGTATAGGTATTGCAAAGGATGCAGGCTTTGACGGTATAGAACTTGGCTTTAATGAAACTGGAGAAGTAAGCCTTGAAAGCAGTGAAAAAGAACTATTAGAAATTAAAAGGGCTGCTTCTGATATTGGAATTGAAATACCAAGCCTTGCAACAGGGCTTTTTTGGCAATATCCCTTTACAAGTGGAGATAAAAAGACAAGAGATAAAGCAATACTAATAGCTAAAAAGCAGCTTGAAACTGCAAAAATATTAGGAGCGGATACAATATTAATTGTTCCAGGTGCAGTAGGGGTGGATTTTGCTCCAGATCTTCCTGTTATAGACTATGAAAAGGCTTATGAATTATCACTTGAGGCATTCTGTGAGATAAAATACTTAGCTGAGGAATTAAAGGTATCAATAGGAATTGAAAATGTATGGAACAAATTCTTATTATCACCTCTTGAGATGAGAGACTTTATAGATAAAATAGGAAGTAATTATGTTGGCTCCTATCTAGACGTTGGAAACGTTATTTACACAGGATACCCAGAGCAGTGGATTCGCATACTTGGGAAAAGGATTAAGAAACTTCATTTCAAGGATTTTAGAAGAGATGTTGGAAATCTTTCAGGTTTTGTTGATCTTCTATCAGGAGACGTAAACTTCCCTGAAGTTATGAAAGCTTTAGATGAAATTGGTTATACTGGATATGCCACAGCAGAGATGATACCAAATTATACTTATTATACAAACCAGATAGTATACAATACTTCAAATTCAATGGATAGGATATTTGGCAAATAAAAACAACTTAAAGGAGGAAATGAAATGTTAAAGGTAGGATTAATAGGAATTGGATTTATGGGGCATGGACATCTTGATAATTACATTCGTTTAGAATCAGAAAACGCTCCTGTAAAACTTGTTGCAATTTGTGATATTGATAAAGACAAATTTAAAGGAAAGTTTGTACCAGGTAATATAGATGTTGGAAACCAAAAATACGATTTTTCAAAGTATAATCTATATACAAGCATAGATGAAATGCTTGAAAAAGAAGATTTAGACTATGTTGATATAGCTCTTCCATCATATCTGCATGCTGACGCTACAGTTAAGGCTTTAAACAAAGGTCTTCATGTATTATGTGAAAAACCTATGGCTTTAAAATCTGAAGATTGTGCTAGAATGATTGAAGCATCTAAAAAGAATAACAAGAAGCTTATGATAGGTCACTGCCTGCGTTTTTGGCCTGCTTATGAATATCTAAAAGAATGTGTTGAAAACGAAAAGTTTGGTAAACCAGTTAGCGGTTATTTCTTTAGGGGAGGAGAAACTCCTGCATGGTCTTATGAAGGATGGCTATTAAAGAAAGAAAAAAGCGGCGGTGCATTATTTGATCAGCACGTACACGATGTAGACACAATCAACTGGGTATTTGGAAAGCCATCAAAGGTATCAACCATAGCTAAAGTTGTAATTGAGGGAGATGGATACGATTCTCTATCCACTAACTATATATACAATAATGGATTAGTAATAAATGCTCAAGATGACTGGACAATCAATGGAGATTTTGGATTTGAAATGTCATTTAGGGTTGGCTTTGAAAAAGGATGCTTAGTTCTCGAAAGAGGAGTATTAACTGCATATCCATATGACGGTAAGGCATTTAAGCCTGAACTTCCAAAAGACATTGGATATTATAGAGAGATGAGCTACTTTGTAGATTGTTTAGTAAATGATAAACCTATTTGTGCTGCACCTCCTGAAAGTTCTATGGAAACAATAGTAATAGCTGAGGCTGAGGAAGCTTCCGCAGATGATATGGGTGCATTAAAGAATATAAAATAAATTTAAAAGCTATTATAAAAAGGAGCCAAATATTGGCTCCTTTTTATAATATATTTTTTATATCTAAAAGATTTTTTATCTCAATACAGTCTATTTTATCATTAATAGTTTCATCTAGTCTATTAAACCATATACCATTTATACCTGCATTATTGGCTCCTATTATGTCAACCTTATAATCATCACCTATAAATACGGCCTCGTCATTTAAAAAGCCTGAGGAGGTCAGCGCATACTCAAATATTTCTTTAGATGGCTTTATAGCACCAACCTCATCAGATACAAAAACATAATCAAAATATTTTCTTATATTGCTGCTATCTAACTTTCTATGCTGACCATCCTTAAATCCATTTGTTATTATGCCCATCTTGTATTTTCCATAAAGATAATCAAGAATTTCTTTTGCATTATCCACTAAATATGGCTTCATTGAGGTCCTAGTCACAAACTCTTCATCAAGCTGCCCTGAAATATCATCTTTATAAATACCCATTGCCTCTAATGTATTTTTAAACCTAATTGCCCTTAATACTTCCTTTTTGATTTTTCCTTGCCTATAATCTTCCCAAAGTCTCTCATTGTATTCATCAAATGCATTTATAAACTCACAAGGCCTATAATACTTATCAATATATTTTATATGGTCATCATATATTTCCTGAAGCGTCAAATATTCATTTTTGTGAAAGTCCCAAAGTGTATTGTCTAAATCAAAGTAAACAATCTTTACTCTGTTTTTAAACTCCATAAAATCCTACTCCTTAAATATTTCTTTTATATTTTTATAACTTTCTAATGCAGCCTCTTTTGGTCTAACCTCAATTATATAATATAAATCATTTTTCTCAACAAAAGACATGAAATGCTTAAAGTCCACATCCCCTTCCCCTATTATGGAATGATCTTTTTTACCTTTTACATCATGTATGTGAACATTTCTAACATACTTACAATTTTCAATCATGAATTCTTGTTGTTCCTTTTTTAAAAATGAATGACCCATATCCCAAGTTAGATATAATCCTTTTCCAAGAAGCTGCTTAATAGCATCTCTTTTTACACTGCTAAAATAGCCTGTATTTTCTGCACAAACAATTATCTTATCCTTAGAGTAATCTACAATTTGTTTAAAACTATCATTTAGCACCACTTTAAATTTATCCTTGTAGTAGTCTTCAACATATATACTCCCATCAACCATTGTGAATTTAACACTATCACCTATATGGAATGTAAACCTTTCTCCCCCCAGCTCTGATGCAAAATCAATACATTCTTTAAGCCTTGTAACTCCTGTTTCAGCTACTAGCCTTTGCATACTGCAAAGATTTATATCCTCAGGGCCATGAAATGTAAGGCTTATATTATTATACTTTGCAAACTTTTTTATATGCTCTCTTTCCTGCTTATCATAGCGTTCAGGAAAAAACTCTGGCATATTTAAATTAATCTCTACACCTGCAAATCCATTTTTGCCTGCAAATTCAATTGCATCAATTATTGAAGAAAAACCGTAAGTAGCCGAAAAACCAAATCTTTTATTCATCGCTCTTATCCCCCTAAAAAACAACCAAGTTTGCTTTTACAATTCCATCCATTCTTCTAATACCATCCATTACATCCTCTGGAACTATATCATCAACATTTATTGCCATAAGTGCCACGTCACCTTTTTTGTTCCTGCTCACCCTCATTGTGGCTATATTTATATCTGCATTTCCAAGTATTGTACCGATTCTTCCAACAAAGCCTGGCATATCTTTATTGTTTATTAAAAGCAAGTATTTTTCAGGTACAACATCTATATAATACCCAGAAATATATGTTATCCTAATATCGTTAGCCCCAAATACTGTTCCTCCAAAGGATTTGTGTCCATGTTTATTGTATACCTTAACCTTTATAAAGCTCGAATAATCTTCACATACACTTGATGTGCTCTCAACTACATCTATTCCAAATTCCTTAGCAGCATAAAGAGAATTTACATAATTAATATTATTATCTGCTATATTGCTTAAGAAGCCTTTTAAATAAGATAAAGTAAGCATTCTAATATTCATATCTGCTGACTGTCCGCTATAAATTATCTCTATTTTGTTTACAGCATCTTTACATAATTGGTAATAAAGCACCCCCATCTTTTCCATAAGGAGCATAAATGGTTTAATGTTTTGGAGCTCATCCTTCTGAAGGCATGGCATATTAATTGCATTTTCGACCACGTCGCCATTTAAAGCTTCTAATACTTCCTTTGCAACAGTTATGCCCACATTATCTTGTGCTTCATTGGTGGATGCTCCAATATGCGGTGTTATTATAATATTATCTAATTCTAATAAATCGTTTTTGTAATCTTGTGTTTCTCCTTCTTTAAGATCATATTTAGGTTCTACTTCAAGTACATCTGTAGCTGCACAATGGATTATTCCCTCTGTTAAAGCCCACTTTAATGCTTTTTCATCAATTAGTCCACCCCTTGCACAGTTAACAATCCTTGCTGATTTCTTCATCTTTTTAAATTCATCATAGCTTATCATACCTTTTGTTTCAGCAGTTTTAGGAGTGTGTATAGTTATAAAATCACATTGAGGGAGCATTTCATCTAAGGTATCTATCTTTTCCACCCCTAGTTTTTTAAACTTTTCATCAGAGATATAAGGATCATAGGCAATGACTCTCATCTTAAAGGCATTAAGCCTCGATGCAACAATTGAACCAATTCTTCCAAGTCCTATTATACCTACAGTCTTTTTATATAGCTCCACACCTTTTAGATTGTTTCTTCTAAAATCCCCCATTCTAACCATACCATCTGCCTTAGATATGTTTCTTGCACATGCAAGTATAAGACCTATGGTATGTTCTGCTGCTGACGTACTATTAGAATCTGGTGTATTAACAACTATTATACCTTGTTTTGTTGCTTCATTAATATCAATATTATCCGTTCCGTTGCCTGCTCTTCCAATCACCTTAAGCATACCTGCACTGCTTAAAAGCTCCTTATCCACACGTACAGTACTTCTTACTATAAGTGCATCATAGTCTTTGATTATAGCTTTAAGTTCCTCTTTTGACATACCGAGTATTACGTCTACATAAGCATTTTGTTTTAGATATTCTATACCCTTGTCTGAGATTCTTTCTGCAACAAGTATCTTCATTTTTGCGCCTCCAACATATTTTCTATTTGTTTTACTATATTATCTGTATCATTTTTATAACCTATGGTATTTAAAGAGGTACCTAAACCTTTCATAGTTTTAATTATATATTCGTCCTTAACATAACCCATATGGCCTATTCTTATTATTTTGCCTTTTAATTTTCCTTGTCCACCAGCTATGACTATTCCCTGTTTTGACATCTCTTTAATTATTTCCTTTGCACTTAAACCTTCTGGCACGTATAGTGCTGTAAGTATCTCTGAGTTAAATCTGCTGTCCGGGAACTCTTTAAGACCCATTAGTTTACATCCATACTTAACTATATCTGAATGTCTTTTATGCCTCTTTATTATATTATCTATTCCATTATGTTCTATTATATTTAGGCTCTCATCAAGTCCTAGTATAAGCGATGTTCCTGGAGTATATGGCATGTTTAAGTCTTTGTACTTTTTTAAATCAAAATAGAACTTGGGTATTGTAGAATTGTAAATAGCATCCCATGCACTATCTGATAATGAGATTATAGAGAGTCCTGGAGGGCACATAAGTCCTTTTTGTGATCCTGCAATAGCTGCATCTACTGAAAACTCATCTGCATTAAATTCAACACATCCTAATGCGCTTACTATATCAACAATGAACAAAGAATCATAATTCTTAACAACTTGGCCTAATTTTTTTATGTCATTTTTTACGCCTGTAGAGGTTTCACTATATGTGGCATATACGGCCTTATATTTTTCTTTTTCAAGTTCCTGCCTTAATTCATCTTCAATTACTCCCTTTCCCCATTCCACTATTTTTTCATGAACATCTACCCCATATATTCTTGCTATATCTGCAAACCTTTTACCAAATACTCCACAGTTTAATACAAGCAGTTTATCACCCTTAGAAAACAAATTAACTACAGATGCTTCAAGTCCGCCTGTACCAGAGCTTAAAAGCAGGGCCAAGTCATTTTTGCATCCAAATAATCTTTTTAGTTTTATATTTACATTTTTATAAATCTCATCAAATTCGTCCGTCCTATGATGGATGTTAAGGCTCATTTTATTGAATACATCATTTGGTATATTTGTAGGCCCTGGTGTCATTAATAATTTTTCCACACTATCCCCTCCAAAAAAAATAATCTTGCCCTAATAAAAGGGCAAGATTTATCTCACGGTACCACCTTAATTTTATCTCTATAATTTTTAACGAAATCACCCGCCATGACTACTTATATAATACGCTTTTTTTTAAGTATTATATTTCATCAATGGACTCAGGGGCGGATTCAAAGGGCTTAAATAGAGTTTCCCACTACCCAACTCTTCTCTTGAATTTAAAATCCTTTTACTATTCCCTTCATCGAAATAAAGTATTAAAGTAAATAATATAATATATTTTTCTTATTGTCAATACAAATTATTTAATTACAGCCATATTTTTAGGCATGGCTGTAATTAAAATCCTTCAGCTTTTTGGGACATTTCATTTAAGCTTATTTGTTTATTCCCTTCTGCCATTCTATCTATTCCCCACTCATATACAAAAAGTATTGCAGGTTTTTCATTTTTATCTAGAACAACCATTGTATCGCCAGATAAATACATACCGCTTAAATCATAATCTTCAGGAGAAATCCATCTTATATACCTATATGGCAGCTGCTGAATTCTTATATCCACTCCATATTCATTTTTTAATCTATACTCTAATACTTCAAATTGGAGCATTCCTACAACACCAACAATAAGTTCTTCTCTTCCAATATCAGGTTCTTTAAACACCTGTATTGCCCCTTCTTCAGAAAGCTGGGTTATCCCCTTAATAAATTGCTTTCTTTTCATAGAATCTATTGTATATACTCTTGCAAAATGCTCTGGTGGGAAAACAGGGATTCCTTCGAATTTAAAGCCATCTTGGCTTTCACATAATGTGTCCCCTAAATTAAATATACCTGGGTCATATATACCTATTATATCCCCTGGGTATGCCTCCTCAACCACTGCTCTTTCCTGAGCTAAAAACTGCTGAGGCTGAGCTAATTTAACCATCTTTTTGCCTTGAACATGGTACACTTCCATTCCCCTTTGAAACTTTCCAGAACATATACGCATAAATGCAATCCTATCACGGTGTGCAGGATTCATGTTAGCTTGAATCTTGAATATAAAAGCAGAAAACCTCTCATCTTCAGGGAAAACATCTCCAATATTCGAACGCCTTGGAGTTGGTTGTGTTGTCATCTTTAAAAATCCTTCTAAAAATGGTTCAACACCAAAGTTTGTAAGAGCGCTTCCAAAAAAAACAGGGGTTAATTCTCCTTTTCTTACCTTTTCCATATCAAATTTATCTCCTGCAATATCAAGCAGCTCTATATCATCACACAACTTTTGATGCAGGTCATGTCCTAAAAGCTCCTTAAATATTTCATCATCAACACTTCCCACGGTAGATGTAACTTCAGTTCTTCCCCTATTTCCGCCTTCAAAGAGTACAATCCTTGAGTGTTCTCTATTGTATACACCTTTAAAGTCTCCATCCCCACCTACGGGCCAATTTATTGGATAAGAACGTACGCCTAAGGTTTTTTCGATATCCTCCATAAGTTCAAATGCATCTTTCCCTGGCCTATCAAGCTTATTTACAAATGTAAATATAGGGATTCCCCTCATTTTACATACTTTAAACAGTTTTTTAGTCTGCTCTTCAACTCCCTTTGCAGCATCTATAACCATAACCGCACTATCTGCTGCCACTAAGGTTCTGTATGTATCTTCACTAAAATCCTGGTGTCCTGGTGTATCTAATATATTTATACAATATCCCTCATATTCAAACTGGAGTACACTAGATGTTACTGATATTCCTCTTTGCTTTTCAATCTCCATCCAGTCTGATGTTGCACTTTTTTGAGTTTTTCTTGCTTTTACAGAGCCTGCAAGTCTAATTGCTCCACCATATAAAAGTAGTTTTTCTGTTAATGTTGTCTTTCCAGCATCAGGATGGGATATTATTGCAAAAGTTCTTCTTCTTTTAACTTCATCATAGAATTTTTTGTCTAGTACAGCCATATTTTATCCTCTCTCTTATTAATTCATATACTATACAAGCTTTAATATATGCATAGCCATAATTGATTTTACAATTATGGATTAATATTGTCAAATAGAGTTTTTAAAAAAATATATTATCTATGTCACCTTACTTTAAGCATATTCATATAATAAAATAACCTATTTATTATAATTGGAGGATTTGCAAAGAATGTTTAATTTTCCCTGTATTTATTCAAACTATAACCCTATGATGAGGTCTGATAGGCAGCCTAACTCCTTTGTAAGGATATTAAATGCATCCCCGGCATCACCAGGTGTTGATGTATACTTAAACGGGAGTCTTGTTGCACAAAATATCACCTATGGTCATTTTACTCCTTACCTTAAATTAGCCTCAGGAGATGCACATATAAGGGTATATAGATCTGGAAATGTAACAAATCCCATACTAACTAAGAGCACTGTATTAGCCCAAAAGGGCATATATACATTATCTATAATTGGTAAATTTCCTAATACTGATATTTTACCTATAAACGATGTTAGAATTCCCCCTAATCCTAATTTTGCAAACTTGAGATTTATACATCTGTCCCCTGACACACCTGCTGTAGATATTGTGCTTCCTAATAACACAATGATACATTCTAATTTAACATATAAAGGGGTTACTGATTATACTCCTCTAAGCCCTGGAAGATATACAATTGATGTTAAACTATCAGGAAGCAATAATATTATACTTACAGTACCAAATATATACCTAAATGCAATGAAGAATCTTTCAGTATATATTGTAGGATTGTTTTCAGGAAGCCCAGGGCTTGAGGTTTTGATACCCCTAGACGGAAGCAGTTATCTTGGTTTTTAAAATAATAGAAGGTGCATTTGATGCATCTTCTATTATTTTTATTCTATTTTGCCATATATACCCCCGCCGCCTGCCTTTATACCTATTTTGCCCTCTCTTGCAAGTATTATGTTTTTTGCTATATCTTCTCTAACTACTTTTGCCAATTCTTCTTCAGGTACATTATGGAGTATATTCATCTCGTTACCAAAGTTATCTATAAGCTTATTTATACTTTTGGGCCCTAATTTATGTATAAACTCTAAAGGCACCTGATAATAATATGGTGGTCTTTTATTTTCAATTGGGAAATCCCTATCTTTTATAATCTCGAGTCTATCTAAAACACCAGTAATAACCCTGTGCTTTTCATTAACAGGGCATTTAGTCTTTGGTGGATCTCCTCCAATTATGGAATCACATTTTAAGCAGTAGGATCTATGGTATTTTCCAAGCCTAGGATTTAGTCCATAGTTTGCCACTATTCCTCTTCCATCTTTATTTTGCAGGGCTAAAAGCCATTCTTTAAAATTTAAATCCTCCATTAAAAATACATTATACTCTCTTCCAATTTTGCCTAGGGAATGAGCATCTGAATCGCTAGTAAATGATTTACCATCAAGCTCTGACAGTTTACCTGCCATAGAGGTATCAGCACTAAGTCCAAGCTCAATTGAAGATATCTTATTAAATGATTCTTGGTTAAAAATATTATGGAGTGAGTTAGTACAATTACCGTAAAAACTTTTGTATGGTGTAAAAACATGGGCCGGAATATATACACCACCATAGAATGTAGCCATATTGAATAGCTCTTGAGCTGTTAAATGAGCTATACTTGAGCATGTGTTTATATTTTTCATATGCTTTTCTATCTCTTTTGAAAACATCTTGACATTATTGAGAAATGGAAAAAATACTAGGGAATGGGCATTCCCTCTACCTTCTTCTCTAGTTTCTATTTCAGCTCCAAGTATAATTGTAAGTTCATTTTTATAATTCATTCCGCCTTCCTTAGACTCTGTTATCTCCCCTCTGTCCATTAAATGCTCTATATCTTTAATTACATGAGGAGAAATTGCATCAACAACTCCTATAACATTTATTCCTTTTCTATACCTTGCCTCATATGCAATATTCTCAAAGGTTAAATTATTTGCTGTAGCCCATTTGATTTCCTCTCCTGTAGATGATCTTCCTATATGAACATGTATATCAACAAAATATTCCTTAATTGTGAGCACTCCTTTACTAAATGCAATTTAAAAATATATATCAGAGAATTCTATGTTTATTATATCATTATTGTTTACTAAATAATTTACAATGGGTTGACTATCAGTGGTATCAGTCATTTTAACGGGAAGCATTATATAAAACTCACACCCTTTATTTGTTTCACATTCTGCCCATATTTTGCCGTCGTGCAGTTCAACTATAGACTTTGCTATATATAGACCTAGTCCACTTCCTTCATGGTCTCTATTTAATGATTCATCACTTTTTCTAAATCTGTTAAATATTATATCCATTTTATCTTGAGATATTCCCTTACCATCGTCCTTAACTGATATAAGGATAAAGGTACCAATATCTCTCATACTGACCTCAATTTTACCATAAGCTCCAGTTGACTTAACTGCATTAGAAAATAGATTCAACATTACTCTTTTTATATTATCACTGTCAAAGTACATTATCTTTTCATCTATATTTGATGTAAATGTTATATTTATATGCTGATTTTTAAAGTAATTTGCTACGGCCATGGTAATATCTTTTATTATGCAGACTATATCGCAGCTTTTCTCATTAAGTTCAAAATGCCCCATATCAATCATCACAATATCTATTATATTGTTTAACAATTTCATAAGCCTATAACAATTTTGCTTTATCGTCCCAGTATATTCATATAATTTTTCCTCATCCTGCAAAAGCGTACCCTCGCCTAGCTGCAATTCAATTAATTGAGTCATACCATAAAGTACATTTAATGGTGTCCTTATTTCATGGCTTATATTAGTTAAAAAGAAAGACTCATAATCCTCTTGCATCGATTGCCTCTTATATATATTTTCTGTTTCTTTGTCTTGTCTGGTTATCCTTTTAATATGCTTTATATCAAAGTTATTTGTATCTAATTCCCGTTTAATATTATGAGGAGGTGTTTTGTTGACTGTATTTTTGTTGTATAGGGTTCTTTCTTTTAATTTAACTTTAATTCTATCTTTCAAAAATACTATCGCTCCTTTCTATTTAACCTAAGTGCCTTTATAAGAGGAATTATAATAATTATTATTCAACAAAAAATCAGCTCTTCCTCTAAACATCATTCGCAAATTATGACAAAAAAACTATCATGTATTGTGATAATACATGATAGTTTTTCTACTCTCCCACTTCTACTATTGATGACATTGGCTTATAATAACTAGTGCCCAGTTGTTTTGTCTCAATGGTTCCATCGCTCTTTTCAATGGTAACCCATGATTTTACTGTTGCACCATCCATGCCTTCAAGTATAATCTTTTTCGTACCTTGTGGCAGTGACTTATTCTTTTTGTAAATTTCCTGAGCCTTCTGTATTTCTAATATATCATGATGCCACTCCACCTTAGGCGGTTTCTCTTTACCATAAAAAGCTATATAAAGCGTATTGTCTACTCCCTGTGCCCATATAAGTAAAGGCTCATTTGTGCTATTTTTAAACCTAAAATCTACATTCCCATAGGATACTGTAGCATCTTGACCATATGGTACATAAGGCACTGGCATACTATGGTTTCGCCTTTCCACAATTTCAAGGTTGCTCATTATTGAAACATTGTATAAAGTAGAAGCTATTTTACAAACTCCTCCGCCTATTGTTTTTATAAGGTTAACCCCTGAATATGTGGGTCCTTCTCTATATCCTCTGCTTTCTATATATGGGCCTATATTATTGTTTTGTGAAAAGATCTCCCCTTCTTTTAACACTGTACCAGCCATCATCCTTGCTCCAAGGTGCACATTGTACTCTTCCCCAGGCAGGGGATCTTTAAGCACTGTCCTATATGCTGCAAGTAGTACATTTGTACCGTTTTTTTCAATTGCCTTTTTAAATTCTTCATCATCTTGCCATGGAACCTCTGTAACAGGACCAGATGATAGATTATCTGCTCTAACTCCCTTAGCCTCTGGTTCTTTTTGCATTTTACAAGAATATAAAAAGCACATTACCGGTATATAAATTAAAAACGCTGCAGAAAATAAAATAGCAGTCTTTTTTCTCATAACAGTAAACCACCCCTATTTGCTTATTTGTTTATTGCTTATTTCCTTACTATTTGTGAATATCATTTCCCTATTACTATATTATTTAAAAATTGCATAGAAAATATTCTATAAAATAAAGCTATGTTTGTTTATGGCAGTTTTGTTTTACCACGTTATGGAATAGCGTATTCAGATAAGTAGTTACTAAAAACACAAAACATAGGCCTATTTTATATTGATTCATTATAAAAGGCATATTAAGCACATATTATCTTATATGACTATTTTAATTGGAGTGATTATTTTGTTTGTTTTTCTTTTATCTATTTTTGGAATGATATGCTGGGGGCTTGCACCAATATTTGGGAAGATCGGATTAGGTAATGCGACACCTCTTGCAGGACTTGCACTCCGTACATATATTTCAACAGCAATACTCACCGTATGGTTAATATTTAGTGGAACATTCCCTCAAATAAAACAAATACCTATAAAGTCATGGCTCTTTATAGGTATAGAAGGTATATTAGCTACACTAGTAGGTGACCTTGCATATTATGCGGCTTTAAAATACGGAAAAGTTTCATTTGTAACACTAGTTATGTCTTGTTCCCCCCTTGTCAGCGTAACGGCAGCTATTTTATTTTTAAATGAAGAAATAACTGCTGTTAAATTAGCTGGAGGAGTACTAATACTTATAGGTATATATCTTATAGTATGAGTATTTACCTATATAACTGCACCAACTAGTAATATCTCTTCGTTTTCATTATATATGGTATTAAACTGTTCAATTGGGAGGGGATTTTCCCCAATGCCGACTTCTATAGTAAATCCAGGCCGCCTAAACTCGTCAATAAACCAGTCCTTATATCCTGCATAGGCTGCAATAAGAGGCGGCTCTGCAAGGGAATAGCCACTTACTCTTGAAAATACTTCTGCAATTTTTTTTGATTCGGGAGGCTCGAGACCTTTATAGTTCCAATATATAACCCTTCCTTGAGAATGGTATGAAATGGTGAGCCTAAAGTCTTTGCTCAACGTAAAATCAACAAGTGATATGGTTTCAGGTTCAGATAAAGGGGCTTCCCCTCCATATCCTGTAGGGCCAGGCCCGAATACCCCAAATTCATCTTCTAATGCTTTAGCCTCTTCCCATCCTGCTGGATAATTAAGGTTTAAATCAACACCCCTTATATTTGCTTCCCATACAAGAGAAAATGGCAGGCCAGTATCGTTCCACTCTAAAAGATTATAATAATATGGATTAGTGGGTTCTAATCCTTCTAAGCATAAATCTACACCATCTGGATTTACCATGGGTATTATATATATGCTGCTTTTTTCCCATATATTCTGTATGTTATATCCTCTTATACTTTCTTTATTGGAATAAGCTTTAGAAAAGTTTTCTATAAATTTCATCAAAAGAGGGGATGTAATCCATTCAAGGGCATGATGGGCGCCATTATAAAACACCTGATTAGGCCCTGATCCTAACTTTATATAATATAAGTTATTGCCAAGTACACTTTTCCCTACAACCCCTACTTCTATAAATGGATATCTAACCTTTAACTCCATAATATCCATCTCCATTATCTTATAAGTATAATCAATATCTGTAAATACTGCCTCTATTCCATAAGGAACAATTATTGACTCTCCTATGGTTAGATTATTTGGATTAATACCAGGGTTGGCTGTAATAATTGCATTAACAGATGTATAGTATTTTCTTGCAATATTATAAATTGTATCATTAGGTTGTATGATGTAATTATCATAGCCCTTGAGTATATTTAGAAAACTCTGCCATGTCATTGGCCCAACTATACCATCTGGGTAAAGATTGTTATCTCTTTGATATGCCATAACGGCATTTTTAGTCTGAATTCCATATATTCCATCAACTGCACCTGGATTATAGCCTATCCTAGTTAAAAGGCTTTGTATCAATTTTACATAAGGCCCTGTTGAACCTAATCTTAAAGCGACCATAATATCTCCTTAAAAACAATACTCTTATTATAATATAAGAAAATATATAAAATGTGATTAAATTTATGTGGCTTTTGTAAATAAAAGTTTATACAAAGTGAATACAAAAATTGCAATTGAATTTATGATGAACACAAAGCTAGGCTCAAAATATGCCAATATAAGATATGAAAAGGCTATTCCCCCAATTTTGCTAAAGCTAATTATAATGTCTATTATGCTTGTTACTCTAGCTATATATCTGCGCATTACCCTCTGCTGCAGATATGATACTAATAGTATTGTGCAAGATGAAAACGCTGAGCCTTCAACAATAAGCATTGGAAAAATCATTCTTGTATTATGGGTGTTGCCATATACAATCCATGGGATGCTCATAATTATCATTGATAAATATACTATTAATTTAGTATTTTTCTTTATAAAATCTCTCATTGCAATTGAAACAAGCATTGATATTATATTTGTTCCATAAAATATAGAAAGTATGTACCCCCATTCCTTTTTGGTAATACAAAGTGTATTAAATACATAGGCATAAAAAGCTATGTTAATGGATGACGTGGTAAAATATAAAAAGCTGTATATAGATGATATTTTTCTCACGGCTTTATCTTTTTTATAGTAGGATAGGCCTTCCATGATGCTGCTATCTAAGTAATGCTTCTGCCTTTTTTGTTTGTATCCATTGGTTTTTACAAGTAATATGGTAAGCCCTGATATGGCAAATAAAAGGCTGCTAATTATAAATAATAAATAAGCCCCCTCTTTTTCTACTAAAATACCTGCAGCTATGGGGCCAACTAAGTAGGCGATGCCTCCTACACCATTTATTAATGAATTTCCCAAAAGTAACTCTTTATTTTCTAATATTGTTACAGTTAATTTTCTCATGGGAGGATTTATAAGAATTGCAATTGCATTATATATAATAAGCAGTAAATATATTGACCATACGCTTTTATTATCCACAATAAGCATAACTGCAAATGCCCTTGCTATATTTAAAATTGCTATAGTGTTTTTGGAATTAAGGCCTTCTCCAAAGCTTCCTGCAAAAGGAGATAATAATATAGACATAACAGGTGTAAAAATTATATTAAACCCTGCCCAAAGACCTGATTTGGTAATATCAAATATAAGAAGTGTTGTTGCTACAAGTAAAATACTATCGCCAAGGCATATTGTGCCATGGCTTATTAAAAATAATATGAAATTACTTTTATTTATATTGCCTAGCCTATCTCTCCCACCTAATATCATATATAGCCTCCAATTATACCATCTGATTTTTGCCTATATATATAGTTATGTAGCTAAGCCTTTTTTCTTTCTTAAATTGGTATTTTTATATTGCCATTCACCATTAGAGGATTGTAATAGTAAAATATATTACAGCAATTTAATCCTTTTCACTTGGGAGGCTTAGTAGATGGATTTAGATCAAAGTAAAACTCCATTATTTGATGCAGTAAAAAAATATGTCGATGACAAAGTTATACAGTTTCACGTACCTGGCCATAAACAAGGGCGAGGCCTACCTGAATTTAGAGATTATATAGGAGAGAAAGTACTCCAAATGGATGTAAATGGTATGGATGATTTAGACTACCTAAATCATCCTACAGGGGTAATATTAGAATCTCAAAGGCTATTGGCTAATGCTTTTAATGCAGATGAGGCATTTTTTTTGGTTAATGGAACTACGGCAGGTGTTCAAGCAATGATAATGAGCGTATTAAATCCTAGGGATAAAATAATACTTCCAAGGAACGCCCATAAATCTGCAGTAGGCGGAATTATATTAAGCAATGCCATACCAGTATATGTGCAGCCAGAAATAAACCAGCAAGTTGGAATAGCCATGGGTGTAACAGTTGAAAGTATTAAAAGGGCAATAAAAGAAAACCCAGATGCTAAAGCAGTATTTCTTATAAACCCAACTTATTATGGCGCAGCTTCTGATTTAAAGTCTATAGTAAGAATTGCTCATTCTAATGGTATGATTGTGCTTGTTGATGAAGCACATGGTTCTCATATGCATTTTCACAATGATTTTCCACTTACAGCAATGGAAGTTGGAGCAGACATGAGTGCTTTAAGCATTCACAAAACCGCGGGATCATTAACACAAAGCTCTGTTCTTCTTGTTAAAGGTAAAAAGGTTAACCTAGAGAGGGTAAAGCAAATATTAAACTTAATGGCCACATCAAGCGCATCATATCTTCTAATGTGTTCTCTTGATATAGCACGAAAGCAGCTTGCACTAAAAGGATACGAAATGTTAGATAAAACTATTGAATTAGCAAGGTTTGCAAGAGATAATATAAATAAAATCAGCGGACTTGCCTGCCCCGGAAAAGAACTTGTAGGAACCCCCGGGTGCTTTGATTTTGATGAAACAAAACTTGGTGTATATGTAAGGGATCTAGGGATTTCAGGGTATCAATTAGAAAAAAGGCTTAGAAAAGAATATAATATACAGGTTGAATTATCCGACCTTTACAATATACTATCAATAATAACTTTAGGGGATAGAAAGGAAGATATAGAAGCCTTGGTAGCTGCATTAAATGACATTGCATCAAAGTCTAATATAAATAAGTATGAAGGTGTAAATATAATTCCTGAAACTCCAAAGGTGGTTATTCCTCCAAGAGAAGCCTTTTACAGTAATAAAATGGCAGTAGATTTAGATGCATCCTTAGGAAAAATATCTGGGGAGATAGTAACTGTATACCCACCTGGAATACCTTTAGTTTGTCCTGGAGAAGAGATTTCAAAAGAGATAATTGAGTTTATTAAAATATTAAAATCACAAAACTGTGAAATACAAGGGCCTTCTGACCCTTCTATGGATACTATAAAAATAGTAGAAAAATAAAACAATAAATGGAATCAACTGTTTTAATTGATTCCATTTATTGTTTATTTTTCTGTATTCGATTTGTAAGATCTAGTTTCCTGCTTATCTGGCATAAACCCAGTTTTCCTTGAAATGTAAATGGCAGTATAAGAACAAGCAAGTCCTAGTATAATTCCTCCTACTACATCCGATGGGTAATGCACAAACAAATAAAGTCTCGAAAAAGCAATACAGCCTGCAAGTAAAAATGCAGGAATTTTCATCTTCTTTATATACTTTGCTATAACCCCTGCCGCTGCAAATGAAGATGTTGTATGGCCTGATGGGAAAGAAAAAGTAGTTGGTTCAGGGATTAGGAGCTTTATCCCAATTAAATCCATTGGGGGCCTTTGTCTTCCTATTATATGCTTTAGCAGTCCTTCCCCTAATATAGTCCCCATTATTAGTGCACCTAGTGTTATTATGGCGGTTTTTCTATATTTTTTGGTCAACAAAAGTATAATAATAAGTGCAATCCAAATAAAACCTATATTGCCCATAGCACTTACAAAAGGCATTGTTTTATCTAAAAATGGGGATTTAAAATTGCTTTGTATATATTCTAAAATGTATATATCTAATGTTTGTATTTTTTGAAACATTTAATCACCCGTATTATATAATTGTTGTTAATTGTTACACTTAAATTTATTTACATAATACGATTGTACAGTATCATGAGCATTTAGTAAACTATGTTGTAATTTTGAATTTTTTAACAATACTAGATATGCTGTTAGCTAAAAGCTGATTATCTCCTCATTACCGTTTTTGACATTTAGTTTGATTATAAGAGGTTTATTTTCATGATTTCGTATTGTAACAATTGTATTATTGTCAATCCATGGGTACCTATATACCCCCCCTAGCTCCTCTTTATCCTTATATTCCTTTACTTGACCAGTATAGCTTATAACCATTGGATATTGTATTTTAGAGATTAAGCACTTTTTTATATCTGGTGAAAAAAATGGTCTCCCATCCTTAAAAGATTCAACATATTTAAATTTAAAATGAAATACTTTTTTATAATCATAAACTACGGTGGAATCTCCATCTGAAAATACTGAGTACCTATGATTGGCCTCTTGAAGCTTATACTTTTTCCCCATTTCAACAAGCTTGGTAACCTTTCCTGAATTATTTTTATATATGTTTTCATCATCACAATAATATATATCATTATTATTAAAATTGATTATTGGCCCGCTTATTTTTGTATCTTCCCTAGTATAATCCTTATTCTTTTTAAATATATAATTTTTATCTGAGTTGACTAGCAAATCTCCCTTATCAGATATATATAGTTTTTGTACCTTTAGCTTTCCTATATTTATTTTTTTTAACTCTTCTGCGGCAGCGTCGTATATATGTATAGTATCTCCACTTTTTTCATAATAGGCGTAGTATTTAGAAAGGTTAGACCAGCAATCAATTATGTTAAACTTATTAGTCTTTGATAGTATGTTTACCTTATTTTTCTTAATATTGAAAAAGTATAAATTAAATATGCTCTTTGAGGCGTTTTGGCTGTCCCCATTGTTTATTATAACGTAATCGCCATTAGGGCTAAATTTGAAAGTTGTTATTATAGGATCATTTATATGATTTGCATCTATTTTTTCTAGATTTAAAGAACTATATATTTTTTTATCCTTGATGGCTAGTAAATATGAATCATTGTAAATTATTATTTTATCTTTTTCAGAATATCCTATTTCAAACGGCCACATTTTGTCCGACTTTAGATCCTCTATAGAATTAGATATGCGGCTATTTTGCGGTTTTATTGTGTAAGTAGATTTTGTAGGTGAACTGTCCCCCATTATGGATTTAAATATTGACGTTATGTGTGTGAGGTGTGTGGGTGAACTGTCCCTGCCTAAATTAGCATAGATTAGGGTTAAAAATACAAAAGTTAAACAAGCCAGAACAAACAGGTATATCTTTTTCATATATATTTGCCTCCACGTTTAATGTTAATATATGGTAATATTATATCATATATTAGCATTGAGTTGGAAAAGATTTATGCAATGCAGCCTATTATATGTTAAATCTGCTACCAAGTATGATATAATTATTTGTAGTATAACAATTCAGATATTTATATACGGTTTTAAATATATAAGTATATTTTAGAGGTGATATAATGAGAGAGCAAAGTCCAAAAGAACATTTCGAAAGTGCAAAGAAACTTGGAATGAAGGAATATTCAAATAGAGTTTCAAATGGTGAGATTGGGTATCTCCCATCCCTCGAGGGAATAATAAAAGAAACAGAAATTGTCTCCCATGTCGACCTCGACATCATGGAAATACCATTAAAAAAAGTTGTGGGAACGTATTCTCATTTAAGAAGCTTAAGCTTTTCCAATGGTTTTATGCCTATACTCGAAAACAACACGGAATTTATGCATAAGTGGGAATCACTTTGCAAGGTTCATCTTGAAGAAGGCATTAGAGATCCTATAAAGGTATATGAGTATTTAAATTGGTTTTATGTAGTTGAAGGTAATAAAAGGGTTAGTGTGCTTAAATATTTCGATGCTTATTCTGTAACTGCACATGTAACTAGACTAATACCAAAGCTAGATAACAATAATAAAACAATACAGATTTATTATGAATTTTTAAAGTTTTACAATATCACAAAGATAAATACAATATGGTTTAGTAAGCGAAATAGTTTTGAAAAACTTACTAAGCTGCTTGATAAATATAATCCTATTCTGCCTTATTATGAAAATAAATATAAACATTTTGAAGTATATATATACAATATATTTAGAAGAATCTATTATAGCCTAGGCGGTGACAAGCTTCCTATTACTACTGGGGATGCGTATTTAGAATATGCAAGAATCTATGGAATACATGATGAACTTGATGAAAATGAACTTAAAAAAACCATAAGAGAGCTCATAAAAGAGCTAAAGCTCTTCCAAAAAGATGAGCTAGTTGATATTCAAACTACCCCTATTAAGGCTAATCAAGGCAATATGATTTCCACCTTAACTACATTTATAATGCCTCCTAAAAAGCTAAAGGTTGCTTTTGTATATGCAAGAACAATTGAAACGTCAGGATGGACTTATGGCCATGACCTTGGTAGGCAATATCTTGAAGATATGCTAGGAGATCAAATAACAACTACTTATATTGAAAACGTACCCGAAAACGGAAAGGCATTTCCTCAAATTCAAGCTCTTGCAGAGGACGGGAATGATATAATATTTACTACAAGCCCTGTTTTTAAAAGGGATACTCTAAGATGTGCACTTAAATATCCAAATATTAAGTTTTTCAATTGCTCTGAATATAGGCCTTATAAACATATGAGCAATTACTATGGCAGAACTTATGAGCCTAGATTTTTAACAGGAATTATTGCAGGTTCATTAACTAAAACTAATATTCTTGGGTATGCTGCAACAAGTCCAACTCACGAAGTTATAAGCTGCATAAATGCATTTGCAATCGGTGCAAAAATGGTTAATCCTTATGCTAAAGTTAAGGTTACTTGGACAAAAGAGTGGAATAGCCATGATAAATTTAAAGATGCTGATAAAAAGTTAATAGAAATGGGCGCAGATATAATATCTAATAGAAATTTAACTGTCCCAAGAGATGTTACAGAAAAGTTCGGTGTTTATTCAATGCTCTGTAGCGTAGACACGGATACGAAGGAGGTTATCCATCATCTAGCTGCTCCTATTTGGAGATGGGGAATTTTTTATGAAAGTATAGTAAAAAATGTACTAAATGATACTTATAGAACAATAGCTGATTTGTTCGGCGGAGAATCTAGGCTTGTTAACTTCTGGTGGGGCATAGCTTCTGGTGCACTTGATATATATTATAGTAAAAAATATGTTCCTTTAGAAACCCAAAAGCTAGTTGATCTTATGAGAAAGATGATTATAAATAATGACTATAATCCATTTGTTGGCCCAATCTATGATAATGAAGGAAACCTTGTACAAAAAGATGAAGAGGTAGCTTCAAGTCAAGATATATTAAAGATGACATGGTTTCATGATAATGTTGAGCCAGATACATTTACTAAATAAATTATTAAACTAAAATTAAAAGCAAGGCATTATTTATATTAAACAATGCCTTGTTTTTAATTTGTAGCTTGTACTTTATAATCTGATTCGTAATCTAATATATATCTTTCATAGGCGTTTATTGCGGTTGTATTTTTATATTGAACTATTCTAGGAATCCGTCCATAATTTAAGTGAATATGTCCATGGAAAAAATACCTAGGTGAATATTTATCAAGTAGAGTATTAAATACCTTAAATCCTTCATGGCAGAAATCCTTTTGATCATTAATACCATATGCTGCAGCATGTGTAACTAATATATCAAAACCTTTATTCCATCTTATTTGTGGCATTAACTTTCTTACCCTTTTATGCATCTCATCATCAGTGTATTCAAAGGCTTTAGGGTTTGTTCCCTTGCTGCCCCCTAATCCTACTATCCTCATACCTTTATATTTAACAAACTTATCATCAATGGGAGTACACCCCTCAGGTGGGTTTTTTAAATATCCAATGTCATGGTTTCCATTAACGTAAAATAAAGGTGCCTTTATCATTGTTACCAAAAAAGAAAGATATTCAGCCTTTAAATCTCCGCATGATATTATAAGCTCTACATCTTTGTACTCATTTGGGTTAAATCTATCCCATATGCGAGGGGATTCTATATCAGATACCAACAGTATTTTCATTAAGTTTAACCTACCTTTTAATATAGACTTATTATATATAATACAGCAAAAGTCATTTGGGGACAACTTATAATAATGAGTTCACCACATGATTTTGCGATGAACTCATCTATTACTTTTGAATATCTATTGTAAGGCTTCCTACTCCCATTTGTATATCCATATCAACCCGTGATTTTGCATTTTCATAATTTGATGAAACATAATAATCCCCTTGACGATTTAGATTTAGGCTGCTAATGTTTGTGCTATTTAAAGCCCCATCCACCCTTAGTTTAACACCTAAGTTTTTTGGTATTGTTATCTTTATAGATGATGCACCTGCATCAACCTTTCCCTTTATAATATTACTTTTATCACCTAATATTATATTTAAACTACTTGCTCCTGCAGAAATATCGAGATTATTTACTTTTAAATTAGACATATCAAGAGTCCCTTTAGACGCACCTAAATTTGCATCAATATCCCAAGGTATATCCTTATTTATTCTTATTCTCGCCTCATACCCCTTATTTTTAAAACTAGCTTGGTGATTATTAGTAAATTCCACGAAAGCCTCTTTTCCACTGCTTCCATAGTTAACATTATATTTAATGTATTTGCTAGATAAATCTCCATCCACAAGATTTCGTTCTGTAGAATTTAATCTTACATCTATGGCACCAAGGTCAAGCTTTAATACACCGCTATCAACACGTTCCTTTTTCTCTACAGATACAGCATTTCTACTTCCTTCTTTACCATCTTCCCACTGGTTTCCGCCCTTGTAATAGGATCCATACATAACAAGTGCAACAATAAATAAAATCCACATAATTGCTTTTACAATAGAATTATTGCGAAATATTATATCTACGCCTATTACAATAAACAGTGCAGGCCAAAGTTCAATTAACGCATCAAATATTGACCAACTTATTACTCCTATATTACCTAAAAGCATTAGCACTCCAATGCTCACTATAAATACTCCAAACTCAATATTCTTATTTTTCATACACCACAACTCCCCTTTCACTTTATCTTCCTCTACATCCTTATACGATTATTACTTTAATATGTCTGATTTTTATTAAAGTTAGTTGCCAGATTGGAATTGGGGATTGGGGGCTGGGGACAGTTCATCCGTTTCGGTTGATTCGGTTGTTAGGTATCAGGGACAGTTCACCTACCCTTACCCTTAATTGATCTATACCGTATGTATAACTTGCCCTCACAAGGTTAATAATGATAAATACTATATAAAAAGGTGGTTGATCAAGTTGCCTAGATGTGCCAGAGTTAAATCTTTTGATTCGGTTTATCATGTTATGATAAGAAGTATAAGCGATACACTCCTCTTTAGAACTAATGGCGATAAAGATAAATTTTTAGACTATATAAAAAAGT
>ENA-UOOK01000258-UOOK01000258.1-fermentation-metagenome-genome-assembly--contig:-NODE-258-length-67464-cov-59.763014_pt1 | contig 67464 bp, 67 predicted proteins | sample MGYA00245777_ERZ724023 | MGnify/ENA primary metagenome ERZ724023 (study PRJEB28704, sample SAMN03018312) | fermentation metagenome | biome: anthropogenic terrestrial biome; feature: soil; material... | reverse complement strand
AAACCCCGGCGACACCAGCCGTCTCCTTGATGTACGGCCTTGATTTCCAACTGGAGAAAATGATGAACGAAGGTTTGGATAAGCGCTTCGCCCGTCATAAGGAAATGTCTGATTTCACCAAAGCCTGGGCTAAGAAGAACTTTGCTCTGTTTGGCGATGAGCATTATCAGTCAATCACTCTTACCACTATCGCCAATACGAAAGGGATCAGCGTGGCTGATCTGAATAAGGAACTTGGCAATCGCGGATACCATCTCTCCAACGGTTACGGCGCTCAGTTGAAAGAGAAAACATTCCGCATTGCCCACATGGCTGATTTTACGGTGGCAGATGTTAAAGAACTGCTAGACCAGATTAATGACATTCTGGGAACCACTTATTAAGCGTTAAGCGCATCTGATTTTGGGGCGCGAAAAGGGATTGAATCCTGTTGCCCTGGATCACAGACAGCAAACGCCCGGGTCGCATTCTTCATGCGATCCGGGCGTCTTTGTTTTCTCTGGCGTTCTTGTTTTCCCTTTATGATTGACGGGATCCGGGTTATAGCTCCTCAGAGCTTAGAGTTTATGAACGACCATTGCATCACGCAGTTTGGGTTCAAACCATGTGCTCTTGGGTGGCATGATCTTTCCGGCGTCAGCGATAGCCATTAGTTCTTCAATCGCAGTCGGGTAAAACGCGAATGCCACGGCATAGCCATCCTGGTCAACGCGTTTTTCAAGTTCTTTCATACCCCGAATCCCGCCGACAAAGTTGATGCGCTTGTCGGTTCTGGGATTGCCAATTGCCAGCACCGGACTAAGCAAGTTTTCTTGCAGAATACTGACATCCAGTGCTGCCACAGGGTCTTTTTCATCGAAAGTACCAGGTTTGGCAGTTATGCGGTACCAGCTACCCTGCAGATACATGCCAAAATGATGCCGCTGCGTTGGCTTGGCAGGGGCGCTGCCTTGCGGCAATCGTTCAATGGTGAAGACCTGCCCGGCACGCTTCAAGAACTCTTCTGTGCTTAAGCCGTTCAAATCTTTAACAACCCGGTTATAATCCATGATTTGCATCATATCATGGGGGAAGATCACAGCTAAGAAATAGTTGTAATTCTCATTGCCGGTATGGTTCGGATTCTCTTTTTTCCGTAATTCACGCACCGCAGAAGCGGAAGCGGAACGGTGATGACCATCGGCAATATAAAGTACATTCAGTTTGGCAAATTCGTTTTCAATAGCTTTGATGGTATTGTCATCATTGACCACGTATAAGGTATGCCCGATGCCATCTTCAGCTACAAAATCATAGACTGGCTTTTGCTCCATGACTTTTTCCATGATATGATTAATGGCTGTCACGGCACGATAGGTCAGGAATACCGGTCCGGTTTGGGCACCGGTGATATTAACATGGTTGGTACGATCCAGTTCTTTATCGGCACGGGTCAGCTCGTGTTTCTTAATGGTTCCGGCCTGATACTCATCAACCGAGGCACCGGCTACCAGACCAACCTGAACATGATTGCCCATTTTTTGCTTATAAACATAAAAACAAGGTTTGGGATCCTGGATCATGATGCCATCTTTGATGAATTGATCAAGGGCTTGGCGGGCTTTTTCATACACTTGCATATTGTAGGGATCAATGTTGGGATCAAGGTCGACCTCAGATCTGGTGACATGCAAGAAACTCTTTGGATTACCTTCGACCATTTTGCGGGCTTCTTCAGTATCCATTACGTCGTAAGGCAGAGAAGCGACTTTTGTTACCAGGTCGGCTGCCGGACGCAAACCGCGGAATGGGATAATCTTGGACATAGTAATGTAGTGCTCCTTTCATAATGTCAGTCCTTGCTTGGCGCTGGGTAATGATGCCAGCTTATTAATACTGTTTCTGTCGGGATAATCCTTCACGGACAGAAGAAATATTAATCTACTCGCTGATCACCGACAAAGAAAAGAGCGACCGTTCCGGGGCCAGTATGGGAACCGATGACTGTACCGATACTATTGATCATCACCGGGCCGTTCAGTTTGGGGAATTTCGCCTCCACCAGGCTAGCTACGCTGCGGGCATCTTCAAGACAAACCGATTGGGAAATAAAGCACTTGCCGGAATAGTCTGTGCCGTTTTCAGCGTGGAGTACCATCATATTTACAGTCTCTTCGATGACCTTTTTCTTGCTGCGAATCTTGTGGCGGGGAATGAGTTTGCCATCATAGCTCATATTCATCAGCGGGCAAATACCCAGTAGAGTGCCCATGAATGCAGCCGTGGCAGAGATGCGGCCACCACGCTTAAAGTGGGACAGATCGGTGGTAAAGAACCAATGGTGGATTTTGAGTTTATTGTTTTCCAGCCAAGTATAAATCTCGGCAGCGTTTGCACCATTGTCACGTAAATCAGCTGCCATATCAAGCAGCAATCCGGATCCTGAGGAAGCGCCCAGAGAATCAACAACATAGATCTGGCGGTCCGGATATTTTTCGGCAAGCTGATCTTTAGCGGTCATTGCGGAATCGAAGGAGCCAGACAAGCCGGAGGACAGCGCAATATGTACTATATCCAAACCTTCTTTAAGAAAAGGCTCGCAGAAATCGATAAACTGCCCCACAGATACCTGAGAAGTAGTGGGCATGGCACCAGCCTCAATCTTGCGATAAAAATCTTCAAAAGATATGGTCTGTCCCAGGTCATCCGGATATTCGATGCCATCCATCATATAGTGAAAACAGACATAGGGGATTTTTTGTTTCTCAAAATACTCTAAGGGCAGATCAACTGTGGAGGAGGCGGTCAGGACAAATTTGCTCATGTTTTTCTCCCTTCCTTATAGGTGGTAATTTAATTGGGGCCCTATCTATACTGTCACAGTAGTCTAATTCGGGTATTGTTCGCTGATCGTCTGATAAATTAGATTATATCCTTCGTTAGTGGGATGAATGCCATCGGCACAGATCAAATCCTGATAATGATTCTTCGTCAGGAAAGCGCTGCGGATATCAATCATGGGAACATCCATGGTTGCGGCTAGTTTCATAACCTCAATATTGTACATTTCCTGCCAACGATAAATCATGTCGACATCGCCCAGCCAGTTTAATATGTTATCACCATTAATCCCTTTAGAGACCCAAGTGAAGAATCGGTTTGGCTCTAACGGCGGCAGTGTCAGGATGATGGGATTGCTGCCATGGCTGCGGATTTCGCTGACGACCTGTCGGTAGAGCTCTTTAAACTTAACAAGCGGTGTTTTGGGCAGATGCTCTTTACCGGGGTCCTCGGCAATTTCGCCCCACACAAAATTGCAGTCGTTGCCTCCCAGTTCCAGAAAGACATGCTGGTAGTTCTGGAGTTCATTTGAGCGCTTCTGAACTAGAGAGAGCGCTTTGGAAACCGTGCAGCCGAACATGGAATAGTTTTGAATTCGCGTTTTATTGAGCCCCAAAAACTGCCCGATATTAGTCTTAATGATCTCATAATGACATGTAATTGGGTGCAAAACAACCCCTTTTGTAATAGAATCGCCAAACACACAGATATTCTTTACGTCCATCATTACTCCCCCTGAACTATAATAACCTTTAAATTAAAATGCTCCCGAGCAAAATGCTTTTGAGCAAGATGCTTTTGATAGTTTGACAGCAAAAGGGCTTTAAAAGTTGCAGTAAAGCAGATAAAATGTTCTTTGACTCCTACTAGTGCAGGAGATATTCTATTGAAAAGGAATGGTTCAGAAGTTAGTGCTTCAGATTTGAAAGGAAGGGTGGGGCCAAACATGACTAAACATACGATCCTTAGGGTGGAGGCTGGAAATGCCGAGGTTACCAACCTCGATTTACGTTTTGGAGCGGCGGATTTTAAGTTAGTTTCGGAAGATCGGACAGACTTACTGTATGGCGATGTCTACCATTCCAATCTCAAGCTGGCCCCAACGGCATATACTGAACCGGATGGCATATTTATCTCACAAGACGCTGCCGGCCTGTTCAATTTCCAAAGCTGGAAGACACGCTGGGACTTGACCGTTTCGAACCGATACAAAATGCGCCTGAAAATCAAAGCTGGTGCTTTTGACGGTCAACTGGACTGCGGAGGTCTGCGTCTGAAGGAACTGACGATGAAGACCGGTGCTGCCAGAGTGGAAACGCGTTTTTCGGCGCCTAATCCTGAAGCTATGGGCAAAATGCACCTCATCACCGCAGCCTCCTCCTTTAGCATGACCAATTTGATGAACGCGGGGTTTCGTAATATGATCTTTGAAGGCGGAGCAGGAGACTACAAATTCGATTTTTCCGGAGCGATTCCGGCCGATCCCACGTATAAAGCGAACGCATTTTTCCGGATGGGCTTCAGCGCGGTCGAGTTTAGAATTCCTAAAAACCTGCCGGCTCAGATCAATTTACGCAATATCTTCGCGCCGATCGATGCTCCGGCATTTACGAGGACGCAGCGGGATCTATATCGAAATAACGCCGCTTACCGCAATAATAATCCCATCCTGAACATCGAAATCCAAATGGGAATGGGCAACATAACGGTTGTTTGACGGTTGTGGGGGAACTTTGGGGACGGTTCTAAAAGTTCCATCCTCTTACATCTGCCCTTAATGTCTAAATATGTAAAAAGGAACTTTTAGAACCGTCCCCAAAGTTCCTTCAAAAGGAGAATGGCTTATGAAACGCGTCAGATTACTTATCGTGGCTTTTTTGGTTCTGGCTTTGTTACTATTATTGGGATGCGCCGGCCGGAATGCCGGAAACTCTCGGAATGAAGACGAAAAAAGCGGTTCTTGGGAACAGCGTGGCAGAATGGTGGAAGAAATCGCCATTGCTGCCAAGTCAGCTGATACAGTCAGAATGGATCTGCGATTTGGCGCTGCTGAATTCAGACTGCGTCCGGCCAATATGAGTCCTTTAGCAGAAGGTCAAATCGTTTATTATGATCACAGATTAGTGCCCGAAATTATCGACGATAACAATTACGTCAAAATCAGCCAAGAGACTAGTGGCATTGCTGGCAGTCTTGACAATGTCAAGACCGAGTGGAATTTAAACTTGTCAACACGGCAAGTGCTTGATCTGTCGATTTCTGCCGGTGCTTTCGATGGCGAATTCGATTTTTCAGGATTGCAGCTTACCAGTCTCTCTATGGCAACCGGTGCCGCAGAAGGCAAAGTAATTTTCAATAAGAGAAGCCCGCAGAAAATGAGGCGTTTTGACTTCTCAACCGGCGCTTCGTCATTTAAGTTGAGCGGATTACTGAACGCCGATTTTGAACATCTGGATTTTAAGGGCGGGGCAGGCTCCTACACGCTTGATTTTGGTGGGAGTCTGCAGCATGATGATAGTGTTCAGGCGGATATTTCTGTCGGTGTATGTGACTTAACGATCATTGTACCCCACGATGTCAGTACCCGCGTGGTGATGAAAGGCGCGCTGACTTCGGTTTCGCCCGGTTCTTTCCTCGTGGCAGGTTCACGGGAATATGTCAATGGTGCATACAATAGCGCGAAGCCTACCCTGGAAATCATCATTAACATGAGCGTCGGTAGTCTTGACCTGAAAGAATCGTGATAATCTGTCAAAGATAGGCCATTTTCTACAGAGGAAAGCCCGGTATTATGCGAGAAATCATTTAGTCAGTGAATCGCTGATCGCAGACCGGGAGGGATCACATGTCGGTACATGCTGCTACCGCTGAACAAGACTGCCCGCGTGCCAAGAACCGTATCAGCGCTGAAGAGATTAACATTCTGCGCCGGATCAACGAGGCCGGGGCACGCAGAGCGCAAAGCGCGTTAAGCGAGTTTTTGAAACGTGAAACCGTTCTTGATACGCCTAGGATTTCAGTGTTACCACTCGCTATGCTGATGCAGCAAATGGATTCCAAACCGCGTGATCTGATTGGCATACATGTGCGCATCATCGGCGAAGTAAGCGGAGAAATGTATTTTTTGTTTACGCGTAAAGATGCTCTGCGTTTGGTTGAGATGCTTGTTGGGGAGCGAATGCGCCTGACTCTGAGCCTCAATCGGATTGAATCCTCAGCACTAAGCGAAATCGCCAACATCCTGACAGGATCGTATTGGTATGCCATGACTGACCGGAAAGCGCTGAACTGGCGTATCACCGTGCCGACGATTGTGGAAGATGTCGGGAAAATACTGACCTTGTCAAACCGTGTCTATGACTTCACCTCGATGGTTTTCCTGACTGACATCACTGTGCCACAGAATAACGTGCGGGGACACTTTCTGTTATTGCCGCGCCAGGAGGCCTTGACCAAACTGCTTACTAATCTGGAATAATAATTAGGCGAGTGATTGTTTGCTTAGCGAATTCGGTATACATAAGAACGAATACTTGGATTAGGTCGCGAATTGCGAATTAATCGAGACGATTTTTGGTAAAGAGAATCCATAAAACTCCTCACTTTTTTTCCTACAACTACCCCACATCCGTAGTTTTTTCTCAAAAACTATTGAATGAACAAAAACAAGCTGAAAAACACAATTGTTAAGAATGGTGGGATAGTATTGCGCTATAGGAAAATTACTCTTTTGTTTATGGTGTTAACTTTCTGCGTTTTATTTTTCTGTAATGATGTTCACGCTGCAAGTATCACATCGCCAACAGGAAGTGTGCGGGGGACCGCCACATTTGCAGTATACGCATCGCATGCCTACATGGCGGATTTTACCGTTACGGACTCAGCGGGAAATATAAAAATAGGGAGCGCGAAAATATATGGTTCAAACTCATTAAGCTCTAGGCCAATAGATATCACTGCATGGAAAAATGGATCATATTCGATTGTTTGCACAGTTTATTGCAGTTATAGGGATTCTGATGGAGAGTATCATTCTTGGCAAGAGAACGCTTCGGGGCAATTTAGCATTGATAAAGAATTCGGCGCTGTAATCGTCTCGCCCGAAGGTTCAGTTAAGGGGCAATGTACCCTTGGAGTACAGGCTGTGGTTGATGGTGCAGTTCCAACTAAGGTTGATATTGTTGTCAAAGATTCTACCGGTATAAAGAAAATAGATTATTATATAAATCAACATATTAATGGGCTTTTCCGATATGGCCCCATAGATATTACTTCCTGGAAAAATGGTACTTATACTTTTGAGGCAGTAATGCATTTTACGTCAGGAGAAAAGACCGAGCCCATTACAAGAAAATTTACTGTTGATAAGGTTTTTGGTATCTCCGTAATATTTCCCAGTGAAGATGAGAAGGTAGGTGGACTTCAAGAACTAAAAGCTTTTGTTAACTTGGATGGAGCTGTGTTCTCAACGATTCAATTTATTATTAAAGATTCCTCAGGCGCAAAAATTGCAGAATTAACACCTCGACCCGGCTATGCCGGTTATTATGTAACTGTTGTGGATTTTTCAAATTATAGCGATGGTGAATATAGTATCACCGCCTTGCTCAAAATTACTTCCGGGGAGTCGGATGATGATACCCATAATTTCAAAGTAGAGAAAATATATCGAGCCCGCATTTTAAGACCATCAGCAGGAGCAAAGGTACACGGGACAATTACGGTAAGATCTCAGATTACCATTGAAAAGGCTCGAATGCGCTATCTTCAATTACATATTAGAAAGAAAGGGCAACCGAGTACCGACAAGCTTCTTTCCGAGTGGCGCTCAGAGACCAATAATCGCGAGTATAATTATAATTTAAATACTACTGCTTATGAGAATGGTGATTATGAGCTTTATCTGGTACTTACCAATACAACGGAAAGGGATCCTCCTTTTATTTCCCCACCAACGGAGATAAAAATCGACAATAGGCTAGATATTGAGATAAGCCAACCTTCAGATGGGGCCTCTATTCTTTTGCCGAGTACAGGGATTATTGTTGTAAAGGCAGTTAAAGCTTATGGTGACTATTCTATTACAAAAATGCTATTCTATATACGACCGGAAAATGGGGTTTATCCAATAAATCCTTCTGCGCAAGATATAACACCTGATGGAGCTGGCATTTATGAAGGACAGATTCCGGTAAGTGTGCCAGGGACATATTTTGTTAAGGCGGTTGCCGAATACCGCACTAGTTCTTTATCCTCACAAGTAGAACATGAGCATAAATTTACAGTCTTCGAACAAGGCGCGTTAGCTATTTCTTGTAATCCTGGCTGGGTAAGGCCAGCGGCCTTTGTCGTTGGGTACCGAAAAAGACTAATAGATGAGGCTAAGACAAAAGTGACTGTAACCGGGGCCAAACCCGGAGCTCAGATAACTCTTGAAATAGAAGGAATTTACGACACGGGTGGTCATTTAGCCGAATTAATCGTCAAGAATGCTGACGGAACAGTAACTGTTCGAAAGCATGAAACCCCTAGACCTACTGGTACATTTGAATCAGGCATAAATAAAATAAGTGGTGTCACGGATGACAACGGAACTTTCAGCTGCATCTATACTGCATCTAGTATTGCCGGTCAGGAGCGTATCATTGCCAAATGTGATGGAAAAAGAGCGGAGTATGTTCTGGATGTGAAAATACCTGATCTTGTTAAAATGCCAAAGCCAGAAGGTAAAAGATATGAGCTTGTCGGGTGTCCCAGTGGGGCACACTCAGAAACTCATTACTTGCTTCCGGGTTTTATTCCGGTTTTGGATATTATTGCTCAAAAGTACTACGGAAAATTCGAAGATGATAGGATGAAGTTTAACGATATGTCTCTACCTTGGGGAGGCAAGTTTGATTACAAGTATAATAATTGGACAGGACCTCACGATACTCATATGAGCGGGCGTTGCTGTGATCTCAATGATGTTGGCAGAGGACAAGGCGTTCCTCCTTTCAATGACAATGCGAGGAATGAGTTTCTCGAGGATTTGATCCGAAATGAACTAAAGCTATATTTATTAAAGGAGCCTACCTGTTGGCACATTCAATGGAATTATAAAGTCGATGGCTCAAGGGGAGGTTATTGATGAACATGACAAAAAAGTGGCTTGCCATAATCGGTGCTCTGGTTCTCTTATCTTTTGCAGGTTTGATGGTTTTTCTCCTCTCACCGAAGGTTTCATCAACATCAATTGAGCCTGAAGTCCAGCCTGAGATAAACAAATCAACCACATCAGAAGGGTATTTACGTTCTGCTATTGAGTTGATTAATAATGAATCTATGCAAATGAAACGCTCTCCTGATGGAATCATAGAATACCTGTTACCTGATAATGGTTCATGGGTTCCTCGTGCACATTTTGAGGCGAGGGATTTAGTTGATGTATTGGTTGAGGCGCAGGTTGCTTTTGATGAAGTAAATGAGTTATATATGTATAATTATTTTGTCACCAGCAGTCCAAATAGTCGACAAGTACTAAAGTGCTTTGGCTTTCAATTGGAGGGTGCAGAGGGATTTGAGCCTTCATTCCCCTATGACTTTGTTGATCCTTTTACTGCGTCTGAGGATGAATGGAGATTTGTCAATTCATTGGATAGTAATCTTTGGTCTTGGAGTTGTCTCTCACCTTATGGTCTTGCCCCGGGTTTCACGGAAAGTCGGTTTGTTTTTAAATCGTCACACCCTCCGGGGATCGTAATCTGTTTTGCCCATGGCCGAATTAATTATGATCAATCAATGCAGTGGGTCGATAGTGAAGAATGGTTGCCGCCATTCCCCGAATGGGAAGATCAAGGTGTCAAAGGACGAACGATCGGTCCGGTTCCACAAGAACTGGGCAGAATCGAATTGGCAGATCGTCTGCTGGGCTATTTGCCGATCTGCGTAGTCGAAGAATGGATGAATCCCTATGTCGAAACATATCTCAGAGAACAGCTACAGATTTATAAAACCGACGTTGAGCAGGGTATTTGGCCCGACGCTCGTACACGCCTCGAACAAAGCATATCTTATTTGGAGGGGTTGGCCGAACACGAACTGGCAAACCAGGCCCGCATCCTTTTCACCCTAAACCTGCGCTTTCTGCGGTATCTCACGTGATTCTTAATGCAGCTTGACTTCGTTTCAATGCCCGACAGAGTAGTACTGTCGGGCATTGACGTATTCAGACGTGAAATCTATAATAAAGGCATACGATCAACAGGTTGCATTGAGCAGGAGGCATCTTGCATGGCAAACACAAAAATACGCAACAGGGATTACAGGTCATATATTGCCCTGGTTTTCGGCATTATTAGTCTGGGGCTTTCTCCGATTTTTCTGCGCATGGCGAACGCACCTGGTCCGGTAGCCAGCTTTTATCGTATGCTGATTGGCACTATTGTATTGGCGGTGCCATTCTTTTATCGCGCCCGCAAAACCACAGGCGGACTTTCTCGCAAAGGCATCAAGCTTGCTGTTATTGGCGGACTTTTCTTTGCCGGCGATCTTGTGTTTTGGGCAACCGGCGTAATGATCGGCGGGGCCACCATTCCGACGCTGCTTTCCAACGTGGCACCATTATGGGTAGGCATTGCGGCGCTGGTGATCTTCAAAGAGAAGCTACGACCGCTCTTTTGGGTGGGATTGGCCATTGCAATGTCTGGAGCGGTGCTCATTCTCGGAAATGACTTGCTGAATTCTGCCACTTTTGGCCTGGGCAGTCTGCTCGGCTTGCTATCAAGCCTTTTTTACTGCGGGTATTTTGTTATGACCCAAATGGGTCGCAAATACCTGGGTCCGCTGTCCTACTTTTGGCCCGCCGCCTTGAGCGGCACGATCGTGCTCTTGATTTATAACCTTATCATGAAGCTCCCCTTGACAGGTTATTCCTCAACCACTTACCTTTGGTTTCTGGCTAATGGACTAATCACGCAGGTCATTGGCTATTTGTGCGTGAATTACGCGCTCGGGCATTTGCCAGCTTCCATTGTTTCGCCCACCTTGTTAGGACAACCTGTTGTCACAGCCTTGATCGCTTGGCCGTTACTTTCGGAAGTACTTTCGCCAATGCACTTTTTGGGCGGGGCCGCGATTTTGGCAGGCGTAATTATGGTGCATAGAAGTCAGGAATCGACACGACAATAAACCATATCGAAGCCGGCATGTTTTTCAGCCCAAGTCCAAATTTAGAAGGAAAAGCGATCAACACATGAGAAATACTTTTGATTAACACCAATAAGGAGACTCTCCGATGTCAAAACGCACCCTATTTTATATCGTTATCATTCTTTGCTGTCTGGCGATTAGTGTTTTTTTATTATTGCATCTGAACAGGCCTGCGCCTGAGCCATCGGTAGATTTTCCGACACCGCCCCTGCCAATGCAAGATCCGGAACGGGAGCCGTCAAACCTCCCAGGACTCTTCGATTAGCACAAGGGGACGGTTCTCCTGTGTCATTTTCGGGAGACAATCCAATTTTTGAAGAAAGGCGGGATTCATATTGAATGAGCAGAAGTTCTTAGGGGAAGCGCTCACTTTTGACGACGTATTGCTAGTGCCAGCGATGTCAGAAGTTATTCCAAGAAACGTCTCGACACGTACACGTCTTACCAGGGAAATTTCCCTTAACATTCCCCTGATGAGCGCCGGAATGGATACAGTGACTGAATCCAGACTGGCGATTGCCATGGCCAGAGAAGGCGGCATTGGAATTATTCATAAAAACATGAGTATTAGCGATCAGGCGCTGAAGGTTGATCGAGTAAAGCGCTCTGAACACGGAATCATACTGGATCCTTTTTATCTCCACCCCGAGAACACGCTTAAGGAAGCTCTCGAATTAATGGAACGTTATCGCATCTCCGGTGTTCCGATCACGGATCACTCCGGGCACCTGGTCGGAATCCTCACCAACCGGGATTTGCGTTTTGAAACCGAATTCAACCGGCCAATTAGTGAAGCAATGACCAAAGTTAATCTGGTCACGGCACCTGTAGGTACCACCCTCATAGAAGCCCAGCAGATCCTGCAAAAACATAAAATTGAAAAGCTGCCTTTGGTAGACGGCGATTTTTGCCTCAGGGGCTTGATTACCATTAAAGACATTCAAAAGGCGCGTCAGTATCCTGATTCAGCCAAGGATGCCAAAGGACGTCTGCTCGTTGGGGCGGCTGCCGGAATTACCGCAGATATCCTGGAGCGTGTTGGCGCGCTTGTTGACGCCGGGGTAGATGTAGTCGTTGTCGATTCGGCACATGGCCACTCCAGAAATGTATTGGACGCAATCTATAATCTGAAAAAGAATTTCCCGCAACTACAAGTCATTGGGGGCAATGTGGCTACTCCGGAAGGTACCAGGGCTTTGATTGAAGCAGGTGTCGATTGTGTCAAAGTCGGAATCGGCCCAGGCTCAATTTGTACTACCCGAGTCGTAGCCGGGATCGGTGTGCCGCAAGTAACTGCGGTTTACCATTGCGCGGGAGAAGCGGCCAAGTATGATATTCCGGTAATCGCAGATGGCGGTGTGAAGTACTCTGGTGATATCACTAAATCGATTGCCGCCGGCGCGGATGTTGTCATGATTGGCAGCTTGTTTGCCGGAACTGAGGAAAGCCCCGGCGAGACGGAGATTTATCAGGGCAGAACCTATAAAGTTTACCGCGGCATGGGTTCAATGAGCGCCATGAAAGCCGGTAGCAGCGATCGCTATTTTCAGGAGGAACAGCAAAAACTAGTGCCGGAAGGCATTGAGGGACGGGTACCGTTTAGGGGTGCGCTGGCTGATACCGTCTTCCAGCTGATGGGTGGATTGCGTTCCGGCATGGGGTATTGCGGCGCGAAGGACATTCACGAATTAAAGACAAAGACACGTTTTATCAGGATCACGAGTGCTGGTCTGCGGGAAAGCCATCCGCACGATGTGCAGATCACAAAGGAGGCGCCTAATTATAGTTTTGACTGATACAAGAAGACCCGGCATTGCTGATTTTAAAATTGATTTGAAAAAGTCACTGAATATTCCTAACGCGATTACCGCTTCCCGGGCCGTACTCGCGATTATTGCTGCGTTTTTATTTGTGTCTGATGATCAGTTCCGTTTTTACTGGGGCATGGCTTTGTTTGTCTGCGCCGGATTATCAGATCTGGTAGACGGCTGGCTGGCCCGCAAGCTGGGACAAGTCACCGATCTGGGCAAAGTACTGGACCCGGTGGCTGATAAAATCGCCATATTCGCGCTCTTTGTTGCTTTTAGTGTCAAGCTGGGCTTGCCGCTGTGGGTGCCTGCTCTTTATGGACTAAAAGAGCTGACGCAGCTAATTGTTGGCGCGGTACTGTTTGCCAGAGTTGGACGTCCGCTGCAAGCCAACCTCTGGGGCAAAACCGCCAGTCTGGTGCTCTACGGCGGGGCGCTCCTTTTTCTGCTCGGTGCCCTATTCTGGGATAGTCTGAAAGTAGTAGGGTTGGTTGTTCTAGTAATTGGTCTGGCGCTTTCTGTTTTCGCCGGGCTGGTCTATTACCGGCAACTTAAAAACATGCCGCCCTTGACTGATTCCGGAACGAAAGGAGACTAATCCATGGCCGCATGGGCGGTTCTGATTTTGGTAACGATTGTACCGGGATTATTGTGGCTGCTGTATTTCTACCGCAAAGATATTTATGAGCCGGAGCCAAAAGGAATCGTTTTGCGGTCATTTATGCTCGGTATGGTAGCTGTTGTAGTGGCGGCTTTGATTGAGACTCTTTTCAGGAATGCTTTGGAAAGTGCGCGACTGTCCGGCGACTTGCTCAGTCTGTTCCTGTTCTCCGTATTAGGAATCGGACTGGTCGAAGAAGGACTCAAAATGGGCGTGGTTTGGATTTCTGCTTATCGTACGCCCGAATTCAATGAGATTATGGACGGCATCATCTATGGTGCATCGGTGGGTTTGGGTTTTGCCGCTCTGGAAAACCTTTTTTACGCCAGAACATGGGGTTTATGGGTGGCCTTGTCACGCGCGGTGCTTACTTGTTTGGCGCATGCGCTTTTTTCGGGACTGTCAGGCTATTATATGGCCTTGGCGCGCTTCAACCCCGAAAAAAGAATAGGCTTGATACTAAAGGGATTATTGATTACTAGTTTCTGGCACGGCACATATAATTTCCTGCTACTCTGTCCTTATCCGCTTTGGCGATTTGGAAGCCTGTTAATTGTCCTCGGGCTAGCTTATACCGTAGGCAGGAAAATCACTTTCGCACAGCAATTTTCACCATTTCGCGGAGCGAAAGAAGACTAGAAGGAGGAATTCATATGTCAGGTCATTCCAAGTGGGCTAACATTAAGCATCGCAAAGAAAAGAGCGACTCCGCCAAAGCTCAGGCTTTTACCAGAGTCACGCGCGAGATAATTATTGCTGCCCGCGAAGGCGGCGGCGATCCGGAAGGCAACTTCCGCCTGCGTCTTGCCATTCAAAATGCACGTGGTGTTAATATGCCTAATGATAATATCCAGCGTGCCATCAAGCGTGGCTCCGGTGGTGAAGACGGTGCCAATCTGGAACAGGTTAATTATGAAGGGTACGGACCAGCCGGGGTGGCGGTGATTGTTGAGACGATGACAGACAACCGCAATCGGACGGCCGGCGATGTCAGGCATCTTTTCTCGAAATATGGTGGCAACCTGGGTGAAAACGGGTGCGTCGCATGGATGTTCGACCGCAAAGGGTACTTAGTGGTCGAGATGGAGGATAAACCTTTTTCGGAGGAACAGGTGTCGGAATGGGCGATTGAAAGCGGAGCGGAGGATTTAGAAACCGGTGATGGCATTATCGAGATTTATACGGCCCCGGAAGATTTGCAGACCGTTCAAGAGTATCTCGAATCCAAAGGTGTCGAGTTTGCCGAGTCCGAAAACACCATGATCGCCCAGAATGAAATCGCGCTTGATGAAGATGCTGCTCAGAGGGTCGCCAAAATGCTGGAGGCTCTAGAAGAGCTGGATGACGTGCAAAAGGTGCATTCTAATCTGCAAGTGAACGTGGAATAGGAGAAAATTCTGCACCCAATCTCGCATAATACAGTTGATTGCGGGAATCATATTACCCAAAGGCTGTCTGGCAAAAAACGCCACCATTGGCAATCGCTCAATGCGCAACCTGGCAGACCGGAGGTAGTTGTGGAATGAGTTTTTGTAAAACCCGTTTGTCCAAGAAGATATTTATTTTTGCTGCTTCATTACTCTTTCTTGTTATAGTAATTATCGGCAAAGTCTATGTTGATCGGCCTGGCGAACAGCCGGCCGCGCCAGCACAACAATCGGCTCGCGGGCTGCGCATCCAGAGAGAGACTGGCAGACTGGTGCGGGAGATCTATAGCTGCGGGCACGAACGCCTAATAGCTGGTCAGTTTGCGGAACAGCAGATCGGCATGGATCGGGCTGCTTTTGAAAAAGAGGTTACCGGCTACCAGATTGAAGAGTTCGGTGTCAAACAGGTTATTCTTGCGAGGCGGCAGGCTCTGCTCTGCGACAGCTGTAAGTCTGGCGAGTTTATTGGAATTTTGAACGGCTATGTATCTGTTTTTGCCGGTACTCCGCAAAAACCTGGTCCAATGCTGGAAGCCACCCGCATTCCTGTAGCCAGGCTGCCGCAATCCGAGCGGCTCAAACTCAAGAACGGGATCCCTGTAAAAGATGTCGGTGAGCGGTTGCAGATTCTGGAGGGACTATCAGAGTACATGGAACGCGAATAAAGCCAGTGAATGAGATCGGGCAGAAACCGACTGTTAATGTTAAGAAGCCTTTCGATTGCGGGGGCTTCTTTCTTATGATAGGGTTCAGACAATTGTAGGGCAAAACAATGAAATTTGGGTAGCGCAATTAAAATTGGGTAGAACATATGTTCAGTATTCGGGCTGCGGGCAGCAGGATACCCTGCCTCCGAAAGCGAATACCGAAAGGTATGGAGAAAGGTGGCTGGCCGATGATCGTTCTCGGAATTGACCCGGGTACTGCGATCACAGGATATGGCGTTGTGGATTTCAAGCCTTCCAAAATGGAAGCGATTCGTTTCGGGGTGATTCGTACGTCTCCCGAAACGGTTACTCCGGAAAGGCTGAAGTCTATTTACTGTGAAATGAACGCCCTTATTAATACATATAATCCCGCATGTATGGCTGTTGAGCAACTGTTTTTCAACAAGAATGTCACCACAGCTTTGGCGGTGGGGCAGGCACGCGGCGTGATTTTGCTGGCCGCTGCGCAGAGAGGTATTCCGGTGGCTGAGTATACGCCATTACAGGTTAAGCAAGCGGTCGTCGGTTACGGACGGGCTGAAAAACGCCAAATACAGGAAATGGTCCGGATTCTGCTCAAACTAGAGTCACTGCCCAAACCGGACGACGCTGCAGATGCGCTGGCAATCGCGATTTGCCATTCTCATTCGGCTGGTTCTGGTCAAAAATGGTCTGGCGGACAATGTCATGGCGGAGGTTGATGCAAATGATTGCTATGCTAAGCGGCCGAGTAGTGCAGGCTGGTTCAGATCGGCTAATTGTAGAAACCGGCGGTATTGGTTTCGAAGTGCTAGCTCCGTCAAATGTGATTAATGAGGCCGCCAAATGCGAACAAATAAAACTTTTTACTCATCTGCACGTCCGCGAAGACGCCATGGTGCTTTATGGCTTTCTGACGGCCACCGAGAAAAAGACTTTTGAGCAGCTGACGTCCGTTTCCGGCATTGGTCCGAAAACAGCCCTGGCTATATTATCAGCTGTGCCTGCTGAGCGCTTGGCAGCAATCATCAGAGGCGGTGACGCCGCCGCACTCAAAGGCATACCAGGGGTAGGACCCAAAACGGCCGGTCGCCTGGTACTGGAGTTGCAGGGCAAATTCGATGCGACCACTTTTGGGGCACCCGCCTTCATGCAGGAACTTCCCGAGGACGACAGCGTCGCGGCGCTGATGGCCCTGGGATACCAGCGCGCCGCTGCTGCTCAGGCAGTAGAGGCTGCCCGCAAGGCTCTGGGTGGCGGCGCGGGTGCTGACACTGGCACTGGTGCTGGCACGGGCGCGTGCAAAAGTGCGGGCGATGCGTCATCAGTTGTCAGACACGCGTTAAAACTGCTTGCACGGCAGTAGGTAGCATCGGGAAAGGGTGAACAATCCTTACATGGAAGAAGAACGCCTTATGGCCCCAGCCGAGCTTTCTGAAGACGGCGAAATCGAAAGAACGCTCCGGCCGCGCCGTTTAGACGAATATATTGGACAAACCCGCATCAAAGAAAATATGCAGGTCTATATTGAGGCTGCCAAAGGTAGGCGGGAAGCTTTAGATCATGTCCTGCTTTACGGGCCTCCTGGTCTCGGTAAAACGACGTTAGCTGGCATTATCGCCAATGAGCTCGGCACCGGGTTTCGGGCTACTTCCGGCCCGGCAATCGAAAGAGCCGGTGATTTAGCTGCTATTTTAACCAACTTGGAAGCGTATGATGTGCTCTTTATTGACGAGATTCATCGGCTAAACCGCACGGTTGAGGAAATTCTCTACCCGGCCATGGAAGACTTTGCGCTCGATATTATTATCGGGAAAGGACCTTCGGCCCGCTCCCTGCGCATCGATCTGCAGCCGTTTACACTGGTGGGTGCTACGACCCGCGCCGGCTTGTTGACCTCGCCTTTGCGGGACCGCTTTGGCATCATCGACCGGCTCGAGTATTACGATACCGCAGAGCTGGAGCAAATTGTGAAACGCTCGGCCTCCATCATGCAAATTGTCATTGATAGCAGGGGCGCGACTGAAATTGCCGGGCGGGCGCGTGGCACTCCGCGGGTGGCCAATCGGCTGTTGAAAAGGGTACGCGACTTTGCTCAGGTCCGTGCAAATGGCCATATTACCAAAACAGTGGCGGATGAGTCGCTCACCATGCTGGAAATCGACGCGCTCGGCCTTGACCGCATTGATCGTCAGCTCTTGATCACGATGGCAGAGAAATTTGCGGGCGGACCGGTGGGATTAGAGACTTTGGCCGCTTCAATCAGTGAAGAACCTGAGACGGTCGAAGATGTCTACGAACCGTATTTAATGAAGATCGGATTCCTGCAGCGTACTCCCAGGGGGCGGATGATCACTTATCCAGCTTGTCGACATTTGGGCATCAAAGTTCCGGGAAAGCCGGAACAGAACGCCCTGTTTGAAATGCCGGAAGGAAAGGGGTGACCGTGGCGGTGCAAAAAATACTTCTTCATATTTGCTGCGCGCCTTGTTCCATCTATACGATTGATCATTTGCGTTCCGAAGGATTTGAGCCGCATGGTTTCTTCTATAACCCCAATATCCATCCTTATCAGGAATACCGGCGGCGCCTTGATACGCTTGTAGAACATGCCGCTAACACCAATCTGCCGCTGACGGTTCGCGACGAATATGATTTAGAAGGTTACCTTACGGGGGCAGTACAGCGCTTGGAGGATCGTTGCCAATACTGTTATGAAACGCGCCTGCGGCCTGCCGCTCAGGAAGCTGCCGAAAAAGGATACGAAATCTTCGGTACGACGTTGCTGATCAGTCCTTATCAGGATCAGGAAGCACTTCGTCGGATCGGCAATCAGCTGGCACAGGAATATGGTATTGCATTTTATGATCAGGATTTGCGACCGGGTTTCCGGGAAGGACAAAAACGCGCCCGCGAGCTTGGACTCTATCTCCAGCCCTATTGCGGCTGCATCTTTAGTGAACGAGATCGATATGCCAAAAAAGGGTGATGTTGTTGACTCTTTACCGCACCGAAGGAATTATTCTGCGGGTCAGGCCATTTGGGGAAGCCGACCGCATCCTTACCATACTGACGCGTACCGAAGGGGTTATTGAAGCGGTCGCCCGGGGAGCGCGGCGCCCTCGGAGCCGGCTGGTCGGAGCGACGCTGCCATTTACGCAGATACAGGCGATGATCTTTCGCGGGAAGTCGCTCGACAATCTCAGTCAGGCAGAAATAGTCAATACTTTTAGCGCTATCCGGGAAGACCTGCTGCGCACGGCTTATGGTACGTATTGGTGCGAGTTGGCTTATGAATTTATGGGGCAGCGGGATCCGAATGAAGAAGTCTATCTCTTCTTTCTGGCATCTTTATTGATGCTTGATTCGACTGATGATCCTGGACTGTTGTCGATCTACTTTGAGTTGAGGTTCCTGGCACAGCTGGGCTATCGTCCGGCCCTGGACTGCTGCTGTGGATGCGGCAAGTCGATGGCTGAGGGCGGGGCTGGTTCATTTCTGACTTCCTCCGGAGGACTACTCTGCAGTTCCTGTACACAGTCCAATGCTTCCGGTGAAGTGTTATCTGCTGCCGCTGTTGGGTTCATGCGGATGCTATTGGTCTGGGATCTGAGAAAACTGAATGTCCTCAAGCTGCCAGATACCGCCCGCTTGGAAGTCAAAAACGGGATTCGACGTTTTGCAGCGGAACAATCCGGAAAACCGTTGAAATCATTGGATTTTCTGCGTTCGATCGAAGCACATATGTGACACGCGGACACAGGGGGACGGTTCTGCTGTGTCATTGTCACCCAGTCCTGTCACGCTGGTCAATGACACAGCAGAACCGTCCCCCTGTGTCCTTCTTGCGCATAGGATCGTGCTCTCAAAGGGCAGAATATCCCCTGACGGGGGTGATTTGGTGGACAATACCAACACAGAATTGCATCTGCAAATGATTGATCAAATCAGAGCGCGGATTCCGGTAACTTATGAAGCGGCCAGCAATGCCCTTGATAAAACCGGAGGCAGTCTTATTGATGCCTTGGCGCTTCTGGAAAATGAATGTGTTATTGAAGAGCCAGCCTCTGAACGCTGGCAGAAGGTTGAGTCTCTTATTTCCGGCTGGATAGATAAAGGGCGGGCAACCCGGCTTCTAGTAAAACAAAATCAGGAAGTTGTAGCCCAGGTTCCAGTCTCAGCTGGCATAGTCGGTGCGTTGCTGGCTCCAAAACTGACCTTACTAGGGGCTGTAGCTGCGCTGGCCGGAGGGTGCCGCCTCGAACTTGAACCGATTCCAAGTGCTTCGGATGTCACAGATTTATTAGACGAAATAAATGTCTCGGACGCACGGGTTGCAGCGGAGGATCCTAATTTGCTGCTGCATTGACAGCGGTCGCACGAGTGGGTTTGGCTGCATTGACAACGGTTGGAGTTTTTGGTATACTTCACTGCAGTGAAGAAAATAGCGTTCAACGGCTTGTTTGCCAATCAGGGTGAAACCGCGGGAAATACTCTCGTCCCTGGCATTACTAATGCTATTTGGGCGGGGGTTTTTTTGTGAGGAGCAATCAGTTTGAGGATCTTGCGATATTGGCATGCTATTATCAAAGAGCACCGTTTATTTCTGCTGGTCGCAAGCGTTCTGTTTTTCGGCAGTCTGGTTGCCGGAGTTTTGGTGGGCCTACTGATACCGGAAACCGCTGCGGCGCTTTTAGAAAAATTAATTCAGCCGCTAGGTGAAATGGCGGAATCTTTGCGAAATAAGCCGCTATACATCCGTGCGGCATATATCTTTTTTAACAATGCTCGTGTTATGATAATGATGTTGGTTGGAGCTTACCTGGGCGGTTTGATTCCTCCACTCGTGTTACTGGCGAACGGTTTCCTTATCGGCTTATTTGGATCTTCGCCGGTTATGACAGAGGGTATTGGATTGGCCGGATTTCTGGCGGCGCTGGCACCGCATGGCGTTTTTGAAATACCTGCCATTTTGCTAAGTGGCATGCTCGGTCTGCGTATTGCCAAGGAATTATGGAGCGGCCTCCTGGGACGGCCAACTGAAACGCTTGGTCGCGTCTCCAGGCAGATTTTAGGATTCAGTCCGCTGATGATTTTGCTGCTTTTAGCTGCCGCCATACTTGAAATTTACGTCAGTGCCAGACTCATATGATGCTTGGTAGTGATTGTAGTGCTTGAGCTTGATTGCTGGCATCAGTTTCGGCGTGGGTGTTGGTAGCGCCATCGTGATGGGAGGAACGGCGTTTGAATCTTCAAGAACTGATCTTTCGTTTGGGGCATTTTTGGTCCGCAGCGGGTTGTCTGGCCGTGCAGCCTTATGACATTGAAATGGGTGCGGGAACAATGAGTCCGCATACTTTTTTGCGTGCCCTCGGACCTGAACCTTGGAACGCGGCTTATGTTCAACCTTCCCGGCGCCCAGCCGACGGACGCTATGGTGAGAACCCCAATCGTCTTTTTTCCTACTATCAGTATCAAGTGATTATGAAACCTTCTCCGGATGATATCATCGACAAATACCTGGCCAGTTTGCAGGAGATTGGCATTGATCCGCTGGCGCATGACATTCGTTTTGTCGAAGATAACTGGGAGTCACCAACCTTGGGTGCCTGGGGTACCGGATGGGAAGTCTGGCTCGATGGCATGGAAATCACCCAATTTACATATTTCCAGCAAGTTGGGGGAGTCGATGCACGGCCGGTTTCTGCCGAAATAACCTTTGGGGTCGAGCGTCTGGCGATGTATCTACAGGGAGTGGACAGCGTCTACGATCTGGAATGGGCTCGCGGCATCAAATACGGTGACTTATTTCATCAGAATGAATACCAGCAGTCGAAATATCATTTTGAGGTCTCCGATGCTGCCTTGCTTTTCAAGTTATTTGATCAGTACGAAAGTGAAGCCAAGAGAGTCCTGGAAGCCGGTCTGGTCCTGCCAGCCTTTGACTGGGTTTTAAAATGCTCTCATTCTTTTAATCAATTGGATGCCAGGGGGGCCATCGGGGTTACGGAGCGGGCTTCCTACATTTTGCGCGTCAGAAACCTGGCCCGCGCTTGCGCAGCAGCCTACATCGCTAATCGTGAGAGTCTCGGTTATCCTCTTTTGCAGGGAGGAGTACATTCTTGAATAAAAAATTATTGTTTGAAATCGGTGTCGAAGAACTGCCAGCCCGTTTTATACCAGGTGCCATGAGACATATGGCGGAGCGTGGGGAGCAGCTGCTCAGCGCCGCCCGTCTGCGGCCTCAAAGTGTGGAGGTTTCCGCCACACCCCGCAGACTGGTACTGTCGGCTACGGTCAGTGCGATGCAACCGGATCAGCAAAAAGAAGTCAAGGGTCCGCCAGTCAAAGCGGCCTATGACGCTCAAGGCGCTTTTACCAGGGCCGCGCTAGGCTTTGCGCGCGGTCAGGGAGTCTCGGCGGAGTCATTGTACCGCGCCCCATATGAAGGCGGCGAGTATGTCTTCGCCAAGGTCGAAGAACGTGGGCGGTCTGCGCTAGAAGTGCTGGCTGAGGTACTACCCGAATTGCTGCTGTCGTTCTCCTTCCCAAAGGCGATGCGTTGGGCGAGTTATGATATAAAATGGGCCCGGCCGATCCGCTGGATCGTGGCGCTACTGGGCGACCAAGTCATTAATTTTGAAGTGGCCGGGATTCAGGCCGATCGCCAGACATATGGGCTGCGTTTTTTGCATCCCGATCCAATTAGCGTGCCGGACGCTTCACAACATGAACGGCTACTGTCGGAAGCGCATGTCATCCTTAATCATGAGGAACGCTACCGGACGATCAAGCAATTGGTCCAGGAAGCGGCTGCCCAAAGAGGCGGACATGTTGACGAAAATGATGAGGCGCTATTCCGGGAGGTCACTGATATCAACGAGTATCCTTCGGTAGTCGTGGGCGGATTTGATCCGGAGTATCTGAAGCTGCCTGTAGAAGTGATTATTACCCCGATGCGTCTGCATCAAAAATATTTCCCGGTTTATCAGACTGATGGATCGCTTTTGCCGCTGTTTATTACCATCCGGAACGGTTTGGCGGATGAGCAGGGCAATGTGCGGGTCGGCAATGAAAAAGTATTGGCCGCCCGTCTGGCGGATGCCGCCTTCTTCTATGAGGAAGACCGCAAAATCAAGTTGGTCGACCGTCTACCGCGTCTGGAAACGCTAGTGTTTCAGGAAAAGCTGGGCACGATGCGCTGCAAGGCTGAACGGCTACAACGGCTGGCACCGGCAATTTGCCGCGTCCTCGGCGGTTCGGCGCAGGAATGCGCCACTGCTGAACGAGCCGCGCTGTTAAGTAAGTCGGATTTGGTCACGAACATGGTTTTTGAGTTTACGGAATTGCAGGGCGTGATGGGTGGTCATTACGCCATCAGCGACGGGGAAGATCCGGCGGTTGCCAAAGCCATTAGTGAGCAGTACCGCCCTAACTCCTCCGGTGGAGCTTTGCCAGAAACAGTGGCCGGTCGAGCGCTGGCCCTGGCGGACAAGATCGATTCGCTGACAGGCTATTTTGGGATCGGCTCGATTCCCAGCGGCTCACAGGATCCGTTTGCGCTGCGGCGTGCAGCCCTCGGTGTCATCGCTATTATCAAGGAGGCAGGGGTTCGTGTCGCGCTGACACCATTGATCAAGCAGGCATATGATTTGTATGGCGGGGACGTTCAGTTTAAGAATGACCGCTCCACAACATGCTCTTTGCTGGATGAGTTTTTTAGAGGTCGCATGCGCTCCGCGCTCACGGAGGACGGTTATCGTTATGATCTCGTAGATGCCGTTTTGGCTGGCGGGGAGCTGGATCCCTTTGATTTTCATACCAGAATCGCGGCTCTGGATCGCGTATCCGGTACGGAAGATTTCCTGACAGCGCTGGCGGTGTTTAATCGCGCAGGCAATCTGGCTTCAAAAGCCACGACCGACTCCTTTGATCGCGGCGCTCTTCCGGAAGAAGCCGATCAGCAGCTGGTCGCGGCCTATGAAAACGCCCGGCAGAAGGTTACCGAGGCGCTCCACCGCGGTGGCAACGGCAACGGCAATGGCAATAGCAATGGCGACGGCGATGCAAGTACCAGCAACGTGACCACCGCGATTCAAGCTTTGGCTGGCCTGCGCGAGGCGGTGGACTACTTCTTTGATACCGTACTGGTCATGGTGCCGGATGAAAAAATCCGCCGCAGCAGGCTGGCTTTACTACGTTCGATCGTTGCCTTGTTCGACAATCTCTGGGATTGGAGCAAGATCGTAATTTGATGCAGGAATTGTCATTGCTTTAGCGAAAAAAATCTGTCGAAATTGACATGCGTGGTAAACATCATTAAGGAGGGAATTCATTGGCTAAATATGTGTATTTCTTCGGCAATGGTAAAGCCGAAGGCGATGCAGGCATGAAAAACCTGCTCGGTGGTAAAGGCGCTAATCTGGCTGAAATGACCAACCTGGGGATTCCGGTTCCTCCGGGTTTCACAATCAGCACTGAGGTATGTGTCGCTTATTATGAAAACAGCAGAAAATGGCCGATTGGACTGGAGCAGGAAGTAGACGAGAATCTCCGCAAATTGGAGCAGGCCATTGGTGCCAAATTCGGGGACTCCGAAAACCCGCTGCTAGTCTCGGTACGTTCTGGAGCACGTGCTTCGATGCCGGGTATGATGGACACAATTCTGAACCTTGGTATGAACGAGGCGGCCGTTAAAGGCCTGATTAAACGTTCTAACAATCCGCGTTTTGCTTGGGATAGCTTCCGCCGTTTCATCCAAATGTACGGGGATGTTGTGCTGGAAGTGCCGCACGAAGACTTTGAGCATTTGCTGCAAGAAAAGAAACATGAGCGTGGCGTGGCACTGGATACAGAATTGACTGCTGAGGACCTGCAAGATCTGGTTTCCCGTTACCTCGCGATGGTCAAGAAAGCAATCGGGCATGAATTCCCGCAGGATCCGAAAGAGCAGCTCTACGGAGCCATCAACGCCGTTTTTGGATCATGGATGAACGATCGCGCGATTACTTACCGCAAGCTCAACAAGATCCCGGATGAGTGGGGTACTGCCGTTAACATTCAGTCAATGGTCTTTGGCAACATGGGAACCACTTCGGCTACTGGCGTTGCTTTTACCAGGAACCCGTCCAATGGTAAGAACGAATTCTATGGCGAGTATCTGATCAATGCCCAGGGCGAAGACGTCGTGGCTGGTATTCGTACTCCGCAGCAGATCGGTTTGGAGGCTTCCCGTAACTGGGCCGCCGGTAACAATGTCAGCGAAGCGGATCGCAAAACCAAGTTCCCGTCACTGGAAGAAATCATGCCCGAAGTCTATAAAGAATTGATCGAAATCCGCGCTCGTCTGGAAAAGCATTACCATGACATGCAGGATATCGAGTTCACCGTGCAAGATCATAAACTGTATATGCTGCAGACCCGTAATGGCAAACGCACCGGACCAGCGGCTGTTCACATTGCCGTAGAAATGGTCGGTGAAGGCCTGATCGATGAAAAGACCGCTGTGATGCGTGTCGACCCGGAACAGCTCAATCAGTTGCTACATCCGCGCATTGATCCGAATGCCAAATTGGATAAACTAACCAAAGGCTTGCCAGCTTCCCCAGGTGCCGCCGTCGGTAAGGTTGTCTTTAATGCAGCCGACGCCGAAAAGTGGGCTGGGCGCAAAGAGCCAGTGGTGCTCGTGCGTACGGAAACGAGCCCTGAGGATATCGGTGGCATGAACGTCGCCCAAGGCATCCTGACCGCACGCGGCGGTATGACTTCCCACGCTGCCGTTGTGGCACGCGGTATGGGTAAATGCTGTGTGGCCGGTTGTGGCGAAGTCATTGTAGATGAGAAAAGTCGCAGCTTTAAAGTAGGCAAAATCACTGTTAAAGAAGGCGATTGGCTGACCCTCAACGGATCCACCGGTGACGTGATCCTTGGCCAAGCCAAGCTGATTAGTCCGGAACTGAGCGGTGATTTTGGCAAATTAATGGAATGGGCGGACCGGTTCCGCGCTCTCAAAGTACGCACCAACGCCGACACACCAGAAGACAGCCGGGTTGCCCGTAATTTCGGAGCGGAAGGCATTGGCCTGACCCGTACCGAACATATGTTCTTCGGTCCTGAGAAAGAGCGTATTGAAGCGATGCGCGAGATGATTATCGCGGACACTTTTGAGGATCGCAAGAAAGCTTTGGCAAAACTGCTTCCGTACCAGAAATCCGACTTTAAAGGGATCTTTGAAGCCATGAACGGCCTTCCGGTCACCATTCGCCTACTGGATCCGCCTTTGCACGAATTCTTACCGAAAGAAGCGGATCAACAGGCTGCCATCGCCAAAGAATTGGGCATTTCGGCGAAGGTCGTGGCCGATAAAGTCCATTCGCTCGAAGAAACAAACCCGATGCTTGGATTCCGCGGCTGCCGCCTGGGAATCGTCTATCCGGAAATCTTTGAAATGCAGGTACAGGCCATTTTTGAAGCCGCCTGCGAAGCCCAGAACCAGGGCATCAAAGTAGAGCCGGAAGTGATGATCCCTCTGATTGGCACCATCGGCGAGATGAAAATGATCAAAGAGTATAGCATTAGAGTCGCCGAAGAAGTCATGAGCAAAACCAAGATCAAAGTGAAGTATATGATTGGTACCATGATTGAAATTCCGCGCGCAACCTTGCTGGCAGACAAAATTGCCGAAGATGCCGAGTTCTTCTCATTTGGTACTAACGACTTGACCCAGATGACCTTTGGCTATAGCCGCGATGACGCCGGACGTTTCTTGCCGACTTATGTTGACAAGAAAATCCTGAAAGACGACGTTTTCCAGTCGATTGATCAGGAAGGCGTTGGTCAATTGGTGGCGTTGGCGGTAGAACGTGGCCGTAAAACCAATCCGCAGCTTAAGATGGGCGTTTGCGGCGAACATGGCGGCGATCCCGCTTCCGTCGTATTCTTCCATAACGTGGGTCTGAATTACGTCAGCTGCTCGCCCTACCGGGTACCCATTGCCCGTTTGGCAGCCGCGCAAGCTAACCTCACCAGTCCGCGTGCGTAGGTGCAGTGCACGCCGCACTAGAGAGCAAAGGCAGTCCGTTTCGGACTGCCTTTTATTAGTTTCAGTTGCCTTGCCTGTGCGCCCGAAGGCCTTCGGGAATTTCCAAGATTATGCTTGTGGCGGCTAGTGGGGAGTGCTATATTAAAGTAGTATCTCATCATGAGTATTCTGGGGGTTGCACGGATGTTGCTTGTTTCAGTTGTGCTGAGATTAGGAATGGTCATGATCTTATGTGCCGGAATCGCCGGGGTAGTTTTCAGAAGCAAGAAAGATTCCAACGTGGCAGGCCTGGCGACCTATATTTTGTGCGCTTTAGGGAGCCTTCTGCTATTAGTATCAGCACTGTATGTCCTACTGACCGATGCCTCAACGGTCATGCTGGAGATACCGGTAATCGGTGTGTTGCTACTGGACAAGCTGGCCGCAGTCTTTGCCGGGCTGATCAGTTTGGTAGCACTAACCGCCTCAATCTATGCTGTGGGCTATCAGGTTCTGGAGCAGCATAATCATAGCGCCGCCTGTTGGACGAATTTGGCGTATGCGATTTTTATACTCGCGATGATACTGGTCGTAACGGCTAGTAACATGGTGGGTTTTTTATTTGCCTGGGAGCTGATGGCTCTGGCATCTTATCTCTTGGTGGTCTCCGACGTCCGCAAGAAAGAATCCGCCAAAGCTGGCGTGCTCTATTTGGTAATGACGCACGGCGCGGCGGCCTTTTTGATTGTGGCGTTCTTGTTATGGAGTAATTGGGCTGGCACGCCCGATTTCTCAAGGTGGGCGGCTAGTGCTGCGCAAATGCCTGCTGGAATGCGTAGCGCACTATTCCTAATGCTACTAGTGGGGTTTGCCGCCAAGGCGGGCGCTGTACCATTGCATATTTGGCTACCGGAAGCGCATCCGGCGGCTCCCAGCCATGTTTCCGCCTTAATGTCAGGGGCAATGCTGAAAACCGCCATTTATGGATTATTGCGCTTTTGCGTGACCCTGCTGCCGGAAAGCGCTGTCTGGTGGGGTATCGTAGTATTGCTAATCGGAGTGGTCTCCGCTGTGATCTGCGTCCTCTATGCCGTTGTTGAACGGGATATCAAGCGTCTGCTGGCCTATAGCAGCGCTGAAAATAACGGAATAATTTTGATGAGCATTGGCGCAGGTATGACCGCGCAGCACTACGGTCTGGCTCAAGTTGCCAGCCTGGCGTTTGCGGCCGCTCTGTTTCATGCGCTGAATCATGCGACATTTAAGAGTCTGCTGTTTATGAATGCCGGTGCCATTATCAAAGCCGCCGGTAGTCGCAGCCTGGACTATTTGGGCGGGTTAATCCGAAGGATGCCTTGGACAGCCGCCTCCTTTCTGGTCGGGGCGATGGCCATTGCTTCTTTACCGCCGCTCAACGGCTTTGCCAGCGAATGGGCTGTTTTTCAGTCCCTGATTGGACTGAGTCGTCAATTGAGTGGACATTGGAGCGGTTTGCTGATGCCGCTGGCCGCTTCCGGACTGGCGCTCACCGGTGCCATGGCAGCTTATGCGTTTGTGAAAGCATTTGGTATGGCCTTCCTGGGAGTACCCCGGACGCAAGCTGCGGCGGAAGCAAAGGAAGTCACTCCCTGGATGTGGGTGCCGCCCGCTCTGTTGGTGATTATCTGTATTGCTCTGGGCCTTTTTCCGCAGGGGGTTCTGACATTTCTGGCTGACGCGGTACCTGTTGCCCCTGCAGCTGTCAGCGTCGGGGCTACTGCCGCTGTTAGCGGCATCAGCATTGAGCCGCATTGGTTTGTTTTGTTTGGCGCGGTTAGTGCGCTGATCGTGTGGTCCTTCCGCAGGCTGCGCCGCGGTAACGGCAGCGTCTGCGGCGGTCGTGGCAGCGCTGGTAATAGCGATTTCCGGATTGGAGAAACATGGAGCTGTGGCTACCCTGTGGATCACTCAATGGAGTATACTGCAACGGCGTATGCGCAGCCGGTCATGCGTGTTTTCCGGAAACTGCTCAAGCCACGCCATCGTGTGCAGGTAATCAGACACCGTCAGACTCCGTTCGCAGCGAAAGTAAATTTCGCGGAAAGCTTGCCGCCCATCTTTATGGATCTGTTCTACCGGCCCCTGCAAAAGGCTGCGTTGTTTGCCGCCGCGAAAATCCGGCACTTGCAGAATGGCAAGCTGCAAAACTACCTGTTATATATCCTGATCACGCTAGTAGTATTGCTGATCATTACGCGATTGCATCCGTAATCAGTAGAGGAAGAAGGGCAGCGCCGACATGATTGGATCCATTTTGCGGGCTGCGGCAGTAATACTAGTCGCACCGCTGATTACCGGTATGATCAAAAAATGCAAGGCTCTTTTGCAAGGGCGCTATGGTCCGCCAATTTGGCAGCCATATTTGGATCTGCTGAAGTTGTTTGGCAAACAGCCGGTTATGAGTAAGCACTCCTCATGGTTGAGCCAGGCCGGGCCGATGATATACGCTGGTGCGATTTTTTACGCCGCGGCGCTGGTGCCCTGGTCGGGGAGCGGCTATGGGGGGTTGCATGCGGGTAAAGCGCTCTTGGGCACCTATAGCGGCGATCTCATTCTGGTCATCAGTCTGTTCGCTTTGGGCCGTTTCTTGATCGCCTTGGTAGGACTGGATGCAGCCAGTGCTTTCGGCGGCATGGGCAGCAGCCGAGAAATGCTGATTTCTGCACTGGCGGAGCCAGCCGCCTTGCTGGCGCTGTTTACAGTGGCCATTCCGGCAGGCTCCACTAATTTGGGCAGGGTGGCACATTTTGCGATGCAAGAGGGGTGGGGCGATTTTGCTCTGCCGCGGTTATTGGCCTTAATCGCCTTTGCCATTGTCATATTGGCAGAAACCGGACGTATTCCAGTTGATAACCCGGACACTCACTTGGAATTGACCATGGTTCATGAAGGCATGGTGTTGGATCTATCTGGTCGTCACTTGGCTTGGGTGCAATGGGGCACCAGTGTGAAGCAACTGCTCTTGTTTGTCCTGCTGACAACCGCTTTTTTGTCAGGACCTTTTGAGGGCGTGGCGGCGGTGGCTTTCCGTCTGGGGGAAGTGGTCTTGATTGTGCTGGCGATCGCCCTGATTGAATCGACCTTGGCAAAAATGCGTCTGTTTAAGGTTCCCGGACTACTCGGAGCCGCTTTTCTGCTAGCTCTATTTGCCATGGTGGCGCAACTGGCGACAGGAGGATAATGCAATGGATTTGGGGATCTTAGGCGCGATTGGATCAGCTGGTGTGCTTGCAGCCATGGGATGTCTTGTCCGGCGGAAAATCTCCGCCACCATCCGTTTATTATCAGTGCAAGGCATTATGTGCGCTTTGGCAGCCACTTTGATTGGCTTGCAGTATCAGGAATGCGCCATTCATATGTTTATTGCGGCCGCGCTGGCGCTAATCGGGAAGACTTGGTTGATTCCGAGAATGCTTGCCCAAGTCGCCCGCAAAGTGGATGCAGCGCGTGAACCCCACGGGTTGGGCACGATTTGGACAACCGTCTTAGGGAGCGCTTTAATCCTGTTGGTGTACCTTGTGACTCCGCCGTTGGAAGGGGTAGCCGGTCAACTTTTAGCCCCCTCGCTGGCAATGGTCATGCTCGGTTTTTTCATGACCGTCGGGCGTCGGCTGGCGGTTTCGCAAGCGATTGGGCTGGTGATCATGGAAAATGGTGTTTTTTTGGCGGGAACAGGATTAACGTATGGGATGCCCTTAATCGTTGAATTGGGTACTTTACTGGACTTGCTCATCGGAGTGGGGGTTATGGGCGTGCTGATTTCTCGGATGCATGAAACGCTTTCCACTACCGATACTTCGCACCTGCAAAATCTTAAAGGGTGATGTGCAATGCCTCTTTTATTAGTTGGATGGCCGATTTTGGCGCTAGCGGCAGTCTGGCTGCTGCCGAAAAGCGCGCAGCGCTGGATTATGCTTGCTTTGGCGGCATTGCTGGTGGGTACAGTGTGCCTGCTGGTATGGACGCTACCCGATAATAGTGTATTTCAGTCACAGGGTGAATGGATCCGTGTCGATCTGCTGTCTTTGGTGATGATTGCGGCTATTACAGCCGTAGTGTTGCCAGTGCTGCTGTACTTCACATTAAACCCCCATTCCGCAGTGATTCGGGATGGGGTCCAGTCGCTGTCCTGGCTTTTGGCAATGCTGGCGGCGATGTACGGTGTGACGATTACCGGCAACATCGGTCTTTTATGGGTTGCAGTTGAAGCCACGACGATTTGCTCGGCTTTACTCATCGTGCAGGGCAAGAAGAGGGCTCGCGCTACCCTGGAAGCTGCCTGGAAATATATTTTGATCTGCTCAGTGGGGATCATCTTTGCTTTATTGGGTACGATCCTATTTTATTTCGCCGCGCAGCGTGCTGGCTGTCACGGATTGGATTGGAGTGCACTGGTCGGAGCAGCCCCTGGTATGGAGGGTAATCTGGTCAGACTCGCCTTTGTGTTTGTTTTGGTCGGTTACGGAGCCAAAGCGGCCATCGCGCCGATGCATAACTGGCTACCAGATACTTATAGCCAAGCACCGGCACCTGTGGCGGCCATACTATCGGCCATTCCATTTGGATGTGCAGGCTATGCTGTTTTCCGGCTCTATGCACTCGTGACACTGGCCGGGGAACAGAGCTTTGCCAGCACTATTCTCATTGCACTGGGCTTGTTATCGGTAGCCATCGCAGCGCCGTTTATGTTGGTGCAATCTGATATTAAGCGCCTTTTGGCCTATTCCAGTGTCGAGCATATTGGCCTGGTTTTTCTCGGGTTGGGTTTTGGCGGCACACTGGGGATCTCGGCCGCCTTACTACACCTATTTAATCATTCTTTGGCAAAACCGGCTGCCTTTCTGACTGTCGGAGAAATAACCGACGCTTATGGCACGCGAAAAATAGCGAAGATACGCGGACTGCTCAGTCAATCGCCGGTTCATGGTGTCTTATATTTGGTCTTTGTCTTTGCGCTGGCGGGGATGCCCCCCTTAGCCCTATTCCGCAGTGAACTGCGCATCATGGGGGCTGGTGTTTCCTCTGCCGGATGGTTTTGGCCGGCTTTGGCAGCCGCCTTGTTAGTGCCCATCTTTGCCGCTTTTTTGTACCATAGCTCCAAAATGACTTTTGGACCACCAGCCGGATATCGTCCGTTGTTTCGTGAGCGCGCGGGCGCTTTCACTGGCACGGGTGCCGGCACCGGTACGGGCTTGTGGGCGGTTGCCCTGCCAATTATCTTGCTACTTTATCTGGGAATGTCTGAGCCGGTTTGGCTGCAGCAAATCCTGGAGAGGGCGGCGCAAGTTGTCCAGCAGGGGGTGATTTGTCCATGAACGACAACTTTTCCGTAAAAATGATTGATCAATCTGCCGAGCATCCGGAACAGCTGGCGCAGCAGGCCTGTGCCTTACAGAGGGCCGGGGCGCGGCTGTTATGTATGACCGCCTCCGATGAGCGGGATCGCGAACCGGAGCTGGGATTCTGTCTGCATACATTCTGGTTGAAGGATGGGCAAGTCACTTATCTGCATTGCGCCTTAGGCTCCGATTCTGATTTGGCTTATCCGTCGCTGACACCGCAAGTCACCGCCGCTTATTGGTATGAGCGCGAAATATATGATCTGTTTGGTATCAAAGCGGTTGGGCACCCGAATCCCAGTCGCCTGGTTGTGCATGACGATTGGCCTGCAGAGATCTATCCCATGCGGAAGGATTATCAGGGTCCGTTGCCGGAGCGCGTGGGCCAGAAGCTACACGCTGCGCCTGCCCAGGGCGGACAGCCACAGGGCAGTCAGCCTAATGGCAGGCACTCTGAAGATGAACATACCGATTTGCCGCCGGACGGCTTAGTGCGCATTCCAGTAGGTCCGGTACATGCCGGGATCATTGAGCCAGGTCATTTTCACTTTACGGCTGTTGGTGAGGAAGTCTTCGCCTTGGAACCGCAATTTTCATACGTGCATCGCGGGCTGGAAAAAGCCGCCGAAGGACGCACGCCGACCGCAGCCCTGGCCCTGGCGGAAAGGGTTTGCGGAGTTTGTACTGTGGCGCATAGCTGGTCATTTTGTCAGGCGGTTGAGCAATTGGCCGGTGCTGTCGTACCTGAGCGCGCCGAACTGATTAGGGTAATCCTGGGAGAACTGGAGCGTTTGCATAATCATGTCGGCGATATCGGTAATATATGCGCCGGTGCCGGTCTGGCTGTAGCCAACAATCATGGCCTATATTTACGCGAACGTCTGATGCGCTTGAATGAAACCCTTTTTGGGCATCGCTTTTTACGCGGATGCATTGTGCCTGGCGGCGTCTGTACAGATTTGGATTCTCGCATGCTGGACCGAACCATCGCAGAACTGGAGTACGTCGTACAGGAAGCGGCTGCATTAGCAGCAGAATGCGTCGAACATGACATTTTCCGGAATCGTATGACTGGAACTGGCGTGTTGGAACGAGACCTCGCCGCGAAACTGGGAGTTACCGGAGTCGCCGCGCGTGCCAGCGGCGTCGCCAGAGATACGCGGGCGGATTTGGCCTATGGCGGGCATGCGCGTTATGAACGACTGCCTTTCGCAATTCAGACTGAACAAACCGGAGATGTAAAAGCGCGCTTTTTAGTGCGGACGCGTGAGATCGAAATTTCACTGGCGATCATTCGCGAAGCATTTGAAATGTTGCAGCCAGGTGCCATTCAAGAACCAGTCGGCCCGATCTCCAAGGCTGGCATCGCACTCGGCGCAACGGAGTCGGCTCGCGGAGAAAACATCCATCTGCTAATGGTCGATGAGCACGGCACCATCCGGCGGTGGTTTGTCCGCTCTGCTTCTTATACTAACTGGCCGGCAGTAGCGCTGGCTGTTCCGGGCAACATTGTGCCGGATTTCCCGATTATCAACAAAAGCTTCGAGCTGTGTTATGCTTGCCTGGATCGCTAATGAATGCCACAAGAAGGTGCTAAAGCATGTTTGAAATAGTCAGGCGCAGTTTAAAGCGGGGTCTGGTGACCGAGAAGGATCCCTTTGATCAGGACAAATGCGGGGGATACGTGGTAGTCCATCCAGCGAGTGCGGCTGCCGAAGCGGCAGCTGGCGAGGAAGCGTGCGTTCATCCGCGCAGAAGGTTTGCGCGGCGTTTGCGTGCTCAATCGCTGCATATTCGCCATTTGGATGCTGGCTCATGTAAATGCTTGTGACTTTGAGATGGCGGCACTCCTTAACCCGGTTTATGATATTCAGCGTTTGGGGTTTGATTTTGTGGCTTCACCGCGCCATGCTGACATCGTTCTGGTTACCGGAGCAGTGACCCGCAATATGGAGCTCGCCGTGCGGAGGACTTATGACGCGATGCCGCATCCCAAAATCGTGATTGCCTGCGGTGCTTGCGCCTGTAATAAAGGGGCCGTTGGCGACGGTTATGCGGTTGTTGGCAAGGTAGCGGATATTTTACCGGTGGCGATTGAGCTACCGGGTTGTCCACCCCGGCCGCAGGACATCCTGCAAGTCCTGCTGGCAGCACGCGAGATTTACAGGACTTTCTGAATGTTCATGTGAACACGGCAATAAAGAAGGGACTACCGGCGCATTGGTAGTCCCTTTTAAAATTGATCATGAAAGAATAAGTTCAGAAAAAATGTACCATGTGCCGTAATCCATAATGTGCTTTTGCGCCGTTTTACTCTTCGTTCTTAGCGTCGTTGTTTTTCAGCCGATCAATTGCCAGCCGGTAACCGTCCGCTCCGTAATTCAGACAGCGGTTTACGCGGCTGATTGTGGCCGCACTTGCTCCTGTAACAGCGGTGATGTCCTCGTAGGTTTTACCTTGATCAAGCATTTCTGCAACAGCAAAGCGTTGGGCCATTGCCTTCAGCTCGTTGATGGTACTCAAGTCCTCAAATAAGGCGTAGCACTCATCAATGCTATCAAGTTTCAAAATCGCATCAAATAGCCTATCGATAACTGGATCCCGTAATTTTATATTGCCTGTCATGAACGCGCACCCCGATTCCTTTTTATGAATGTAACAACGATTACTGCATAAAATTCTGCGCCGCAGTTCTATTTCCTCTATTTGATGCACCTGCCGCGTGACCTTACCGATCAGATTGATCTAAACAATAACGGGTGGGAAGGAGATTCGCATTGGAAATCGTATTACATTGATGACTAAGAGGAGGCGAATCTGTTTGACCGTTCGAAACACCCTTGAAGAAAGAGAAGCACAGTTTTTATCGCAATTCGCTACCCTTAGTAGCAAAAGCGCTGGCCGGGTTTATCAAGAGAAGCCCTGCGATTATAGAACGGACTATCAGCGCGACCGGGATCGCATCATCCACTGCAAAGCCTTCCGCCGACTGAAGCATAAAACGCAAGTTTTTATCGCACCAGAAGGTGATCATTATCGGACCAGACTGACTCATACACTGGAAGTGACTCAGATTGCCCGGACAATTGCCCGGGGCCTTTTTCTCAATGAAGATTTAACCGAAGCCATTGCCTTGGGGCATGATCTGGGGCACACTCCCTTTGGTCATGCTGGGGAAGAAGCCCTGAACACGATCTATCCGGAAGGCTTTCAGCATAATGTGCAGAGTCTGCGGGTTGTCGAAAAGTTGGAACGGGGCATGCTGCCAATTCCAGGACTTAATCTCACATTTGAGGTCCGCGATGGGATTGTCAATCATACCGGCGACGGCGTGCCTTGTACGCTGGAAGGCCAAGTCGTGAGATTTGCGGATCGCATTGCCTATATTAATCACGATATTGACGACGCCATCCGGGCGGATCTGTTGCACCAGGAAGACCTTCCCAAAGGGCCGCTGGAACTATTAGGAGCCACCGGTAACCAACGGATCGATGCCTTAGTGCGCGATATCATCAATTCCAGTGCGGCGGCTGCTGATCATCAGGGGGCTGCCGACAGGATTGTCCAATCATCAGCAATCGGGGCCGCCATGAATGAATTGCGCCGTTTTCTCTTTCAGCAGGTCTACATCGGTTCACGCGCGAAGGTGGAAGAGACGAAAGTCAGCCAGATGCTACAAATGCTCTACCGGTATTACTTGGCAAATCCGGAAGAAATGCCGCCGGATGACCGACAAGACGAAACGCCGGACCGGGAAGTCTGCGACTATATCGCCGGCATGACCGACCGCTTTGCGATGACTGATTTTGCGCGCCGGTTTTTGCCTGCCGCCTGGCAGTGATAGGTGGTTTATGAACTATGAGTAGAAAAGTAATCGTCGATGCCGACGCCTGTCCGGGAAAGAATATCATTATCGATGTCTGCCATGAAGCTGGCGTGGCCTTAATTTTAGTGGCGTCATTCGCCCATGAGATTAGCGCGCCTGCCTGGGTAGAGGTGCGCAAGGTAGATTGCTATCCGCAGGCGGTGGATATTTTAGTCAGTAACCTGGCTGCGGCGCAGGACGTCGTCATTACTCAGGACTGGGGCCTGGCAGCGATATGTCTGGCAAAAGGAGCCGTATGCCTGGCTCCGGACGGCAAGAAATATGATGACAGCCGTATGCCGGCGATGTTAGAATTGCGCAACGCCAGTGCGCGCTGGCGCAGAGGCGGCGGTCGCACGCGCGGTCCAGCGGCGCGCACCGCTCAAGATGATCAATGCCTCGAAAATAGTCTGCGCCGCGAATTGGGGTTGCTGCCCTAGCTTTCGGATGGCTTCGGAACAATCGTTCGACTGTAAAGAAGGATATTGGCGTTTTTAAGCGAATTTGCAGAGAGAAGTCTTTTCGGAAAGTAGGCAGTCTTATGTCTCCAGATTTCCGTGCCGAAATAGAAGAAATCAGGGATAAGGCTGATATTCTGAATGTTGTCAACGATTACGTACAGTTAAAGAGGGTCGGTCAGCGCTACGTCGGCTTATGCCCGTTTCATTCAGAAAAAACGCCGTCTTTTTCGGTTTCGCCGGAACGTGGCTTTTTTCATTGCTTTGGATGTGGTCAAGGCGGCGACGTGTTTACCTTTATCCAGCTGATTGAGCGCGTTGAGTTTCCGGAAGCCCTGCGTATGCTGGCAGAGCGTTTTGGCGTCAAGCTGGCCGAAAGAAGCCGAGAAAATGCCGGTCTGGCAGATGAACGCGCTGACATCAACAAGTTGTGCAGTTTTGCCGAGGCATTCTATATGAAAGCTTTGCAGTCAGAGAGCGGCAAACAGGCACGTGCTTATTTGACAAACCGGGGTATCAAGGCTGAGATTGCCGCGCAATTTCGCGTGGGTTATGCTCCCCCGGGATCTTTATTATATAAGGTACTAAAAGGGAAAAACGTCACTCCGGAAAGAATGGAACGCGCCGGTTTGGTAATCTGGGGGCAAAACGGTTACTATGATCGCTTCCGGGAAAGGCTGATGTTCCCAATCCGCGACCATCGCAAAAAAGTAGTTGGCTTTGGCGGTCGTTTGCTGGGGGAAGGCGTTCCGAAGTATCTGAATTCGCCGGAGTCGGTTGCTTTTTCGAAAGGCCGCATTCTCTATGGTCTCGATTCTGCAGCGGAAAGCATCCGACAAAATAACCGGGTGTTTGTCGTGGAAGGATATATGGACGTACTGGCCCTAAGGCAGTTCGGTCTCAATAATGTGGTTGCTTCTTTAGGGACTGCCTTTACCGAGTATCATGCGCGTTTGCTTGCCAGATACGCCAAACAGGTTTATCTGTGCTATGACGCGGACTCGGCGGGCAAGGCAGCCACAGTGAGAGGACTGCAAATCCTAAAACAGCAAGGGCTGGAAGTTCATATTACCGAACTCCCCTCTGGCGAGGACCCGGACACTTTTGTGCAACGCTATGGGCTCGATGCTTTCCTGGCATTAGCCGAAAAAGGCCCTGGAATCATTGAATTTCAGATTGCCAGAGTTCTGGAAGGGGTTAACATGGATCAGCCGGAGAGTTTGGCTGCAGCGGTTAAGGAAGCTTTACCGATTTTGGGTGGAGTCACCGATACAATCGAGCGTGATCTGCATATTCAAAGGCTAGGAACGGCTGTCGGAGTTTCCGCTGATTCAATCAGGCAGCAAGTACGACAGTTTCTGGCACAGCCGCGGAACCGCTCTCAAATAATGGATATAAATGCAAAAAGCAGTCATACTAAGCATGTTATGGATTCTGGAAAAGTAGCGCCATACGCTCCGATTGCTCCGCCGGGTTATCCGCAGCAGGCGATCTTAGCGGAGCAGGAATTATTAAAGCAGGCTTCGCTGACCCCCGAAATTTCTTCCGAGATCAAAGAAAGGACTGGGGGACTTGTTATCGAACTTCATCAGCAATTGCTGAATGTATTGGCATCATACAATGAATCAGGCAGGGAAGCATTACATAACTTGTTTGAAGCGTTAGATGCGCCGAAAATCAGGTATGTAAGGGAACTGATGCTGAAGGCTGATGAAGAAGCTGCCTCAGGACTTAATTTTGATATCGGCGGCTGCATTGAAAGAATTCGGGAGGGGCGGGTAATTTTACGGATTCATCAATTGGAACAGGAGATTATTAAGCGTGAAACCAGAGGGGTCCCAGAAACAGGAGAAGCCGAAATGAGTGAGATACTTACCGAACTGCGGGAGCTGCACGGGCAACTGCGAATAAGGAGTGCTCCTCGTTAATCAGTGCCTGATAGGAAGGTTGCCGATTATGACGGTGACCCTTTGAAGAGGAGGAGAATGAGTGGGCAAGGAGACTCCCAACATAGAAGAGTTAAAAAAGATGGTATCCAAAGCCAAGCGCAAAGGGGCCATTTCCTATAAAGAGATTATGGATACCCTGGATGACGTTGAGCTGACACCCGATCAGATTGATGACGTCTATGAAGAGTTGGCTGAAAGCGGTGTTGACATTATTGCGGAAGGCACTGCTGATACCGTCGCGGAACCCGATGCTGAAACTGAGTCCGGTAATGAGGAACAGGAACTGGATTTATCTTTGCCTGAAGGCATTGCGCTGGATGATCCGGTGCGCATGTACCTGAAAGAAATTGGGCGGGTACCACTGCTTGATTCGGAGGAAGAAGTTGAGCTGGCTAAGCGCGTTGAGGCCGGGGATGAGTTCTCTAAGAGACGGCTGGCAGAGGCAAATCTGCGCTTAGTTGTGAGCATCGCCAAAAGATATGTCGGGCGCGGAATGCTTTTTCTGGATCTGATTCAGGAAGGCAATCTGGGCCTGATTAAAGCAGTCGAGAAATTTGATTATCGCAAAGGCTTTAAATTTAGCACCTATGCTACATGGTGGATTAGACAGGCGATTACCAGGGCGATTGCTGATCAAGCCCGGACGATCCGGATCCCGGTGCATATGGTTGAGACTATTAATAAGCTGGTGCGGGTGCAACGGCAGCTGTTACAGGAACTTGGTCGTGAACCATCCGCAGAGGAAATCGCCGAACACATGGATATGAGTGTCGAACGTGTTCGTGAAATCAATAAAATTGCGCAAGAGCCGGTTTCGCTGGAAACTCCCATTGGCGAAGAAGAAGACAGTCACTTGGGAGACTTCATTGAGGATCATGATGCGCCAGCCCCGGCTGAGGCGGCCTCGTTCAGGCTGTTGAAAGAGCAGCTGGAGGAGGTCTTGGATACGCTGACTCCTAGGGAAGAGCGGGTCTTGCGGCTGCGTTTTGGGCTGGAAGACGGACGCGCCCGTACCCTTGAGGAAGTAGGGCAGGTGTTTGGAGTAACCAGGGAGCGCATTAGGCAGATTGAGGCGAAAGCTCTGCGTAAGCTGCGCCATCCCAGCAGAAGCAAGAAGTTGAAGGATTTTCTGGATTAGGCTAAGCGGCGCTGTACGGCGCGCACAGCGCACACGCGGTTCTAGCTGGCGCCAATTTATGGATATTGCAGCGCACTCTTGACCTTCTTGACTTTACAGTATATAATATCTAATGAGCTTGCTCCTCGATAGCTCAACGGTAGAGCACCCGGCTGTTAACCGGGTGGTTGTTGGTTCGAATCCAACTCGGGGAGCCAATTTTTATTTCCGCACGGGGGCCCATAGCTCAGCGGTAGAGCAGCCGGCTCATAACCGGTCGGTCCCTGGTTCGAATCCAGGTGGGCCCACCAACATTCATATTTGGCAGGAAATATAGAGTTTGAATCGCCATGGCAGTGAGCCATGGTTGTTTTTTTATTTGGGCGGGGTTAGTAGCAGGACAGGACTGGCAGGATTAGCAGACTAAAAGCCCGAAAATCTTTGTGATATTGCGATTGTGCTGCGGCATTGAGTGCGGTATTGGTTTGTGCTGTGTCGTTCAGCGCGGCGCTAAGATAAGGAGGTCGCGGATGGGACGGATGGGCGGTAAGTTGTTAGCAATCTACGAAACGCTCCGCGCGCATTACGGCGAATTGCACTGGTGGCCTGCCAAGACTCCCTATGAGGTTATGGTTGGCGCAGTGTTGACCCAGAACACGGCGTGGGGCAACGTTGAGAAGGCGATCGCCAATTTCGGCGATGACCTTGCGCCGGAAGCTGTGCTGAACGCTGACCTGACTGAGTTGACGCACATGATCCGTCCGGCAGGTTTCTTTAACCAGAAAGCGGCCTACCTGAAATCAGTCACGCAATGGTTCGAAAAGTACGGTTTCGATGTGACCGCCGTCCAGCGTGAGCCGTTCGCCAGGATGCGCACCGAGCTGCTCGCAACAAAGGGTGTGGGGCGAGAAACTGCTGACTCTATTTTACTCTATGCTTTTGGCTTCCCGACATTTGTGGTGGATGCATACACCGTCCGGCTTTGCGATCGCTACCCGATTGATGCGGGTAAAGGCTACGAGGCGATCAAGGCGCATTTCGAGGGCAACCTTGAGCGGAGCGCGGAGGTTTATAATAATTTTCATGCTTTGATTGTGATTAACGGTAAGGAACACTGCAAGAAAAGGCCGGCCTGTGAGGGCTGCCCGCTCTCCGAAACCTGCGGGTTTTGCGTTGATAATGCGGCGCAACGGGAGGCTGTACCTCAACCTCAAGTGCGTTCAACTTGCTTGAGGAGGATTTCAGCCGAAGTCATTTTACGTTGTAATTGACGAAGCGCACAGAGGTACATATACATCTGTGCAAGCTGAAAACAAGGCACAGTCAATTATGCAGAAGTTTATTAAAGGAAGCAAAGAAGATGGGCTTCCCGTTATGCCACTCGTGTGGGCAGCCTGGGGTTCGTTGATCGAAAAAAGGGAGTACCTCATCACACTTTTGCTTAGCATTGTAAATATGCCAGAGTTGCAGAATTGCAGCTGGGTGATTCGCGGTAAGCCTACTAAGGACGGTCATCCACATCACCCACTTTACGTAAATAAAGAAGAGCCATTTTCTTCATTTGATATTACCAGGTATATGAGCCTTCTAAATGAGCGATTAGCTCCGGAGAATAAAAGCAAGAAGGCGATCTAATATGAACCGGGAAGGTAAAATCATTTTACATACAACGGAAAGAGGCAATGTTACCGTTTCGGTATGCTTTGAAGGCGAAAACTTTTGGATGACACAAAAGGCAATTGCGGAACTTTTTGAAACTGAGCGCAGCGTTATTACAAAACACCTCTTAAACATCTATGCGGAAGAAGAACTTGATAAACAATCAACTTGTGCGAAATTCGCACAGGTTCAAACCGAAGGAAACCGCAAGGTTTCCCGTTTGCTAGAGTTCTATAATCTGGATGCGGTCATCGCTGTCGGCTATCGCGTTAACTCCAAGAAAGCGACACGTTTCCGCCAATGGGCGACCAAAACCCTGCATGAATTCATTCAAAAAGGCTTTGTTTTGAATGATGAACTGCTGAAGAACGGCAAGCCTTTTGGCAAGGATTACTTTGACGAGTTGTTGGAACGCATCCGCGAGATACGCGCCAGCGAACGCAGGGCCTGCCAAAAGGTTGCCGACGTATTTGAACAGTGCAGTTATGACTATGACAAAGACAGTAACCTGACACGGGAATTTTATACCTTTGTACAGAATAAGCTCCACTACGCCACAACCGGAAAGACTGCTGCCGAATTGATTGCCGAGCGGGTCTGTCTGGATCATCCGACCATTGGGCTGACTACCTGGAAAGCAGCTCCGGATGGCAAAATCATAAAACGGGATGTAGTAATAGCCAAAAACTACCTTAATGAAACAGAACTTTCGCGCCTGAACCGCATTGTAATCATGTTTATCGACTATGCCGAGTTAATGGCTGAGGAAGAAATACCGATGAGTATGGCGGACTGGCTCTGGGAAACAGATAATTTTCTGCAAAACAATAGGATGAGGAACGCTTTACCGTCTCGGTAATCACAGCATTAAACCGTGATCTGCGTGTTTCCAAGATCCTTTTTAAGGTCGAAACTGGCACGATGACTGAGATTCAATCACGCGCCCAATTGCAGCAGGGAGACGCCTTTGAAAAAGAAGAATCCGGACTTTATCAGGTAAAAGTTACCTCCAGCTCTGTTGTAAAATATGATCTTATCGGAAAAGTGGTCGCTGAAACCGGTCTGACCAGAAAAGCAATTGTAAGTATTTTGCGGGGAATTGAAAAGACTGTCTTTGACCAGTTTGGCAACAATCCGGAGGAATTCATTATCAAGGCGGCACAAATCATAAACGAGCAAAAAGCGACGACGATCATTCAGCACATTACCTACAATAAACTTGATGCGGTTTATGATACGACCATTTTCACAGAGCCAAACCTGAAGGGGCAGCTTGGCGTGAATGCAATGGCGGTGAAGAAGCATTTATATGACCACCTCCTCTATGACTCCGCAAATGAGAAAACCTTTGCGGAAAACATTGACACCAGCAATGAGGTGGCGGTGTATGTAAAACTGCCAAATGGCTTTTTTATCAGTACACCGGTTGGGAAATATAATCCTGATTGGGCGATCGCGTTTTATGAAGGCAAGGTGAAACATATCTATTTTGTCGCTGAAACGAAGGGTTCCATGTCAACGTTGCAGCTGCGTCTGATCGAGGAAGCAAAAATCCATTGCGCCCGTGAGCATTTTAAGGCTATAAGTACTGGTTCGATAGTGTATGATGTCGTGGACAGCTATGATGCATTAATGAAAAAGGTTATGGGTTGATGTCAAAAAACAAAATTAAAACGCCAGCATTATATCAATACTGACGTTCTTATATGGCAGAGAACACGAGTTTTAATACAAAATGCACACCCTTGCCGTGTTTCCGTTATTTTCCCCCTTTTGCTTTGATCGGCACAAAATAACGGACCCTGCCGTAATTCCATTTTTTCATCTGCGCCGAATGCGGCCCGGCAAAATGGTATAGCATATGTCGGTCAGGAGCTTTATCAAGTTCTAAAAATTCTTGTTGAGTGAGCCACGCATTTATCCCCTTATATACTCGATCATATTCACTAAGTTCCCAGCCATCCGCAAGCGCAGCAGCGAACAAGCCGCCGTCGAAGTTGATGATCTTAAATCCTTCGGTATCGGACTCGGTCATCCAATCTTCAAGCATAAACATCCAAACGAGTTTATTCTGTTCGGCGTCATAATACATAAAATCGCGTGGATTTATTTTATCGGCGATTCGTGAAGCGAGTCGTCCACACATTGAATCAAACCGACGGTGTTCGTCATCACTCTCAACACTAAGATAACCCGAAGTCACCATGCGACAAGGTGGCATTTCAACAAGGAGAATATCCGGTTGTTTTTCCACCTTTTCAGCGGCGGCTAACAGACGAATTACATTTGCCGTATTTCCCTCGTAATCCACATTGACAAGTCGAGTTTCAATTTCTTTCGCTTTTTCATATAACAGCTTGATATCGGATTCTTTGCCAAAATCAGCGTTTTCTATCTGCCTGATAAACTCAAGAACGATTTCTTTCAGTTCATGTAATAGAGATACTTCGCCGTCTATATCGTCAACTTTTTTACTAAGCACCTCTAAAACAACCTCCGAACCGGAAGTATTAAAAATGCGTTGAATATCCTTAATGCTGATATTCAGTTTGCGCAGAATCAGGATTTGCTCAAGCCGTTGTACGGCTGTTTCATCGTACAGCCGGTAAGCGTAGTCATCACTCCGGGTGCTTGTTATCAATCCCATGTCCTCATAATAACGGAGAGTGCGTGCTGATATGTCATATTTGGTCGAAACATCTCTGATTTTTATTAGTCCGTTCATATATAAATCCTCCTGACAGTTGGCTATAGATAAAGTATAATCTCTTCCCCAACGGCAGAGTCAAGAGTAAAGTGAGAAAATACGAAAATAGGTAGGGTTGAGTGGACTGGTTAGATAACACATAGGTTGAGGAGACAAGATGGTTTATACACTTATCCAAAATGGTGCATGAAATGAACAGCAAATGAAATCATTATTTGCTATACTCCTAATTGAAAGGAGGTGCTAAAATGCCTTTTGCATCTGATTTTGAAAGCGCGATTGAATACATCGAAGAAAACCCGGTCAGTGATATTGACTTGAATACGGTGGCTAAAAAAGCGAAATGCTCATCATATCATTTCCAAAGGATGTTTTCTTCTCTAATCGGTATTCCTTTATCTGAATATATCCGCAGAAGAAGGTTAACATTGGCTGCTTTTGAGATACAGAATTCTGATGGGAAGATTACAGATATCGCATTGAAGTATGGCTATGAGACACATTCATCATTTACTCGCGCTTTTCAGTTGATGCATGGTGTGACGCCGTCAAAAGTACGCACGGATGGTGTTTCGCTAATGGCATATCCGCCAATCTCTTTTCAATTTATATTAACAGGAGTTGAAGCGATGCAGTATCAAATTATTGAAACACAGCCTTTTAAATTGTTTGGAATGGATGCTGTGCAAATTGTCGGCTGGGATCCTGAAAAGTTTCTGGAACATACAGACCGGATTATTGAAAAAGGAAATGATAAGCCTGCTGTTTATGGAATCCCAGAATGGCGGGCTATCATTTCTAAATTAATAATTATAGCGCTATAGCGTTGCAATGAAAGAGCCATGTCCTATGGCACTCCTCGGAAGCGCTTTATTTAAGCCTTTTCCAGGTATTCTGCCCCGGATAGGGCTTTTTATTTTTATCGCCCACATGGAACAACATACCAGTAAGATCTCAGTCCGCAATGCAATAAGTTATACCATGTCATCCACACCGGAAATTGGCAGCAGGAGATCACCCGGATTTAGCGAAATTTATAAAATGTTGTGTTGGATGGAACATGCGGTTTCCTCATTCCACCTTGAGAGAGGGGAGATTGAAGTGCCTAGAAAGTGTGAGCTTTGCGGGAAGGCTATTCCGGCAGAACGTGTAAAAGCCTTACCAGAGACCAAGCGATGTGTGGAATGCGCCGAAAAGAAAGGTTCGGATATTGTCGCTAAGAGGACTGATATCGGCATGGATATCGACACTTACAAAGATCTACTTGGCGCAATCCGGAGTTAGGTGGTCATGGAAATTCGTGCAGTTTTGCCACGACTGCAGCAAATTGACCATCAACTGGCTGGCTTCCTCCTCAAGCTGCAATCCATTGGACAACCATGCGCCGATCTGAAAGACTCACTGCAAGAGAAAAGCCACGAACTTTCCGAACGCGAGCACCAGCTAAAAAAGACGCAGTCCGAGATAAAGCGCCTTGAACTTGAGGCGGCTTCCTTTGCCGATCAAATTAAAACCTGCGAGCAGAGGTTGTACAGTGGAACTGCTGGTGCACGGGAGTTATCTCAGTTAGAGCAGAGGCTCACTGAACTCCGGCGGCATGAATTCGATACCGAAGATGAGATTTTGGATCTCATGGTGCGACTGGAAACCGAACGCACCAAATATGATCTGGTGGCTGGGGCGGTCGCACATTTCCAGGAAGAACTGGCCATTGCCGAGCACCAAGAAGCCGAAGAACGCTGCACCCTGGAGAAAAATATTGCCGAATTAAACAACGAACGTCAGAAAGCCGTTGCCGAACTGGGCACCGAGTGGGAAGCGCGCTATGAACGTTTAAAGGTTTCCGGTCATGGCACTGCGATCGCCAGCTTAGTTAATGGCTGCTGTTCAGTCTGTCGAGTTTCGCTGCCCGAAGATTTTGTAAGGCGGGTTAGTCAGGGCGGCGAGCAGCTACATCACTGTGAGCATTGCGGACGGCTTTTGCTATAAAAACGATTTTATTTATGTAAGTGAGGTTGGTAGTTTGACTGTATCAGAAGTGACGGTTTATACGGATGGAGCATCACGAGGCAATCCCGGGCTGGCAGGTATTGGCCTTGTTTTTTTTGGTTCAGACGGACAAGAAATCAAGAGGATGCATCGTTTTCTGGGGACTGCCACCAACAACGTCGCTGAATACACCGCTCTGCTGACAGCGCTTGAGCAAGCGCAAACGATGCATGTTGGGCGGTTGAATGTTTTTTCGGACAGCGAGTTGATGGTACGCCAGATGAATGGGGAATACCGGGTCCGAGACGAAAAGCTGATCCCGCTATACGAACAGGCCCGGCAATTGGCATCCAAGCTGAATAAAGTGACCTATACCCATGTTCCGCGCAGCCGTAACAAGATTGCCGATCAACTTGCTAATCAAGCGATCGACAGCAGAGAAAAATGAATAAAGCATGGTTTTCCATTGACCAACCGTTTTAAAGCGTGGTATAATACTTCTTGCTGACATTAACGTTGGCTTTTGCAACTGTCTAAGGTAATCGCGTGCGGTCTCAGCCGTACGAGGAAAGTCCGAGCTCCGCAGGGCAGGGTGCCGGGTAACACCCGGTGGGGGCGACCCCAAGGAAAGTGCCACAGAAAAGAAGACGCTGATCACTGGTAACCCGGTCATCGGCAAAGCTGAAACGGTGCGGTAAGAGCGCACCAGCGAACGGGTAACCGTTCGGCTTGGCAAACCCCACCCGGAGCAAGACCAAATAGGAGGGAAACAGGAGCGCCCGTCCTTCTCTCGGGTTGGTCGCTGGAGGTGCCAGGTAACTGGCATCGTAGACAGATGATTACCGTCCCGGAAACGGGTCACAGAACTCGGCTTATTGGGCAGTTGCATAGTTATTGTGGGGGTATAGCTCAGCTGGGAGAGCGCTTGAATGGCATTCAAGAGGTCAGCGGTTCGATCCCGCTTACCTCCACCAAAAAAGATGAACCACAAGGCCAAAATGACCTTGTGGTTTTTTTATACTCGGATAGGTCTTTGTCTCATTCCGGACTAGGCAGGTCTTCCGTGTGATAAAGCTTGAAATAATCAAAAGCACAATCCGTTCCGTCATAAGGAAGTGTACGGGTATCGCAGTATACAAATCCAAGCTTCTCAATAACTCGGCGCGATGCTATGTTCTCCGGCTTGACGATGGCGGATAGAGCATCCTGTCGTGCTTGCTCAAACGCCCACCAGATTATTGCCTTGCCCGCTTCGGTAGCGTAGCCGTTGTTTTGATATTCGTCCGCTATCTCAAACATAATTTCAATCTCGTTATTTATTTCACGCTTTGGAGAAACACCGATCAAGCCAATACATATTTGGGCGCATTTTAGCTCTATCGCAAGCGCAACGAACGGTATTGTAGCATCAAACTTCTCGCCGTTAATCCAACGGATCCATCCCAGTGCATCCTCTTCGGTTTTCATAACCATATCCGACATGAAATGCGCCACAATCGGCTGTCTGCTATTGTGGCTGACTGCCGCAGAGTCGTCTTCGGTAAATGGGCGAAGAATTAACCTCTTAGTTTCTATTCTCATTTAAAACACCATTCCTTTTTCCATAATGAAACCTTCCTTTTCATAAAGAAGCCCCATTCCCGCAACGAAATATCGTTATCGGAACTGGAGCGATTCAATGCCACGCCTGTTCAAAGACACGATGTGCCTTTTAAAATCATCGTCACGCCGCCAATCAGGTATTTTACATATGATACCATAAAGCATTGAGCTTTTCAATGAATTTGGTGACCGGTGAATTGGCCATATACTAAATAAAACAAGTTGACATATGTTCGACATTGTTGGTATACTAGATTTGTTCGTTCCACACATTCTTGCTAATTCGCATTTAATGGGGCCATAGCTCAGTTGGGAGAGCGCTTGAATGGCATTCAAGAGGTCGAGGGTTCGATTCCCTCTGGCTCCACCATTTTTAACGCCATTGACATAAGGTCGACGGCGTTTTTTATCCTTCTCATCATCATGCAGAATAGCATGGAGGAGCCGGAAAGGAGATTGGCAACTTTGCTGCAGGCAGCTAAACCTTATCTTTCTTATCTAGCCTCAACTCTCGGAGAAAGGGATTATGTCGTATTTATCACCGATATTGATGGTAAGTGTCTACTAATGCATCGCAGCCCATCAATGGATAAACTGGCGGAGAAGCACGGCCTCGGAACAAGCTGGTCTGCGGCTCACATCGGGACCAATGGCATTGAAAAGGCACTGGCGACATCCGGGACGGTGCTCATTACCGGCACAGAACATAGCTGTGAGGACCTGCACTGTTATACCACGATCGGCACACCGATCCAGGCGAGTACCAGTGCCTTATTGGGAGTGTTGGGAGCGGTCATTCCGTGTAATGGTCAGGATAACGGGCTGATTATTCTCTTAGAGGCGGCTGCCTTTTCGATCTCAAGAGAATTTGCCCACCACTATAAAGAAGATGTCACGCAGTCTCTGACTGACGGCATATACCACAACCCTTTCATTGGGGTAATCGTTGTTGACAACAAAGGCATTGTCAGAAAAACAACCGACTCCGCCAAGCGCCACCTCTTGATAGACGACGACCGTGACATAGTCGGGCTGAAAGTCACAACACTGTTCAAAGACTTTTGCGAACAGGATTTTGATGCTTTTAGCAGCGACAGGATACCGTCAGTCAGCTTTATTGAGACCATCGCCTCCGGCGAATCGCTTAAATGTCTTGAAGTATGGGTTTCTAAGTATTTTGCCAGCACCCTGTGTTGCGGGACGGTCTTTTTTATCTGGGATATTTCGGAGCGCGTCTCTCTGGAAAACAAAGCGCATCACTTGCGGCATGTTGAAGCCACCGGAGACCTGATTGTCAGGGCGGCGCACGATATCCGCAATCCCCTCAGTACCATCAGGGCAGCTGCGCAACTAGGTTTAACTACTGATGATTCCCGTAAAATTGCTGATCTGTTTTTGAAAATCCAAAAATATGTCGATGCACTGGATGAATTTCTTGAAGATATTCTCTATCTGGGGCGACCACAACCCAAAGCACTCAGGCCGGCGCTGGTCTTGCCAATTATGGAGATGGCTGTTGGTCAGCTGGAGTATTTGGCTGCTGAGATCGGGGTCCATATTGAAGTCAAAGCGGAATCGCGAGTTCTTGATGCCATGATTGAACCGAAGTCACTGCTAAGAGCCCTGATTAATTTGGTGCGTAATGCCATACAAGCTATGCCAAAAGGCGGCTATGTTGAAGTGGCGCTGCGGAACGATAGCCCTGAATTTGTGGAGGTTGACGTACGTGACACCGGCCCTGGCGTCCCGGCCGAAATACGGGAGCGCATTTTTGAGCCGTTCTTTACCACTAAAACCGGCGGAACAGGGCTGGGCCTGTCCATTGTACAGCATAGCATTGTTGAAGTACATCGTGGCAAAATAGAAGTCGTCAGTGAAGCGGGGGAAGGTACCTTGATGCGGCTTCTGCTGCGCTCAGTGAAATAGTCGGCAAGCTAATAGCAGCTAATCTTGTGCGCCACAATCGGATGCGCCATGCTCCATCGCGCCACGTTCAGCAATTGTCCGTGCCATCGCGAGCAGCGCTTTTTCAGTATTTAGCTCTGGATCAGCCAACACGCGATCCAAAAGCTGTTCCAGGATTTCTCCGACGAGCGGTCCCCGTGGCAAACCAAGCGCTTTCATGATTTGATCACCATTAACCGCCAACCGATCGAGACTTAAAGGAGCTTGCTGCACCATGTTGGCGATCCGTTTTCGGAATCCGACCTCATCAAACGGTTTTTGTAGAGCCTTGCCAGCCGCGCGGTCCGCGATGCGCAGATCCAGCAGCAGAAAGATGTTATCCGCTCCCACACGCTGAATGGTGCGCCGCAGCGATTTATCACTGGTCTGATCATTAAGATCCGACATATGCTGCGTAATAAGGAGCGCCACTCGCCGTGCCAAGTTTTTCGGGTATTTCAGATTCAGCAGAGCCGCTTGTGCCAGTTCGGCACCAGCCGCTTCATGGCGGTAGAAGTGTACCTGGCCGTCTGGGCTAATACTGCGTGTATGCGGTTTGCCGGTGTCATGCAGCAACGCTGCCAGGCGCAGCGTTAAATCGGGCCTGATCAGTTCCGCCGCCTTGAGGCAATGCTCAAAGACTGTTAATTTATGATAACGGTTTTGCGGGATGTCCGTTGCGGCCAGTGCTGGCAAAAAGACGGCCAACAATCCGCGCTCTCTTAAGAGACGGATCGCATCTGCGAGGCCGTCCGACAATACTATTTTCGAAAACTCCTCCCGGATCCGCTCCATACTGATCCGCCCCAGCATTTCAGGCTGTAGCTCCTGCACAATACCTGGATCCAGTGTAAAGCCAAGTTCCGCCATGAACCGAACCGCCCGCAGCATACGCAGTGCGTCTTCCGCAAAGCGCCTGCTGGCTCCGCCAACCGTCCTGATCAATCGGTCACGGAGGTCTTGCTGTCCGCCAAATGGATCAATCAAGCAGTTGTCAAGGGGATCATAGGCCATGGCGTTGATTGTGAAGTCGCGCCGTGCCAGGTCAGTCTGGATATCCGCCACAAACCCTACTGATTCGGGCCGGCGTCCGTCACGATAAACGCCGTCGCAGCGGTAAGTTGTAACTTCAACATGGCAGGATTCCGAAACTATAGTGACAGTACCATACTTCATACCTGTGGGAATGACCTTGGGGAAGATTGCGATGCAATCTTCCGGTGCAGCATTCGTAGCAATGTCCCAGTCGTGAACCGGCCTGTTCAGCAAAGAATCGCGTACTGCTCCGCCGACAACGTAGGAATGGAATCCGGCAGTGTGCAGTTTCCGGCAGATATCGACTACCGCATTAGGAATCGCCAGCATCCTCATTCTCCTCAATCCCTCCGTTTTTCGTTTATAGAGGTTTTCGGTTTGGCATCCGGATCAATAAAAGCGGAGGGATGCCAATGCAAGAATTACATTTATTAGTTATTTTGGCTATCGGCGGTTTTGGCGGGCTGCTCAATCATCTTTATATTCATGATAATCGTTTTTTATTGCCGCGCCTGACAGGCAATGACGGTGAGATCGGGATCGCCTTAGGCTTTCTGGCGGACTTCATCCTGGGTGCGGGTGCCGCTCTGGCGACCAGATATTTGATTCTAAACGGCAATAACGCGACCGTGATTGCTCAGGCAGCCATAGCACTCATCGCTGGTTTTGGCGGAGGATCCTTTTTGGCCAAAAACGCAGTTGAACTTGAAAAAGAACGCTTTAAGACGGTGGCGACGCTGCAGATGAAAACCAATGCCATATCTCTGCACGCCGGTGATCCAAAGAGAATCAGCGAAATGGTGGCCCGCGCTGAGAAAGCCAGCTGCATCTATGAACTACGCAAAATTCAAAACGAGATGCGCATTTCTGTCCGGTAAAAGTTGGGGGTGCTGCGCAGCACCCCCAATCTTTTTCATGTTCTTATCGTCACGCGAATAAAAACTTGCCAGCCTTATAAATTAGCTCGCCGTCGGCGAAAATTTCTCCGCCCTGGCGCATATCACAGAGCATATCCCAGTGGATGGCGGATTCATTTTTACCAAAAGACATCGGTATCGAGCGACCTAAGGCCAGATGGACAGTACCGCCGATCTTTTCATCAAACAGCATGTTCTTTGAGAACTTAGTGATCCCAGGGTTGGTGCCAACCGCAATTTCTCCGACATATCTGGAACCGGCATCCGTATCAAGAAGGGCATGCAAGAGTTCCTGACCCTTAGCAGCTTCAGCTTTGACTACTTTACCCCGTTCAAAAGTCAGCCTGATATCCTCGATTTCTTTGCCCCCATAAATGCCTGGGAATGAGAAGCGGATGTGGCCTTCCACGGTATCTTCAATCGGTCCCGTAAAGACTTCGCCGTCCGGGAAATTAAGTTTGCCGTCGCAATTGACCCAATGCCGCCCGGCGGCTTGAAAACGCAGATCAGTATCTTCGGAAACAATACGGAAACTCTTGCGTTGATCCATTTCAGCAGAGATTCGCTCCTGTTGATCGTGTATTTTGAGCCACTCGGCTTCCGGGTTGTCGGCATCCAGCAATCCGGCTTTGAACACAAAATCGGCATATTCGTAATAGCCCATGCCTGCTTCTTGGGCCAGCCCCTGGGTGGGATATAAAGTGCCACACCAGCGCATCTCGCCGCTGCTCATGCGTTGCCAGAAGATTTTGCTTAATTCAGTCCCGGCCCGGCGGCTCAGCGTGATTTTGGCCGGTCCCACTTGTGATAAGGACTTAACATTGGAGGGGGCCTGGATGGTTAATAATGCGTCGTAGCTAGTTCTCGAGGCCATCTCAATGGGTGAGGGCGGGGCCTGGAGCTGTTCGTCAGAAGCATATTTGAAATATAACTCGCTTGTTTCGCTGAAGGAAGGCAATAGATCTGGCAAAGCACCTATGACCAGCGCCTCCTTGTATACTTCCAGCATTAGCGGTTGAGCGTTGACTGAACCAATCACTGCCAGTTGATCCCCTTTTTTGACGCCGAGAGAATAGTTGACCAGTAAATGAGCTAATTTTGATAATCTGGGATCGTACAATTTTTTTGCCCCTTTCAACATCTATTTTTCGCGCATACCACTTTTCCAATTCGTCAGTAAAGGGCATAACCCTGCCAAAAGAATGGAGCTGTCCCACATGGGGACAGCTCCTCAAAGCCCCGGTCTGTTAACCTACTCTGATTAATTCGTACGTATCGTCCGGCCAGGTCAAAAACGGCTGACCAGCGACTCCTGTAAGCTCGACCGGGAGAGTTACCGTAATTGGCATCTGACTATTTGATTTTTCTTTGAGAATATCGAAGTCTGCCTGGGAAAGGAAAGGTGCGTCAATGAAGAGATTGATCGATTCATCCAAAGCTACCAGTCGCTCAAGTTCTTCCAACAATTGATCGCGGTTAGCGACATGGCGTATGTCCGCACGGTTTTCAAAGCTGAGCTGGCGGATCTGAGAAGGGGAATGATCTCCGTCAAGCATGACGGCACGGCCAGAAGAAGTACGCAACATTTCAACGATTTTCTTACTTTTGCCTCCGCCTGGTGCCCCGGCAACAATCCTGAAATGATTCAAGTTAACCGCCCCCTCCGGTTTATTAAGATGCTATAAGATTGGATTAAGCCTGTTATCTTGTCTAACGCAGAGAAGATGCTTTTGTTACAGAGATTAGTAAAAAATCTAAAAAATATTTCCGTCATGAGGGTTGGCGAAGGAATCAGCAGGGTAAATGCCTAATATGTTATCATAATTTATGGCAGGGAGGTATCATACTTGTCTAATTCATTATTACTGAGCGGTGGCCGGGTTCTGCCAATATCAGGGCCGGAAATTGAGGGCGGCGAAGTATTGGTCGAGAATGGCAAAATTAAGGCGGTCGGTAAGAGTCTGCCGACTGGAGCAGCCAGAAAAATCGACGTGACCGGCAAATATGTTATTCCCGGGTTTGTGGATGCGCACTGTCATATCGGTATGTTCGGGGATGCGGTTGGTTTTGAGGGTGAAGATGGCAACGAATGCACAGATCCTGTTACTCCGCATCTGCGGGCGATTGATGCCATTTATCCAACTGATCAGCCGTTTGAAGAGGCACTACAGGCTGGTGTAACAACAGCCGTCACCGGACCGGGTTCCGCCAATGTGCTGGGCGGCACTTTTGCAGCAATCAAGACATATGGTAATACTGTTGAAAAGAAACTGCTGCGACAGCCGATCGCAATGAAATGCGCCTTTGGCGAGAATCCCAAGCGTGTCTATGACAGCATGAAAAAATCGCCGTCCACCCGTATGGCGACTGCTGCAATCCTGCGCGAGACTCTGTTCAGGGCATCCGAATATCTTGAGAAGAAAGAAGCCGCTGGCGATGATCTGTCGAAACGGCCTCCGTTTGATATCAAAATGGAGTCTCTGATTCCGGTGCTTAAGCGCGAAATCCCTCTGAAAGCGCATGCACATCGGGCCGACGATATCATGACTTCCATCCGGATCGCGGAGGAGTTTAATGTCCGCATTACGCTGGATCATTGTACGGAAGGTCATCTGATTACGGAAGAAATCGTGGCGCGCAAGCTACCTGCCATCGTGGGACCGACCTTTGGATCCAGAACCAAAATTGAACTTAAGAACACCACCTTTGAGACGATCGTCAAATTGACTAAGGCTGGTGTCAAGACGGCGATCATGACTGACTCGCCGGTTATTCCGCTGGACAGTCTGCCGCTCTGCGCCAAATTCGCGATTCAGCACGGATTGAGCAAGGAAGAAGCTTTGCGCTGCATCACGCTCAATGCTGCTGAAATTGCCGAAATCGCTGATCGGGTTGGCAGTCTGGAACCTGGCAAGGATGCTGACATTGTGGTCTTTGATCGTCATCCAATGGATTTCGACGCCAAAGTCGAGATGGTCATCGTGGATGGCGCGATCGTTTACGAGCGCAAGGATAAGTAGGAGGCCGGGGACGAAACCGCCAATGCAGATCAAAAGCCAGACCAAAACTTACAACAGACAGAATTAGAGCAACTGAGAAGGCCACCTGGTAACAGGCGGCCTTCTTTATCAGGGAAGCCAAAGAAGCGATTAGTGTATCTTGCATTACGATGGGCATTACTTCGCTATTTGACCTTATTTTGGGATTGAAAGTCGAGTATCAGAGTTAAGCATCTTAAGTGTTGCAGTCTTTGGCTTTATCATTATCAACAGAGCATAAATTGCACTGTTCGGCGCTTGGCGCGAAAGCCCTTAAAAATGGGATAGATAACCACTACGCCACCCAGAAAACTGGTAAATTGGCTTACTTAAAACCAAACCGGCGCAGGAAAGCAGGCGATGGATAATATGTGTGAGTTCGAAGAAATTGCGCTTTTTCTATTCACTGTGCTGCTGAGCATAATCGCTTCTATTAGTGTGTGGAAAGTCGGCCCGAAAAGGTCTGAGGGCAGAGAGAAACGGGTAGCCATAAATTTAATCATTGTTTATCATTTTCCTGGCCTCCGAGAATACATAGGCGCTCAACTGATAGTCTGCGCTCCATTTTTGTTGTTTGTTAAAGATGGTAGACCTGAGTTTTGCGGTAGATGAAAATGCGCTGGGACGGCTTTATAATAGACGAAGCCCAAGATAGCTTGGGCTTCGTCGGCACCGGTGCTCGAATCGCCTATGAAGCAATTGATCTCATAACACAAAAGATCTATAATATGATTAGAATTATACTATAGAGGTGTAGTCATGCTGATCAAACCGTCCGCAAGCATCCGGCAAAACTACAATGAGATCGCAAATTTATGCAGAGAAACCGGTGAGCCGGTGTATTTAACCAAAAATGGCGAAGGTGATCTCGTGGTGATGGATATAGAGGCGTTTGCCCGTCGGGAAAAAATGCTGAAGCTACGGGAAGAATTAATTGCCGTCGAGGAAGACCGCCACGCCGAACGCATTGGAATAACACCAGATGAATTGGAGCGCCATTTGGACGCCATTATTGATGAGGTAGAGAATGGAAAATAGGCTTCAGTATAAAGTGCTTGTTTCTGACCGCGCTCGTCAAATGCTGGCGAGTCATATTCGTTTTCTAGCGCAGAAAAATCCCGCAGCCGCCCGTCAAACCAAAAAGGATCTGATGGATGACGTTCGTTTGCTGCAACAAATGCCAGAGCGCTTCCCGTTTCTAAAGGCCGATTTTATTCCGCCAAATAAATATCAAAAAATGTTCGTTGAGAAATGGTATCTTGTTATATACCAAGTCAGAAATCAGACGGTGTATGTCGACTATATCGTGGATTGCAGACAAGATTATGACTGGCTGTTACTGTAGTCAAGCGGAATACAAGTTCAGGTTTCCTCGTTACAACCTAAACCACACGCTAAACCCCCACGGCTCGCTGCTGGGTGTTAGAGAGTAACTGGCGACGCCGTAGATGTCAATAGGCAGGGCCGAAATCTGAAGTCTTAAGACTAGACCGGCATCAATCACCGAGCGGAAAGCATCGGTTGGCTCCAACACCTGTCCGATGTTGAGCGCCGAATATAGGTTCAAGCCGTGCCAGTATAGGGGAAACACCATGAACCCCCGTTCTACAACCATCAATGGAGCCTCCAGAGCGGCGCTGCCTTCCCAAAGCCAATTACCGCGCGGAGTACCTGCCCCGGGCACTGCAAAATCATAACCTGCCAGAGCAGCATTGGACTGTTTGACAGCCCCAGTCAGAGAAAAAGCGATCGCATCGTACAGCGGAACATAAGCAGAGAACTTCACATTCTGCAGATAGTCAAACTGATGGTTTGCCGGTGTATAGACGCTGTCAAAACCATAGGCCAGCTGCCATCCGCGGCGCAGATCCACCGGTCCGGAACCCGCCTGGACAATGCCATAATTCAGACCGAAATTCTGAGTCCAAGACGTGGAAGCGGTTCCGGAGGATTCAGAAAGCGACCAAGCGACCCTATGGGATCCGCCCAAGCCAATTAGCCAACTGTCTCGGGGCGAAAAAAGCCCCTTCCCGCTGTCGGAAATGGTGACGCCATTCTGCAGGACGCGCTTTTCCGAAACCCACCCATCATCGACCGCATAATCCAGATTGCTGAACAATCCCAAATCAAAGTGTTTGGTGCGCAAGTTCACATTGGCAGCGTAACCGGGACCGCCATCACTCCAGAAGGCGGTCAGGCTGTAATTGGCTGTATCCAAAACATCCATGCCCATCACCGACAACCCAATGCGATAAGCTCCACTGGGGAAATAGTATCCCGAGGGTCCGGCAAACATGGGGCATAGTGTCGACCAGGCGGAGTAGGGCTGGGCTTCATCAGTGAGCGGCGCAAACTCCGCCGTGAAAAAGCCAGACTCTTGTGCGGCGACCTGTTGCGCGACCTGCTGCGTTTCCTGCTGCTGATCGACAGGTTCCTGTGCCGCTGCCGCCGGGCTGCTGTCGCTGACCAGACGGAATTTGTGCGGATCAAGCGGCATCACAAATTGATCATAACCGTCCGCCGTAAAGCCTGTGTAGGCCAAGACCTGTCCGTCACTGGAGACATCCGGGGCATATGCCCCCGTAAGCACATTCGTCACCTGAAACACGGCTCCGCTAGTGGTGTCATGGGCGTAAATGTTATAGACTCCTGTATAATCGGCGGTGTAATAGATATAGCGGCCATCCGGCGACCATACCGGGTCAAACTCCGCAACGACGCCAGCACCGGCACCGGCGCGACCGAGATCCGAATTAAGGCGCTGTTCGGTGCCGTTATCCACATTAAAGATGTAAAGGCGCACCCCTTCTGCTCGCGACTCGAAACGCGCATAGGCAATGCGCTGGTCGATCGGGGACCAGGAAGGAGCAAACGCTTGTCTTGACTCATTGGAATTAATCAAGTCACGCACGGTGCCGTCAGTAACATTCAGGATCGCCAGACTGTAGTTTGGCGGGCTATTACGGACAAAGGCAATTGCGGTGCCATCCGGAGACCAGGAAGGATCTTTGGCGCGCAGATCGGTAGTCAAGCGCTGGATTTTGCCGTTTTCCAGGTTGAGCGTATAGAGATCATCAATAAAATTGGAGCTTGGTGTGGCGCCAGTCATATCAAAAGCGAGCATTTTGCCGTCTCGCGACAATGCCATATGGGACATCCTCAGATTGTTTACTTTGATGCTGGAGGTATAGTCCGGCGTAGTACGACGCAACGCTGGCAACGTCTTAATACCATAGCTGCTGTAATACAAAGAACCGTCCGGGGCAAAAACGCCGTACCCGGTTATCCCACCAGTATGCGATAAGCGCTGCCCTTCCATCAGACCGGCGGCTGTGATTGTTGCTTTATCGGCTTCAAATTTGACTGCCAGAAAATCGTACCAGTCATCGACGACATCTGAGAATTTATGTTGGTAGATCTTCTTAAAGGTGCTCTTGAATTGCACAATGGGAATATCCTCTGCGGTGGCATGGTAGAATTCGGCCAGTTTATCGCGGCCAAAGCGATCTGCCAGATATTCCGTAAAGAAGGAGCCATAAAGATAATAGGAGTTGCCATATGGCCAGCGGTAAGGACCGGCCCAAACCTGATCCAAAGTCAAGAGTTGGTTCTCCAAGTAATCGGCACGTATGTACATTTCCCAGGTGCTACTATTCAACCGGCCAGCTTCCGAAAAAAGGCTTTCCTGATAAACCGCCAGACCCTCGATGCTCCACATGGGCAGCGCCACGTTCGGAATGAATAAATTCCAGCCAATGATACGGTTCAAAAAAGCGGGCCCTTTAGGAGCATATGACATCTGCAGCATATGGACATATTCATGGCAGAAAACGTCCAGGATGGCCGATTCGCTTACGCCAAACTCACCGCCTGGCGCATAATCCGAAGTACTGTAAAGCACGATTTTCTGTCGGGGAGTGGGCGTAGCCATACCATTAAAGACATCACCTTCATCCATGACAATCACATGCGTCTTTTCGGACAACGTAATCTGCAGTTCCTCCGTAAGACGATCATGAATGGCCTCTGCATGGCCAGCCACATGGCGCGCCAGCTGCTCAGTGGCAGAGTCGAAATAAAATATGAAGTGCTTCGTGGTGATCACTTGCCAATCCAGACCGGCCTGCGGCACAAATGCGGCGGCAGTCAGGGAGGCAGATAAGAGCATAGCTAACATGATCGGGATCGGCAGCAGCCTTTTCAAGAACGACACCAGCCTTCATCAAATTCAGGTCAAAGCATCAATATGAACTGGTTGAAGCAAAAGCAATATATGGAGATGATAACATTTTTAGCAGGTTTGTTCAATGCGCGCCGCCACCGCGTAATATGTGCCCCACGCATTGCCGCGCATAAACCGCTGCCGCGCGCCACTGGCAACACGCACCGCGCAATAAATTGACATTGATGGCAGACAGCGGTATAATGAGATTGCACCAAAAACAGGAGCACTGCTCCGGGGGAGCTGGGTAGTCCCGGCTGAGAGGGCGATACTAAAGTCGCCGACCCTGAACCTGATCTGGGTAATGCCAGCGTAGGGAGTAAAGATTGAACTTCTTGCCGCAATCCAGATTGGGTTGCGGTTTTTATTTTGGGGGTGAAACTAATGAAGTCTGCGATGAGTATTCAGGTGTTGCCGGTTACAGATGCCGGTAAGGATGAAGTTTTCCGTCTCGTTGATCGGGCCATCGAAAAGATCAAAGAATCGGGGCTTACCTACATGGTGGGGCCCTTCGAAACGACCGTGGAGGGCGATTTGGAGCGCCTGTTTATTTTGGCGCGCCAAGCCCATGAAACGGTAGTAAAAGAAAGCGGTGGTCGCGTTTTCACTTACATGAAAATTGTCACCGCGCCTGATCTTGGCACATCTGCTGAAAAGGTGGATAAATATCGTAATGGGTAAGGACAAGAGCAACTCCTTTTTTCAGACAGTTAAAAAGGGGCTTCCCGTGATGCTGATGGTGGTCGCCATTTTACTTTGCTGGGAGACAGCGGTATGGCTGTTTGATTTGCAGCCTTGGCTGCTGCCGCCTCCGTCGCGGGTGTTGGGAGAAATGTACGCCGAGCGGATAGTACTGCTCGGGCATTCGCTGCGTACGATCTCAGAAGCATTGCTTGGCATGAGCATCGCGATTTTGAGCGGATTGGCCTTAGGCACAGCGATCTTTTACAGCCCGCTGCTGCGCCAAACGCTGTATCCGCTGCTCGTCGCGTCACAGACCGTGCCGTTGGTAGTACTGGCTCCTTTGCTGGTGATCTGGTTTGGCTACGGGTTGCTGCCTAAAATACTTGTGGTTATCTTAGCGTGTTTTTTTCCGATTGCAGTCAATACTGTGACGGGGCTGCAGTCCGTCGATTCTGACTTAATCAGGCTGTTCCAATCATTCGGGGCAAAACCGGCCGCAATCTTCCGGATTGCACAGTGGCCTGCCGCTATTCCGGCGATCTTGTCCGGAATCAGGGTTGCGTCCAGCTATGCTGTCATGGCGGCGGTGGTTGGAGAATGGATGGGCAGTGACAGCGGACTGGGAGTCTATATTATCCGATCAGCGCATTCGTTTCTGACAGCCCGGGTTTTTGCCGGAATATTGCTGGTTTCGTTCTATTCGATTCTACTTTTTGCCGTTGTTGAGCAAGTCGAGAAAAAGGTTGTTTTCTGGCAGTATGATATTAAACAGAAGGAAGTGGGAAAATCGTGAAAAGGCTGCATTTGTCTTTATTAGTTCTAATGGTTGTTGCTGCGATAGTTTTGGTAATTGTCTTCAACTCAAAAGGTCCTACAGCTGAAAAAGTAAGCCTGATGCTGGATTGGACTCCCAACGCCAACCATACCGGTATCTATGTGGCATACGACAAGGGATGGTTTGCCGAAGAAGGCATCGATCTTGAGATTATCGCCCCGGCGGGTGTTACAGTGGAAACGGTGGTAGGATCAGGTAAAGCAGAATTCGGGATTAGCTTTCAGGAGTACGTTACTTCAGCCAGGATTGAGGGAGTCCCGATAGTATCGATCGCCGCTATAATACAGCATAATACCTCGGGTTTTATCTCTCTGAAAGATCGCGGCATCACCAAAGCAGCCGATTTTGCCGGGCATAGTTATGGCGGTTTTGGACTGCAGATCGAAAAAGCGATTATTTCCGCAATGATCACCAGGGATGGGGGCAGCCCGGAATCAGTCAAATACGTCAATGTTAGCGAAGGGGATCTACTAAGTATGCTTGGCCGGGATATCGATTTTGCCTGGATATATTATGGCGTGGAAGGGATCGAAGCAGCCCAGCGGAGCTTGGAAGTGGATTATGTAGAGATGTCCGATTATTTCGATGCTGTTCCAGATTACTATACACCGGTCATTATCTCTTCGGAAAAATTAATTGCAGAAAATCCTCAGATGGTCGAACGGTTCATGGCAGCGGTGGCCAGAGGATACGAATACGCCATTGAAAATCCGGCGGAGTCTGCGGAAATATTGCTGAAGCATGCTCCGGAACTATCGCCGGAATCAGTTAAGGCCAGTCAGGATTGGTTAAGCCCCCGTTACGCTGAAGATGCGCCGCAATGGGGTTACCAGCAGGCAGAGGTCTGGAAAGACTTTGGCGACTGGATGTATAATAACGGCTTGATCGCCGGAGAGTTTGATTATCAAAAGGCTTACACCAATCGTTTTATTCCGGAAAAGTAATGCGAGGGGCGCAAAATAGTTGTGAAGAGCGTTGAATTAAGGAACATCAGTCATACTTTCGCCTCCGGACGATCCGGGCGGGGCTTGCCGGATTTGAAAGTGCTGGATCAGATTGATCTGGCTATCGAACCGGGCTGGTTTACCGCTTTTATCGGACCAAGCGGAGCGGGTAAAAGCACGTTGTTTAATGTGATCACCGGCTTAATCAAGCCCGATCAAGGTCAGGTATTGATCAGCGGGGAACAGGTGACCGGGAAAACCGGCCATGTCGCCTATATGCCGCAAAAGGATTTACTACTGCCATGGCGTAATGTGATCCGTAATGCGACCGCCGGCTTGGAAGCACTTGGCACTCCGGTGGCGGAAGCTGCTGAGCGCGCTCAGGAGATGCTGGGTCTGTTTGGCTTGGAAGGCTTTGACGAAGCCTATCCCGGGACGCTTTCCGGCGGTATGCGCCAGCGCGTGGCATTGTTGAGGACCGTCCTGCTTGATAAACCGGTCTTGGCATTGGACGAACCCTTCGGGGCGCTGGATGCCCTGACACGCAGGCAAATGCAGCTGTGGCTGGCCGAACTGCGCACCAGGCTGGGCAAAACCATACTGTTCATCACGCATGACATTGAAGAAGCACTTTTTCTGAGCGATGAAATTGTGGTGTTGAGCAACCGTCCTGCCAGGATTCTGCGCCGCTTTACAGTCCCCGAGGGAATAGGCAGTATGGATGACCTGTTATTTATCAAGACTAGGAAGGAACTGCTTGACTCATTGAAGGAGGCGGAACGGCCATGACCAATATGCGTTGTGCAGCCAGCAAGACTGGCAAAGCCAGCCAAATCTGCCGCCAGGCTTGGATTTTCAGCCATGGTGACTTGGCAGCACTGCCGGACCGCACCGAAGATAATCAGGATATCTTGATCATCGCCGCCGACGCGGGTGCCCGTCATTTACTCAGCGCCGGGTGTTTGCCGCATATTGCGGTTGGTGATTTTGATTCGCTGTCACCGGGTGAGCTGGCCTTATTGGAGCAGTCCGGCTGCGATGTGCGGAAACATCCCTGCGCCAAAAACGAAACCGATACCCACTTAGCGACCGACATCGCCATCGCGGCCGGGGCCAAAGAGATTACCGTCTTTGGGGGCATTGGCGGACGTTTGGACCACTCGCTGGCTAATGTTCAGCTCCTGGTGTATATGTATGACCATGGCTGTACAGGAAAAATCACCGATGGGATTCAGACCGCCTATTTGCTTACTGACCGGCTGGAGTTGACCGGTTGGCATCCGGGTGATATTCTGTCGATTCTGCCGCTGACGCCCCAATTGACCGGTCTGACCATTACCGGACTGCGCTATGATTTGGCGGAGACGGAAATCCAAATGGGGACCACACGTACCATTAGCAACGAGTTTACCGAAAGCGGCTGTGGCCAGCTCGCCCTGGCCTCCGGACTGGCGGTGGTTCTGACACAGGGGGACGGTTCTGCTGTGTCATTTACCGGCTGCGACTTAGACAGAAAATGACACAGCAGAACCGTCCCCCTGTGTCACGGACACTCAACACGATCAAGGGCTGCCTGTAATCCTTCCATAACGCTCTGGCGGTCGAGTGTGATTCCGCGCCCGGCTAACATGATCATGGAATAACCTTTGATGCCTGCTGCTGTAATTACGGGGCAGGTTTCCTTTTTGCCGGAAAATTGCAGCGTTCCCTGACAAACGGCCGCCTCGCCCCGGAAGCCAAACAGCAAACTCAGGTTGCCCGACTGGTAGGTGGCCTGCTCCAGAGCTGCCATCTGTTGGATGACCGCACCACAACGGGCCATGGCCTCATCCAAAGGAAGATGGCACGGGATGGGGAAAGAGAGTACCAGCATCTTGATTTCCGCGCTTTGGCGTGCATCGCTGAGTATCAATCCCAGCCCGGTAGCGACCATGGCGATTTCGTTATCCAGTGTTCCAAGAGGCACGCCAAAATAACTCATTTGGGCGCGCAGGTCCATCCAGTGTCTCTGAAAGCCCTGCAAGCCGAGGCCGGTCGCGGCGATTGTTAGAGCGCTTTCTAAATCGAGTCGTTGCGGAGTCAGCAAACGTGAACGTGCCAGGAATTCCGCCGGATTATACAATTCCGCCAGGGACTGGGGTGTATGGCGGAATATGCGGGCCACAAAGTCGACCCCTTCATGAACATAGTAATAGTTTAGGAAGGTACGCCCCAGGATTTTCAGAGAATCTTGTTCAACAAGCCCCGGAAAACTGTGTGCCGTCGCTTTTATCAAATAACCGGATGCCCAGTTGTCCGCCATGATGCGACAAGTCTCGCTAATTCCTTTGACAGCTGCGATCCGACCGATCAGATAGGAGCCATGACCATCGGTAATTGCCCTGAGCCCGGCAGCGTATTCCGGATCCCGGCCACGGCGAAAGGCGGCTCTTAAGTCGTAATACTGATCATCAAGAGCGCGAACCAGTTCGCTTGCGAGCAACAAACGAGTCACATTCACGCGGTCGGCATCATTAATGTCCAATAGCGCCAAACCTTTTTCCAGGGCGTCTGGATCTACAATAATGCGTTTGGTGGCCATTTCATAGCGGATGGCTAGAGTCTGTACGGCGGCATAAACTGATCTGCGCAGCGCATCATTGGTGCTAAAGCCGGGAGTTGTCAGAGCCAGTTCTTCCGCAACCGCCTGTCTGAATTGGCTGGCAGACAACTGCTTCACAGTGAGCCTCCCCAAGAATGTCCGGCCGGTGATAGCAATGATCTCCGGAGCAAGTTCATTAGCCAGATCGGCAAAATATTGATTGCTCCATTTCGCGGCTGCAGCGGCGGTTGTGGTTGCAGCGTCAGCCTGGGCAGGGATGTCAGCCAGTGACATCAGCGACAGCAGAAGTATTACGGATAAAGATATGAAAATGCGGTGTCTTTTCATGCTCAATCCTCCCAAGACTTGATAATGAATGGTGTTGTTTCCATTCTTGCCGGAAATTGGTTGAATCATACGTGACGGGAGGAAGAACGCTGAGCAAAAACATAGTGACTTCATCCCATTACCCCCGCTATCGCTTGACACTTTAATATTGCGGGTGCTATAATAACGGACATAGCGCAAACTAAATAGCGTAAACAAATATTTATTATGACGATGACGGGAAAGAGTACGCTGGACAACACAGAGAGAAGAGCCTAAGTGCTGAAAGCTCTTCACAGCGCCGGCAGAAAACCACCCCGGAGTTACGGCGAAACAAGCCGGTCGGTTTGGCTCCGTTAGCAGCCTGCACGAGGATCGCCACAGTACTTGGTGCTTGCACTTGGTGTAGCGGCGAACGAAACTGGGTGGAACCACGGGTAGATCCCGTCCCTTTTGGGGCGGGTTTTTTTATTATCAAAATGCCGGGAGGATAGACTATCGATGAAAGAAATCTGTGCCGGAGGGGCGGTTTTCTATAAAAACAAACTGCTGGCTATCCGCAGGAAAAATGGCGTCTGGCTGATGCCCAAAGGGCACCAGGATCCGGGAGAAACGCTCGAAGAAGCAGCACTCAGAGAAGTGCTGGAAGAGACCGGCTTGAGAGCGCACCTGCGCGAGCCGCTCGGTAAGACTTGCTATGAGTACACCGATGAGGCCGGCCAATTGCATCAAAAAGAAGTCTGGTGGTACCTGATGGAGGCCTTGCCGGATCAGACGGTTATCTTGGAGGAAGGTATGTTCACCGGTTATCAGCTAATTGGCCCCACTGAGATTAGTCTGCTTAATTATGAAAACGATCAGGTAACCGCCCGTAACGCATTTATCAGGAGGGATGTACAATGTCGCAGTTAACAGTAGTATTTCCGGACGGCAAAGAGCAGAGCTTCGCCCCCGGAACAAGTTTGTTGCAGGTGCTGGATACGCTACCAGGGAAAGTTAAACGGTCCGCGATCGCTGCCGAGATCGATGATCAGCTGGTTGATTTGGCCGCCACCCCACAGGGCAGAGTCAGAGTGAAATTCATTACCCCTTCCGACCCACAGGGGCTTGAGATCATGCGGCACAGTACCGCCCACGTTATGGCACAGGCTGTCAAGCATATCATCCCGGAAGCACGGTTTGCCATTGGGCCGGCTATTGAAAACGGTTTTTATTATGACTTTGATTTGCCGCGGGCGCTGACACCAGAAGATCTGACAGCCATTGAAGAGGAAATGAAGCGTATCGTGGCTGAGGATTACCAATTCGGACGGGTCGATATGGATCGCCTGGAAGCCTTGGACCATTTCAGTAAACTGGACGAAAAGTACAAGGCGGAATTGATCGAAAACCTGAATGGCGAGACCGTATCGCTGTACCGGCAGGGCGATTTTGAGGATTTGTGTCGCGGCCCGCATGTGCCGACCACCGGCAAAATTGGCGCATTCAAACTGCTTTCTTTGGCCGGAGCTTACTGGCGTGGGGATTCTGACCGTGAAATGCTGCAGCGCATTTATGGTACGGTGTTCCCCACTGAAAAAGAGCTCAAGGAATACCTAACCATGATGGAGGAAGCCGCCAGGCGCGATCACCGCAAGCTGGGCCGGGAACTTGACCTATTCAGCCTGCAAGAAGAAGGGCCGGGCTTTCCGTTCTATCATCCGCGCGGCATGGTGATCAGGAACATCTTGGAGGATTTTTGGCGTCAGGAACATCAGAAAGCCGGGTACCAGGAGATACGCACCCCGATGATCCTTAATGAAGAACTCTGGCATCGGTCAGGTCACTGGGATCATTACAAAGAAAACATGTATTTTACGAAGATTGATGATCTGGATTATGCCATCAAGCCGATGAACTGTCCGGGCAGCATGCTGGTTTACAAGCAAAGGCCACACAGTTACAAGGATTTACCCATTCGTACCTGCGAGCTCGGCTTAGTGCACCGCCATGAAATGTCGGGTGTGCTCCATGGTCTATTCCGGGTACGCTGCTTTACGCAGGATGATGCGCACTTGTTCGTAGCGCCGGAGCAGATCAGAGAAGAGGTGCAGGGCGTTATCAAGCTTGTTGACAAGTTTTATAAGGTTTTCGGTTTTGAATACCATGTGGAACTCTCCACCAAACCTGAGAATGCCATGGGTTCGGATGAGATCTGGGAACTGGCGACTGATGCCTTGCGTGAATCACTTGAGGATATGCAACTGCCTTATAAAGTTAATCCGGGAGATGGCGCGTTTTACGGTCCGAAGATCGACTTTCATCTGCGCGACTCCATTGGGCGTACCTGGCAGTGTGCTACCGTCCAGCTTGATTTCCAAATGCCAGAGCGTTTCGATTTAACGTATGTGGGAGAAGATAACGCCAAACACCGCCCGGTGATCATCCATCGGGTTGTCTATGGCAGCATCGAGCGGTTTTTCGGAATATTGATCGAGCATCATGCCGGAGCGTTTCCGGTGTGGTTGGCGCCTATTCAGGCAGTGGTGCTCCCAATCGGACAAAACCATGCAGATTATGCCCGCCAAACGATGCAAGCGCTGCAAGAAGCGGGACTGCGGGTGGAGTTGGACGCCAGGAATGAGAAGCTTGGCTACCGGGTTCGTGAGTGGCAGATGCAAAAAGTACCTTATATGCTTGTTGTCGGGGATCAAGAAGCGGCAGACGGGGCGGTGGCAGTGCGTACCAGAAAGGGTGGCAACCGCGGTACCATGAAACTGGAGCAGTTTGCCGATCTGGTTCGTGATCAAGTGAATCGTCGTGTTATCAACGAGGGGTGACCAGACAAAGTAAATGCAACTTTGTCAAAGAAAATGCAAGCGAGTTGCATTAAGTCAATGCAAACGATGTTCTTTTATGGGATAAAAGTGTAAAATATGTATCAGAAAGCCCCGAATCTCATTGAAAAAAGGGCATGTGCCATTAAAGGTGGTAAGAATCAATTTTTCGGATTGAGTAAATGCCACCCCTTGAGTAGAGGGCTACATCAGTTGGTGGGACACCAGCAGTTCGAGTTTGGGCTATTTACGCAACAGGCTGGGACGCAAGAGAATATCATTGGGTGTGATAAGTGTAGCGCCCAGCCGGTCAAGGATGTCTTGGCCGTAGAAGAAGCTAAACGACTGGAGTGGGGACTTGTCGTTTAGCTTCTCTCTACGATAAGAGTTAATGTGATTCATCATGAGCTGAATATCCGATTGGGTAAGGTCGTCAAAACTGCTGCCTTTGGGAAGGATGCGTCTGATAAACTCATGGTTATTCTCAATTGTCGGTTTCTGATATGGCGCGGATGGATTGCAATAGTAGATAGAAGTAATGCGGGTTCCATCGCAAGCATTTTCCAGGGCTGAAGGATTAGAGAATTCTGAGCCATTGTCAGTAAGAATGACCGGGAAAAGTTTTCGGAAGACATCTTTGCCAAGAATAGAGTACAGGTAGTTAAAGGTATTGATCACAGACTGGGAAACATTACGTTCACGCAGGAAAGCGAGCATGAAACTGCAGTTTCTAAAATGGAGGGTAAGCAGAACACTGCCGCCCCTTTTTCCTTCAACGGTGTCCA
>ENA-UOOK01000255-UOOK01000255.1-fermentation-metagenome-genome-assembly--contig:-NODE-255-length-67892-cov-46.487153_pt1 | contig 67892 bp, 56 predicted proteins | sample MGYA00245777_ERZ724023 | MGnify/ENA primary metagenome ERZ724023 (study PRJEB28704, sample SAMN03018312) | fermentation metagenome | biome: anthropogenic terrestrial biome; feature: soil; material... | reverse complement strand
ATGAACGCTTGATGACCACTTGATTAACACTGTCTACAGAGCTGACAGTGAGATTTGAAAAATTGGTCTTCCCTTGCCAGATTCCTTGCCGGCTTGAACTCCAATAGCATTGTTCAGGTTTAACTTCAAATCTTGATAAGAATAATCTTAATGGTATATGTAATATACCTATATGGATTTTGCAAGGAAGCAATGTAGCCTTAGATTTAGATCTGTTCAAGCATTTGCAGATTTCGGTGAGCGGATTTGCAATTTTCGGTGACTCTTATAACTTAACAGTTCGGAGGGGTCAGCCGGAAATGGGGAAATGCCAAACCAATCCCTGCTTGACAAAAATGCCGCCTCAGCATGTGTTGAGCATAATTATAGTTTTGTATATACTTAAATCATAAACAAAATGCATACAATAGAGGAATCATGCAAGAAATCATCATCGACGGCAACAGCTTGAGCCTGGAAGACGTAGCGTTAGTAGCGATCCAAAAAGCGCCTATCCGCCTTTCTGAAGAAAGCATTGCCAAAGTAACCCGCTGTCGTGAATATGTGGAATCGATCATCGCCAATGGTGATGTTGTCTATGGGCTTACCACCGGCTTCGGCAAATTCAGCACAGTCTCCATAGCCAAAGAAAACATCGCTGAATTGCAGGCTAACCTCATCCGCAGCCATGCCGTAAGTGTGGGCGAAGCATACAATGAAGAGATCACTCGCGCCATCATGTTGCTTCGGATCGCAGTTTTGGCAAAGGGTCATTCCGGCATCCGCCTGCAAACTCTGCAGACGCTCGTGCAGATGCTGAATGCGGGCATTCACCCAGTGATCCCCATGCGCGGATCTGTGGGCGCCAGCGGCGATCTATCCCCGCTCTCCCATCTGGCCTTGGTGCTCATTGGTGAAGGGGAAGCTTGCTACCGGGGCACAAAGATGAGCGGGGCACAAGCGATGAGTAAAGCCGGCATCAGCGCTGTAACGCTGGAAGCCAAGGAAGGCTTGGCCCTCAATAACGGCACTCAGGTGATGGCTGCCATTGCTGCGCTAAGCCTTATAAGCGCCGAAAACCTGTGTAAACAAGCCGATGTATTGGCCGCGATGAGTATCGACGCATTATTGGGTACTCCCAATGCGATGAATCCTCTGGTTCACGCTTTACGTCCTCATCCGGGACAATTGATCTCTGCAAAGAACATCAACAGCCTCTTGAAAAACAGCCCTTTGCGTGATAGCCACAAGAATTGTGCCAATGTTCAGGATGCCTATTCCCTCCGCTGCACTCCTCAAGTGCATGGTGCGGCCAGAGACGCTTTGGCTTATGCCCGTAAAGTACTGGAGATTGAGATCAATTCTGCCACCGACAACCCATTGATCTTCCCGGAAGAAAAACAAGTAATATCCGGGGGTAATTTTCACGGTGAGCCGCTTGCCATCGCCATGGACACCATGGCCATCGCCATCAGTGAATTGGCAAACATCAGCGAACGCCGCATGGAGCAAATGTTGAATCCGGCATTATCCCGCGGTCTGCCCGCCTTTTTGGCACACCGTCCGGGCCTGGATTCCGGATACATGATCATCCAGCTTACTGCCGCGTCCCTGATCTCGGAAAACAAAGTTCTGACACATCCCGCCTCGGTAGACAGCATACCCACCTCCGCGAATCAGGAAGATCACGTGTCCATGGGCTCCGTATCCGCCATCAAGCTGTTGCAAGTAGTGGAAAATGTGAGCACGGTTCTGGCCATAGAGTGGATGATAGCTGCTCAGGCTATAGACATCAGAGAGATCAAAAGCTCTGCTGCGCTGGAGCTGGCAAAAGCTCGCCTGCGTGAGTTTTCTCCGCGATTGGCTAAAGACCGGGTGATGTATCCCGAATTGCATAAAAGTGTGGCAGCCATCAAAGAGTGCGCCGTTTTGAAGGCAGTGGAACAAAGCGGGATAAAAATCTATTGACAGAATGGCACAGACCCGGGGCTATAGCACCATGAGATACATGCGCGTAACAACACTTTTGGTACTGCTTGGCATACTTGTCGCCTGCGGGATCGACAACACCATGTATAATGCCAAAAAATACTTTGAAAGCGCGCAGAATCGTGCCCTGAGTGCCAATGGCCGCCCCACGCCTCAAGCCATCGACGAATATACCAAATCCATCCAGAAATGCGGCATCATTCTATCCCGAAACAGCAAGGGGAAACGCGCTGACGACGCTCTGTTTCTGATGGCGCGAGCCCTGTATTACAAAAAGAATTCCGCCTTTCAGGCCAAAGACGCTTTTGAAAACCTGATCAGAGGATACCCGGACAGCAAGCACATTCCGGAGGCACATTTGTATCTGGCCAGAGTCTTGCGCGAGGTTAATCAGGTCCAGCAATCCGAAGCCCTGTTGGAACAATTTGTCCGCAATCCCAAATACATCAAACACCATGCTCGGGCTCTGCTGGTCCTGGCGGATTTTGAGATCGACGATGAGGATTATATCCGTTCGCAATACTGGCTGGAACGCATTCTGAAAGACTATCGCAAGACCGATGAATTCAAAGACGCCTTTTTTATCTTTGGCAAAAACTATTTTATGCAAGATGACTACGAGAAATCCCTGGAGGAATTTACCACCTTTGTGGGCACCCGCGGCATCCCCAAGCTGAGAAAACTGGAAGCACGATATTATATCGCCTTGAACCAGTATAAATTGGAACGCTATCAGGACGCTCTGAAAGAAACTAAGCACCTCGTGCGCAATGAAAGCCGCCCGGATATGCTATCCCGCGCGAAGGTCTTGCATGCCAGGATTCTTTTAGCAACCGGCGAAGAAGAAGACGGTCTGGAGCAATTGGAAGATGTTACGAAAAGCTATGGCCGCACAGAGCACTCCGCTGCCGCGTATTATTTTTGGGGAAGATATCTCTATTATCACCGGGGAGATTGGGACGCATCTGTAGGTCATCTGAATAAAGTGCGCACAGAATACAGCAAATCCGAATACTCGGAAGCGTCATCCCAACTGGCAGCTGCCATCAACCAGACCAAAGGTGCCAAGCCTAAGGACAGCGGAAACCTGCAATCCTTCCTTGATTATCACTATCAGAGAGCAGAAAGCTTCCTGAATCCCATCGCATTACCGGATTCCGCCTTGGTAAGCTATCAAGTGGTTATCTCCGAACGGGATAGCATCACAGCACGGGCAGATTCGTTGCGCGGTGTAATCGAAGCAACACAGCTTGAGATCGACAGCCTGAGCGCCTTTGTGCCGGATAGCCTCGAGATCGCGGAGGAAATACTCCCGGCAGACAGCGTATTTAGCTCCCCCGGTCAGGAAGCTGCTGTCAGCGACTCTGTGGCTACGGATTTTCCGGATACTACGGTGGTGTCGGACTCCTTGCTTGCGCCGGTTGAAGATGAGATTTCCTATAGCGACTCTGTGGCGGGCTCTTTCACGGCAGCGGACAGTGATGCCGTGGCAGCGGACAGTTTGGCCGCCTCTGCATCACCATCTGCCGAAGAGGAGGAAGCGCAAGCGGATCCCATACAGGCGGCCACAGCCAGGCTGGCATCTTTGCGCTCTGAGATACAAGGCATGCAAACTAACCTGGAGCCCCTTGACGTCGCACTGGCAAGATACGATACCGAAATCATCCCCTTCTGCAGTTTCTCCATGTTCAGCATTTTGCACGAGCTTGAAGGGCGTGAGGATGAAGCCGAAGCGATCCGGCAAGACATGACAGAGCATTATCCCCGCGATATGTACACTGCTGCCATCAACGCTATAGCTGCGGGGAAAACCCCAAAATTGGTGGATCCTGTACTGGAAGAAGCTGAAAATGCTTTTGACAGCGCGCTGGATTACTATCCGGTTCATCCCGATTCTTTGCTGGAGGCGATGCAGAGCTTCACAGAAAGTGAATTTGCAGATTTACGCGGCAAAGCGAACTACCGTCTGGGCTGGTATTACAGCTTTGAAGAGCCGGATACCACACAGGCAAAAAGCTATTTGGACGCTTTGCTGGCAGAGAACGTGCCTGAGGAATATGCCGAAGCGGCACGGCTCTTTTACGATGGACAAATCTTCTTGAAACGTGAGAGCAACTACAGTTACTACGAGCCGGAGGATAGCCTGGCAAACGCTGTCGCCGACAGTATGAACAGCATCGGAGATAATCTGCCGGAGACCGAGGCTACATCGGCAGATACACTCGCTCTGCCCCAGGAGCTTCCCGCGGATGTGGCTCCGGCAGAGAGCGACATCCTCTTCACAGAACCGGATCTAAAAGAGGCAGAAGCCATTCCGGCCCCGGATAACGCTAGCCCGGCACTACCCGATAGTCTTTCCGGAGAGGCAGTCCCGCAGGAAACTGAGACCGGTAGATCCGGAGATAGTGAGGATAAATCCGGCGAAGGACAAGATACAAACCCGATCCCTCCGCCGATACCGGAAGAAAGCCCAGGTCCCCTTCCTCCCGAGGAAGCGGATAACTGAAGCTAATGAGATTGAATCTGATCCGTCAACAGCATGTTCTGCTAAGACTGCTGATCTTCCTGGTGAGCCTGAGCACTGCCTTTGAAGTATCGCTAAGGCAATTGATATCCCAAACCCTGCTGTTCCTCATCTATTTTGCCGCAGAGCCCTTGCTATATGGCAGATTTATCTTTGCTGTGCGTAAATTACTTACGTTTTTCGCCGGGTATTGGGTCTTTACTCTGCTCTTCAAAGTGGAATTTCCCCTTGCTGTCATCTTTTCGATGAAGATCCTGTATCTGGTTCTCATAACCGTGGCAGTATGGGCATCGCTGGATAAAGCAAGACTGTGGTCAGAACTGAAGCCATTGTGCAATAGCAAGATATGTAAATCCCTACTCTCCTACTCTCTGGCTACATGGCTGTTTATTAAGCGCTATTTTGAGCTATATCGAGGTATGGATAGGCAGGACAGCATAGCCGGGATTCTGGACAAAACTTTGCTATCCGGCAAACAGGTTTATGATCAGAGCGACGCCATTGAAACCAAAGTGCTATACTATATACAGAATGACAGCCCTCTGCCCCGAATCAATCTTCGGGCAAATTTCTACGGTTTGCTCTTTTTGTGTTTACTGGTGCTGGTGAACGGATTATAGCTGCTATGCGTTATCTCATCAAAATGGCCTACGACGGCAGCGAGTTTATCGGCTGGCAAAAGCAAAAGCAAGGTCGCAGCATTCAGTGCGTGATGGAAAAGGCGCTGGAGCAATTTAGCGGAGTATCCGTCCCGGTAATAGCCGCCGGCCGCACCGATGCCGGAGTGCACGCTTTGGCACAATACGCCCACTTTGATTATGAGGGCAGGATGACGATGGAGCAGATGTTGAGAGCTTTTCGGCGCTGGTTGCCTGATGACATCAAAGTACTGCAGATCTGGCAGATAGGCAATGATCTTTCTGCGCGCTATCAGGCTTTTGAACGGCATTACAAATATCTGCTCAGCAAGGATCGCGATCCCTTCAACCGGCTATACAGCGGCTTTATTCCTCATCTGAGAATAAGCTTGAAACCTATGCAGGACGCAGCCCAACTCCTATTGGGACAGCACGATTTCAGCAGCTTTGGGCGCTTGAATCCCGAGGTGCCCAATCACATTTGCGAGATCAAGGAGATAAGCATCGTGGAAGATGAAGATTATTTTACTTTTTACATCCGCGCCGATCGCTTTCTGCACAATATGGTACGCCGCATTGTGGGCACGCTGGCAAACATCTCCCATTTTGCCTTGAGTCCGGATACCATCACCAAACTGCTGGCAGATAAATGCCCCCGCCAGAACCTGGTTACCACCGCCCCCGCAGAAGGCTTGTATCTGATCGATGTAAAATATCCCTCAGAACTGCTTGACGGCAGAGGCACCTGCAGATTTGATGACCTGATTAAGAGGAAACCATGATGTATAAAATCCCCAGAGGAACTTTTGATATCTTGCCCGCGGATAGCGTAAAATGGCAATATGTAAAGGATATCTTCCGCAAAGTAGCCGCCAGTTTCGGCTACAGCGAGATCACAACCCCGATCTTCGAAATGGCGGAGCTCTTTGAGCGCAGCTCCGGCGAAAACTCCGATGTAGTACAAAAAGAGATGTATCGCTTTAGCGATCAAAAAGGCCGAAATTTCGCTCTGCGCCCGGAAGGAACCGCCCCCGTGGTGCGTTCTTACGTGGAAAACCACATGGACAAGAGCGGAGCGCGCAGCAAGCTTTTCTATATGGGTCCCATGTTTCGCTACGATCGCCCCCAAGCCGGCCGTTACCGCCAATTCTATCAATACGGCATCGAACTCATCGGCAGCAATCACCCCTATTTCGACGCAGAAGTGATCGCCATCGAGATGAATTTTCTGAAAGCTCTGGGCTTGAAAGAATTGCGTCTGGAAATCAACAGCGTGGGCTGTGCCAATTGTGCCAAGGACTATGATGAAGCCCTGCGGGAATACTATCGGCCTCATCTGAATGACTTGTGCCCGGATTGCCAAAAGCGTTATCAGCAGAAGCCTCGCCGGCTCCTGGATTGCAAAGTGCCATCCTGCAAGGTGTTCCGCAAAGCCGCGCCCTCTCAGCTGGACTATCTGGATGAGGATTGCCGGCTGCATTTTGCTGAAGTACTAAAGTATCTGGACACTATGGGAATTGCTTACAAGGTGAATCCGGCAATCGTGCGCGGATTGGACTACTATACAAACACTGCTTTTGAGGTGATAGTAGACGCATTGGGCGCACAAAACTCCATCGCCGGCGGGGGACGTTACAACGCTCTGATCGCTGAGATAGGAGGCAAAGATACACCTGCAATCGGCTTTGCCGGCGGGTTTGAGCGCTTGCTCCTGGCACTGGAGAAAGAAGGTGTCACTTTGCCGGAAACAGTCCGGCCCAAAGTATATGCCGTCGCCATCGGAGAAGAAGCCCGAAGAGCAATCCTGCCCATTCTGCAAACTCTGCGTGAAGCTGGATTTTACGCCGAATACAATCCGGAAAAGACTTCTTTCAAAGCTCAGATGAAAGCTGCGGACACTTCCGGGGCAGACTATGCCATCATCCTGGGCGAAGATGAATTAGCGCAAGGCAAGTTGATTTTGAAGAACCTCAGGGATTCCGTACAGATTAGCCTCGATCCGGCCGAAGTGCTGCACAATCTAAGCCAATAACTCAACGCATGATGAGGCCCTTCGCTTTCAGGAGGATCCCTCGCTAGCAACAGCCAAGGACAGGATCAATGTTATATACCAAAATCGCCTCACACTTGGAAGATTCCGCCTTTTTCAGGGACCTTCTGCATCTGCGGGAAGATAGCCAGATCTATCACCTCAGCCAAAGTGCCCGGGCTTTGGTAGCTGCTCACATCTGGGCAAAAACGGGGAAGAACATCATCCTAGTTTCGCAGGACGATATCATCGCTGAAGACCTCTGGGACGACTTGGTGAGCCTGGTGGGAAAGGACAATGCCTTCTATATGCCGGATTATGAGATCCTGCCATATGAGGAACGTTCGCCCCACTATTCCATTCGCGCCACTCGTATGATCACTTTGCTGAACAACATCAGCAGTTCCATCCCCGCCATATACAGCCTGTCGATCCGCTCTTTTTTGCGCCTGATTCCATCCCGCAAGATCCTTTCCAGCCATATTTTTCAATTGAAGAAAGGTGATGAACTGAACCCCGACGAGCTGCTGCAGCGCCTGCAAAACATGGGTTATGAGATCGAGTATCAGGTATCCACGGTGTATCAAGCGGCCAAACGCGGCGGCATCCTGGATCTATTTTCACCGCCATCCTTGCACCCTGTCCGGATCGAGTTTTGGGGCGATGAGATCATGTCTATCCGCAGCTTTTCGGCAAACACACAGCGCTCTATCTCGCAGGAACTGGGCGAAATCACGGTTATCCCCGCCCGCGAGTTGTCTCTGGATGATGTGGATTCCGGGTCTGTGATCATCGCCAGGATACGCGAGAAAGGCTTCTTTGAAGGCATCGAAAACTACTATAGCTTGCTCACCAAAGACCTCAGCCCCTTTGCCGACTATTTTGAGCCCGACGAACGCATCTTTATCTTCAGCAATTACAGCTATGTAGTAGAGGAGATGGAGGCCTTGATCGAACAAACCCACAGTCAATATCGCAAAGAACTGAAACACGGCAGCAAGGGCAAGATACCAAAAGTAAAAGAACTCATCTTAAGTGAAGAGGCTTTTTTCAAATGCAAGAAGCAAAGTGACAATGTCTACCTTTCTCAAAGCGAATTTGTGCTGCCCGGAATAAAAGAAAACATCCGCGCGCCGTTTAGCGGCCAGCCTGCCTTCGAGGGAGATTTGGGACTGTTTTCTCAATCTCTTGCCAACAAACGCCAACAGGGCTGGCAACACTACCTGCTCTTCGATAACGCTTCTCAGGAAAAGCGCATGCGCCAGATGATCGGCGACAGTGTGCCCTACCTCAGCCATATCGGAGTCTTGCATGAAGGCTTTGAACTGGATGATGCGAAACTGGGACTATATACAGATCATGAGATATTCAACCGTTATAAACGCAAACGCTACGCCCCGCGCTTTGCCCCCGGCGCGACCATTATCGACTACGAAAACCTGAAACCCGGAGATTATGTGGTGCATGTGGACCACGGTATCGGGGTATTTGAAGGTCTGAAAATCATTAAACTGGATGGACAGGAGGTGGAATGCCTGGTATTGCGTTATGCCAACGACGACAGAGTGTACGTGCCCACCTTCCAGCTCTCTCTGGTAAGTAAATATGTGGCAGAAGAAGGTGCCGCTCCCGCCCTGAATAAACTGGGCAGCGCCAAATGGCAAAATACCAAGCACAAAGCTACACAGCAGATCGAATTGATCGCTGCCGATCTGGTGCGTCTTTATGCCGAGCGGGGCAGTCGTCCCGGTTTGGCCCACAGTCCGGATACAGAATGGCAAAAAGAACTGGAGGATTCCTTCATATACGAAGATACTCCGGATCAAGCAAAAGCAGGCCGCGAGATCAAAGACGACATGGAGCTGCCTTCGCCCATGGAGCGTTTACTCTGCGGAGATGTGGGTTTCGGAAAGACGGAAGTCGCCATCCGCGCCGCTTTCAAAGCAGTGAACAGTGGTTATCAGGTGGCAGTATTGGCACCTACCACACTTTTGGCAGAACAGCACTACCGGGTGTTCAAAGAACGTTTGGCGCAATATCCGGTGCGCGTAGCCATGCTCTCCCGCTTTCGCAGCAAAGCTATGATTACAAGGGATGTTCAGGATATCGCCGGTGGCAGTGTGGATATCGCCATTGGCACCCACCGTCTGCTCTCAAAAGATGTCAAATTCCCCAAGCTGGGCTTGCTCATCATCGATGAAGAGCATCGCTTCGGAGTGCGACACAAAGACCGTCTGCGCCGCATTCAGAGCAATGTTGATACCCTGTACATGAGCGCTACACCTATCCCTCGCACCCTGAATATGGCACTGGCAAAGCTGAAAGAGATATCTTTGATGCAGACATCGCCCAAAGAGCGCTTGCCCATCCGCACCATCATCACCCCGCGCGATATGGAAGTAATCAAGGACGCCATCCGCCGGGAAGTGGATCGCGGAGGCCAGGTATTCTTTGTGCACAACCGCGTGCAGACTATCGAAACTGTGGCTGCCGAATTGCGTCGGGAAATGCCGGATATCAGCTTTATGGTGGGGCACGCGCAGATGCCGGAACATCATCTGGAAGAGGTAATGAAAGCATTTGTGGATAGAGAGTTTCAGGTGTTGATCTCTACTACAATCATCGAAAACGGTATAGACATCCCAAATGCCAATACCATTTTGATCGATCGTGCCGATACCTTCGGCCTGGCGCAGATCTATCAGATGCGAGGCAGAGTGGGACGCAGCAATCGCCGGGCATACGCCTATCTCCTGATACCCAAGGGCACCACCGCCGTCGCACGTCAACGCCTGGAAGCCCTCACCCAATACGACTTTCTGGGCGCGGGATTTCAGGTGGCTTTGCGGGATCTGGAACTGCGCGGTGCCGGAACAATATTGGGCACCAAACAAAGTGGCATCATCCAAGCCATCGGATTTAACTACTATAACCATCTGTTGGGCAGAGCCATAGAATATGCCGAGAGCGGCGATACCTCAGCTCTATACACCGAAGACAGCCCCGCCGGCAGACAAAACATCAAGACCGAGGTAGATCTTTATTTTCCCCCGGAATACATCGATAACGATCAAGAGCGCTTGAGGATATATCGCAGATTGGGAGAACTAAACAGCATGGAAGATATCGAAGACTTTGCCTTCGAACTACGGGATCGCTTTGGAGAAATGCCCGAAAACGCACGATGGCTTTTGCTGTATTTCAAGATCGAGCTATTGGCAAAACGTCTGAAACTAAAAAACTGCACGGTGAAACGAGGGATAATGACCATGGAGTATGATGCATCTAAAACTCCGCCCAAAGCAGAGATACTACGCTTTAGCGCAAAGATAAGTGAGCCTCTTCGTTACGATGCCGCCCACGGTCTGAAGATCATCGTGGAGCTGGATGCTGAGCTGGATGCTTTGGCGCAATTTGAACGAGCTGTGGAGATTCTGGAATACGGCTCCTGATACGGTTTCTTTGGTGAACCCGGATGATACCCTGAAGACCGTAGCGCATACATAGATATGGAATATATGTAAGCAAGGTATCGATTTTCTGAGCTTGGTTTGAGCCCGGCTATGCCCGCCCCCCAATAATGATCGAGGCTCCGCCCTCTACCCTCTAAGCAAATGTGATATCGGCCATCAATCCACTGCTACAAGCGTCTGAATTCGCTTGTACAAGTCCCTTAGCTGCGCTCCTCGTTCATAAGCTGCTAACGCCGGCGAGAGCTCTGTCTCATATGAGGGTGTATCAAACAGCCTGTTTAAGCAAGCCTTGATGCCGGAAACCGATTCCATGGGACATAGTGTTGATATTCCGCATTCTCGCAACAATCCTGCCGCCTCACCATTCTGTGGCACCAAGGCCAGGATAGGCCTGCCCAAACGCAGGTATTCAAACACTTTGGAGGTAAGCGTGCCTTTGGGACTGCTGCTGTTGATTACCAAAATCAGCGCATCCGCCTCCTGCATGGTCTCCAATGCCTCGCGATGGTTAAGCTGGTGTAGTACTTCAATTCTTTCGGAAATCCCGCTATGCATTATCTCATCATATACTTCCCGGTTAAAATTGCCATAAAGCCGAATTCTGAGATTTTGCGGCACCACCTCTTCTCGCTCCAGTTCCAATATCGCCTTGTACAAATGCTTTAGACTGCGTCGGGCATAGATATTGCCGAAGTAACTGAGCGTGTAGTGTTCGCTTGAGGGACGGCGGGGTTCCAGATCTGTAAAATCGTGTTCATCATGACCATTATAAAGCACAAAGCTTCGCTCTGTAAGGCCGGGATCAAATGCCGCCGCCAGATCATCCCTGATGCCGCGCGTGGCACAGATCACATAGTCCGCTCGTGCCAGGATACGCTGTTCCCAAGTTCGGGAGATCTTGCGTTTGAAGGCGTTGCCCATCAGATCGTAATCCGAGAGCAGGGTCCAGTAATCTCGATAGTCCACAACCAGGCGCGCATGAAATTCTTCTGCCAGCCTATAGGCAGCCAGCGCGGAAGAAAAGGGGCCACAGGATACATAGATGATTTGGTAATCACCGTTTTTCAACAGCCTGCGCCCGGTTTTCAGCAGTAGCGGCAGCCAACCGATCTTATCGTCGATTGGCGCAAGTTGCCGGATCATCAGCTTCAGGCGTTCCGGGCTGCGTTTATACACCATCTGCGAAGCAGCACGGTTTTTTCCGAAAGCTTTGCGCAAAAGTGCCATGGGATCCCATGAGGGAACCCGGATCAGATGGCGCTGTGCACAATCTGCGCTCAGAGAGGGGTCGCTGTAAGCATACTCGATATCTTCCACCGTGAGAACAGTGATCTCGGCTCCGGCTTTGCTGAGGTAATTGACTGTCTTTTGGTTACGCAGCGCGGCAGGTCCGCCCAAGGGTGGATAGAAATAGCTGATATAAAGAATTTTCATAGTATATGGTCGATAAGTTTGAAGAGTGCAGGCTCCAGGGACTCCCAATTGAAGCGGGATTCGGATATCTCTATGCAGCGCCGGCTCATCGCCAGGTATTCGTCTTCAGGCATCTTCAACATGGTGGCGATGGCATCGGCGATATCCCGGGAATGGTATTTGCACAGCATTCCCAGCTTGTTGTAAGCGATCAGGCTCGTCATCAGGGGGGTCTTGATGCTGATCACCGGTAAACCCGCGGCAAAGTACTCCAATACCTTTAGCGGCGTGGCAAGGCTCATACGCTTCATCCCGGGATTGAACAGCCACAAGCCAAAGCGCGATCTTTTCAGCAAAAGCCCGATCTTTTCGGCAGGAATCCACTCCTGATAGTAGATGACGGCATTCAGGTTGTAGCTGTTTACGCTGTCGTTAAATTCCTTCTCCACTCCCGGATCGTGGAATTTGCCCAAGATCAGGATTTTGATGCGCGGGAATTCTTTTTTCAGCAGTGAAGCACACTTTAGTATTTTGAATACTCCTCTATTTCGGGTAAGCCCCCCGGCATAGATGAGATCGAATCTCATCTCGCAAAGCTGAGCCAAAGCACCCGGAACATCACACTGATAATCCCACACATTTGCCACCGGATAATTTGGCAATACCAGAAGATTCTCCGCTTTCGGATTGGCCGGAAACAGCTGATTTAATATTTCTTGATTAACCGCCCACACTGCATCCGCCTTGGACGCCAGGTAACGCAGCGCAATCAGGTAGATCGCTTTCACCGGTAGCCGCAAGAGTAATGCGGCACGCTCGGCATGGGCATCGGCAAAAAACTCGTGAGAGTCAAAGACCAGCCTGCAGCCTAGCTTTCGCCTGAGGGCAAGCCCCACGAGGATAGTGATAGGCTCCACGCACACCACCAATTCCGGCCGTAGGCGCTTCGCCTCCCGATACAGCAAGGGCAAAGCCTTCAGCGGAGAACTGGCATCCACCACCACTTGATAGGGATTGATGCTGCTGTTCACCATACCGTTTGTGCTGATTATGTGCACATCTCCCCTGCGACTGAGGCTTTGTCCCAGTTTGTAACAGATTCTTACATCATTGGTGGGATGTGAGTTCGAGATTATGCAGCATTTCATCTTTATCACCTGTTTAACCAGATTGCTCCAGCATTGATTATGTCAAGAGAATTGTCGATTGAGGCAGCTTGTCCCCCTTCTATGGCAAGCAAAGCTTATCTTAAGGTGTTTCGCCCACTTTCCCGCCTATCTCATGCGATAAGCTATTGGAAGCGTAGCATGTCGTATAGGACAGTATCCCCTTTGCAATGATGATAGTATGTTTTGTCAGTTCCTACAGTAGTGCCAAGTTTATATCAGTTCTCAGTAGCGCTCAGGCGCCAATTTGTGTTCATAGAGAAAATCTGTGGACATAGAAAAGAGGCAGGATAACGCTTCCATTCTCAGGCAGCAAGATTCTGCTTCTACTTTCCACGAGATTTATCTTGACTCTTTTTTTACTATGCAAATACTATCTTATAAAAGACATTATAGTAGACAGCAAAACTATGTTTCGCACCAAGAGGAGTAACTAAATCAGAATATGAGCAAGCAAGCTGTGAATGCAAACCCGGATTTACCGCGCGATCTCTGTGAGTTGCTGGATTGTAACTCCTTACAGAGTTTGATGGACGATTTGTTCGATATCACGGGTTTTTCACTGTCCATAATAGACTTGGATAACAATGTATTGGTGCGTACAAAATGGCAGGATCTCTGCGCGTTGTTCCATGGTTCCACAGAACTCTGCGCGAATTTTTGTACGAAAGGCAAGTCCAGCTTTGACAAAAAAGTGTTGCCGGGTGAGTATAAGCTATATAAGTGTCCCAACAATTTATGGCTCGCCACTACTCCCTTATTGATCGGCGGAGAGCATCTTGCAAATCTATATTTCGGGCAGTTTCTGTTTGGTGAAGACGAACCTGATGAAGCACTATTCCAAGCTCAAGCCCGGCAAAATGGATTCGATGAAAGACAATATATGGAAGCCTTTGCCAGGATCCCCCGCTACAATCATGAAGAAGTGGCTCGAATCACAAGTTTCCTCACCAGATTTGCCGGGTTGATATCCGACATGAACTACAATCGCCACATGATGGAGCTGAACAGTGTGGAGCGTGAGAAGCTCCTGGACGCCTTGTCTTTACGTGGCATGGTTCTGGATCAGATAAGTGATAACGTGATCATCACAGATCTTGAGGGCAAGATAGTATATATCAATGCTGCCGTAAGCGCATCTACCGGATATTGCAAAGAAGAATTATATGGCGAGCATATTAGGTCTCTGGGTGCGGAGCCGGGGTCTGACGCCAGTCATGAAGAGATCATAAAACAGACCCTGGCACAAGGTAGTTTTGAAGGAGTGCTGATCAATCGCTACAAGGACGGCAGCCTCCACTATATGGCACATAAAACGAGGCTGGTGAAAGACGATCGAAACAAGCCCTTAGCGATGAGTTCCACTTCCAGAAATATCGATGACTACACCTTGCGACTGCGCCAGGCGGAGTTTCAGAGCAAAATCGATACCATGATGCAGAGCTTCAGTAAAAACATCATCACTTCTTCCAATACCGATTATAGTGAGATTTTGGATAAAGTATGTGTGGAATTTGGGCAATTACTGGATGTGGATCGTTGCACAATATTTTTCTTGAGTTCGAACAACATGGTGTTGAACAACGAACATGAATGGTGCCGGGATGGCATCACCCCTCACAAAGAAGACCTTCTGGGCATCCCATGCTCATTTTGTCCGAATGTGATGAATCAATTTCAGACAGACGTGACTGTATCAATAACAGATCTCAGCGCTCTTGCGCGGGAATGGCGGTCGGACATCGAGGTGTTGGAACTCACGGAAGCTTATTCCTTATTGGCTTTCCCAGTCTTTGTACAAAACAACATGCGGGGCTTTTTGGCTTTTTCCACAGAGCGCAAAATCCGGGTCTGGACTCCTCGTGAACACAAGGTATTGATGATGGCGGCAAACCTGGTGTCCAACATATCCGAGCGCTCCGCCTTTGAGAGTGAATTGATCTTTGCCAAAGAAAAGGCTCAAGAAAGTGATCGGATCAAATCCACCTTTTTGGCCATCGTGAATCATGAACTGCGTACACCGCTGAACCACATCATGGGCTACACTCAATTGCTGCAAGGCAATCCCGATGAGCAGGACAGAACTGCATATGTGGCAAACATCTATCAGAGCGGACTGAAGCTGCAAAGAATCATCAAGAGCATCTTTGATCTTTCAGTTAGTGAATCGTCTCAGATAATCCCTCAACCAAAGATGTTTGATCTGCATGATCACTTTGAGGATAATCTGCGGGAATTACGCTCACTTCTGCGCACATCCGGGAAAAATCACGACATCCATTTGAAATTCACTCTGGACCAAAGCCTCGAACGGGTGCAAGCCTATGCCGATGAAAGCAAGATCAATGTGATACTACACAATCTATTCAGCAACGCCATAAAGTTCACCGAGAGCGGAAGCATCGAATTTGGCTGTGAATCCATCTCTTCGGAGATGCTGCGCTATTGGGTAAAGGATACGGGCATGGGCATAGCTCAGGACCTAGGTAATGAAGTCTTCGGAAATTTCTACCAAGTGGAAGACTCCTCTGTGCGCAAACACGAAGGCATAGGCATCGGACTGGCGATCTGCCAGAAACTCACCGAAATCCTGGGGGGACGGCTGTATCTGGAGTCCAATCCCGGCAGCGGCAGTACCTTTTATTTTGAATTGCCCTTACACATGAAAAACCTGCAAGTGATGAAGAATACCGGCAGAAACGGAAGTGACTTGAATCTGGAAAATTACCATGTGCTGGTGGTGGACGACGATAAGAGCATTGTGTTCTTGTTCCGCCATTATCTGGAGCGCACCGGAGCATTCATTCACAGTGCCGGAGATGGCGAGGAAGCTCTGGATGTGGCCGAAAACCTCCCCCTGGGCAGCATCATCATCCTGGATCTGCAGATGCCGGTGCTGGATGGTTATGCCACCATGGACAGGATCAAGCAAAGCCGTCCCGATCTGAAACTCATTGCTTTGTCTGGATTGATCGAAGAAAGCGACTACCCTTCAATCAGGCGCAGCGGATTCGATGAGGTGCTTTCCAAACCTGTAAAGAAAGAAACACTGTTTCAAGTGATCGGAAACCTGTTGCAAGGAAGTTCCTTGTAACCATCCGGACCACAGATTCCCCGGATCAGCATCATAGCCAGCCTTGTCTATAGCGTGGATTGCAATCCGGCCATAGCAAAATAAATCTTTACAGGATAGCCATGCTTTCTACAGTTTCTCCAGAGGTAGAATTATGGATCAAACTCAAAACAGCGGCGTGGAATACAGCTTCAACGAAATCGTATATTTCTTGAACGGGACAAAACAAAGCGCCATTTTGCCCCCCGACCTCACTACATTGGAGATGCTGCACCACAAGCTGCATATGTATGGCACCAAATGTAGCTGCAATGAAGGTGATTGCGGAGCTTGTACAGTGGTGATTTCTTACCCTCAGGAAGGCACCATAGTGTATGAGGCAATCAATTCCTGCCTCTATCCGGCGGTGAAACTGCATGGCAAACATCTGATCACAATCGAAGGATTGGGCTGCCCCGAAGACCTGCATCCCATCCAGCAAGCATTATTGGAGCATCATAGCACTCAATGTGGTTACTGTACTCCAGGCTTTGTAATGAGTCTCTTTGCGCTCTTGGCATCCATAAGCCATCCGGACATGGAAAGCATCATGGCCGCGCTGGAAGGGAACCTGTGCCGTTGTACCGGTTACCAATCCATCCTGGACGCGGCACGTGAACTAAGTAAAGATCACGATCCCGCCTCAATCATACCACCATGGTGCAGAACCATTGAAGCGCAACTTTTTAGCTTCAATGAAAAAACGACAGCGCGTGCTCAGATATCGAGCTCACCATACAAGATCGATAGCTATCTGCAGGTTGATAACTGCCGGGATTTGGCTCAGTTTCTCGCCATCCATCCCGAAGCCACTCTGATTGCCGGGGGTACGGATGTGATGGTGCAGGTGAATATTGCCCGGCGACACTTTCCATGCTTGATTGACATTTGTGGGATTGCGGAGCTGAAAAACATCCAGTTGAAACGGGATGGCATCCATATCGGCGCGGCGGTTACTTACAGCCGTATCATGGATTCTGGCATCATCAAAACGGATTTGCCCGCTCTGATTGAGATCTGTCGCCTGATTGCCGGCAAACAAATCCGCAATTCGGGCACTTTGGTAGGAAACATCGCAAACGCTTCACCGATTGGAGATAGTCTGCCTCTGCTACTGATCTACGAAACAAGGCTGGTATTGGCCTCAGAGCAAGGTGAGCGCGAGCTGTCTCTGCGGGATTTTTTCATCGCGTATCGAAAAACAGCGTTGCAAACAGGAGAATATATCAAAGAGATCATCATCAATCGCCCTTTCCAAGATACTTTTATTGCCTGCCTCAAAACAGCAAAGCGGAAATCTGTAGACATCTCTGCCGTTTCGTCCGCCATCCGTATCGAGAGGCAGCCTGAAGCACGTGCGATGTTGGCTCTGGGAGGTGTGGCCGCTACTCCCGTAATCAGCAAGACCTTCACCACACTATGGGCCTCAATGGCGGAAAAAGATTGGCAGCAATTGGCAGAAAAGGTGGCAGCCGAATTCAGTCCCCTCGCCGATGTGCGAGGTAGCGCAGAATATCGCAAACAGATGATTATAAACCACATTCTGCAATATGGGGAGGCTTACAATGGCTAAATTGCCCTGGCATATAAACGGTAAGCTGCACGTGAGCGGTCGCTCTCGCTTTATCGGCGACGAAGCTGCATTACAAGGCATGCTGCATGCCAAATTCTTTTTCTCCTCCATTGCTCACGCTCGTCTGATATCTCTGGATATCTCTGCCGCACAAGCGTTTCCGGGAGTTCACTCTGTGATAACTGCCAAAGACATCACCGGTGAAAACATGATCGGTCATGTAATCAAAGATGAACCCCTCTTTCCCCAAAGCGAGATCATGTATCTATATCAGCCTCTGGCCATGGTGCTGGCGGAGGATGAGAGCATAGCGGAAGCGGCTGCCGGCTTGATCAAAGCCGAATACGAAGAATTGCCGGCCATCCTGGAGATTGAGGAAGCTGAAGCCACAAAGCAGTGGTATATCCCGGAACGCAAAATTGAAAGCGGTGATGTGCGGGGGACGCTTGCCCGCAGTACTCATACTCTGCAAGGCAGCAGCTACAGCGGCGGGCAGGAACACTTTTATATGGAAAGCCAGCGGGTGCGCGCCATCCCTACCGATCACGAGCTTATACACCTCTTATGTGCAACGCAAAGTACTATGGAGGTGCAGGAAGTGGCCTCTGCCGTATTGGGCATCCCCGCCCATCGTATCGCGGTGGAAGTGCCGCGTCTGGGCGGAGCCTTTGGAGGCAAAGAGCGCGCGGCAACAATCTGGGCAAGCATGGCTGCACTGGGAGCTTATCTGAGTGGCAGGCCGGTGCAGATATTGTTGAGCCGGGACGAAGACATGCACGCCACCGGAAAACGGCATCCCTTCAAGAGCAATTGGCAAGTTGGTTTTGATGCCGATGGCAAGATAGAAGCTTGGGATATCGAACTGATGTGTAACGGCGGAGCATACGCGGATCTTTCCATCGCCATATTGGAACGTGCCATGTTCCACGCAGAAAACATCTACCACATTCCCAATACACGCATCCGGGGCCGCGCCTGTCGCACCAATCTTCCCCCCAATACCGCTTTTCGGGGCTTTGGCGGTCCACAAGGCATCTTTGTGATAGAATCCGTAATCGAAGAAATCGCCGCTTATCTGGGCAAAGATCCGCTTGAGATCCGCAAATTGAACGCCTATCATGACGGCGATAAAGCACCTTATGGACAGACAATCACCGAAGCAAGCGCGCGAAACATGCTGAAACTGGTGGCGGAAAACGCCGGCTATACCGAAATGCGCGCGGAGATAGACGCACATAACAAGAAGAATAAGATTTTGAAACAGGGCCTGGGCATCATGCCGGTGAAATTTGGCATCTCCTTCACTACCGCATTTCTGAACCAGGGATCGGCACTGATATGGATATACATCGATGGCAGCGTGTCGGTGTCCACCGGTGGTATCGAGATGGGTCAGGAGCTCAATTCCAAGGTAGCTCTGGTGGTGGCAAAAGTTTTGGGCTTACCTTTCGAACAGATCAGGGTGGAATCATCACACACGCAACGCACAGGCAACGCTTCCCCTACTGCCGCTTCTACCGGGAGCGACATCAATGGAAACGCCGCCCGCATCGCCGCAGAGAGGCTAAAGAACAATCTGACACCAATCGCAATTATGCTGCTGAAAGAACGCTTCGGTGTAGATATCCCGGAACCTGTTTTCGAGGACGGCAAAGTGTCGGCGCCGGATAAGAGCGAGTATGCCATCAATTTCAAAGAATTGGTACAACGCGCTCATATGGAGCGCGTCGCGCTGGGATCCTACGGCTATTATGCCACACCGGATCTTTATTTTGACCGTGATATGGGAAAAGGACATCCCTTCCATTATTTTGTATACGGTGCAGCTATCGCCAGAGTGGAAATCAACACTCTTTCCGGCGAACATCGGCTGATCAGCACTCATATCGTACACGAAAACGGACAAAGCCTGCATCCGGAGATAGATAAAGGACAGGTAATGGGAGCCTTTATTCAGGGCATGGGATGGTGTACTATGGAAGAATTGGTGGTGGATGCTAAAGGACGCTATCTGAGTGGAAATCCCAGCACATACAAGATACCGGGAATTCGGGATCTGCCGGAGTATCTGGATCTGCAATTGATCCCCGCCCGGTCCCGGGAAGCCAGTGTGTTTGGTTCCAAAGCGGTAGGCGAGCCACCCTTTATCTATGGGATGGCGGTGTTTTTTGCTTTACAGGATGCCCTTAGAGCCTCAAGATCGGGTGCCAAACTCCATTTCCCCGCTACCCCTGAATCCATTATTATGGCACTGGCTTAGCTAAGCTCTACACCCGGGATCAACAGAATTCAATAGCTCTGGCGAGTATTGCTTGAGCTTTATGCGCTGATCTTATGAACTGTATGGTGGAAAACCCGGATAATGCAGTAGCCTTCGGCCATCAAACACCAAAAAATCAAAGACCCCAAAAAATGAACTTTTTTTAGAATCCAGGTGTCAGCTCTGTAGACAGTGTTAATCAAGTGGTCATCAAGCGTTCATCAAGCGTTAATTATTAACGCTTGATGAACGCTTGATAAAGAGATGATAAACGCCCTCAACCCTGGGAGAAATCCGGATATTTCATTGGTCTTTCCTGACGTGAATCTGCAACGCATTGCCGCACATTGTTTTAATGCTGTGAACCCATTGAATCTGAATTGTCGTAGATAGTCGTAGCTAGTTGAAGCGTGGAAGAAGTGCAGCTTGCCGCTTGGTAACTAAAAAGCGCCCGGAGATTGCTTCTACCTTGTGGCAAACAGTGCTTGCCACTACATTGCCAAAAAGCTATAATGCCATATCTTATCAGGACATCAGTATAGACAGTCCAGCAATCTCTCGAAACCATTCAGAGTTTTGTAGGCGCTGCAGTTTAGATACAGCACTTTAACACTCATTCGTTTTAATGCGTGGACAGAAAAAACCCTCCCCATCAAGGAAAGGCTTTGAGAATACCACTACTACCAGTTCATGGCTATGGTGATTTGTGTTATAACCTAATACCAGAATGGTAGATATTCTTTGGATATCATGGTTTGAATGTTCTCCGCCTGGTTCGAGATTGAAACTAATGGGATATTGTTATGTTATAGTGGTAGTGAAATCCTCCGCATGATCTTGGTCGATACCGGGTCCACATCCGTATAAAATAAGTGATGTACCGGAATACAAGTTTAAGGATAGTTGAATACTGAGAGATATATACTTTATTTGCGCGAGAAATGGAAGATGTCGCCGTCGTAACCAATTGAAAACATTGTATTAACCTTATTTCTTCGGTTCAAGGCAACATAAAAGCGCATAGGTAAACGATATGGACGGATGCCCAATCCGGCGTAATAGCAGAACTGATCGTTAAAACTGTCGCCAATAAATTCCTTTTCACTATAGCTCAAGCCTTGTACACCTGCCTGCAGAAACACATCGTCCCAGGGCTCGCTAACCAGTCCCAATTGCATTATGCGATAGTGGGGAGCGCTCAGTTCATAGCGAGAATATCCCTTGAAGCCATCAATCCCGCCGATGGTGTAATGATCGAATTGCTGGTCAGCCTGAGAATCCAGATATGTGCCGATATTCAGCCCGGCTATCAGCGATATGAAATCCTTGATGGGAATGAAGGCCTCTGCCCGGCCCCTAAAATTGCTATAGATGTAGTCCGATACTTCTTCTTCCCTAGCAAAGTTAAATCTACCTGTCATCAACAGTCCCTTTTTGGGGAACATAAAATCATCCAGGCTTTCGTAGTATGCTTTGGCCCCAAAACCTGCAACAGAATAGTACTTTGCGGGCATATAGGATTCTGATATACCCCGGTATATACTGGTGTTACTATAATACAAGTAGGTTTCGGCGATGATGTTGTGCACACTGAATACCCCCAAACCTGCAGTAGCTCCCCATTCAAGGGATTTTGAACTGTTTACTTGAAAGTGGTTTTCATCGTAGGCATACATGGTTTTTTCATTGATATAAGGAAACAATCGGTAATATATACCCCATAGATCTCCAAAGTTTTTCACATAGTCGATATTTAGTTCGTTTTTTCCGCCCAGAATGGCTTGTGCCAGGATTCTGCTGTTCTTCAGCAAGATGTTGTCGATGTTCAGAACCACACCGGCAGTCAGCTTTTCTTCATCGTTGTAGGCGATGTTTAAAGTTAGAGATTTGGCTTGTTTCTCCTTCAAGATGATTTTGAGGGTATAACCACCCTCAGCCTCAGGAATCATCTCAGGATATAAGACATTAAAATACTGTGAATTTAGTGCCTTGCGAGCAGCAGCGGAAATCTCTTTGGCACTGTATATACCCGGTATTTTCAGGCCCAGATACTCCCGAATTTTCGCAAAGCTGATGCGCTTGTTTCCGCTTACTTCCAGTTGTTTCACCCGATACTTCTTTGTCGGGAATGCTTTGGAAGCTCTCTGTGGAGTGCGTGTAACACCTTGGAGACGCATAAATTCCTGGATCTCAGTGAGCTTGGTTCTGGCATAGTGTTCACCAATGGCGATAATCTCGGCGGCATGCTTGAAATCCTGGGATGAATAGGGATTCAATTCCGGTTCCAGCAACAAATCGCAATCATCCAGATTTGCGTTTAGGTTCCTGCTGATGCCGATATTGATGGTCTGATCCAAGATGTCGATTATGCTGTCCAGGTTCTCTTCTTCCCGCAGGGAAGAATTTACCTTGATGCCAACCACCAAATCCGCGCCAAGTGCCCTTGCTTCAGAGATGGGAAGGTTTTGGGCTATCCCGCCATCGATATACATTCTCTCACCCACTTTGAAAGGCAAGATCAGACTGGGTACAGATAGACTGGCACGCACTGCTTGCCACAATGAACCGGAGACAAATTCCTTGCCCTGCCCTCTTTGAAGATCTGTTGCGACACAGCTGAAGGGAATTTCAAGCTGAGAAAAATCTCTGACATGTGATGATGGAGCGTACAGCTCAAACAGTTTAAGATTCAGATTGTTTGCCTTGTACAAACTGGTGGGAAACTTGGGATTCCACTTCTCGTCCAGTTCAAGTACAGTGTTACCATATGGAGCCCAACGTTTTTGACCCACATACAAATCTCGTCGAGGTATTTTGTTTTGCAACAGGCCTTCCCAATCGATCTCGATGGCCAGGCTTTCTATTTGAGCAGCATTATATCCCATCGCGTAGAAAGCGCCAATTACCGCACCGATGCTGGTTCCGGATATGTAATCAGGAGCTAAGCCTTCTTCTTCCAAGACCTTCAGTATGCCTATGTGGGCAAAGCCGCGTGCTCCGCCACCGGATAAGGCATAACCAATTCCGGTGGCGAAGGTCAGCTTGCTCATCGAGCAAAATATCAGGAAGAGAATCAGGTGTTTCATGCTTCGAATATCTATCTAAATCTCACTATCGCTGTTTGTGGCCGTAGTATCTGTCGCGGTGGGTTCATTTATGTTTTGGGACACATTCTCAAAGACATATTCCAACTGACCGAACACAGCGGTTGATTCGATATGTATTGGTCTTCCGGCAGGATTTCCTTGTTGATATCTGCCCCCGCCAAATCCATAATGACTTTTATCTGGCATGATGGTAGATCCAAACACGCTGGTAGGTTCAATGTCAAAATTAAGATGCGTGGGCAAGATCACCGTAGCTCTCCCGAACACAACCGTGATTTCCATATCGCCGACATTTTCCTGAAGATCTCGAAGATCGATTGTACCGGAGGAAAAGACTATCGTGTATTCTCCGCTGCGATTACTCATGTAATAGCTGCCTTTGATGGTACCGGATTTCTTTACCGATTTGGTGGATGATCCAATGAGTAATTTCAATCCAAACATTATGATAATTACTGCCAAAAATATTTTTGCGAGGGGCAGATTGACATTGAAGGTCTTCAAGATCAACGACGCTCCCCACAGTAACAACAATATCCCCCAGAAGATGTTTCCAAAGAAGAAATTCATTCTCATTTCCTCCTCCACATTTTTTTAGATTTTCAAGCCCTTTTCGTATGCCTCTCTCATGCTTAATACACACGTTAAGATGTCGTCATTGATGACGAATGATTCGCTTTGGGTTACCTCGCCCAAAGCGCTACACTGGATATTGAATTTCTGAGCGATCGCTTGTAACTCCTGCTCATTCCCGGTGTTCAGGGATACGATTACATTTCCCCCCGATTCTCCAAAATACGCGGTTATTGGAGCTTGGGACAGGCTAAAGTTTGCTTTGATACCAAAAGTATATTCAGGATGGAAGCAAGATTCGGCAAGAGCAATTGCCATTCCGCCGTCACTGATATCGTGGGCGCTAGACAGCAACTCCCTGTTAATTAATTCCAATACACAGTCCTGCAAGCGTTTCTCTTCATCCAGGTCGATCGAGGCAATTTTTCCGCTGATCATATTGTGAATCACCTTCAGATACTGAGATCCTGCCAGCTTCTTTGCCGGGTTGCCCAAGAGATATACCTTGTCTCCATCGTGTTTAAAGTGCTGAGTGCAAGCTTTTCTAAAATCTTGCATCAAGCCCAGCATTCCAATCACCGGAGTGGGATAGATGGCTCCGTTGGGATTTTCGTTGTAAAAGCTTACATTTCCCCCTGTTACCGGTGTATCAAAGGCCAGACAGGCATCTCTCATGCCTCGTATGCATTCGCTGAAGCTATAATACACTTCGGCTTTGTAGGGATTGCCAAAGTTCAGACAATTTGTGATGGCAATTGGCTTCGCGCCACTGCAGGCAACGTTTCTGGCAGATTCTGCAACTGCCGCTTTGGTGCCTTCATAGGGATCCAGATAACAGTAGCGTCCGTTGCAATCTGTGGCAGCTGCAATGGCTTTATCTGTCTCTCTGATGCGGATCACCGCGGCATCGCTTCCCGGCTCCACACTGGTTCCGATACCTACCATATGGTCGTACTGTTTAAATACTTTGTGTTTGGAAGCGATATTGGGACTGGCCAGAAGTTCCATCAATACTTGTGTTGGCGATATCGGGCAGGACAGGTTTTCCACATCTTGGTTTTGCAGAATATCCAAATACTCAGGACGCTTTGTCTCCCTTTTATACACCGGAGCTTTCCCACCCAGAATTAGGTATTCAGACGGGATTTCCGCTTCTACCTTATCTTTGTTTTTCACACGCAAGATCTTGTCTTTGGTGATGCTGCCTATCTGGACCGCATCGAGATCCCATTTGGCAAAGATGTCCAGCACCTTAGCAATGTTTTGGGGTTCCACGATCACCAGCATGCGTTCCTGAGATTCTGACAGCATGATCTCGTATGTGCTCATGCCGCTTTCCCGCTGTGGCACCTTGCTCACATCGATCTCGATTCCCACTTCTCCCTTGCCGGACATTTCGCTGCTGGAGCAAGTCAAGCCCGCGGCACCCATGTCTTGTATGCCAACCACCAGACCCGCTTTGATTATCTCCAGAGTGGCCTCCAGCAAGAGTTTTTCATAAAAAGGATCACCAACTTGCACGGCCGTACGCTTTTCTTCGGATTCTTCGGACAACTCGATGGAAGCGAAAGTAGCGCCATGAATGCCATCTCTACCGGTTTTGGCACCCACGATTATGACTGCATTACCGGGACCTGTAGCGGCAGATTTTGCCAGATCTTTGTGCTCCAGCAAACCTATCGCCATGGCGTTCACCAAAGGATTCCCTTCGTAAGTATCTTCAAAATAGATCTCTCCACCCACTGTGGGGACGCCAAAACAATTACCGTAATCCGCAATCCCATGCACCACTTCCGAAAGCAGGTGTTTCACATGGGGATTATCCGGATTGCCAAAGCGCAAGGAATTTAAAGCTGCGATGGGGCGGGCACCCATGGTGAAGATGTCTCTGAGGATGCCTCCAACCCCTGTAGCCGCCCCATGATATGGTTCCAGAGCAGAAGGATGGTTGTGGCTTTCTATCTTGAAACTAATGGCAAGGCCCTCTCCTATATCCACTACTCCGGCATTTTCCTCTCCAGCTTTGGTGAGCATCATTTTGCCATCTTTGGGTAAGGTTTTCAACTGTAAGATAGAATTTTTGTAACTGGCATGTTCGCTCCACATCACACTGAAGATGCCCAGTTCTACGATGTTTGGTTCACGCCCCAGAATTTGTTTGATATATTGGAATTCGTCCGGGGAAATGCCGTGTTCGGCGATTATCTGATCTGTAATCTGGATCATTATTTATCCTTGTTTAGTTTAATATCTTTATTCTTGATGCGTTGCATCAGTATTTTCAGCCGTTCCTCGATAATACTGTAGGTTTCGCGATAGAAATCGAGTTCACTACCATAGGGATCCGTGATATCTCCTTCAAAACCGGTGATTTCGTTCAAGGTGAGAACCTTGTGAGCCGCTTCGGGGTGAGCTTGGCGGATAAAATCCCTTTGCCGCTCTTCCATGGTAAGTATCAGCCAAGACGCTGCCACCATCTGGGGACTGATTTTCTTGGAGACATGCTCTTGTGCCTCCAGAATTCCCTGCTCTACAAGCAATTGCATTGAAGACATCGATATCATGTGACCGCCTTCCAAAAGTCCACAGCTATCTGTAGTCAGGCGCATATTCTGTTCTTTTATCATACGCGCAAAAAGCTTTTCCGCGATGGGACTGCGACAGATATTGGCTGTACAGACGAACATGACAAGGGGCAAACTGAATGAATTCTTTACTTCGTAAAAAGGTACAGAACCTTCACGTAGGCACTTGATGTCCTCTAGTCCCGCTTCGTTCTTTGCGATATACTCCAGTAAGGTAGAGGCTGAGAAGTTTTCTTGAATAGTCTTGGGATGGGGCAGCAGAGCTATATCGAACCATGAACCAAAGACCTTTTCCAGACGCTCCAAATTGTTTTCTGCGGGTAGATTTGAAAAGTTCACGCTGGTGGAAATCATCGGTTCATCCAAAAGCTCGATGAAATGGCGGAGCATTGGGTCTGATGGGACTCTAAATGCGACTTTGCCATTAACGGCGATGTGGTCGAAGCGGGGATCTTTCACATCGAAAGCGAAGCTGAGATTTCCCGGAAAGTACTGCTGCATGAGGGAATATAGCCGTTCCGGAACCGCTATGTTCAGTCGCGAAAACCATGATATATCCGGAATTAAGGCAATCATCCCGGCTTTACTGCGTTGTTTTAGTCTGTTGATGCGCTCAATGGTGGCAAAAGCGGATAAACGGGCTCCAATCCCCCACATGCTTCCGGTGTAATGCAGAATGCTGGACTGATTTAATGGATCCTTTGTCAAAAGTTTTTTCAGCTTCTTTTCGGAGGGATTCTTCACTTTAATCATCGTTTATCCTTTTCTGTATGAATCTATTCCAGCATATAGTATATTTTTTTACTGTTTAAAATAAGGAATTGGGTTCACAGCGACGCCTTTTTTGCGCAATTCAAAATGCAGCGAGGCCTGACTGGCCGAACCCGTCATGCCACTGCGAGCGATTACCTGACCTCGTTTCACTTCAGCGTCCTTTTGCACCAAAAGATCACTATTGTAGGCATATAGACTGAAAAAACCGTTCTGGTGGTCTATTATTATTAGCTTCCCCTGTCCGCCGTATCTACCGGAGAATACCACTACTCCATCATCCACCGCCACAACATTTGTACCCTCAGGAACCGCTATGTCTATACCGTTGCTAACGATGCTGGTATTGTAGTTTCTTGTTTCTTCACCAAAATTGCGGATGATTTTGCCCTTCACGGGCCAAGCAATTTTGATCTGGGTAAATTCATAAGTGGGCATATCGGTGCCGCTCTCTTCCATCAATTGCGCAATCAAGCTTTCCAGAGCAGCCGCATCGCGTTTCAAAGTGGCAATTCTGCTATGCAAATCCTGCTCCTCTTTGCTCAGTTTCTGGATTTGAGTATTCAGGTTTCGTATGTTTTTATTCAGATTGCGGCTTTTTTGACTTTCTTTGCGGAGGTCTCTGTTGATCCTAGCAGCTTCGGCACTGTGTATATCCTGAGCTTGCATCAGAGATACCTTGTAGCCGTTCAGAATGTCCACATCCTGTTTGTGCTGAAGCACCAAGCTTTGCAGATACCGATGGTCACGATGGGATATTCTGCGGGTAGCGTAACTGCGATCTACTCTCATTAATACGTTCAATTCTGCATTCTGAGCATTGTGCAGGCTGCCAAGGCGATCATTGGCTGTGGATAGGCGTTGCTCCAATTGGGACAACGAATCGCGTACCACTCTTTCGGCACTTTTGTATAGGTTGATGTTCCGATCTGCCAGTTTTTTCAAAGAAGAACTGCGTTGAATCTCACTACTAGTTTTTTGCTTCTTTTCAGCTGTTTGTTTTGCCTTTGCTTCCGCGCTTTCAAGCTGAGATTGCAAGCGTTGCAATTCGCGCACCTTATCATCGAGGTCATCCGCAAACAGCAAGACTATGCTAAGCATAAGCAATATGTTTATCAGCTTTTTGGCCATGTTCTTCTCCTGCACGTACTAATTGAATCAAATGTTAAAACATCCCGGTCTGTGTCAACACAAATCTTGGCTTTATCTGCAAGTGCTTACAGCAATATAATTACAGACGATTCAATACTATCTCGCCGTCAATCATGGTAAATAGCGATCGTGCTTCCAACCAGTATTCAGCCGGAAGCTTGCGATAATCTTCCAGCACAATAAGATCAGCCAGGTAACCTGACTGGATCCGGCCTCGGATCATGTCGGATCTCGATGCGGCCGCAGCACCAATGCTGTAGCCATCTATGGCTTGCTCCACGCTGATTCCTTCATTGGGGTTCAACGCTTCCAGCCGGGGATTGTTCAGATGTCTGCGTTTGATCGCGCTGTAGATACCAAGGAAGGGATTAATGGTTTCTATAGGGCTGTCTGACCCGAATGCATAGGGTATGCCGGCATCCAGCATGCTTCTGAACGCATAAGCTTCTTCTTTGATGTGTCCCCAGCTTTGGTGAATCATGGGTATATCGTTGGCAATGTGAACCGGTTGCATACTGGCAAATAAACCTGATGACTTCAGTAAGGGAATGTCGCTGAGGCGTATGGATTGCACATGCTCGATGCGATGAAAAAGGTTCTTATACGCCGGCTCTACCCTCAAACGCATAGTGGCGTCAATAATCTGACGAACGCAGCGATCGCCAATGGCATGTATTGTGCAGGCCAATCCCGCCCGGGCAGCTTTTTCCATCAGTCGATAGAGTTCGTCATCATGATAACGCAGAATGCCGCGGTTTTCCACATCTCCAGGATAGGGATCATACATAGCAGCAGTGCGAGAACCCAGTGATCCGTCGCCAAACAGCTTCAATCCGCCAATCTTGAAGAATTCATCGCCATCATAGCTCTTTTTTTCTTGCGCTATCATCCTATCCAACTCACCGGCTTGAAAATGCCAACAGGTTCTGAATAGCGATCCTTGAGATTGCGCCTGTCTCAGCAACTGAGCGCTGGCTTGGTGTTCCATAGAGTGAAAACCAATTAAGCCAAGCTCATAGATGCTTTGCACCCGATCTTTGATGCTATCCACCATCACTTGATTCGGAGGGTCTTTTGTGTAGGCATCGATCATCTCTGTGGCAGTCTCAAACAATACTCCGCTTAGTGAACCGTCTGGCATTCGCTCAAATCTGCCCCCGGGAGGATCAGGAGTATGCTGATCCCATCCGGCTATTTCCAGAGCTTTACTATTCAGCAATTTGGCATGGTAATCCCGGCTGAACAGAGCAACCGGAAGATCCGGAAACACTTTGTCTACCAGAGTCTTATTCAAGGTCATAGGATTGCTTAGTGTATTGCGATTCCAGCCTCCCCCCAAAATCCATTCTGCCGGCCATGAAAGCTGGGCACGGTAACGCTGCAGTTCGGTAGCGATGTCTTCGATACTATTGCAGTTCAGTAGATTTACCAGAATGCTGGACTTCGAGTATTCCACAAAATGACTGTGAGCATCCGTGAAAGCCGGCATCAGGCATTTGCCGCCCAGATCGATTTCCTCGCCAGCCAAACCTGCGAGGTGCCTGCAATTCGAAAGTGAGCCCACGTGTACGATGCTGTTCTTTACTATCAATACGGCTTCAGCTTGAGGCTGACCATTGATATACGCGTTGTGTAATATATAATTCACTGTATTATCCTTAATGCTTGCTTGAGGGATTCTTTTTCCACTGCATAGTTTATGCGGATCCATGCTGCGCTCACTACGCCATAAGCAATCCCCGGTGAAGTCAGCACTCCTTTCTGCAACCATGTTTCCACCTGTTTTTCCGGATGATTACTATGGATCAATACATAAGGCGAAGCTTGCGGTATGTGCATCTTCTCAGTGGAAAATGCTTCTTTTATCAGTTCGATGTTCTGTAGTATTTTTTGCCTTACTTTTTGCGGAATCTCATTACGATCCAGGGCAAACAAAGCCAAGTGTTGAGATAACCAGGCAGGACAAGTGGACACATATTGCTTCAGCTTGGTAGCACTTTCTATCATAGTCTTTGCAGCAACTATCCATCCTATGCGCCAACCGCTCATCAAATGGGATTTGGAGAGCCCGCCAATGCGGATGAGTCTGTCAAACATAGAATAGTCGACCTGCATCGGCTTTTGAAAATATAGCTCTCGATAGATTTCATCCACGATCAGCACGATGCCTTTATCGTTCAATAGAATACTCAGTTGCTGCGCATCCACTTCGTTCAAACAGTAACCGCTGGGATTGGAAGGGCTGCTCATCAGAACAGCTTTTACACCTTGCAGCTTTGCTTTCCATGTATCCCAAGGGATCGTGCTGAAATCCCGATCAAATGGCAAGCGGACGATTTGCGCCCCGGCCAATTGTGCTAATACAGGATAGGCAGGGTAATCGGGATCGGGAATGGCCAGCTTGTCTCCGGGATTTAATAAAGCTTGCAAGGCGATATATAGTGACTCTTCGGCTCCGTTGCATACACAGACATTTTCAGCTTTGGCAGAATAATCATGGGCAATTCTGTGCCGGAGCTCTGCTATTCCTGCATTGGGGCTGTAACGCGGTTGTCCGCCGCGCAACAATTCTATCGCTTTAGCTGCCAAAACATCAGGAAAGTCAAAGCCCAGCTCTCCCAACGCGAGATTTATGGTGTTCGGGGGAGCTTTGGCCATCAACTTCCTCAGCAGAGAAAGCTCAATAGGCGCCAAGCGCTCTGCTTCAATCCATTGAATGTCTAAGTTCACGTTCCAATACTACGGCTGCGTCGGTTTTTTTATCGCGATATTTGATGATGATGGGGCAATACACTTGAAATGAGGGCTTATTTTTGAGGGCTCTGGAACCGGGTACCAGTACCGCGTTTGGCGGAATACTGAAACTACCCCCCTCATCGCGCTGCAGGTACACGTCATTCACACTATCGTAGATGGGTGTGGAGGCATTGATAACCGTTCCCGAGGCTACAACAGCCCTCTCTCCCACTAATATTCCTTCGTAAATGCCGCAGTTTCCACCGATAAACGCGTCGTCTTCCACAATCACCGGTCTGGTTCCAATAGGCTCCAGCACACCTCCGATCATGGCTCCGGCGGAGAGATGCACTCTTTTTCCGATCTGAGCGCAGGAACCCACCAGGGCATGAGAATCGATCATGGTTCCGCTATCCACCCAGGCACCGATATTGATGTAGCTGGGAGGCATAATGGTCACCCCCTCAGCAATATAGGCGCCGGTGCGAACAGAGCTTCCTCCTGGCACGATGCGAACCTTATCAGCGAGGCTGAAACGCTTTTCGGGCATTGTATCTTTCTCATAAAAATTCTTCCCGGGGTAGGCAGGCAGTTCGGATAGCTGCCCCAAGCGGAAGCCCAGCAAAATACCCATCTTTACCCAAGTATTTACGATCCAGCCAGTACTACCTTTCTCGCAGGAGCGTATCTCACCGCGGTTTAGAGCATTTACAAAGCTGTTGAATAGTTCACGGTCTTGTACTTCATAGTTCCTGCGAGGATCATTGTAAAGAGCGATTATTTGTTCTTTGATATTCATAGCTTATCTCGCAGCGCCGTCCTAAGTCTATCCAGAGCTTCTGTGAGGATCGGCCTTGGCACAGCAAAATTGAGGCGCATATATCCCTGTCCTTCTTGTCCAAAAGTATGTCCCGGATTCAGTGCCAGACCCGCTTTATTAGTAATAAAATCCTTTAATTCTGCTTCGTTCATACCCAATTGCCGGCAATCCAGCCAAGCCAAGAAAGTGCCTTCACAATCCAGCATCTTGATCTCCCTTAGTTCATTGGCAAAGAAATTCCTGAGCACATCACGGTTTGACTGCAGATATGTAAGTAGCTCATCCAGCCAATACCCGGCCTTGGTGTAGGCTGCAGTAAATGCCACTATCCCGAAGCTATTACCCATAAAAGTGTGTAATGCTTCATTCATCGCTGCTAAAGCCCTGCTAATCTCCCCTCTAGGAGCAAACATCACTGCAGTGGCCAGCCCAGCCAGATTGAAACTCTTTGCCGGCGAGATGCCGGTGATCACGTTTTCCGGACCCAGTGAGGCTATGGGTATATGCTGGAAGGGCGGATATACTATGTCGGCATGAATTTCATCGCTGAAGATCAATACCTTGTGCTTGCTGCAGATATCGTGCATCCGCTGCAGTTCTTCACGGCTAAACACTTTGCCTACGGGGTTATGGGGATTGCAGAGGATAAACATCTTTGCCCGGCTGCATTTTGCCTCAAAATCATGCCAATCTACCTCGTAGCGATTTTCCACTCTTATCAAAGGATTGGTCAAAAGCTCTCTGGAATGCTCCACCACAGTGCTGTGAAAAGGCGGATACACAGGAGTTTGAATGAGTATCTTGTCCCCTGTTTTACTTAATGACAAGATAGCGATGGCTAGTGCAGTCATCAAACTTGGCACACTTATGGTTTTTAGCGCGGAGGGGTCCCAGCCAAAGCGCTTGTCCATCCAGTTCTTAATTGATTGATGAAATTGTTCGTTTGGAAAATTGTAGCCAAAGATGGGATGTTCAAGCCTTGTCTTAAGAGCTTTCAATATCTCGTCCGAGACCGCAAAATCCATATCCGCCACCCACAGAGGGATGAGGTCTTCGCGTCCATACACTGTTTTCAAAGCGTCATACTTGAAGCACGCGCTACCCCTGCGTTCAATTATCTTGTTGAATTCCATCTTGCACACTCGATTTCAAGTAATCCACTATGGATTGCATTTGATCCGGAATAGCCGCTTTCGGTGCCATATCCGCGATGTTCAGTATTATTTCCAAGGTATGAGGAAATGATGCCTGAGTGGTATATTTCTTCTCTTTCCCGTTCAAATCGATATAAGATATGCCAAAGTAAAAAGTTATCTTCCTGTACAATTCCAGTTTCCGGATATTCTCGTAGGGAATCTCCAGCGCGCGTTTTGCGATGAAACCCAAGCGCAATCTGTCTTGCTCGAAGGTAACGCTGTTCAGCGAAGTAATCTTCTTCAGCACAGAGTCCAAACCCACAAAAGCAATTGCTATAGGCAATATTTTAAAGAATATAGGGCTGGTATTGCTAACAAAACGCATCATAAAGTAGATGCTATATACCATAATTGCGAAAGAGATAGCTATCATAAACCAACGCAGAACCGGGTTATGTCGATAGCAGACCGGAATCCTATCTCTTACATATTCCAGTTTCAGCGGCTTCGACATTGATATTCCTTATACAATTTGCGAACGCTTTCCAAGATTATTTCTGAAGCCGGAACCATATCACTGAGTGTGATCTCGCTCCCTTCCCCGTGAAAATCACTACCGGCGGTCATATACAAGTTGTGTTTCTGCACGATGTCAATATAGGCTTCCACCTGGTACTGATAATGATCCGGGTGCCACACTTCCAGACCGTCGATCCCAAAAGCAATGAATTCCGGAATGTAAGCTTGGTCCACCAGCTTTCCCGGATGGGCGATTATGGCAAATCCGCCTGCTTGATGGATCACGTCAATCACATCCGGCACACTGAGTTCCGGTTTGGAGACAAATGCCGGTTTGAAATTGCCGATGTACTTATCAAAAGCCTCATTCTTGGTCTGTACATAGCCTTTTTGGATGAGTACCTGGGCTATGTGGGGGCGCACAATCAATTCACGCGCTCCGGCCATCGCTGCCACTTCCTCAATGCTGATGTTCATTCCCAGTTCTGCCAGCAATTCTATCATTTTGATGGCTCTGGTTCTACGCCCTGCAAGATACATCGCGCTTAGTTCTTTGAGGGCTTTATTATCAAAATCGCATCCATATGCCAGGATGTGTACGTCGTTTCCTTGATGCATGGAGCTAATCTCCATACCGGGTAGTATGCGAAGGGGCGCTACCGAAGCCGGAAGCCCGGAATATGCGTCTGCAGTATCGTGATCTGTTATGGAGATGAGATCGAGACCAATCTTCTTGGCATGCCTGATGATCTGATCCACAGTAAATACTCCGTCGGAGGCACGAGTATGCAGGTGCAGATTGATGCGCCTAATGTCATTTATTTCTTTTACTATCATAACCGTGTTTTATCTATTGACGAAAATGCACAGTCGTCAAAATCGTCAATGAAATTCTTTACAGGAGCCCAGCATGCAATATGACCCAATCAAGGACAAGCTCGCCACATACCTGTCTATATTCACTATGTTTCGAACTGTATTCTACCATATATTGGATCAGCTTCTACTGCGTCAACGCTATGTGAAACGGGAAATAAAACGCTACTTTCGCGATGGTTTCGCCTTCTATGACGCAGGCGCGGGCTTCTGTCAATACAGCGACTTTGTATTGAAACAATATCCTGAGGCTGAAGTATTTGCTTGTGACCTCAAAACAGATTATCTGCAAAGCTATGCCGCCATCGCAAGTGAGCGATTCAACTATCAAAGCGCGGATTTGCAGAGCTATCTTCCTTCCAAGCAATATAATATGGCTATTGCCGTAGACATCCTGGAACACATCAAAGATGATAGAGCAGCACTACGAAACCTGCATCGGGCATTGAGTGATAATGGTATTCTTATCATATCCACGCCCAGCGATATGGATGAAGCTGCTGCCTTCACCGCTGAACACGTTCGCCCCGGCTACAATAAAGTTGAATTGGAACGGAAAATAATCGACAGCGGTTTTGAGATACTGTCTTCAAACTTCAGTTACGGCTTTTGGGGAGCACTGAGCTGGAAGCTGATGATGAAGCTGCCTCTCTCGATGTACGGTATGCACAAAGCATTATGCTTGCTTTGGCCTTTATACTATGGCATCATATATCTTCCGGCTCAGCTTCTGATGTTTATCGATATGCACATCTACAATCCCCGGGGAACCGGTATTATCCTTGTCGCCCGCAAAATGAATTGACAGAAAATCGCAATGTGAACCTCATGTAACAAGTTCTACTATTTGGAGGAAAGATGAATCCCAAAAGATCAGCAAACCGTAGATACAAAAAAGACCTGATTCTGGAAAAAGCAATCGAAGTATTCGCAAAAAAGGGTTCGCAACAGACTACTATCTCGGATATCGCAAAGGCAGCGAAGATAGCTCAAGGCACCATATATGTTTATTTTAACAGCAAAGAAGCCTTGTTGAATGAGTGCATGCAAGAAATCATCGGACCTGTGTTGCAGTCCATTATCGACGCCACCAAAGATATTCCGGATACTATGGATCGCCTCTTTGAATTCTTTATCCAGCATATCCGCCTGGTGGAAGAAAAACCATATATAGCCAGATTTCTCACCATAGAAGCACGCCAAAACGAAGATTTCTATGAGTCTTTCCCAAACTATAATCCCCTCAGATGCTATTTGGACTTTGTAGAATCTATTACCGAACAAGCCATCTCCGAAAAACGGATCCGGGCCATCGATAGCAAGGCTTTTGCCATTCTTCTGGTAGGAGCTATGGACTTTGCCATGAGCGAATGGCTGATTCAAGAGAATAAAATGGACATTGCGGATGTAGCAAAAAGTGTCCGCGAAATCTTGAAATTTGGCATCAATGAATAAAGCACGCTTTCTACTGCTAGCATCTCTGTTGGTCAGTTCCGTTCTAACTGCTGGGTCATTACCCTTTTACGCAGAGTGGCAATCTCTGAACAGTATGTATTATGATTCAATACAAAGCGGAAAAGAGCTTAGCTGGGACGAACTCTACCGCGCAGAATTTGGCTTCAAGAACCTTCGCTACAATCGAATGAACCTATATCTGGCACTTGCTACCGAGCAGTTCTTTGATGAGAGCCATATTAAGCTGAAAACCCTTATCCTTGATGCTGATTTCAGCCCAAGCTGGATCCTTTCTGCGGGCAGCCGCGAACACGGTTATGGCACAGACTTTGCCATGGACAATCTACCCGTTCTGATGAGAGGCTATGATAGCTACAACTACCAAATGATGCGCCTGAATTCTCTGGGGATCCGCTACAATCTCGATTCCGACTCTCACATTAAGCTCGATCTAGGCGGTAATACCCACAATCAGCCATGTGGAATGATCTCATATAATCGACAAAGCCACAGCTGGAATCTCGCTCTTTCGGAAGAGATTCGCACAATGGACAGCCATTGGCGCACCCCTGTTTCATTAACTTCCTTTTCCGGTGCCCTGGCGAGTCCCAATCTCGCTTTCGAGGCATCTGGGGCTCTCGCGATCCTCCCCGGTTGGGATTCCACCAAAGCCCATCATGAACTCTATTTACAAGCCGAAACAAGTGCTAAGGTTGCCGAGAACACTCTTCTCGACCTCGGAGCAGCCTACACCAAGCATGAATACGCCCCCTTCGAGAGCTCCCGTTATCAGCTTCGTTTACAGCGACCAGTTAGCGAAAAGATCGAACTGATCCCTCTTTGCCAGCTTTCCACGATGGACAGTGAAGAGCTTTGGCAATATCGTCTTTTGGGCACTATCAAGCCTCTACCCCATTCCCAAATAGGTTTATACTATGATTACAGCCATTTTACGAATTCGAAAGGTCGCCACAGCATTGGCATGTCCCTGTCTTTTGGCCTTGACCTTTCTGATGCTGATATCGGCATGTAAGCCTGTATCCCCCGATCCCTTCAGTTCACCAATCGTGGTTCTCACATTCGACGACCAGCATTATTCTATTTATGACAAAGCCTTCCCAATTATGCAAGAATTCGGTTTTCGTGGCACCAATTTCGTTAATAGCGGAGCAGTGGGCAACCATGGCTTTATGACTTGGGATCAAATACGAGAGATGGAACTGGAACATGCTTGGGAAACCGGCGGACACACTCTGCATCACGAACAATTGAATCAATTAGATTTGGATGAAGCCGAACAGAACCTGAATCAGGATTTCAGTAACCTCATCCAGCAAGGGTTGAATCCCAGGTCTTTCGCACTCCCTCGAGGCCAGTGCCCTTCTCAAGTCTATCCCATCATACTCAATCTTTACCAAAACATCCGCGGCAGCAGCGACTTTGCCATGCACTCACCCATCGACCGCAAAGCCTTGGGGTATCTTGCATATCAAAGTGGCTGGAGCGCCGAACCGGTTAAGCACAGAATCCTGCGTGGCATCATGAACAACGAAGCCATCATCATCATCGGTTTTCACCGTTTTGATGCCGAAAATGAAGGCTATCAAGATTCTTGCCCATCTTCTGTCTTTCGCCAGATCCTTAGCTTTTTATGGCAGTACAATCTGCGGGTTCTCCCTCTTCATGAAGCCGTGGAAGCTACCATGCTCTATTGAGAACCTGCTGCCCATATCCGATTATCATCCCCTGCTCCACCACTTTTCCCTTGACGAAAATACAGTCCCCAAATCCATAGTAGCCTCAAATTCACAATACAAAAGGAGAGTCGATGAAACGCGTTGCCCTTTGCCTGATCCTGCTTAGCATGGTTCTTGCCCTCTTTGCGGATGATCCCATATATGGTTCCCCCATACGTTTCAGCCTGCTGGAAGGCTTGGATTACGAACTGAACCTTACCCTCGGGACAAATGTCGGCCGTCTCTATGCCAATGTGAATTTTACTGTAAACAAACAAGATCTCCCCGATACAGACTACTACAGTTTTTTCCTGAATTCCGGGGCCAGAGTGGAACACCTGCAGCTAAACGGCGTGGAGAGCCAATACTTTCTCTGCTCCAATCTGCATCCCAAACACTTTATCCCGGAACTGATCCATAGCGATCTGATCGCTGAAGGCAACGACATCAATTGCTATGCCATCGCCAAAGATCGACTGGCAAGCTTGCCCGATTCGATCAATATCTATCTGGAATACCGCTTGCCTCTGCCGGAATATGAGATCATCCAAGGAGATAAAGAAGCCATCAAATTGGGTGAAATCCCATTCTTCTATCCTCGCAATCTCAGTGCCAGCTCCGAGGTAAACATAAACATCCTCACTTCCATCTATCACGATACAGAGCGTAGCTTGAAAGTGGAAGACACCGGTGGAATCAGACAAATTGAAACCTTTTTCGTTGACATTCCCGATATAGACATCGATTTAAATATTTACAAGCTAAATTAGCTCAGTTCGGTAGAGCAACTGATTCGTAATCAGTAGGTCGGGGGTTCGAATCCCCCATTTAGCTCCATTTCCAGTACTGGCGGATATTACATCCGCCATTTTTCATGCATAGAACAGACTGCATTATTATGCGCAAGTTTCTTTTGCTTGCTTAATGGTTATGACTATTATGTTGATAATTCGCAGATAAAAAACCACATCCCACAATACCTGAATGACAAAGAAAAAGAGGTTAAGATGAAGAACTTACTGTTGGTTTTTGCTCTGATTCTGCTCATTACGAGCGTCTATGCCCAAAAGGGCATGTTTGAGATATCCTACGACGATTCCGTCTCCACCACCATAGCCCATCTCAAGGACAAAGGTATCGAGTTAAGATTGGACGACAGGATATATAGGGGCAGTTTTGGTACAGAGCCTGAAGCGTCCCAAATCATTATCTATCCCAGCTACGACAGTCTGACTGTGTCTCAGTGGGAAATTCGTTTTAATCTGGGTGATAAAACCAAGACCGAGGTGGATATCATTGAAGAACTGAAATCCATTCACGGTGACTATGATGTATATCAAGATTACGACTATGATTATATCTGGTATTTTCCCAATGACAGGGCCCTTTATGTGTTCATCACAAACGACGGCTTTGTGAACATAAGTTACACTTTTGGGAACTGGGACGAAGACGATTATTACTACTACTGGGGCTATTAAGGTAGCAGCTTATATTTCTTAAAGTCAGATATTACCCGTACTGTCTTTACTCGGCTCACTTGTACCGCTCTTTAGGCTCGTGTGCTTTAGGACTCAGCTGCATGTTTGACTTCACCAATAATTATGTCTTTGCCAAAGCTTCAACATATACTCACATACGGATATGGGAGATACTATTCTGTTTGAAGATCACCACACTATAAAGCATTACAAAACACTATAGAGAATAGGGGACTTGGCTTATAAGTCTTGACATCTATTTTGTTACTTTGCGATTTATTACTTGACAGTTTGTTACTCGTTTGAATACTTGCGCCATATAGCAGTGAGCAAGTCCACAGAAAAGCAAGCCATTTTCCGGAAACTACTACCGAAAAAGTGGCATTATTGGCATTATGCTTTATTTGCAAGCACTTAGCTTGGCATCATGCTTGGCATTATGTGGCATTATTGGCATTATGGAGGAACGAGATGAATGCAGAGAGCAAAAAAAACGTGATGATCAAGAGGCTCAAAGAGAGCAATTACAAGCGACCTATAAAGCTCAGAACAAAGAAGCTTGCAGGGGGCGCATACTCAATTTATCTTGATATTTGGCATGATGGCCGCCGGGAATACAGGTTCCTGAAGCTCTACATCACCGGGGATAAGCTGAGAGATGATGAGGCTGTGAGGCTTGCCTTATCCATCAGGGATAAAGAGGAAAAGCTGCTGCACACAGAGGACACCAGCTACAATCTTAGCTCATGGAAAAAAAGATCTGATTTTATTGAATACTTTGCAGCGATGGCAAAGCAGCGGGACGCCAATTGGCAGTTTGCGCACAATTGTTTTGCCAAGTTTATAAGCGGAAAGCTACCATTTAGCATGATCACCGCCACGCTACTGGATAAATACAGAAATTGGCTGATCAATGATTCCGGGCTAAAGCGCAACACGGCTTGGCTCTACTATTCAAAGCTTTCTGCAGCGCTAAATCAGGCTGTGAGAGATGATATCTTGACCAAGAATCCAGCAGCCGGCATCAGCATCACCACAGAGGACACCGAGAGACCTTATTTGACGATCCCGGAGATACAGGCGCTTGAAAGCTCAGAGTGTCCAGATAGCGAAGTCAAGCGGGCGTTCTTATTCTCATGCTACACCGGTTTGAGGCTATCCGATATCTTAGGACTCAGATGGCAAAACGTAAGTGAATCGCATATCACCATCATTCAGCAGAAAACGAAAAAACAGAAGATAGACAAGCTATTGCCGGCGGCTATTGCTCTGCTTGGTGATCGAGGTGAGGCACATGATCACATTTTCAATCTGCCTGCCAAAACCACGATAAGCCGGTCACTCAATCGCTGGATCCACAATGCCGGGATAGAAAAGTCAATTGGATTCCATACTGCACGCCATAGCTTTGCCATGCTTGCGCTAAAAGGGGGCATGGATATCTACACACTCATGGCCGTGATGGGACATCAGAATATTCAAACTACAATGAAATATGCTAAAATGAACGACACACACAAAGAAGCGGCAATGGATAAGCTGTCAGATGCTTTGAGCCAAGTGAGGTAAGAATGAGAGTAATAAACAACCCAACAGAAGAAGACAAGAAGTCCACAACCGTTTTTGATCCGGATAAGCTGCCAGTTTGCCAAAACTGTGGAGCTGATATGCTTCGAGATAAAACTACGGAAAACACTGTGTATTTGAAATGTAAGGGCTGTAAGAGAAGATATAGAGCCGAGAGAATTCTATTGGTAAAAAGACCAATCATCAAGATTTATCCCGCCTCTACCGGTGATTTTAATTGGATAGTGGACATAATGAGGCCAGCAGCCGAGGCAGTACGTGAGGCGATTAAAGGGGCCTTAGCAGATAGTGAATGCACGCTTGGAATGCGAGAGGCTTTATCTGGTATGCTGCAGAAGAATGATGAGGAATTGGCGCTGGATCTCTTACTGGACTATGAGGACACCGAATATATTAATGATCCAGAGATGAATCAAGAGCAAAACCAGATAAGAGATATCATAAATAAGGCTCTGGATAAAGCACTAAATCCGGAAAGTATAAAGAAAATCATGCGCTTTGTATTTTATGCCGTCAGTCTGAGAGATAACAGCTTTTATAACAACGTATTGCAGGCTTGGGAAAAGTATGAAGATGCCATCAGCATGGACTTAAAACGGGTATCAACTAAGGGACGTAAGCACAAGCATAAAGGCAACAAAATTCCAGATAAATAAATCTGGAAAAGTATTGATAGACAGTGAGTTAGACAAAAAATACACTTGACAGAATATCGTATTTGATTATTGTGTATATCAAGAAAATAAAAAAGCCGCAAGTGCTACAACACTCACGGCAGATAAAAGCCTAATAACTTGGCTCCACTTTTTCAAAGTCAAGTATGAGATGGTACTCTTATCTGTCAAGAGAATTATGGCCTTGCGCAAAGGAAAAAACATGATAGAGTATCTAAACTTGAAAGAAGCGGCAGAGCTGCTGAAGCGCAAACCCTCTACTCTCTACCATTACGTGAGGCTTGGCAAGATCCCATATTACAAGCCATTTGGAAGCAATCTCTATTTTCGCAAAGACGAGCTGCTGGATATGATGGGCATGAATCGGGCTTCCAGCTCTGAAGAGATCGAAACCGAAGCAGCCACGGACGTGATCACCAGAGGGGGCAAATAATGAATATCCCGATTGCCACCAAAGGTGATGAGGCTCACCGGGGGTTCCCGGCACACGTATTCCCTGAGCGCATTCAAGCGATTTTGAGCGAGTATCAGAGAGCTTATTTATTCAATGATGAATGGCTTGGGCTATCTATTCTTACAGCGCTATCTGCAGCCACCGGAGCCGGATTCCGGATCAAGGTACGCAACCGCCACACAGAGCCGGCTATCATTTGGGCTGTGCTTGTGGGCGTATCCGGATCTGCCAAATCCCATGTAATTGACCATTTATTCAAGCCATTTTCTGAAATGGATAATAGAAGATTTGAGACCTATCAGAAAGAGCTGGATCATTTTGATGCAGCCGACAGCAAGGGAAAGAGACCAAGGTTTTTTCACTCAGTGCTAAAGAACTTCACGCTGGAGGCATTGGCAGAGAGCAGCGCCATCAACCCAAAGGGGTCAATAGTGCTTTCAGATGAGATCTTGGCTTTCACCAAGAATATGAATGCCTACAATAAAGGCTCAGATGAACAGTACTATTTATCTATGTTTAACGGGCACGGGATATCATTATCACGCAAAACACAGGCAGCGATCCACACCAAGCGAAGCTGTATCAATATCATTGGCACGATTCAGCCACAGAAGCTGAGCGATCTACTCACAGCATCACGGTTTGACTCCGGATTTGCTCAGAGGTTCCTGTTTGCCTATCCAGACGCCTTACCACAATGCTGGACGGAGTATCAGCTTGACGAAGCTATAGCCACCGATTACGAGCGGATCATAACCGGCATCAAGGAATTGAGCGGCATTAATGAGCCAATCGATATACCCTTAAATCTGAGCGCATGGCAGACGCTGCTTAAATGGCAAAATCAAAATAATGCTGAGGCCGTGGATCTCGTGGAGTCCTCAAATCTGCTTGCCGGAGTGCGCAAAAAATGGGAGAGCTATCTTTGTAGATTTGCGCTAATCCTTGCGATAGCGGAAGCATATTGCACCACCGGCAAGGCACCCTTAGAGATCAGCACGGAATCTGTCTTGGGCGCTATCGAGCTATTTGATTACTTCCTGGGGCAAACAGAGAAGGCCTTCGCAACGGTGAAACGACCGCAAGAGCTTAGCTCTCTAAACACAAATCAGATGAGGCTTTATAACAGCTTGCCTGAAGCGTTCATCACAGCAGAAGCTAAAGACATAGCGGATAAGCTCAGATATTCAGAAAGAAGCTTGTTTAGATTCCTTAACGAAAGCAATCTATTTACAAAGACCGAGCATGGTAGTTATGCAAAGAAGGCATTATGATGGCAGACGCACTCAAAACCATCAAGAACACCGTCACAATCACCGAGATGGCTGATCGCATTGGCATGGACTACACGGACCGCCGGGGCAGTGCAACCGCAAACTGTCCATTCTGTGGAGACACCACCGGACACCTATATCTTTACCGGGATTCCGGGCGCTATTACTGCTTTAAATGCCATGAAAAAGGCGATCTGATCGACCTTGCGCTAAAGGGCTTCAATATGCCAATTGAGAGCATCAAGCGCTTGTTTGGATATGATACACCAGCACACAGCAGAAATGCCCACAGCGAGCCTCTCAGGAAGCCAATTTCAACCATAAAGCTACCGGCACCGGATATTGAGCAAAAGCAGCCGGATTTCTCAGAGCTTTACTTTGAAATTGTAGCAAACATGAAGCTGAGTGATGCCGGCAGAGAATATCTTATCCATAGGGGATTGACCAACCAGATTATTGACCGCAACGATCTGAGAAGCATTGACGATCCACGGGCTTTCAAGGATTCCCTGATGGAAAAGTATTCTGCTGATGATCTGTTTGCAGCCGGGCTTATCGATTACAGCAAAAACGGGAAGCTGTATTGCTCTTTTTTCATGCCGGCAATACTATTCCCACACTTCGATAAACACATAACCAAGATCACCGGACTGTCAACCCGGAATCTTGCCGGAGACGCCAAAAGCTTCAAACTGCACGGAGTGCCGTCAAGTTACTACTATGGCGGTGATGCAGCTCAGGCGAAAGAGATCTTTGTCTTTGAGGGCATTATCAACGCTCTTAGCTATGCCGTGATGGCAGACAAAGATAACTTTATTGCCACCACCGGGCTGATTTCACCGGCTAAGTATAATGAATTGAAACTACAACACCCAAATCAAAAGCTGATCCTTGCTCTGGATCCAGACGATGCAGGCAAGCAAGCACTTTCACAGATCCAAACCTGCACTTACATTGACTGGACTGCCTTTGCTATCCAGTTAGGATTTAAGGGCTTGCAAACGCATGAGAGCGGCAAGGCTTGGGACATGAATGATTATCTAATCAATAGGAAAGCAACATGAGAACCTTAGAAATAGCATTCACCACCGGAACTGAAGAGGACTGGGATCAAGCTTGTGAAATCATTATGGATTGCATAGGCGTGATCAATAAAGCTAATATCACGCTACACACAAGGGCCATTGTCCTCACTATGCTGGAAAAGCTTGCCAAAGATCAAAACGAGGCATGGGAAGCGGACTTCATCAAGAGAAGCATAGGGGCGCCAAATGACTAAGCCGCCAAACGCAAACGCCAAAAAAAGGGCTATAATCCATATCGGCAAGTATGAGAAAGAAGCTCTGAAGCATTGGACACCGGAATTGATCAAAGCATTGGCTGACGATATGCTGGATTGGTTCCGGGCAGATTCCAGCCGGATATGGCTGCAAGACTATTTCAATGATCGGCTCATATCACGGAACTCCATCACCCGGATATTGAACAGAGATAGTTACTTTGCCGAGATCTACACAATCTGTAAATCGATTCAAGAAAGCCGGCTCTTCCATGCCGGATTCCGGGCAGAGGGCAACATCAACCAAGTGATCTTCGCTCTCAAGAATGTAAGCAAATGGCGAAACGAGCCGAAAGAAGATCCTGATAAAGAACAGCCGGCAGAGATCGTAATGAGACCGATGCAGCTGGCAGAATCAGATAAACCAACAGACAATAAAAAACCGAGGTAACAAATGGAAAACATCAACGACCAAATCAACGACCAAATCAACGCATTAGAAGAACGAATGTACAAAAGTGAATACCGGATCTATAACGCTCAGCAAGAGCTGATATCGAATCTTGAGAAGATCAAGGATCAGTATTCCAAAAAAGCTTATGAAGAGATCAAGACCAAGCATTGGGAAGATCTCAACAACGAACTCCGGAAACTTCGAGAGAACTACACCAAAGAGATTGAGCAAATAGAGACCAAGATCATTACAGATGATTTTGAGAATACTACCAAGAACCGGCTTAAAAAAGAATGGTGCAAGGAAAACGGCTTTGAGAGCCAAGCCGAGGCAGATCGCCGGCTACAGGAATACGTAACGCATGGCAACATTGAGAAGATGCTGAATCACCCCAAATATGCCGAGCTGTACAAAAGCGAGCTTCGCAAGTCCACCCGGAAGCTTGACCTGAAAATGGAAGATCTCTTGGAAAAGCCAAACACGGGGCTGAAGATCAAGCAGCTTAAAGACAGATGCGGAAACTTCGCCAAACCGGCAGAAAGCTTTAAACCGGCTTACAGCTTTTTCATGAAAGCACGGTAAACCTCACTCTGGTCCGGATCCCTGCTGTAAAAGGCGGGGATTTTTTTTACCCATAAGGGACTTTACCCTGGTGGAAAAGAAGCATTTTCTGCCATAATGCCATCCATAATGCCAATAGTGCCAAACACTATGCCACGCTAAACCCTGATCAGTAAAGGATAGTGCCAATAATGCCATAATGCAGCATAAAGACTTTCCAAACTGCCAAATGCCAATAGTGCCTTATTACTGTTTTTACTTTACTTTTAAATATTAATATAACAATAATACTATGTATTCCCTAATGGGAAAAGAAGTATTTAGACTATATTTTGGCTGTTTTGTGAGTATTATGTTACCCATAAGGGATATAGCAATAGCTAAGCAATTGGGGGGCTTATGTTTATCTTTAGTGTGGGGTTCTTCTGTTTGAATAATACGAATGCGATAATATGAAGGTAGATTTGCCCCCTAGGGATTCTGTTTAAGTTTCGAATTGTCTCAAGCTATAGAGTTACCGTTCAGGCGCATAGCAAGCACTCATGAGCGCATCTTGATTACAAAAAAGCCGGACTCCATAGAATCCGGCGTTATCTCCATAAAACAGAATTATAAAGGCAGGGAAACTTTCTTGCCTGTCTTGGCGGAACGGTAGATAGCTTGAATAATTTCGACCGATTTTCTGCCATCGCGCCCATCGGTGGAGGGCTCGGCTTTCTCCAATAACACATCTACCACGTTACGGTAGTAGGGATTGTGGCCGAATCCATAGACGTTTGGCGGTGTATAATTGCTGTCCAGGGCAATTCGATCGTCGTCATCGTATTCTTCAAATTCCCATTTCTCGATCTTGTTTACCGCCACTCCGCCCACTTTCACGATACCTTTTTCGCCGATAATGGTTATTGAGCCTTCAAAGTTTTTTGGGTAGGTGAGCATGGTCACATTGATGGAAGCGATGATGCCGCTGCGAAACTTCAGAATGGCACTTCCGGTATCCTCAGCCTCAATTTTGCGTGCCATTGTGGAGGTGAATGCCGATACACTATCTACATTTCCTAAAAGCCAATAAATAGCATCTACATAGTGGCTGGCCTGATTCATGTAGGCGCCACCGTCAAACTCCCAAGTTCCACGCCATTTGGCGGCATCATAATAAGACTGAGGGCGTTGCCAGAATACATTGGCCTGAGCCATATAAATCCTGCCAAAACGGTTTTTGTCAACCGCTCGTTTAAGGAGTTGCATAGTGCTGTTTAGCCTGTTTTGCTTTACTACGAACAGCCTTACATGATTATCGTCACAGGCTTTGATCAATTTGTCCGCTGCTTCCACATTGATCGACATCGGTTTCTCAGTGAGCACGTTTACTTTGGCATTGGCAACATCAACGCCCATATCAGGATGCATACCACTAGGAGTGCAAATAGATACCAAATCCAATTTTTCGTTTTTCAGCATCTCAAGATGATCTGTATAAACTTTGGTGATGCCATAGTCCGCAGCGACCTGTTTGGCCCGCTCTTCCACACAATCACACACTGCCACAAAATCAGCTTCGGGTATCTGAGAAACGGCATCCAGATGGTTCTTTGAAATTCTTCCACAGCCGATGAGACCCAGTTTTACTTTTTGCATAGGGGTTACTCCTTTCAGGAATTTATTATATGATTCACCCGTTCTTCAATCATCAGATTGATGGCTTCCGGGGAATATTTCTTCATTACCAAAGCTCGACCGGATTTTCCGATCTGATCTCTGGCTTCTTGATGCTCCAATAGATATGCTGTCTTTTCCACAAAAGCGTGGTTATCTTCGGCTATCATCAGCTCTACTTCATCGTGAGCATCCAGGCTCTGAGCTACATTGGGAGTGGTGATCACCGGGATTCCGCAAGCCATTGCTTCCAGAGCCTTATTTTGAATACCGGCACTGAAATACAAAGGCGCTATGAAGATATCGCTATTTTGCAATTCGGTATACAGATCGTCTACAAAACCAAGTACTTTTGTGTTGTTCAGCCCATCCAGAGCCAGGATGTCCGGAGCCGGAGCGGCGCCTACGATGGTAAATACCAGATTGGGATAATCGTGCAAAAGAGCCGGCATTATCTTCTTGCTCACGTTCTGAGCTGCCACTATGTTATGTGCCACACTCATGTTTCCCGTAAATATCAGGCGCATTTTGAGTTTCACATTATCCCGCAATGGTGCCACAAATACTTGGTTTGGCAACACTACACTCCGGTGATGATCTTTTAGCCCAAGTTTCTGAATGTCTATCGGAGATATAGCCCAGTTTTCCGCGAATAGATTTGCCACTCGCTCTTCGTATTTGGCGGTACGCTTTGCCTCAATGCTGAAAAAGAGCTTTTTGATGCCGCTTAGGTGACCCAGGCTACGGCTGTATTCCAGAGAAATGCAATCCGTATAATCCAGAATAACTTTAGATTCACGCATTATTCTGGCGTATGGAACCATGCGGATGAGATGAGTATATACCAGATCAAATCTATGTTCTTTGGATAGATTGTGAATCAGAGATTGGAGCTTTGCGTTTTGATAGTACGCGACCTGGAAAGGTAATTTGCGCAAAACATTCCGTGCCAGATTGATGAGAGCTTGAAACCTGGTGTGAGACACAAAGTAGCTATGGGGAAATTCCTTTTTTATTGTATTTATGGCATCGCTGTCTTTTTTGTGGTCCACCAGAGAGACGAGATGCAATTCTCCCATACTTGCCAGCTTTCGCAGCAATACAAGAGTTCGCACCTTATCACCCCGATCCGGGGGGTATGGAATGCGGGAACTTAGAAATAGGATTTTCAAGATTTCTCCAGTTTTAGTATCTTCCTGTATAGAGATAAATATATCTCTCTCTCGGATTCCCAGGATAACTTATCAAATACCATCGCCTTACCGTTTGCTCCCCATTGTGCCAGACGCTCAGGATCAGACAGAAGCTCTTCAAGGGTTTTTGTGATCAGTTCCACCAGGGTAGGATCAATGTATCTCCCCATAGGACTACTGTCAAGCAATTTGATATTTGTAGGCAGGTCTGAAACCAATATCGGTAAACCGGCTGCCAAGTATTCAAACATCTTGGTCGATAAAGAATGTAAATGATTGGAGTTGCGATCCAACAGAACTACTCCCAATGCACAACTGGAGAATATATCAGCCGCTTGTTCTCGGTTCACAAAACCGTATTCAACCACCTTGGAAAAGCCCGGTAGCTTTGTTAATTCATCTCTGAACCCAGCTGGTTCGTATCTGCCGGCAAGGTGAAAAGTGCAATCTACATCCGCAATTGCTTTCACAATCTGCGCAATTCCACGCTCCCTGCTGATGCTACCCACATAACAGATATTTCGGCTTATGAAGCGCTTATCATCCGTTTCTATCCAAGACCACTCAGAAAGAATAGGATAGTTGTGCACTACAGGGATATCTTTGAACTGACCGGCAATATGCTCTGTAGCGGCAATGGATTGATCAAGCACCTTTACAGCGATTTTCTCCAATACTCCAATGGCTACTGCTGCGAGACGCCTGCTGAATTTAGAGAGATATTCTTTGTGTAGAAACATCTCCGGGTAGCATTCGTGGATATCGTAGATCACCGGTTTACGAGTGATCCATTTGAATAGAATTGCTCCGGGTAACAACTCGGGATCGTGGATTTGATATGCATCTGCCCCGATATATAAAGCTCGCCTGAAAACCTGGATCGGAGCGCTGATGAATCTTTGCTTACGACTCCCGGAAACACCGGTATCGTGAATAATCACTCCATTTCTGCGCTCATGGCGCTTACCATCCGCGACCACCAGATGAACCTTGAATCCTGCATCTACCAAACTGGTGCATTGTTTGTAAAACACTCGAACATCCTCTCGAATATGCACTGATGATAGATGACAAATACTGAATTCGTTCTTGTAACTGGGATACTGCCGGACAGTCTGATTCACTACTTGTTTTATATCGTATTTGCTGCAGGTTATCTCCGATATTCGCTTGCTATTCCATGCTTTAGATTGCAGATCATAAACGCCTTGGGCTAGAGCCTTAGGATCGTTGGGCGCTACGATAAGACCGGTTTCTTCGGTAACGATAAACTCGCTGCCTCCATTTCTTGTGGCAAGTACAGGCAACCCTGATGCCATGGCTTCAACAACCACTATTCCAAAGCTTTCAATGAAGCTTGGGTGCACTAAAGCGTCGTGATCTTTCAGCAATGCTGCTATTTCCTGAGGGCTTTTTTCGCCCAAAAAACGGACTCTGTCTTTTATGCTCAGCTTTTCAGCCAAGGCCTCCAGAGTGCCGCGGTATGTTCCATCTCCCACAATGGTCAGACTCAGTGACAAGTCCCCGGTCAGGCTCAGGGCTTTTAAAAGTATATGGATACCTTTGTGCTCCACCAGATATCCGATATAGATGAGTTTCCTGATCTCGTTCAATTCTTTATGCGCGGCAAACAGAGATATATCGATGCCATTGGGGATCACCATCAGGTTGTTCCGGTATGCCCCAGCATCCAGCATGATTTGCTTTGTGTGCTCCGATACTGCTATCACTTTAACAGCCGCCGCATAGGCGGGAAGCATCATTCGCTTCAAATATGGCTTTGCCAGAAGCTCATGCAGATGCGCTTGATGCTCTGTGATGACATAGGGTATACTCAAGGCGCGGGAGAGCTTCGCGGTTGCCAAACCATCGGGCACACAAAAATTTGCGTGTAAACAGTCGATATTCTTCCTTTTATTAAGATACCATAATAGTGGTAGTATGGCAAGATACTCAAATGTGGGCACCAGTGCCCTTAAATAATTCCGGGGAAAGAGGGCAAAGCGGGGATGCCAGACCCGAATACGCCTGCTGCCAAGGTCCTGCATGCGCCACAAAGGTACTCTTGCTTTCTTGCCGCGCCGCCATCTCAAAAACGGAGGAACCGGCGCGATCACTTCCAGATCTATATCGAGCGGATAATGCACCAGATTTTTCAAGACAAAATTCCCCATGGTTGGCTCAGCCGGATTGGGGAATATTCTGTTAATAAATACTATCTTCATATAGCTTCCCTTTTTATTTTGCTGATTAGAGAATGGACCATCAGGGAAATATCTTTAATATCTTCTTTACGAATTACAAGGCTAGAGATGTGCTGCTGTGTATGAGTGCTGAAATACCAAATCATCAGCATTACAATCCAAATAGGATATACGATGGAGGACGACATTGCCGCTCCCAGATATCCATATCTGGGAATCAGGAACGAACCCAAGATCAGTTTGCTAATTGCAGATATTGCAGGAGCGATAATCGTGAATATGGGAAAACCCTTTGCCCAAAGAAAAGTATTGAACAGGGATCCCAAAGTAAGCCCAAATATCGCAGGACCAAGATACAAAAAAGCTTTCCAGGATCCAATGTAATCCGACGTATACATCAAATTGATGATAAATCTTCCAAAGATTGCCATCCCTAGAATGCAGATAATATTGAAACCGATCATCAACACGAATATCTTGCGCAGAATGGCCAGAGACTCCTTATCATTATTTAAAGCCGCAAACTTGTTCAAAATAACAATGCCGATCGCATTACTGGTCACGGTGATGACATCGATAAAATTGATCGCCAACATATAGACGCCAAGATCAGCGAAACTACCCAAGCGCTTTAGCAACAAGACGTCCACCCGGGTCATCAGGATAGTCATATACTCGCTGAGAAATGCTTTGTATCCCAACTGATATGAGCGCTTTACCAAGGGAAAATCCCACTTGAATCTCAAGTTTATCTTTCGCGACAGACGAAAATGGAAAAACACCGTAATGGACAACATTACAAACACATTCAATAGATAGCTGCCCTGCATGCGGTACTTAGCTGGAAAGAGCCAGTACATAGGCAAGATCAGAAGTCCAAACACTACCGTCGGTAGAGTAAGCAAAAGAGAATAGTCCTTTATACGATTCAGCCCAATGGACATCACCTTCTGCCGGCTGTGCAATTGAAACAGAGCGATGTAGAAGCTAAGGGCAAAAACTATCAGCGGTGGATAGGTAGCAGAGCCCAGAATCTTGTTACCGAACATTGCAAAAACACCAAAAGACAGAAGCATACTAATCGAAAAGAATATCAGGGACATCGTGTAGAGCGCGCTGGGATCAGCTTTATCCCGCTGCAAGCTATACATCAGAGATTTTGATACGCCCATATCCAGTAAGAGCCAGACTACAGAATTGACCGTGAACAGATATACATACTGACCCCGCAGTTCAGGACCGAGAAAACGGGCAAGATACCAGTTTGCCACAAACGAAGCAAACATGGTGATCACCTGTGAACTGGTGGTAAAGGCAATGTTTCGCTTTAGATTGATCTCATTCATATCCGTTTCAGCCAAAGTCGTCGACTAAGCGCAAGCATCACTAATACAATCCCCAGCACCTGAGTTATGCTAAGATGTTCTCGTAGAAAAGCGAATGCCAACAGTGAAGCCAGAGCCGGCTTGAGAAAGAAATAAATGGAGGCTTTTGCCGCACTGAGTGTTTTCATAGCTTCAAAATAGAAGAGATAGGCGATTCCCGTAACGATCACGCCTAAATACAGAATTAAGCTGATGTTTTGAATACTGGGTTCAAACATCATGGTCTTGCCGATCAATGTATTGATAATGCTGAGGATGATGCCTCCGATAAGAAAGGAAGCTCCATTGGTAACACTGTTTCCATAGCGAATAACAGCCCTTTTGGTTAGCACCGTGTACAATGCGAAAGTAATGCCGGCCAATATGGCAAAAGAAACTCCCAGAGACAGGTTTGTGTAATCTGCGCTCAATAGGTCTTTCTCTCCCAAGATGATAACCAAAAGCCCCGCGATTCCCATCAATAGACTATACACTTGATAGCTGCTTAGCTTTTCGCGGATGATGATATAGGCAAACAAACTCACAAACAGAGGGTTCATACTCACGATGATCGCGGTGAGTGACGCCTTTCCATAATAGATTGCCAATTGCAAAAGCAGCATACTGACCACGACGTTCAGGATTCCCAAAGCGCCGAGAGTCAATATGCTGCCTATGTTTAATTTAACTCTATCTCGAGTCCCCTGCCGGATAGCAAATGGCAGTATTACGGCCCCTCCGATCAGAAATCGCCACGCTGTAATGGCAAAGGGTGATATCCCCTCCCCCAAAAGCTTTCCGGCGAGCTCCAGAGAAGACCATATACATATCGCTATCAGACTGTACAGGTTACTCTTGATGTTCAAGTTACTTCATCAGAACCATTTTTTTGGTGGAGCTGTAGCTTCCGCTTCTTAGACGGAAGAAGTATACTCCGCTGGATACTGAATTGTTGCTGTTGTCCAAACCATTCCATACCAGACTGTTCGTGCCGGCGTTTGCCTGCTGAATATCGAAGCTCCTCACTATCTGGCCTTTCTGATTGAATATATCAACTGTGGCAGGAGCCGGGTTTTCCATGTGAAATTGGATAGTGGTTTCCGGATTGAAAGGATTGGGATAGTTGCCGATCAAAGCCACCTGCGCGGGAACCTGGAGAGGATCATCGCTCGAAGTAGGGTTGAAATCGGCAAGGCTTCTGGGTGTGATCTGTGCTGTTTCCTGATAGTGACCCACCAGGCCGTTCACGCTGAAAGTGCCGCCATGGATGGGAGTATCGATGTAATCAGCTTCTGCAAAAGCTGTACGGAAAGTGAGAGCACCGGTGCCATCGGAGATGGTATAGTTCTCGCCGCTGGCATAGTTACCGCTAGCACCTTCGAAGCTTACTCCATCAATATAAACCATACGGGATTGGTAATTGTTTACTCCGATATCTGCGTTCAGGTCGCCAATTGTAACTGTTGGAATGTGAATCCAGTTATTGCTACTGGTAGCAGGACCGGGATCCTGCGTGGGAATAAACTGCATGGTTTCGAAGTACATGCTCAATTTTCCGGTAAGGCCGCTGATGGCATCGCCAATATCATAGTTTGTGGTGATCACTCCGGCTGTATCGTCAATTAAAACAGCCGCATCGTGATCCTGAACATACTTCTGATTGCGGGAGCTTCTTTGATAGGTTAAAACCACATCGCTCATTACTTTATAAACGGTTGTGTTATCGGCATTTTGAGTTCTCAATTCGCTCAGATTGCTGATGGGTACCACAAAACCATATTCCGCAGATACCACAGCGCTGGGTTCATAGCCCTCAGCATATCCTCTGGCCATGATAGTCATGGGAGAAGATACGTTTATGGGAGTGGTATACAGAGTGGAAGACTGGGTTGGTTCGCTGCCGTTGGTGGTATAATAGATACTTGCACCTTCGGTTGTAGTGGCAAGTGAGACATTAATGGCCTGGTCATAATGACCGGCCGGTGGGTCGAAAGTGGGATTGGCCACGAACTGCATTCCAGAGCCATAGGCAGTCCATGTGATATTATCGATAGTAACCTGACGGTTGGAGGTTCCACCCTGAATGTTACGAATTTCCATTACAAAATCACCGGGTACATTCACACCATTGACCACGAATTCATGCACGGTTTCATCAGCTCCGGGTGTTCCGCCAAAGGTTTGAGAATCCGCTATATGAATGTCATTGATATACAGAGCAAGCTGTCTGTCGCCTGTGCTGGTGTAAGCTTTACGCATCTGGACCGTGAAATTCCCGATGCCTCCGGGTATGGAAGCCGATACTATCCTGCTGGGAGCTTCGCTGCGTCTCAGAATCATTCCCGCACCATCGATTGAATTATCATTAGAGCCGGCAACAGATCCTGTGACGGCAAAATAGTTCCATTCCACACCGGTGTCTCCGGTGAAAGAACCATCAACGTAGTTCGTGCCTGTGTAGTCAAAATTGGCAAAGGTCTCTTGGCCTTGTGCCCATACTGCCACAGCAGCTACGAGACATAGGGCTATCAATAATGTTTTCTTCATAATTTCCTCCATGAAATTACGCATATTCTCTGTTACATTTGTACATCACAAATACTAATCATGTCCCTACGGCAAAACCAGCAGGGCAGCATACAAAAAACTTCCGGCCAAGAGGATGCTATCGGTGCGATCCAATATTCCCCCATGTCCGGGAATCAATTTCGAACTGTCTTTTACGTTACAAAACCTCTTTAGCATAGATTCTAAAAGGTCTCCCAGCTGACCAAACACACCTGCAGCAAGCGCTAGAAGCACAAGTTGCATTGGCGAAAAGTGGCCAAAGCCAATAATATACAATATACTTGAGATCAACACCGGAGCAAGCAAGCCAGCGATAAAACCCTCAAGACTCTTGCGAGGGCTAACTAGTGTTACTTCACGGCGTTTCCCAAAACGCATGCCAATAAAATAAGCACATGAATCCACAATCCATATCATAAGGATTAAGGCAAGCAAAATCTTTGATCCAGGCAGGATAAAGCCGATCTTAACAATCATTGCCGGCATCATGGCTGTATAAACGGTACCGAACAGGTTGGCAAAGAATCTGGGAACACTTTTCTTTTCGTCCCAAACGCTCAATTCATGAAGCATCGCCGCGATAATTGCCAGAAACAGCAAACTGATCTCCGCCTTGGGAAACAGGAGCCACAAACTGTAAAGCACGGGGTTTATCACAATCCACAGCCAAGGTATAAGGATATCCGCCTTGCGCATCATGGATATATATTCCTTACTGCCCATCAGGCTAAGCAGCAGAAACATCAGATACAGGGGGATGCCCTCAAAATATAGAGCCAGAATCAAAACAGGAATGAAAATTATTGAAACCAGTACCCGCTTGTTCAGTTCAGACATCGTCATATCCCTCCATATCTTCGCTTTCGACCTTGATAATCCATCAATGCCAGTGTAAATTCGGCTTTCCCAAAATCCGGCCACAGTGTATCTGTTATATAGATTTCAGCATAAGACGCCTGCCAGATCAGGAAATTTGAGAGCCTGGATTCTCCGCTGGTACGAATAATCAAATCCGGGTCGGGCTGACCTGCCGTATATAGATAACTGCCAAAGTTTTCAGTATTCAAAGCTGCTATCTCATCGGAACTCAGCTTTTTTATAGCCTCGATTATCTCCAGTCTGCCCCCGTAATTGAAAGCTATATTTACTTTCATCCCAGTGTTTGAGTGGGTCTGAGCTGCCAAAGCACGTATTTCTGCCAGATACTGTGAATCCAAGCCCTGCTCCGAGCCTACAAAATCCACGAGTATGTTCTGTTCATTCAGCTCCGGTATCTCATCGATCAGGAATTCTTTCAGCAGCTTCAAGAGCCCTTGAACTTCCTCCTTGGGGCGGCTCCAATTCTCTGTCGAAAAAGCATAAAAGGTTATGATTTCAAGCTTTAGCTCAACTCCTAATTCCACTACCTGACGGATGGCTTTGGCTCCTGCTCTGTGCCCAAAAAGTCTGGGCTGCATGCGCTTTTTTGCCCATCTGCCGTTACCGTCCATGATGATGCCGATATGCCTCGGCAATCGCGTCATATCCAGTTTGTTCAGCAGCTGCTTATAATCTTTAGCCATTCATCCTCTGTTTTGCGCCCATTTTCAACCAGGCGTAGATAAAAGGATCCAAGTCGCCGTCCATCACCTTATCTACCTGGCCACTTTCATGATTTGTACGGTGATCTTTTACCATCTGATAGGGTTGAAACACATAAGAACGAATCTGATTGCCCCAGCCGATCTCTGTTTTTGAACTCTCTTGGCTCTTTTTTTCTGCTTCTCGTTGCTCTTCATAATACTGATAGAGCCGGCTTTTCAGGATTGCCAAAGCTTTCTCGCGATTCTGAATCTGAGAGCGTTCATTCTGGCAACTCACTACGATGTTTGTAGGCAGATGAGTGATGCGCACGGCGGAATCAGTGGTATTCACGTGTTGCCCGCCGGCCCCGCTGGCCCGGTATGTATCGATCTTGAGGTCTTTGGCATCGATCTCCACTTCGATATCGTCGTCAAACTCCGGATACACAAACACAGAAGCGAATGAGGTCTGTCTTTTCCCCTGAGCATTGAAGGGACTCATACGCACCAGACGGTGGATACCAATCTCGCTCTTCAGCATGCCATAGGCGAGGTTGCCGCCAATCTCGATGGTGGCACTTTTGATTCCCGCTTCTTCCCCGGGCAAGCTGTCGATCACATTGAATGTGTACTTATTGTTTTCCGCCCAGCGCATATACATACGCAAGAGCATTTGTGCCCAATCCTGGGCTTCAGTGCCGCCGGCACCGGCATGGATTGTAAAAAGTGCATCGTTGTGATCGTATTTGTCGTTCAAAAGGCACTCGATCTCTGCTTTTTCGGTGAATTGCCGAATCTGGATCAAGCTGCGAATTGCCTCTTCCAGCATGTCGTTGGAAAACTCTTCGTCCAAAAATGAAATATACGTTTCCAACTCTTCTTTGTTAGCCTCCAGTTTCGCGATGTGTTCGATCTCATCTCGCAATTGAGCTACGCGCTTACCGGTTTTTTTAGCTGAATTCTGGTCATCCCAAAAACCGGGTACATTCATGTTATTTTCCAATTCCCGGAGCTCTGTTATGTTTTTGTCAAGATCCAGAAGCTTGCGGATCTCCCCTATTTGTTCAATCAGTTCGCCGGCTTCTCTCTTAAATTCAATATAGTCCATCAATTATCCTTCAATTTTGGCTTCAAATCAAAATGCTTCACCAGCCCTATTGTGTCAAGCGCAAATTGAAACAGCACAAAGACAAGTCCTGCATTCATAGACCATGCGATTCGCCCTACCTGATTGTATAAAACCCCGGTAGAAACTCAGGCCGGATCAGGCCTATTTCAGGATATGTCTGTGCTACCCCATGTACTTAAGCTGTGCCGAAGCTGATGTAGAGCCGATATCCTCCAGTAGTCACTCGATGATAACGGGACGATATCCGGATCGGCACGGGATTGAGCATAGGGCAAGGATAGCCCGTAAATGAAGCCATGGACGAATCATTCTTTGCATACAGCAAAGCTAAATGCATAATCTATGGGACTTCTCACATTTGTTTAACTAAAACGCAAGAGCAGGTATGTTGAGCGTAATGCTCTTCATTGCAGAATTCTTTCGCAGGGATAAGGTATTAGCTGTGTATAAATCCGCAGAACCGGCAAGCATTTCTTGAGCGAGATGTATACTCCGAAGCTAGCATCAGCGAAATTCCGGCTTGACAAGACAAGGCTTGCATGAGACATGTTCCAAAGTAATTAGCATAAATAATTGACTACTCTTTGAGGTTTTAATGAAATCAGCCACGTTTCACATCGGACTCTTTACTTTATGTATACTGCTTTCTCTAACCGCCTGCGCCCGCAACAAAAAGTATCAGTCCAAAGCCGAAAAAGCACAGAAACTTGGGAACTATGAGCTTGCCACCTTTTATGCCATTGAGTCCCTGAAGCTTAAGCCGGAATACAGAAAGGCTCAGATCACCCTGAAGGAAAGCTATCCTCTGGCCATCATCCAGCGCAAAGAACATCTGTTGGATTTGCAGAATCGGAACGACGAAGATGGCCAGGAAGAGATTCTGGCGGAATATCTGGCCTTGCAAAAGATGAGTGACGCCATCAAAACCCTGCCTCCAATCATCAATCCAGAGTCCGGTCTGAGGCTCAGCTTCGATGCGATGGACTACAGTACGGAAATCGCCGAAACCAAATCCAGATGCGCCCAAAACTACTATCAAAAGGCTATTCACCAAAGCCGTATGGATTCCTCGAAATCCGGTCAACGCCTTGCTGCAGAGTATTTCAAAAAAGCCATGGAATTCATTCCCAACTATCTGGATAGTGCCAGTCGTTATGAAACCGCCCGCCAGAAAGCCGTCACACGTGTGGCAATCCTACCCTTTGAAGATGTTTCCGGTTTTGGCAAAAAACACGGGTCCGCCTCGGAATTGCTAAGCGCTATGATCGTGGATAAGCTGATGCATACAAGCCAGATAATGGAATATACGGATTTAATCACCCGGGACAGCATTGATCAAGTATTGACTGAACAGGCACTAGGCGCTTCTGGACTGATAGAAGAAAGCAGTGCTTCCTCCATTGGTCATTTGCTGGGAGCTAATACAATACTGAGCGGAAACATCCTGCAGATCGCGTACAATCCTCCAAAAGTAAGCTCAAAAGATGTCTCGGAATCCACTACCATAGAAGAAGAGGATAATGATCTAAAAGAAAAGGAAATCGAATGTAGTTTCATAGAATATACTTTGAGCAGTAGCATTCAAGTGATAGTTTCTTACACATTGCTAGATGTAAGTAGCGGAAAGATACTGGCACACAAGAATTTTGATCCATCATATACCTTCAATGAAAACTGGGGCAAGATCACCGGCGGAGATAAACGCGCGCTGAAGGATGATCAACTGAGACTGGTTAACAAGAATGAGGTTTTTGCTCCATCAGCAGCTCAGATGCTGAATACTGTCTTGAGCGATCTTAGCGACGAAATCGTGGAGCATGTTACCGGTTATCTGAGATGAGAAAGGGCTGCTTTTACCTGATTTGCCTGTTTTGCCTGGTATCTTGCACGGCAAATAAAAACGCTCCGGATTGGATTCAATCACAGGAGCACAATCCCGCCTATTTCAGTAGCTTGGTGCATGTGAAGACTTCCATACCCAAATACAAGGATATGGCACGGGAGATGGCTGCAAATGACATTGCCATGCAGATCAGCACTTATATTGAGACCGAAACGCAAGTATCTCAAACCGAGATTATGGGAATATCTCACAGTGAATACATCTCTCATATCCGCAGCAGCAGCTCTACACAATTGAAGAATCTGAGCCCGTTGAAAAGTTACGAGACAGGCGGCACATACTACGTTCTCTATCGCTTGAATAAAGCTGAGTACTATGCCGATAGAGCGCGTCAGCGGGATCTGGCCATATCCCGGGCTCAAGATCTGATCGCGCAATATGACAGCGCAGCCGAACAACCCGGCATCGCCATCCCCTATTTACTCTCGGCTTTGGACCTTATCTCGGAGTATTTGGACATGAATCTGTCCAGCCCCAAGGGAAACATCGCCGGCGAGATCTTCTTGCGTCTAAATCAATTAACCCATATCATTGATTATCGATGGAACACCGGAACTGTATCTGCCATCGCCAAAGCAAATAAAAGCATAACACTGGAAGCTAAAGTGATACACCACGATAGCGGAGAGGCTTTGTCCAATATTCCTTTGGGGGCAAGCTCGGAATCCATTGTGTTTTCAAATCCACGTTTTGGCGATCCCGAAGGCAGATATATATTTCCGGTAGATCGTATAGACAGTCTCGATCCTATTCAGAGAGTTGACCTATACTTCGATAAAGACCATTACAGCTCATTGCTGCAGAACCAAGCCGCCCTAAAGATCTGGCAAGCTGTCAATTTCAACACTAAAAGCTTGGAGATAAATGTAAGCAAACCTCTGGTATTTTTGGACTATGCTTATCTATCTGCCTTTCAGGGAGGCTATCGTGAATCCGTAGCAGGCGCACTGGCAAACCTGAATATAGGCATCGCCGCAAAACTGGACGAAGCGGAATACTTGCTCAAGATCCGTATTGAGGCAAAGCCGGGTAAATATATCAATAACATGAAGCATTACACATCTTTAGCGGATATTCGCCTTTCTTTGATCGATCCGGTCAGCGGAGCTACGGTTAACTATCTGGAGCATACCGATCTAAAAAGCGGAGCTGCTACCCGGGAGGAAGCTGAACGCAATGCTGAGCGCGATTCTGCTACGCTCATCGGAGATTCTCTGCTCTATCGCCTGCTGTATATGCACCTGCTAAAGTAGGCGATAATTCTGACATTACGCACAAAATCCCTTGACATCAGAGGATGGTTCAGGCTGTTTGCGTTAATATGATAAATACTTATCAATGCTATTCGGGAGTTTATTTCATGCTGGATGTACATAGATCGGTCAGTTCCGGGACGCGTATATGCTGAAAGGAGCTGTGTTTCAAAGACAGGATCAGGAGCGCTTGAAAAAGACCATTGATATGGTAACCCGGCTCTATGTACATATATTAAAGAGAGATGAGCGCATTTCAAGCACAGAGATCAACATCTTGTATTCCTTGCTCACCAATCTTTTTGCTCAGGTTGATGTCTCTTGGGAAGCCTATGTAAAGCAAATCGTAGAGAGCGATTACGATATTGCCGAAGTATTTACTCATCTGGATCGCCATCTCTCAGTTTTCGATAAGACTCGTGTGATCCAGTCGCTGGTGATAATGGCTAGGACTGAAGATGATTTTGCCATATCCGAGCTGACAGAAATAATGGAGCTGGGCAAAAAACTCAACATTTCCACCGATCAATTCCTCCCTCTGGTCGATCATTTCGATCACAAGCTCAGCACGCCCCCCAGCATTACATGCAGACATCATCTCAGTCACATCAGGCATTCTGTATTTTCGGACTATGTGGTCTTTGGATCCACTAGTTCTGCGGATATTGCTTTTCGTGATGAGAACCTGAACCCATACGAATGCGCCTTATACGCCATTGATAAGCATCTCTTTCTCTGTGTATCTGCCAGCAGCAATGTGATGCTGAACGGCAATCCCGTGGCAGTAAATTCCATCATTTTGCTTTCCAAAGATAACTACATCAGCTTGAAGAACCGGGATTACTCCTATAACTGCTTAGAAAAGATGTATTTGCTGCGTGATGAAGAAGATGACATCGTATTCCGTAAAAGCTCTTATGATTTCACTGTGCATAAAAGCCAAAATTCATATAGCTTTCTTGTTTCAGGTGGATCGGTGGCCTTGAATGGGAAAGAGATGTCACACGGCAGACGCTATGAGGTGTTTTTTGACGATACCATGCAGATAAGGGGATACGCTCCTTTCCATCTGGGCATGGTCATCGAACATCGCTCCATCATCGGGGTGGAAGATTATGTTCCTCAAAAGCTTTATGTCTGCTTTGACAAAGGTTTTTATAGCACTTGTAGGGAAGATAGCGACAAAAGCATTGCAGTCATCGAACTGCGTGGCCAGATTTATCATGTATTACCCCCCAAAAAGGGCTTCAGCATCTTCGTAAATAGAAAAGTAGTTACTGACGCCAGCCCGATCAATTTGAACAAAGACATATTGACCATAGGCAAACGTAACTCCCTATCAACAACCTCTATGACCTCATCGAAACTCCTTTTGAGATCGAGACCCTTAGTGTTACCGATATCAAGCATTATTTTGCGGATGGCAAGCTGGCATTGGACTCAATATCCTTTGAGGCTGAACGGGGGCAATTGGTAGCCATTATGGGGCAAAGTGGCTGCGGAAAATCCACACTTACAAAGGTTCTATCTACAGAGATAAACCCCAGTTATGGGCAAATCACCGTCGATGGCAAAGATCTGTATTCAAACATCAACTATTTCTTGGAGCATATGGCATACGTACCCCAGGATGACTTGCTCTATCCAAATCTGAGTGTTAACGAAAACCTCTGGTATAGAATCCGTTTGCGTATGCCTCACATTCAGCAAGCACTTTTGAAGCAAAAAGTGAATAATATCCTCAATCAAGTCGGTCTCAGTCACCATCGGGATACCATCGTGGGCGAATTCAAAAAGAAGAATCTCAGCGGAGGAGAGCGTAAACGTCTCAATATCGCGCTTGAACTGCTATTTGAACCAACCATCATCATTTGCGACGAACCTACCAGCGGTCTGTCTTTCAACGACGCCGAACAGATCATCGATATCCTCACAACTCTGTGTCAGCAAGGCAAGATCGTAATCATCACCATCCATCAGCCCAATAGCAGTATTTACCGCAAGTTCGATCGGGTATTGATGATGGATATGGGCGGGAAACTGGCTTTTTATGGCAATCCCACAGAAAGCTTCCCCTATTTTGATGAGGAACTGAGTCAATTAACCATCAGGCGTGCAGAAATCGAGAGAAAACGGCAATTGATGACATCAGATTATTTCTACGACATCATCACATACCCGGAATTCACAAGCAGAGGTGACCCCGTCTATGAACAATACCAAAAGCAGGTACAACAAAAGCGTAGATTTTCTCCGGACTATTGGCGGGACAAATTCAAGCGCAAGATGCTTTTTGAACTGATGCAAAACGAATCTCCGGATACCGGCGGGAGGGCTGCCGGATTCAAACGCATCAAGAAAAGACTTAGTCCCCGTTCTTACCTGGTCAGCTTGTGGAGCTTTATCTCACGCAGTTTTCGCATGAAAATCAGGAACAACACAAACAATCTCATCACTTTCTTCGAAGCTCCCCTATTGGGGCTTATCATATCCTTTATTCTGAGGTTCACGACCTCCGGGAGCTACTCATATCACGATAACAGTAACATCTTCATCTACATCTTCGTGTCCATCATCGCCTTCATCTTCCTGGGCATGTCAAATTCAATCGAAGAAATCCTCCGTGAGAGGAAAATTATCCTCAGAGAACGCTTGATGAATCTGAAAATGAGCAGCTATCAATTGTCCAAGCTGCTGATTCTGGCTCTGTTTGGACTCATTCAGGCCATATTGTATCATTTCATAGCCGCATTGGTGCTGGATATACGTGGTCTTGCTTTTTACAATGTGATGTATTTCTTTTTTGCCTCACTTATCGGAAATTCGCTGGGCTTGCTCACTTCCGCCTTCATCAAAGAGAATCGCGCCATCATAAACCTGCTGCCTCTGATTTTGATTCCTCAGATTATCTTTGGCGGAGCAGTGATAGAGTTTGAACGGATGAATCGAAGTTTGAAGCTCTACGAAAAGCATCCGGTACCTGAGGTAGTTCAGTTGATTCCCTCTCGCTGGCTATTTGAAGGGCTCACCACTGCCTATGCCAAAAACACCAAATTTCACAGAGCTCTGGCACGGGTACAAAAAAAGGAATTGACATATTTACAGAATTTCAGGAATGCTACCATGAATTACGATGAGTTCCAAACAAAGCGATCAGAGTTATATCATGCCAAATCCGAAATCGCCGAAAAATGGGACCCGGACCAGATAATGAACAGTTACCTGAACTCTGCCGTAAGCTTGATGGATGGCAGAGTGTTAAATAGTGACAGGAACGAGTTTCTTTCCAGCTACAAGTTACTGGGAACAAAGCGACATCGTACCTGGACCTTCAATGCCATGGTAATCTTGTTTTACGTCTTGTGTCTGAACTTGATTACCTGGACAAAACTGAAATATTTTTTTAAAGAATAAGGAGTGTTAACATGAAAACTCGCTTGATCATTGCAATGGTTCTGATCCTGATGTTGTTCCTTTTTGCCTGCAAGAAAAAGGCAGAACAAGTTCCAAATCCGGAGATGGCCGAACAAATCACCACATTCGCGCCACTGCCTTCTTTCAAAGAAGTGTACAGCACTTTGGAACAAGTACAGGTAAAAGACATTTCCGCCGCCGTTCCTGCTACTACTTACAAAACCAAACAGGAAGATGTGCGTAACGCCTTTTCTCTGGGATTGCTTACCGCAGACGCAGTGCTTGCCGCCAAAGGCCGCAACAAGAGCAAGCTCAGCGATATCTCTTCTCAGATGATGACTCTAACCAGTCTTCTGGGTCTGGAATCCGAGGTCAATCGCCTTGGTGACGATATGAAGACCATGATAGAAAATGATGACTGGGAAAACCTGGATAAAGCCCTGGACGCTCATAAAGAAGAAGTGGAACTGAAGCTTTGGGAAAGTGAAAACTTCGATAATTATACCATAATGCTGATGGGAGGCTGGGTGGAAGCCGCAAACAGGATTGCCTGGCTGATCAATCAGAATTATAGCGCGGACCGCACCAAAGTCCTGGCTCAAAAAGGTACTTTCAGTCATCTGTTGAGTAATTTGAAGCAGATTGAGACCGAATACATAGTAGAGCAAGAAGCTTTCAGCAAAGCGGTTACTCTTACCGAAGAGCTGAAAAACTTGCTCGATCAAGATACCGATTCAACCTATACAAAAGAGCAAATTGGTGAGATTGTAACCAAAACTGACGCCATCAAGGCGGCTTTCCAAGAATAAGCTCTGATGCATCTTTATACATGGCAATCCCGGAACCGGAACAAACTCTGATTCCGGGATTCTGTGTTGTGTACGCATATCTTTACCAATTTTCAACCCCTTATGACAGTCCTACGCGAAAAGGAGACCGCCTATGAAACACGGCATGGTCTTGGTGTTTTTATTTACGATTACTATACTGTGCGCGAACAGCTTTCACGCCACAGACAGCCCCTGGGATGACGGGAAAGCCATAGATCTATTCTGGGAATTGAGCCCCATGACCCGGCAAGTGAGTATTCACCGGTTGAATGAAAACGGTAATCCAGTAGAAGTGCATAAATCCACTCTTGCAGAAGGGTCTTTTACGGATTACGGCCTGGAGGCAAATACACATTATCAATACCGCCTCACTGCATATTTTGCCGATGACAACTTGACGCTGATGGCAGATTCCAACACTCGGGAACAGTGGTTCTTTCTGCGCAAGCTGGGATTTTTACTCTTGCTGCTGATTGTGTCTTGTGCCATCATCTACTACATTCGCGCTGCCAGGAATGGTAATGAATTCTTTATCCGCCGCATCGCGGGCCTGGACAGTATGGAGGAAGCCGTTGGACGTGCCACAGAAAAGGGTAGACCCATCCTGTTTGTGCCCGGCATCAGCGATCTCGATGACATCCAGACCATTGCCAGCCTCACCATCCTGAGTCATCTGGCCGAACGCAGCGCTGAATACAATACCGAACTCATCGTGCCCTGCCGCTTCTCGATGGTTCTATCTGCTGCGAGAGAAGTAGTGAAGGAGGCATACATCAAAGTCGGAAGACCCGATGCCTACAAAGCTGACAATATATTCTACCTCACCGACGATCAATTTGGTTTTGTAGCCGGTATCGATGGCATAATGCTACGCGAAAAACCTGCTGCGAACTTCTTTATGGGCTCATTCTATGCTGAATCCCTGATCCTGGCCGAGACCGGGTTTGCTACCGGCGCCATCCAGACCGCCGGCACCGCCCAAGCTCATCAATTGCCTTTCTTTGTAGTTAGTTGCGATTACACCCTAATCGGTGAAGAACTCTTTGCCGCATCAGCTTATCTTTCCAAAGATCCTCAACAGTTAGGCAGCCTGAAGGGGCACGACTTTGGAAAACTTATGATCATAGTGCTGATAGTGCTCGGAGTAATACTGGAAATCTTGGGCATCTCCGCCCTCAAGGAATTTATCGCCGGAGCAGTCTCATGAAAAGGTCTTTACCGCTCATCTTCGCCTTTGTCGTAGGAATTATTGTTCTGATCTCCGAATTTATCCCCCATCGCCCCTTCAACCAGATCGTATCCACTTTGGAAAACTGGTTTATGATCATCTCCGGATTTGCCATTCTTCTGGGGCAGATCAGTCTGATCCGCATGAATGCCAATAAGATCGCGAACCGGTTGCCGGACTGGCAATACCATTTGGCCGGTCTCGTCAGTTTTGCTTTGATGCTGATTTTTGGGTTGCTGTGGGGCATGCAAGAAACCCCCGGACTAATGGGTGACGGACAAGGCATCAGCGCCTATCTGGGCTCAAAGCCCTTCGATTACCTCTTCGAAAATGCCTATATGCCGCTATCAGCCACTCTTTTTTCACTACTGGCTTTCTTTATAGCTTCTGCCGCGTACCGGGCCTTTATAATCCGGGGATTTGAATCCAACCTGCTAATGATCACCGCGGTTATCGTAATTATTGGACGCACTAGCATCGGCACCATGCTCACAGGGTGGCTGCCCGAATCACTCAGCTTCTGGCACATCCCAAATCTGGCAGATTTCATCATGGAATTTCCAAATTCTGCCGCGCAACGAGCGATCCTGATCTCTGCCGGACTGGGTATAGTCGGTAGTTCTCTTCGCATCATTTTAGGCATTGAACGCAGCTATCTGGGAGGCGACAAATGAAGCTATCCCCTGTAGCAGAACGCCGCATCATATTTACTGTATTGCTTTTCGCGGTAGCCTTACCCTTGGTCTTCCCCATCGGCTGGACCACTGAGATCTCCGAATACACCAGGATCGCCTATCGCTTGATCGAAGAAACCGACGAGAACAAGGTTGTAATCATATCATTTGATTACGATCCTTCCACGATGACTGAATTGCAGCCAATGGCAGAAGCTATGATCGAACACGCCTTCAAAAAAAATCAGAGAGTAATTGCCACAGCGCTATGGCCAATGGGCGTGCAAATGGCAGAGCAGGCTTTTGACAAAGTGTGTAGCCACTATCCCGACAAAGAGCGCGGAGTGGACTACACAAACCTGGGATACAAAGTGGGCGGAATGGTTACAATTCAAGCCATGGGCCGCAGCCTGAGTGATGTGTATCCTGTGGACAATCAAAATACGCCATATGAAGAGATCCCAATGCTACAGAACGTACGCCGTCTCAGAGACATCGCCTGGATCAGTTCATTATCCAGCGGTGTCCCCGGCCTCAAAGAATGGATGATGGTAGCCCGCGACAGCTACCAGGTACCTGTTACGGGTGGTTGCACCGCCATCAGCGCGCCGGGTTTCTTCCCCTATGTGAATGAACAACGCCAGTTACATGGACTTTTGGGTGGCCTCAAGGCTGCCAGTGAATATGAAAGTTTGATCGGTAGATTGGGCTCTGCTACTACAAAGATGGACGCTCAATCCATCGCTCACCTCTTGATTTTGATCTTCATCGCCATCGGCAACATCAAAGCTTGGCACGGCAAGAAAGGGAGGCAACAATGATCCAGATCATGCATGTTTTCGGCATCTGGCTGGCTGCTTTTTTCACCCTGAGTATCTTTAGTTTTCTATACAAAGACAATCCTTTCTACAAATTTGCCGAACAGGTCTTTGTTGGCTTATCTGCCGCTTATTGGCTGGTTTACATCATATACTCCATTATGGTGCCCAATCTCTTTGCCAAGTTGATTGATGATTTCAGCGGTAACATTGTTCTTTTGATCCCCGCTACCCTGGGCCTTATGATGCTGATGCGTCTACACCCCAAAACACAGTGGCTAAGCAGATACCCCATATCCATCATGATCGGTACCACTGCCGGCATCTCGATGTTGCGCTATATGAAAAGCGACATTCTGGAGCAAGTAACCGCAACCATGATCAATCCCTTTAGTGCGAATACCGTCTCAGGAGTATTGGGAAATCTACTACTCATCATAGGTACTATCACCGGTGTCTATTTCTTCTATTTCAGCAAAAAAGTCGAAGGTATTTACAAAGTCCCGTCCAAGATAGGAATCTGGTTTCTAATGGTGAGTTTCGGCGCCACATTCGGTTACACGGTGATGGCTAGAATCTCACTGTTGATCGGCCGCCTGGAATTCCTGTTATCAGACTGGCTTCACATTATTAAGTAAGGAATATTGATATGCTACAATTACATCAACGCTTTATCCAATCTGCAAAACGCTTTCCCAACCGGATTGCCG
>ENA-UOOK01000254-UOOK01000254.1-fermentation-metagenome-genome-assembly--contig:-NODE-254-length-68015-cov-9.730386_pt1 | contig 68015 bp, 59 predicted proteins | sample MGYA00245777_ERZ724023 | MGnify/ENA primary metagenome ERZ724023 (study PRJEB28704, sample SAMN03018312) | fermentation metagenome | biome: anthropogenic terrestrial biome; feature: soil; material... | reverse complement strand
GATTCACCTACACCGCCTGTAATAGTGGTATTATCTACGATAAGTTCGCCGTTGTTGTTAATACCGCCACTGTTCAAGGTACAGCCTTTTATCTCTACCTGTGTATTAGACATGATTTTTATAGTTCTGTCCATACGCCCAGAGAAAGAGCAGTTTTCAATAACAGCCTTGTTTATATCCATGTTACCGCTGATATTGATATAATTACTCCCCTGCTCTCCTGTCAATCCAAATGTGCAGTTACGAATGGCGGCGGGGGTAGATGTAGCATTGCCGATAATAATAGTAGGTTCAACTGCATTATCTGAAACAGTAAACCCATCTAATACAGCATTATCACGCAGTTCCAATAGAGAGCCGCTTGAATAGTCGGCTGTCCTTGTAAGGGTAACTTGCTTATCGGTACTAATAGCGACAGTAACAACAATTTTTTGATTAACCTCTATTGTATCACCGTCCACAGCATTAGTAACAGCAATTGTTATTGGGATTTTGTTTGCAATTTTCGGAATGATATTTCTTGAAAATATTTTGAAGTTTATTGGGGCATCTCCAACGATTATGCCTTATGCAATCGACTATAGTATACCACTTATAATTTGTGCAATATTCAGCATAGTCAACATGACTTTAAACAATATAATCCGTGCAGAGGGCAGCTCAAGATATAGTATGTTCGCTATAACCATAGGTGCAGTAATAAATATTGTGCTGGATCCAGTTTTTATATTCCCTCTTGGTATGGGGGTAAGAGGTGCAGCAATTGCAACAATTATTGGGCAGGCATTTTCAACCCTGTATTTGGCTTTATATTTTGTAAGAAAGAAAAACCTTGTAAAAATAAATTTTAAAAACTTCACACCTTCGAAGGAGATATATGGACAGATTTTTAAAATAGGTATTCCATCATTCAGTATGGAGTTTTTAGCAAGTCTTTCAATAAGCTTTTTAAATTCTGCAGCTGCCGTATACGGAGATGCTGCCGTAGCTGCTACAGGCATAGTTATAAAATTAAATACCATACTGTTATATGTGATAATTGGATATGGCCAAGGCTTCCAGCCGTTTGTAGGATATAATTATGGAGCCAAAAATTACCAAAGAGTAAGAGACGCAATAAAAATATCGTTAGTATGGACAACAGCGTTTTCAATTATTGCAACAGTAGTATTTGATGTATTTGCAAAGCCTTTAGTTATGGCATTCAGCAAAGACCCAGAAGTAATAAAGGCTGGTGTTGACTTTGTTATAGCAGTAGGACTGTTAAGACCACTTTTAGGCTTCCAGATAATATACCTGACATTGTTCCAGGCATTAGGAAAGAGCAAGCAGGCAGCAGTATTGGCAATAGGAAGACAGGGTGTATTTTTGATAGGTGCTATACTAATATTACCAGGTTTTTTTGCAAAGCATATAAACTCATTATCTGCATTTACAAAAATACTGCCATATCAGATTCAGCCTGGATTATACGGAGTTTTTTACTCACAATTTGTAGCAGATGCTTTAGGGGTAATTATTACGCTAATCCTCGCTATTCGTTTGAAAAAGGAATTTTCAAAGAAGTTGGCCGATTAAAGTTTCAAAAGAATGTATTAAAGAAGTTGTTTCTCCACAGATTGAATTATTCTATGGAGAGGCAGCTTTTTTCAATTATAGGCTATGTTGGGTGATGATACTATATAAAAAGAAAAACTCTTAAAGGAGTATTTAGCTTCTTTAAGAGTTTTTCTTTTTGGTGCCGGTGGTCGGACTCGAACCGACACGTCCTAGGGACACAGCATTTTGAGTGCTGCACGTCTGCCAATTTCATCACACCGGCATAAGTTAATAACAAAGAATATGATATCATAGCAGCATATAAAAATCAAGAAAGTTTTATTTCTGGACTATGTTTTAGTATAGTGTTGATGTCAGGCTATGTTGATTTACTGTAGCAGCGACTTAAATGCCTATTTTTATCCACTTTACTTATTTTAGAGAAAAATAGGCATTTTGGAGCAGCGGAAGTCAATCAATATAGCCGGTTTAAAAATTAACAGTTACTTAAAATATGTATATAAAATGAATTAACATAAGAGTAGGAAAATTGAAAAGAATTTGTAACCTATTTTTAGGAGGAGAATATATTCATTTGATTGAATATATACCTATTGAATCAAGTGAGGTGATGAAATTGGATTACCCTGAAAGAGAACTTGTAAATAAGAGCAAAAATGGTGATATGGATGCGTTTTCAGAGTTAATATCATCTTATGAAAAAAAGATATATAATATAGCTCTGAGAATGATAGGAAATAGGGAAGATGCGTATGATATGGCTCAAGAGGTATGTATAAAGATATACAAGAATATTAACTCATTTAAGGGGGACTCATCTTTTAGTACATGGGTATATAGAATAACATCTAACGTTTGTATAGATGAGATAAGAAAAAAAAAGTATGCTATGCCGCTTACCATGGTAAATGATTCTGCCAAAGAGTTTGAAATACCAATCGAAAGCCATAATAGTCTCCCAGAAGATATAATAGAAAGAAAAGAGAAAATAAAGGATATTAAGAAATGTATAATTGAACTTCCACCTGAGTATAGGATCATGATAATATTGAGGGATATAAGGGGTCACTCCTATGAAGAAATCTCTAATATATTAAACTTAAATATGGGAACGGTAAAATCTAGACTAAGCAGAGCTAGAGCCATATTAAAGGATAAGTTAAAAAATATGGAACAAATAAGGAACCAAATCGTCTAAGTAATGAAGGGAGGGGTATATATGGAGTGCTCTGAAGTATTAGAATTATTGTCTGAATATGTAGATAATGAAAGATATAAAAATAATGATGATATATATATAGAAGTTGAGAAACATATAAATGAATGTCATAGCTGTAAGGCAGAATACGAACTTCTCAAAAGTATTGTAAAATCATGTGAAAATATAGAAGAGGAAGATGCCCCTAAAGATTTCCATGATGACCTTATAAATAGATTGGAAAAGGAAAATACAAAAGCTAATAGAAGTATTGGCTTTTTAAAATATAGTAAAAAGTATGGAATTGCCATTTCTGCAGCAGTTATTACAATTGCTGTATCAATTGGAGTAGGTATGCTGGGTGGTAATAAAAAAGCTAAGTTAGATATGGCAAATATAAAGGAGAATGCAGCTGTTAGTCAAGATAAGAAAGTATCTGAAGAAAATGCTACCTCTAGTGATAAACAAATGTTTACATCTGGTGAAAATCCAAAAGAAAAAGGTGGGTTAAGCACTGCTATGAAAGATGCAGAGAAAATCAATACAGCAGAAGTGAATATTAATATTACAAAAAGTGAATATAAAAAGTATTATAAAGATATTGTAGAAATAATAAGGGAAATGGAAGTAAAAACACAAGCGCAACAGGCAGATACTTATATAATTGAAGAAAGCAATATAGATATACTAATTAAAAAGTTAAAAGATAATTTTAATATAGAAGATGTTAATGTTTCTTATATTAATCTTGAAGATAAATATAGAGAATTGTTATCTGAAAGAGAAAAGTTAAATAAAGAAAAAGAAGATGGCATAAATATAGATAAAAAAGCTGAAGTGAATCAAAAAAGTATAGAAGATATAGAAAAAAGCATTGGGTGTGCCAAAGTAAAAATAAATAAGAAATAGATAATATATAAGGGAGATACTTAAAGAATGGGTATCTTCTTTTTTTACGGTATTCTGTTATGATATACTTATATATGGCTAATAATAAATGTTAAAATGGCTTAATTGCAGAGGAGAGATGTATGTGAATAAGGAAAAATTAATTATAATAGATGGAAATAGTCTTATGAATAGAGCTTATTATGCATTACCACCATTGACTAATTCTGAGGGAGTTCATACAAATGCAGCATATGGTTTTACTACAATGCTTCTAAAAATAATAAATGATGAGAATCCAGATTATATTATAACTGCTTTTGATAGGAAAGCTCCAACATTTAGACATAAAGAATATGCAGAGTATAAAGCGGGAAGAAAGAAAATGCCTCAAGAGCTTAACGAGCAGTTCCCTTTAGTTAAAGATATACTTAAGGCATTTAATATTGGAATACTTGAGTTAGATGGGTATGAGGCTGATGATATAATAGGAACCTTAGCAAAAGAATATGGCTCTAAAATGGATGTCCTTATTTATACGGGGGACAGAGATGCACTCCAACTTATTTCTCAGAATGTAAAAGTAGCAATTACAAGAAAAGGTATAACTGAAGTAGATGTCTATGATGAAAAGGCATTGTATGAGAAGTACAGTGTAACTCCTACACAGTTTATTGATCTTAAAGGCCTTATGGGGGATCAATCAGATAATATACCTGGGGTTCCAGGAGTTGGAGAGAAGACTGCATTAAAGTTAATTACCCAATTTGGAAGTGTTGAGAGTGTAATTGAAAATATAGATAAGATTGAAAGAAAAAGAATTAGAGAGCTTATGGAAGAATATAAGGAACAAGCAGAGTTTAGCAAAAAACTTGCAACCATTGTAACAGACGTGCCTATTGACTTTGATTTAGGTGAGATGAAGAAAAAGGAACCAGATAATGAAAAAATAAAGTCTCTTTTTAAAGAATTAGGGTTTAAAAGTCTATTAGATAAAATACCTTCATCTGAAGATGCTAAAGCTTCTCAATTAGAAAACTACATAATTGCAGATGAAAAAACCATATTAGATATTACAGAATATATTAAAAAGAAAGGTATGTTTTCATTTGTATTTAATATAAGAGGGAGCGATTTTAATAATACAGATATAGAGGGGATAGGTATATATGCAGAAGGAAGAGACCCGCTATATATACCACCTGATCACAAATTTATAAACATGTTAAAGGGCATATTTGAAGATGAGAATATTAAAAAAATATCTCATGATGCAAAAGATGCTTATATTAGCCTATATAAGCATGGCATTATACTCAAAGGTCTTGAATTTGATACTGCCATAGCAGCTTATCTGCTCAATCCATCTGAGAGCTCTTATAGTGTAAGCGATATGTCATATAAGTTTTTAAATGAATCAATCCCTACAATAAAAGATATTGAAGATGCCTCTAAATCTCAAGAGAATACGGATATAGTGAAAAGCTATATTTGCACTGAATCCATAAAAGTTTTTAAGCTTTATGATGTTTTAAGAGAAAAGCTAAAAGATATGGACATGGCTGACCTTTACTATAAAGTTGAGCACCCATTAATAGAAGTATTAGCCTACATGGAGATAGAAGGCTTTACTGTAAATAAAGATATGCTTATTAATTTATCTGAAGAATTTACAAAGGATATTGATAGGCTTACTGGGCAAATATATTCTTATGCAGGGGAAGAGTTTAATATAAATTCTCCCAAACAGCTTGGAGTGATACTTTTTGAAAGGTTAAACCTTCCAGTAATAAAGAAAACAAAAACTGGCTATTCTACCGATGCAGAAGTACTCGAAAAGCTAGCACCTCAGCATGAGATTGTAGGTAATATACTTGAGTATAGGCAGATTATGAAGCTTAAATCCACATATGTTGATGGGCTTTTAAACATAGTAAGAGAAGACCAGAAGATCCACTCAAGCTTTAATCAGACGGTAACGGCAACAGGAAGGATAAGCAGCACAGAACCTAATCTACAGAACATTCCTGTGAGGCTTGAGATGGGCAGGAGAATTAGAAAGGTGTTTGTACCATCAACTGATGACTTTCTTATATTGTCTGCTGATTATTCACAGATTGAACTTAGAGTATTAGCTCATATATCAAAAGATACTAATTTAATTGAAGCCTTTTATAATAAAGATGATATACATAAAAAGACGGCTTCAGAAGTATTTAATGTTCCAATGGATGAAGTTACTCCACTTATGAGAAGCAGAGCTAAAGCAGTAAACTTTGGAATAGTATATGGTATAAGTGATTATGGATTATCTAAAGATATTGGGATATCAAGGAAAGAAGCTAAAGATTATATAGATAATTATTTAAATAGATATGAAAAAGTAAAGGAATATATGGATAATTCTATAAGCTTTGCAAAGCAAAATGGCTATGTTACTACAATATTAAATCGCAGAAGGTATATACCAGAGATAAAATCATCTAACTTTAATGTAAGGTCTTTTGGTGAAAGATTAGCAATGAATACACCAATACAGGGCAGTGCTGCAGATATAATAAAGGTGGCAATGATAAAGGTATATTATGAACTTAAAAAGAGAGAATTAAAATCAAAGTTAATACTTCAGGTTCATGATGAATTGATAATTGAAGTTCATAAAGATGAAGTAGAAGAGGTTAAGGCAATTGTAAAGTATATAATGGAATCTGCAGTAGAATTAGATGTGCCATTAGAGGTAGATATTAACATAGGTGAAAGCTGGTTTGAGGCTAAGTAAGTTATAGGGGGGATTACTATAATAGTAGGATTAACTGGAGGAATTGCTAGCGGAAAGAGCACTGTGTCCAATATATTAAAAGAATTAGGAGGATCAATTATAGATGCTGATATAATTGCTCGGGAAATAGTTAAGCCTGGACACCATATTTTACGCACCATAGTAAAAGAGTTTGGGCCGCCTGTATTAAATAAAGATGGCACTTTAAACAGAAAAGCTCTTGGAAAAATAGTTTTTAATGATAAAGATAAGCTTAATAGATTAAACAGCATAACACATCCTGAGATTAAAAAGGTAATAATGCAAGAAATAGACAGTTTAAAAAACATTAACCCAAATGATATAATTATAATTGATGCGGCAGTTTTACTTGAGTCTGGAATGGATTGCCTATGTGATAAGGTTTGGCTTGTTTATACAGAGCCAATGACTCAGCTAATACGACTTATGAAAAGAGATTGTATAACAGAAGATGAGGCAATAAATAGGATTAACTCACAGCTGCCGATAGATAAAAAGTTAGAGATTGTAAAAAGACTAGGTGGAGATATTATCTATAATACAGGTGATATTGAAGATACTAAAAGGCAGGTTGCTAGTTTATGGAGGTTAAGATGCATAAACATGGAGTAAATAGATGCACTATAATAATTGGGGTTATTTTAGTTTTAGTAGCGGTTGCATCTATTCAATACAAAAGTATTATAAAACGCTTTTATCCACTTAAGTATAAAAGTTATATAATAAAATATACAGCAGAATATGAATTAGATCCTTATTTAATAAGTGCAATTATAAAAGTAGAAAGCTCTTATAATCCAAGAGCCGAGTCAAAAAAGTCTGCCAAAGGACTTATGCAAATAACACCATCTACAGGAAAGTGGGTTGCAGAAAAGCTAAATATTACGGAATTTAATGATGAAATGTTGTATGACCCGGAACAGAATATAAGGATAGGGTGTTGGTATATTAACAATTTAATAGAAGAATTTGGCTCCCCTAAAGATGAAAATAATCTAGTATTGATACTTGCTGCATATAATGGTGGTAGGGGAAATGTTAACAAGTGGTTAAACGATAAAGGGCATAGCAAGACAGGCAAATACCTTGATGACATTCCCTTTAAAGAAACAAAAAATTATATAAAAAAGGTAAAATATGATTATAAAATATACAAATGGCTCTATCCTAAATTCTAATAATTATATTTTAATAGTATGAAACTATTTAATTTGTAATTATATATAAAAAAAGTATTGATAATTAATGACTATAATTGTTATAATATAGAAGAAGCATTTGTTAGGAGATGATTAGAAAGCCAATAGCTCTAATTAATGGATTAGACAAGTTATTGGCTAAATCCTACAGCCTAACAGCAGGAGGGTAATATAACTTTAAATAGGCCGAATCCATCCATTGATGGTACGGAGGATATTATTTATGGGGTTAATCCATCGCATAGGTGGTAGGGGTTTCCTTCGCCCCGCATCCGTCAACTAACTTCGGAGGCCGTGGAGGGAGTGTTAAAATGGGTGCCTTTATAAGAAAGGTTCTCCTACTCACTGCTGTATTATCCCTTATATGCATTTTCCAGAATGGAAAAGCTTATGCTATATCAAATCCTTCAAAAAAGGTAAAGGTTAAAAAACCTGAAGTAAGTGCAAGCAGCAGCAATAAACGAAGTACCAGTACAAAGCCTATCAAGGTTGCCTCAAGAGGTAGCGGGGCATTTATGGGGAGCGCAGATATAAGTTCTGTATTATCCTATGCTAAAAAGTATACTGGAACTAGGTATGTTTATGGAGCTTCAGGACCTAATGGATTTGATTGTTCAGGCTTTACGATGCATGTCATGGGTAACTTCGGTATAAAACTACCGCACACCGCAAGAGGTCAATCCGCTTATGGGATTGCAGTGCCAAAAAATAATTTAAAGCCGGGGGATTTGGTCTTTTTTGCAACCTCGGGAAATAGTAGTATTTCACATGTTGGCATATATATAGGTGGAGGAAGTTTTATACATGCAGCAACTAGCAGCGGGATTACAGTCAGCAGGCTTAGCAAAAGTTATTATAGCCGACGATATGTAACCGCAAGACGAATCATTGGTTAAGGAAAGCATCTATAGATTTTATTAATGGCTAAATTAAGCATAAAATCTATAGATGCTTTCTGTACTTTCTATATTTTCTATTTACTTCATTAGATGTTTATAAGTTACAGTGAATATAAGAAACTGTAATACTTGTTTCATATATAATTAAATGATAAACTATTATGAGGAATTAAGTTCTTTAATAAAAGGTTATGTTCTATTACAGTGCTGATTTTAGGATATGTGATTTTACTTTTGCAGCGACTTAAATGCCTATTTTATCAACTTTATTTATTTTAAAAAAATAGGCATTTCGGAGCAGCAAAAGTCAAATCAGCATATCCGGTTTAAAGACAACAGCAACCTAAAATAATAGCTAAATAAAAAAGAATGTATAAATTTCAGCTTTATATACATTAATTCCGAGAATAGTTTTATTTTATTTATATGATAGAAAAATAATGATAAACTATTTCATAAATAATGGAATAATAATCAGCCAAGGGGGAAAAATCATGGTAGGGAAGACACATAAAAGTATAGGATATTTAATTGTTTTGTCCTTATGCTGTGCAATTATTGGAAGCTTCGTTGGTGATTTATTAAAGCCATACCTTCCTGAATTGCTTGCTAAAAGCTTTGTGGTTAGTGCAGGTCCTCTTCCAATTGACCTTAAGGTGGTTAATATTACATTTGGGTTTGGAATAAATATGAACTTTATGTCTATTATAGGTCTCATTGTAGCCCTAATAATATATAAAACTCATTAGAATCATTTGGAGGATAATATGCGGATAATACTTGCTTCAAAGTCGCCTCGCAGAAAGAAAATACTTGAAAACATCGGCATGGAATTTGATGTAATAGAGAGCAATTTTGATGAAAAGATAGAAGATATAAAAAACCCTGAGGATACTGTTAAATATCTATCATATAAAAAAGCAGAAAGTGTAGCACAAAACTTAAAAAAAGGCGAAAAGGCGGAGGCATTAATAATAGGTGCAGATACGGTTGTTGTTTTAGATTCTGAAATACTTGGAAAACCGAAAAGTTATGATGATGCTTTTGGTATGCTACGAAGGCTTTCAGGTAAATGGCATAGTGTATATACTGGGATATGTGTTTATAATGTGTATAATGGTAAATACGCTGTTGACTTTGAAACTACCCGAGTTAAGATAAAGAGTCTTACCCCAGATGAGATAAACCGTTATATTGAAAGAGAAAGGCCCTATGATAAAGCAGGAAGCTATGCTATACAGGGTTATGGCAGTTTAATTGTGGAAAAGATAAATGGATGCTATTTCAATGTAGTGGGGTTACCAGTTTTTAAGCTTTCAAATCTTTTAATGGAGTTTGGTGTTAAGCTTCTGTAGATTAAGAGGTTGTTTATGGATGATTATAAAAAAAATATGACTATAAAAGATATGCCAATATCTGAGAGGCCTAGAGAAAGACTTGCTAAATATGGATCTGAAGTACTATCTAATATAGAACTTCTTGCTATTATATTAAGAACAGGAAACAGATCTGACTCTGCAATAGGCCTTGCAACCAAACTACTTTCAGATGAAAGAGGCATAAGACACCTATGTGAACTTAGTTTTGATGAACTAAAAAAAATGAAGGGGATAGGCCCTGCTAAGGCGTCTCAAATAAAGGCATCTTTTGAGTTAGGAAGAAGGGTGAGATCCTTTAAAGATAATAACAGTTATTTTATAAAAACACCGAAGGATGCAGCAGAACTTATTATGGAAGATATGAGATATTTAAAGAAAGAGCATCTCAGATTAATACTTCTTAATACAAAAAATTCTGTTATATCTATAAAAGATATTTCAATTGGAAGTCTAAACTCATCCATTGTCCACCCAAGAGAGGTATTTATTGAAGCTATTAAAAATTCAAGCGCTTCAATTATAATATGTCATAATCATCCTTCAGGAGATCCTATACCAAGTAAGGAAGATATAGATGTGACAAAAAGAGTTTATGAAGCTGGAAAGATAATTGGAATTGATTTAATTGATCACATAATAATAGGTGATGGGAAATATATAAGCATGAAAGAAAGAAACATAATATAAACGTAGTTATTTGAAAGGGGACTTAATATGTCAGCATTAGGATTATCAAAAGATATGGGAATAGATTTAGGAACTGCAAATACTTTAATTTATATAAAAGGAAAAGGAATTATACTTAGGGAACCTTCAGTAGTTGCTATAAGAAATGATTCAACAAAGAATGTACTTGCTGTAGGAAATGATGCAAAAAAGATGATAGGAAGAACCCCAGGAAACATTACAGCCATAAGGCCTCTTAAAGATGGTGTTATAGCAGACTTTGATGTAACACAAAGCATGATGAAGCATTTTATACGTAAGGCATTTAGTAAAGGATCCTTTGTAAGGCCAAGGATAGTTGTTTGCTACCCATCGGGAGTAACTCAGGTTGAAAGAAACGCTATAGAGGAAGCAACATATCAGGCAGGTGCCAAGAATGTTTATCTTCTTCCAGAGCCAATGGCAGCAGCTATTGGTGCAGGCCTTCCAGTAGAAGAGCCTACAGGAAGCATGGTTGTTGATATTGGTGGAGGAACTACAGATATAGCAATTATTTCACTCGGAGGAATAGTAACAAGTAAATCATTAAGAATTGCTGGAGATGAACTTGATCAGGCAATAGCTTCATATATTAAAAGAGAATATAGCCTTATGATAGGAGAGAGAACTTCAGAACTAATAAAAATGGAGATAGGTTCTGCTTTCAGTGATGAAGAAGAAAAAACTATGGATATAAGGGGAAGAGACCTTGTAACAGGACTCCCAAAAACACTTAATATCTCCTCTGTAGAAATTAGAGAGGCCTTAAGTGAACCAGTAAATGCAATTATAGATGCAATTAAATCTACTCTAGAAAAAACACCACCTGAGCTTGCAGCAGATATAATGGATAAAGGTATAATAATAACTGGGGGAGGAGCACTCCTAAATGGAATAGATAAGCTTATAATTAAAGAAACAAACATGCCTGTTAGTATTGCAGAAAATCCACTAGACTGTGTAGCAATTGGTACAGGAAAAGCTCTTGATAATATTGACAAATTAGGTTCTATGAACTCAATTACACTTTCAAGGAAATATAGATAGGAAGTGGTGTATCTATGCGCCGTATTTTGCAAAACAAACTGCTAACTATTGTTATTGTTTTGAGTATAGTTTTTTTTGTGTTTATAGGGTTTACAGCTTCAAAGACGGATAGGGTAAATGTATTTGAAGGCGTTGTGGGAAATGTTTTAACCCCTGTTCAAAAATATCTTTATATGGGAGGACAGAGGGTTGGAAATTTCTTTGGGTTTATTGGAGACATATCTACTATAAAGAATGAGAACGAAGAGCTAAAAAAGAAGAATTCTGAGCTAGAGCAAAAATTGATAGATTATGATCAGGTAGTATCTCAAAATGATAGATTAAAGTCTATGTTAGACTTTAAAGACAGCAATAAGGTTTATGACTACTATGGAGCTAATATAGTTGGTAAGGGATCCGATAACTGGAACGATACATTTATAATTGATAAAGGAAGCAACCATGGAATTAAGAAGTATTACCCTGTAGTTAATAGCAATGGACTTATTGGACAAGTCGTTGAGGTTGGCCCTAACTGGTCAAAAGTTTTGTCCATGGTAGATGAAAGAAGTTGGGTTAGTGGAGAAGTAAGCCGTACTAGAGATCAGGGAATGATACAAGGCTACTCAGGATCAAGTGGAGAGAGAAAGTGCAAGATGTTATACCTTCCTGCAGATTCTAAAGTGGAAAAGGGAGATATTGTTGCTACATCTGGCATAAGCAAGTTTTTCCCTAAAGGTGTGAAAGTAGGAGTTGTTGAAGATATAGAAAGTGATAATGGAGACTTTACTAAAACTTTAATAATAAAACCAGAGGTAGATTTTAATAAACTTGAAGAAGTTTTTGTTATTACTAATTCAATGAAGGATACAGATTATCCAGATGAGGGGAATTAATGTGAAGAAGATTGTTTTTCCATTTATATTTTTACTATTTTTAGTAAGCATACAAAATAGCTTATTTGAGTTCGTTAGAATATTTGGTGTTAAACCTGATATAGTGCTAACATTTATAATATGCTATACACTTATAAATGGGAATCCAAGGGGTACAGTTATGGGGATAGCTGGAGGCATGTTAAAAGATGTTTTTTTTGGCGGCGTCTTTGGCCTTAATTCCATAGCTTGTATGATTTGCGCTTACTTAATTGGAATAGTAGAAGAAAAAGTATATAAGGATAATATATTTATTCCTAGTATATTTACATTTTTAGGAACAATACTAAAAGAGTTAATAGTTTTTGCTCTTTTATTTGTGACAAGACTAAATCATGAAAATTTTATTGAATCTCTAACAAGTGTTATACTGCCAGAAGCTATTTATAATGCAGTATTAGCGGCAATACTGTTTAAGTTTTTTTCAAGACTTAATGAAAAATACTTTTCAGACCCAGCTAAAATGTTTTAGAAATAGAAAATTATTTGCTATTTTTTTAAAAGGGTGATTCCATGGAAAAGAAAAAAGTTTTTACAAGATATAACTTTGTAGTTGCGCTTGCCATAGTCTTTTTCTCATCAATACTTATTAAGCTTATAGATATACAGATTGTTAAGGGAGAGGACTATAGACGTCAAGCGCAGGATAAAAGCATAAGAATTGTTGAGGATGATGCTCCTAGAGGCAAAATATTAGATAGAAATAGTATTGAGCTAGCAACTAATGTACAAAGTTATACAGTGTTTATGATGAAACCTCAAAGCAAACAAGAAAAGAAGAATTTGATTGGTACCATTGAAAAACTTGTAGACATTTTAAATAAAAATAATGAGAAGATCAAAGATGATTTTTGCATAATAATAAAAAAAGATAAAAACAATAAACCTGCTTTTGAATTTGACTTTCCTAATAACTATGAGGACGAGAATAAAAGAAAAGAATATATAGAAAAGGCAGCAAAAAAGTGGAAAAAAGATAAAGGGATTGATGAAAAACTAAGTGCTGAGGAAACCTTCAGATATCTGCAGAAACACTATGAGATATATCCTACAAAAGAAGAGCATAAATTCAATAGCGACGGAAGCGAAAATATAGAGTTTATAAGACAAATGATGGTTATAAGACAGATGATTGAAGATAGGGGATATATGGCATATAAGCCTGTTGAAATTGCATATGTAAGTAGAACAACTGCTTTTGAGATAATGGAAAAATCTTTATATCTGCCAGGAGTCGATGTTAAAATTAAACCTCTTAGAACATATCCTTATGGTGATATGGCATCACTAACCATAGGAAGCCTTAAAAAGGTTGGGGAAAAGGATATGGAGTTATATAAAGATAAATTATATGATGTAAACCAAGATTTAGTTGGAAGAGATGGAATAGAGAAATATGCAGAGGATTACTTACGAGGAGAAAAGGGCGGAAGGACTGTAAGGGTTGATGCAAATGGAAGGGTTGCTGAGGAACTAAGTATAAGGGATCCTGTACCTGGAGATAATGTTGTGCTGACAATTGATCAAGGACTTCAACAAGCCACGGAGAGGTATCTTGACGATACAATGGCAAAGCTTAGAAAAGGGGAAATAGGCAAAAAGGCATATCCTAATGCTACAAGGGCTGCAGCTGTAGTTATAGATGTTCACACGGGAGAGATACTTACATTAGCAAGCAGACCAGGTGGATATGATCCTAATATAATGGCTGCAACAGGTGGCTTTACGGAAGAGGTAAGAAAAAAACTATTACCTCTTAATGAAGAACACCCTGACGTGGATAAAGAACGTATTTTAAAACCTATGTTTAACTATGCTACACAAAGTTCTGTTCCCCCAGGATCTACTTTTAAGATGATAACTGCAATTGCAGGACTAGAGACAGGGGCAATAACTCCTGACACCCCAATATACTGTGGAGGCCATTATACTGGTGTACCGAATTTTCACGGCAACTGCTGGATTTACAATTACTATGGAGGCCACCATGGCAATCTTGACGTAGTAGGCGCTTTAAAAAACTCATGCAACGTTTTCTTTTTCGAAACCGGTCGTAGGGTAACTCTTGAAAATATAGCCAAATATGCTAAGATGTTTGGACTTTCAGATGATCCTACAGGAATTGAAATCGCTGAGAACCCAGGAAATGTTGCAAACAGAGAGATGGTTAAGCAAAAGGCGGTTAATTACTCTTTTTATAGCGTAATAAAGGATATAAGTTCACCTAATTATGATCCAAAGATAGGTACTTTTACTCCTACAGATGAGCAGAAAGATCTTATATTTAATATGATAGATAACAATGATAGGGATTATGATAAGCTTAAGTCTGCAGGAATTTCCAGCTCAAAGATTAGGGCAAGAATAGTTGATGGCGTTAGAAATGCATCTTATGAGTATAACAATAAAGGTCTACCTCTAAACGCAGCTATAGGCCAAGGTGAGGACCATTTTACCCCTCTTCAGATGGCTAATTATATTGCAACTATTGCAAACGGTGGAACAAAGTATAGGCCTCATCTTGTTAAAAAGGTGGTTAAACCTGATGGAACAATAGAGAAAGAGGTTAAACCAGAAGTACTTAGTAAGGCTGATTTAAAACCAACTACCCTTCCTTTAGTAATAAAAGGGATGGATGCAGTTACAGGTGAGGGTGGAACGGCTGGAGCTGTTTTTAGAAATATGAAGGTTAAAACAGCAGGTAAAACTGGAACAGCTGAAGCATCCGGAGGCAGGGATGACTATTCATGGTTTGCAGGATTTGCCCCTGAGAAGGACCCTGAAATAGCTGTAGCTGTTGTAATCCACGAAGGCGGTGGATATGGAAGCTCCAATGTGGCTAGAGATATATATGAGTATTATTTTGGATTGAACAAACCTGAACAACCCAAGCAGCAAAAATAGGGAAAAAGATAGAAGATAAATAGATGGCACAAGGACTTTCCTTAGTATAGAAGTTTTTGTGCCATTTATATGATTAGTATATTTTTTGGCCATAATATCTGAATATAATTACTAATATCAAAAAATATAGATTTATATGCAGGAATTATTGTTTTCTTGAAGAAATTTATAATAAATATGTTTTACATATATGTTCAGGAATACGCTCAGAAAAGCTTTGGATTACTTTACACGATGATAAGTTAACGGAGGGGTTTTCATGGAAGTTCAGAATGTGCTATTCAAAGGGACTAAAAATGGTGTTATAATCACTGTTAATGAGGGTAGCATCGAAAACAGTAATTTTGAAAATATAAAATCAGCCATTGAAGAGAAAATATACAGGTCAAAGGATTTTTTTAAAAGTGGAAATGTGTATATGGATTTTTCAAAAACTAATATTGATGAAGAACATCAAGATGAGATAAAAGAAATTGTATATAGAGATTGTGGTATAGTAATCCAAAACATGGAGGAAGAAAAGGAAAAGGTTTTTGATGGAATAAGCGAAGGGAAGACCAAATTTGTTATTAGTACATTGCGTTCAGGGCAGGGCATTGATTATCCAGGAAATGTTGTTCTTATTGGAGATATAAATGCGGGAGCAGAAATCAAAGCTGAAGGAAATATAATAGTTATGGGTACTTTAAGAGGCATGGTTCATGCTGGAACATCAGGGAATCAAGAAGCCATAATCGCTGCCTTTTCGCTGCAGCCAACGCAACTTAGAATAGCAGACATAATATCGAGACCCCCAGATGGAGAGATTGTGAAGCCTAAGTGCCCAGAGTTTGCTAGAATAAAAGATGGGTATATTATAATTGAACCCTATATACCCAATAAGCAATATTAAATATACAAGTTAATCTAAAGTATTTTAAAAAAGAAAACATTATAGTTAAATTTGAAGAAGGTTTGGAGGGATTTTATTGGGTATTGCATATGTTATAACATCAGGTAAAGGAGGGGTTGGCAAAACTACAACTACTGCAAATTTAGGGACAGCCCTTGCTAATCTTGGTAAAAAGGTTGTTGTTGTTGATGCTGACACAGGTCTTAGAAATTTAGATGTTGTTATGGGGCTCGAAAATAGAATAGTTTATGATATTGTTGACGTGGTAAACGGATTATGCAGATTAAAGCAAGCTCTTATAAGAGACAAAAGGTTTGAGGGTCTATACCTTTTGCCAACAGCTCAAACCAAAGATAAAACAGCAATAACACCAGATGAGATGAAAAACATTTGTATCGAATTAAAAAAGGAATTCGATTATGTTTTGATAGATTGCCCCGCAGGAATAGAGCATGGGTTTGAAAACGCTATAGCAGGCGCAGATAGGGCTATAATAGTTACAGTACCTGAAGTATCAGCAGTAAGGGATGCAGATAGAATAATTGGAAAACTTGAAACAAAGGGAATGAGTGACCATCAGCTTATTATAAACAGACTTAACATTGATATGGCAAGAAAAGGGGATATGCTAAACATTCAGGATATGCTTGATATACTATCCATAGAATTACTAGGGGTTATCCCTGATGATAATAAAATAATTGTATCTACCAATAAGGGGGAGCCTGTGGTCACAGATGAGGATTCAATGGCTGGAAAGGCCTACTGCAATATTGCAAGGAGGGTTTGTGGAGAGAAGGTTCCAATGTTGGATCTAGAACAGAATCATGGTGGATTTATAAGCATAATTAAGAAAATATTCAATATTAAATAGGGGGGGTAGGCATTAATGGATGTATTTAAAAACGTGGGCAAATATGGGAATACAAGCAAGGATGTGGCTAAAGAAAGATTAAAACTAATATTAATTCATGATAGGGCAAATATGCCACCTCAATTTCTTAATATGATAAAAGGAGATCTTATAAAGGTTATTTCTGATTATGCAGAAATTGATGAGGATGGTATAGAAATATCTCTAGATACGGGTGATGGAAGAAGTAGAAATGACAATATATCGGCATTGATTGCTAATATACCAATAAAAAAAGTAAAAGATATTGGAAAATAAAATCCGCTTAACGGATTTTATTTTTTACTGTTTCTGGCTATGGAAGGGTATAATAATATATGTTATAATTTTTTATGTGTACTTAAACCTTATTTTACAATAAACTAAATTTTAATGAAAAGTAACTTGATGTAATCTTAGGGTGAATTACAAGAAGAGGTGTTGCAAGTGGCTATAAACAAAAAAATGATTAAGAATTTTGACTTTAGTATACTTTTTAATGTACTTTGCATATGTGCTATAGGCATTGCAACCATAGCAAGCGCAACAGGAGTATTTGCTGGAGGATCAAAGAGAAATTTCATAATGCAGATTGTATGGACAATTATTGGCGTTATACTTTTATTAATAACAGTATTTATTGATTATTCAACATTTAAAGCATACTATAAGGTTTTATATATAATTAATTTAGGTATGTTGGTTGCAGTATCTGCGCTAAACAAGGTAACAAATGGAGCAAGCAGCTGGTTTGGAATAGGCTCTTTTGGAGTTCAGCCATCAGAATTTATGAAAATAACATTAATAATAGTGGTAGCCAAAAAAATTGAGGAATTTGATGGGGATATTAATAATATTAAGAATATAGGTATATTGCTTTTATATTCTATACCTCCACTTATATTAATATATAAGGAACCAGATCTTGGGACCACATTGATAATTATTTTTATAATTGTGGGAATGGTTTTTATGGCAGGTCTTGATCTAAGGGTATTCTTTGGAGGAATTGGAGTAGCTATAGCATCTATATTTGCTATTTTTCCATTTTTAGAGACTCATCAACAAGATAGGATAAAAGTATTTCTAGATCCTAGTCTAGATCCATTAGGCGCGGCTTACCATATCAATCAATCTATGATTGCCATAGGCTCAGGACAGCTTTGGGGAATGGGATATGGAAAAGGGCTTCAAAGTGAAGGAAAGTTTCTTCCTGAGCCCCATACAGACTTTATATTTTCTGTACTGGGTGAGGAATTTGGGTTCATTGGCGCCCTGATTCTTGTTTTGCTTTATATATCATTTATTTTAAAGTGCTTTAAGGTAACCAAAATAGCCAAAGATAAATTTGGAGAAATGCTTGTTACTGGTATAACTGCCATGTTCCTATTCCAAGCTTTTGAGAACATTGGAATGACAATAGGACTTATGCCTATTACAGGTATTACACTGCCTTTTGTAAGCTATGGGGGAAGTTCTATGCTTACAAGCATGGTTGCAACTGGCCTTGTTTTAAATGTTGGAATGAGAAGACACAAGATAAACTTTTAATAAACCAGGTTGTGTTCTAATCAATGCTGGTTTCAGGATATGTTGATTTACTGGAACAGCGACTTAAATGCCTATTTTCGCCAGCTTTACTTATTTTAGAGAAAATAGGCATTTTGGAGCAGTGGAAGTCAATCAACATATCTGGTTTGAAAATCAACAGTTACTTAGAACACAGCCATAAACTAAAGATTTTAAACGAATGACGAATGATGGAGGGGATTATTTTGAACATTGCATTTATAGCGCATGATAAAAAGAAAGATGATATGATAGCTTTTGTACAAAAGCATAAGGAAGAAGTTAAGAAGCATAAACTTTACGCCACAGGAACTACAGGTAAATTAATAAGCGAGATAGTGGGGCTTGATGTACATAGATTCTTATCTGGCCCTTTAGGAGGAGATCAGCAAATAGGAGGAGCGGTTGCAGCAGGTGATATTGACATGGTTATATTTCTTCGTGATCCGCTTACTGCGCAGCCTCATGAGCCAGATGTGACAGCACTTCTTAGGATATGTGATGTTCACAATGTTCCTCTTGCAACTAATATGGGCTCAGCTGAGATATTGATTAATTCAATTAGCAGCAAGTAGTGGCTCAACTAGGCATTAATAGTATTAGTATTATTATGATGTGAGGAATTTTCCTCAGATATTTGGAGGAGGGTAACATGCTTAAAGACTTTGGTTATGTAAGATTGGCCTCTGCAGTACCTAAATTAAAAGTAGCAGACACCTTGTATAATGCTCAAGAAATAAAAAAGATATTAATAGAAGCTGACAAAAAAAAGATATCACTTATAGTCTTTCCTGAACTATGTATAACAGGATATACTTGTGGGGATTTATTTGGTCAAGAGGTACTTTTAAAATCTTCAGAGGATGCGGTATGCAGCTTATGCGACTTTTCAAAAGACATGGACATAATATTTGTAGTAGGTTCTCCAGTTCGTGTAGAAGAATACTTATTTAACTGTGCCATAATTATACAAGGCGGAAAAATTCTTGGGGTTGTACCAAAGACATATGTGCCAAATTACAGTGAGTTTTATGAAAAAAGATGGTTTACTTCAGGCAGTAATATAGATTATAGCGAGATACATTATGCTAGACAAAATGTTCCTTTTGGAACGGATTTAGTATTTCAAGATATGGACAGGTCTGAATATTGTATTGGAGTTGAGGTATGTGAAGATTTGTGGGCGCCTATCCCTCCAAGTACTTTTTTAGCATTATCTGGTGCATCAGTACTTATAAATCTTTCTGCAAGCAATGAGATAGTCAATAAGGCTGAATATAGGGTAAGTATGGTTAAAGGCCAAAGCGGGAAGCTTTCCTCAGCTTATGTGTATGCATCATCTGGTGTACATGAATCTACAACAGATCTTGTTTTTAGTGGACATTCAATAATCTGTGAAAATGGAGCAGTACTTAAAGAATCAGAAAGGTTTAATAGAGAATCTTCATTTATCTTTTGTGATGTGGATTTGCAAAGACTAATAGCTGAGAGAAGGAGAAACCTAACATTTAGAGAAGCAAAAGAAAAGTTTAAGAAACCAGTACGTAGTATTGCATTTAAACAATCTAATTGCTTAGGATTAGCAGATGATGACTTTATAGGATATGTAGAGCCTCATCCTTTTGTGCCATCAAGTGATGAGGTTATGAACAATAGATGTCTTGATATATTTAATATACAGGTTTCAGGACTAGCCAAACGTATTGAACACACAGGACTTAATAAGGCTATTATAGGCATATCTGGAGGTCTTGACTCTACTTTAGCTTTGCTTGTTGCTTTAAAAACCTTTGAGGTTTTGGACTTACCTAGGCAAAACATACACACCATAACAATGCCAGGATTTGGTACTTCAGGCAGGACTTATAACAACACAATTAGATTATGCAAGGCATTAAACACAAACTTAAAAGAAATAAACATTGTAGATGCCTGTCTTTTACATTTTAAAGATATTAATCATGATCCTGAGGTTTATGACGTTACTTATGAAAATGTTCAGGCAAGGGAAAGAACTCAAATACTAATGGATATTGCCAATAAAGAAGGCGGCATTGTAGTAGGGACTGGTGATTTATCTGAGATTGCACTTGGCTGGTCAACTTATAATGGGGATCATATGTCAATGTATGCAGTAAATAGTGGAATACCAAAAACTCTGGTTAAATATCAGGTTAAATGGATTGCTAATAATAAAGTAAGTGAAGATGTAAAAGACATATTGCTTGATATATTAGATACTCCAGTAAGTCCTGAGCTTCTTCCAACCCATAAGGGAGGAGAAATCGCCCAAAAGACTGAAGATCACATAGGACCATATGAACTTCATGACTTTTTCCTCTATCATATGGTCAGATATGGTGCGCCTCCACAAAAGGTTATATTTTTAGCAAAACAAGCATTTGGCGAAAAATATAGCGAGGGAGAAATAAAGAAATGGCTCAAACTTTTTTATAAAAGGTTTTTCTCTCAGCAGTTTAAACGTTCCTGCATGCCTGATGGACCAAAGGTTGGCACAATATGCCTATCTCCAAGGGGAGATTGGAGAATGCCAAGTGATGCATCAGTTAATGCATGGATCGAGCAATTAGAAAAATAATAAACAAAAAGTAAAGTAGACATGTTTTGCCTACTTTACTTTTTGTTTATGTTTTAGAACAGTGTTGGCTTCAGGATATGTTGATTTGACTTACGCAGCGACTTAAATGCCTATTTTTATCCTCTTTATTTATTTTAGAAAAAAATAGGCATTTCGGAGCAGCGGAAGTCAATCAACATATCCGGTTTAAAAGCCAACAGTTACTTAAAACATAGGCTTATTCAAAAAGTTTAATACCAAGGCTTTCATATAAACTGTCATCAACTATATTGGTTATTTCTAAGCCCTCTGATTCTTGGAATCTATTAATAGCTCTTTCGAGCTCTGTACTATATATACCATCTATAGCTCCTGTATAAAATCCCAGCTCATTGAGCCTCTTCTGTACAAATAATACGTCTGCCCCTCTATCTCCTGGTATAATATATCTAAAACCGTTTCCGAACAGCCCATATATTCCTCCATATATTTTAACTGGAGTTCCTATGCTTACTGTTTTATAAAGATCATCAATGTCAATATTGTTCATCCTTATACAGCCATGAGATGCTGCATAACCAATTGATTCTGGTGTTGTTGTCCCATGTATACCATATTGCCCCCAAGGCACATTAAGACCAAGCCATGCAGAGCCAAATCCCTCACCCCATCTATCTTTTTGTATTATAGTAAAGTCTCCAATGGGCGTAGGGGTGTCAGGAAGCCCTACAGCCACTGGGTAGGTTTTAATTATCTCTTTGTTGCATGCTACATAAAGCGTTTTGGCATTTACATCAATAAGTATGCTAGTGTTATTAATACTTTTGCTGCCCGCATATAAGAAATTGCTATTATCATGAGTTAAGGTAAAAAATAAACAGAGAAAAATTATTATTATGGTAATAATTAATAATAGATTATTTTTTTTCACAAGTTGCCCCCACTTTAACTATTAATTTTACAGTAAGCTTTATATATAATATAATTATATGAATTATAAATTTAAAATTTACCTAGAGGTGAAGGAAATGAATCAGACTATTATTGTAACAGCAAATGAATCAGAACAGAGGCTGGATAGATTTCTTAGAAAGTATTTAACTAATGTTTCTCTTTCTGACATATATAAAATAATAAGAAAAAGCCGTGTAAAGGTAAATGGAAAAAAGGCTAAAGAAAATTATAGATTAATCGAAGGTGACTCTATAGAAATAAGTATTAGTGATATTAGTAATATAGATTCACCAAAAGAAAATGTAGAAAAAATAGATAAGATACATACTAACACTAACCTTACTATTATATATGAAGATAAAAATATATTGCTTATTGATAAAGATACAGGTACTTTTGTGCATTCTGATAAAACACACAAAGAAAATACTCTAATTAGTCAGGTAATATACTATCTTTATAAATCTGGGGAGTATAATCCTGAGGAAGAAATTACATTTAGACCTGCAGCAGTAAACAGGTTAGATGTAAATACGGGAGGGATTATAATATTTGCAAAAAACTATGCATCTCTTAAAGAATTAAACGAGCTAATAAGAGAAAGAAGAATAGAAAAAAAGTATATATCCGTTATTAAGGGTAAAATGGATAAGTCAGGGGAGCTAAGAGGATATATTACAAAAGATGAAGTAAATAATATATCCCAAATATCTGATAATAAAGGGAATAAAGGAAAAGAAGTCTGTACAAAATACAAGTGCTTAAAAAGTAATGGGGAATATTCTTTAGTTGAAATTGAGCTAATTACGGGAAGAAGCCATCAAATAAGGGCTCACCTATCAAGTATTGGTCATCCTATAATAGGTGATATGAAATATGGAGATAGAAATGTAAATAATTATTTTAGAAAAGAGTTTGGGATTAAAAATCAATTGTTATATGCACATAGTATAGGTTTTGGTGAAATTGAAGGGGACTTAAGTTATTTAAGCGGAAAGAGTTTTTTTTCAAATCTACCTATAGAATATCTAAATGTAATTAAAAAAGTTTTTGATTATAGTATTGAACAATAATAACAATCTCAGGGGGAAAAACCATGAATAATTTTAAACTTGATAGATTTAAAGACAAGATAATAGGCAGTTTATATATTTCACCTAGAGATGCAGCCTTTTCTGATTTCCCTGAAGAACTAAATAAAGAGATAGTTGACTATTTAAAAAGCCAAGGGATAGACAGATTATATAGTCATCAAGCAGATATGTTTAATGAGGCTAATAAGGGCAAAAATGTAATAATAACCACATCAACTGCTAGCGGTAAAACCTTAAGCTTCCTGCTTCCTGTTATACAAAAGATATTAGATGATCCAAGGTGTAGGGCAATATTTATATATCCCACAAAAGCTTTAGCCCATGACCAGTATAGGAGCATGATTCCTATACTTGAGTATTTTGGAGCAAAAAGAATACAAGCAGGCATATATGATGGTGACACACCTACAAATGAGAGGGGAAGAATTAGAAAAAATGCAAATATAATATTGACAAACCCTGAAATGATAAATTCATCTTTTCTGCCTAACCACTCCCTTTACGGGTTTAATCATATTTTTTCTAGATTAGGTTTCATTGTAATAGATGAACTTCACGTTTATAGAGGAGCTTTTGGATCTCATATGGCAAATATAATGAGACGCTTAAATAGAATTTGCAGATATTATAATAGCTCCCCGCAAATATTATGTAGCTCAGCAACTATTGCAAATCCAGTAGAACTTGCAGAAAAGGTATGCTGCAGTACATTTACACATATAGAGAAGGATGGATCACCTTCTGGGGAGAAGAAGGTATTTCTCTGGCAGCCTCCTTTTGTTAGAGATACCCAGTATAGGAAAGGGCCTGAAGAGGAGGTGGCAGACCTTATACCTGATCTTGTTGAACAAAATATTAGGTTTATTACATTCTGCAAAAGCAGGAGAGGGGTTGAGGTTGTCCTTAAAGAGTCTAGAGATAGACTAACAAATATGGATAACAAACCTTCCCTCGGCAGAGATATGTCCTACTTAATTGCAGGATATAGGGGAGGGTATACTCCCGAAGAGAGAAAAGATATAGAAGAGAGATTATCTAATGGAAATTTAATGGGCGTTATCTCCACAAATGCATTAGAGCTTGGAGTGGACATAGGAAAGTTAGATCTTTCTATAATGTGCGGCTTCCCTGGAAGCAGGGCATCTTTTTGGCAGCAGCTTGGAAGAGCTGGGAGAAGAGGAGATATAAGCTTTGGGCTTCTTATATTCGATGTATCGCCTATAGACCAGTATATAGCCATAAATAATGATTGGATTATAGACAAAAAGGTTGAAAATGCTGTAATAGATAAAAATAATTTATTTATACAGCTTGCTCATGTACGTGCAGCTGCTGCAGAATTGCCTTTGACTCTCGATGATGCAGCTACTTTTCCAGACTTAGGAGAGATTGTCCCAGTGCTTATTAAGGCCAACGAATTAAAAAGTGATAACGGAAGTTTTGTATGGGTTGGAAAAGAGTTCCCTGCTGGAGATTTTAATTTAAGAAATATAAATAACAATACATACAAAGTTTTAAACAAAGCAAATGATACTATAATAACTGAAATGGACGAGACACTTGCATTCCATGAGGTGTATCCAAAGGCTATTTATATACATGATGCTTGCCAGTATATTGTTGAAGAATTAGACCTTGTAAATAGGATTGCAACGGTTTTGCCTGTGGATATGAACTATTTTACAGTACCTTTTGTTGAAACGAATGTAAATATAATGAGAGAGTTTAAGCAAAAAAGAATTAATCAGACTGAGGAACACTTTGGTGATGTATTGGTAAAAGAGGCTATACCAGCATATAAGATGGTTCAGTTTCATAACCGCCAGAACTTAGGATTTGAAAGAATAACTATTCCACTTTACCAGGAACTTGAGACTGAAGGCTTGTGGTACTCTGTACCAGATGAAGTGGATTGGGTTTTCAATAGCTATACAAACCACAACTATTATAATGGCTTAAAACACAGTATTTTAAATGCTGCACTTATGAAAACAATGGCAACAAGAGAAGATATGGCAAGTACTATATTTAATACTAGTGATGATTCTGAGGAAAATAAAAAGTCTTTTATATTGCTATATGATTTATATCCTGGAGGCCTTGGATTTACGGAAAAGGCTTATGATTTTGGATATGATATTATAAAAAACAGTATACTTTTGGTCGAAAACTGCAAATGTGATGATGGCTGCCCAGCATGTGTTGGTGACTATCACCTTGATAAAAAACTGGTTCTTTGGGGATTAAAGTCTTTGCTAAAACAAGAACAGGTGCCAGTAAGCATTAAAGCCGAACCACCAACTCCTTATATGATTGAAGAATATAAATATGCATTAGAGGAGCTTCCTTTAAACTGGAAGGAGTTTGTAGCATTTTTGAACAAAAGAGGCGAATACCTCCACAGCTTTTTGACTACTATTGATAATGTAGAGATTTCGGGGAATGTGCTGAATTTTGTTACTGACTTTGACTTTTATAAGGACTGGATTTTAGAGGATACAAATAAAAGGAAGCTTATAAATACTATTAAAAGATATGTAAAGGTTCCTAATTCATTTGATATAGGGGTTAGAATTATAGAGAAAGATTCTAATGATATGCAGTATAAAATTATGAGAAGGTATGATGAACTTGTTAAGTAGGTGATATTATGCTTCAATGTGGCCACTTAGGGCAGTTTGAAAAACTAAATAAATATCAGAAGGATGCAGTACTTTGTGAGGATAAGGCCTTACTTTTAAATGCAAGTGTAGGAAGCGGCAAAACTACTGTGCTAGTAAATAAAGTATTGTACTTACACTATATAAAGAATGTACCATTAAATGATATGGTAGTACTCACATTTACAAACAAGGCAGCAGAGGAGATAAAGCAAAGAATTATAGCATATAGCGTGTCACCGTCACCTATTGACCCTAAGGATATGTGCTTTTTTGGAACATTCCACAGTGTTGCAAACTATTTATTATCTAATATTTTGCCTATTGAGTCTTTGGGATTTACGAAGGATTTTACAATAGTTGATAATGTAGGACTTTCAGAGCTGTTTGAAAGTGTTATAAACAAAAATAAACTTAATATAAAATATAAGAACAACATAGAAAGTAGGCTTGAGAACCATAGAAAAGGAATTAAACACTATGGAAACATGAAGTATAAGGACGATTTTGACGTATTTGTAGATAAATTAAATATGGAAAAGAAGAACAGAAATATACTGGATTTTGATGACTTAATTGAAATGGCTTCAAAACTTTTGAGGGACGGTTCGTTTAAACCTTCCTGGATCATAATAGATGAGTTCCAAGATACAGATGATTCCCAGCTTAATATGATTGATGGGCTAAAGGGGGATAATACCCACATATTTGCAGTTGGAGATCCAAATCAGATAATATATACATGGAGGGGAAGCAGGGGTGATATGTTTGATACTTTTAAGGAAAGGTATAATGCGTCAGTTATGACTCTTCCAATAAACTATAGATCAACCATGTCCATACTTACAGCTGCAAAGGTATTTTTAGATGACCCATCATCCCTTGAGGGGATAAGAGATATGGGATCAGCTATTGTTGTAAAAAGACATTATGATTCCTTTAATGAAGCCGTGTATATTGCAGATAAAATAAAAGATATAGTAGGTAGGGGGGATTCATATAAAGATATAGCAATTTTTTATAGAATGAAGATGCAGTCTCAGGTATTTGAGGATGTATTTAAAAGAGAGAAAGTACCATACGAAGTATCCAGCCAAAAAACAATAAAGGATATACCGATGGCTTATTGGATTTATAGACTTTTTAGAGTATCTATAAATAATAGAGATATAGATAGCTACGAGTATGTAGTATGCGATAAAAAGTATGGAATAGCGCAAACAAAAAAGCAATTTAATAATCTGCTAACTGAATTTAATACTGGAGATACAAATTCCCTAAAAGGGGTATCCCAAAAGATTCTTTGTTTTAAAGACTGGTGCCACAATAGAAATAAAGACCATAATATAGAAAAGCTTGAATATGAGATATATGATTATTTTGATCTAGATACATATCTTTCACCAACATCCATATATTATTGCGAAGATCAAAACATTGCTTTAAGGTATTTAAGAACCATAAAAGAATATATTATTTTAAATAATTTTGAAATATTTGAGGGAGTAAAAAGGGCTATAAATTATTTAAGCCTTTATGGGAGTCAAGTAATTGATGACATAATAGACCCTGAAAAAGACTCTGTAAAGCTTATGACCCTTCATGCCTCTAAGGGCCTAGAATTTAAATATGTATTTATAAGTGGAGCAAATTATGGAGTTATGCCTCTTGAAGGAAGGTTTGATGATGAAGAGGAAAAGAGGCTTTTTTTTGTTGGCATAACCAGAGCTAAAGATAATCTTGAAATTTCTTATCACTCTAATCCAGAATTTAGACGAGCCCTCCCAAGCCCTAGTCCATATCTAAAAATGATACCTAATGAAATAATTGAAAGTGAAAAATTCAATTCTTCAAATAAGAGCATTCTTGAACTTAGAAAAGAGATTATTGAAAATATAAATAAAAAGCAAAATATAGAATCGGATAAAAAGTTGGTTTCCCATGAAAGGTATGGAAATGGATATGTTATATCAGAAACAGATGAATATATAACAGTAAAGTTTGAAGGATATGGCCAAAAATCCTTTTCCAAGCTATTTTGCCCTCTAACTCATATTTCGCCTAACTAAAAATAACATTTGTGTATTTAATATGTGAAAATGTTTCCAAAAGGATTTTCTAAATTTATGTCGAATATTACCATAGAGAACAATCTCAGGAGGCTTTTATGGTGATGGTTAACATGCGCGATGACCAATTCAGCGGAGTATGGGATATAATGCAAATAAAAGTACAAATGAATTGCATTTTATCGGTGTCATTATTTTATTACTCTAAGACTACCGCTACGACTTGGGGGGCAATGGATGAAATTTAAAAAAAATATTGATGTAAATAGCGTTAAGTATTCATGGGCGCTTTCATATGCAATTGTGCTGGTTGTTTCTCTGATTATAAGTGTAATTGTTTATACATGTATAGAACACACAATACAAACTGAAATTAACAGATCCAACGACATATTTTTAGAGCAAGCCCAGCAGTATATAGACAGTCTGGTGGTCGATGCACGTCTTACAGGCATAAACATTGCGTTAAGTCCCGAGATCAATAGTATGATGGATATTAAAAATCCTCTTGATAAAGATGATATGCAGAAAATTAATGGATGCGTCAGGATGCTAAAAGCGTACAAGCTATCCAATAATTCAATACATGATATTTACATATACCTAAAAAGTATCGATATGGTTGTAAATGGAGAAGGTATACAATCCAGTATGGATTATTATAATACTTTAATACATTATAACGGGTTATCTTATGACAACTGGATTGACATACTAACTAGGTACAATAACGGTCATTACGTTACAGATGTTTCGGGGAAGGCATACAGCAATACATCTTTAGAGGATATATCATATATAAGGTCTCTGCCGCTTTCAAGGCCTGATAAGAATAACGCAAGTGTAGTTGTAAGCATAAATGAAAGCAAATTTTTAACCATGGTTGAGAATATTAAAAAGGAATATAATGGCGAAGTATTAATTTTAGACAGCAGCAATCAGATTGTATGGTCAACCCCTAATGTTACCGATCTTCCCCAGGGTATTAAGTATGATGAACTGAATACTCAAAAGGGTACCATACCTGTTTATATGGATAAAAAAGAGGTGGTTGTTTCGTACATAGATTCAACGGTGGAAAGTTGGAAATACATGTTAATTATTCCAAACGATATTTTCTGGCATAAGCTTGCATATACTCGAAAATTCATATTTTTAGGCATAATACTAAGCGTATTTTTATGCGGTGTTGTAACATATATATTGCTTAATAAAAATTATGCACCGATTCACAGCTTGGTAGATTCCATATCAAATCAATCTGATTTTGGCCCGGATGGCAATACGAATGAATACAGTTATATACAATCTGCTGTTAAGAAAATTGCAGATGAAAGAAATTTCATGAGGTTGGAGCAGATAGGGCAGAAGGCCGCATTAAGGTCTCACTTTTTTGAAAGACTGTTAAAGGGATATATAAGGGAAATCCCCGATGATTCCATTGCTGCACTGGGCATAGATTTTATATCCGACTGCTTTGGAGTAATGCTTTTCTATATTGAGGACTTGGGCGGAGATATGTGGAGGGATGACGAAAATTATGATACTGAGGTATACAAGATTTTTCGATATATTACTCCTGATGTGCTCGATAAAATATCTGAAAATCAGCATCGGGTATATATAACTGATATTGATGATATGATCGCATGCATTGTTAATATCAATACAAATTTGAAAAGCAGAGCCGATGATGTAATGACAAAACTTGCTGAAGAGTTGCACCAGTATATTTTAAATACAAATAATATAGATATAACAATTGCTTTGAGCAATGTTCATAACAGTGTGATGGGAATACATGATGCATATGATGAAGCTATGGAAGTCATGGAATACAAGGAAGTAATGGGTATCAAAGGTGTGATAAATTACAGAAGAGCCCAGGATGACAGTGATATTCAATACTATTATCCCGCGGAGCAGGAACAGCAGATTATCAACAACATTAGGCTTGGTGAGTTTGCTACAGTAGAGGGAATACTTCATGGTATTTTTGAAGAAAATTTTAGGAAGAGAAATCTTCCTCCTCATATAGCAAAATACGTGATGTACAACCTGATAGGTACCGTATTAAAGGCTATGAATGATATGGATGCTACATCAGAGGATAGGTATCTAAAATACATAATTGAATTTGAGGGGCTCATCGGCCAGTTAACACATAACAAAAATGTGAGCGAAATATATAGAGAAATGATGAATAAATTAAAGGATATGTGTGACAGTGTGAGTTCAGATCAGAAAATGTCAGGTGGCAGCTATCAGATTAAAAATGACATTGAGAAATATATTATGGAAAATTATACGGATGTCAATCTGTGTATATCCTCTATTGGTGATCATTTTAATATGAATCCTTCATATATCTCAAAGCTTTACAAAGCTCAATCCGGACAAAGTATGCTGGATTATATAAATAAGGTTAGGATAGATAAAGCAAAACAGATAATGGCGGACAGAAAGATCAATATAGAGGATGCAGCCAAGGCTGTGGGGTATTCGAGTCTGCGTACATTCACCAGAATATTCAGCAAAACTCAGGGAATTACTCCTGGAAAATTCAAAGAAATGTCAAAGTAAATATCCTGCTTTTTCATATTAATAAGTAAATAAATATCCCCCGGCTATGCTGCGGGATATTTATTTATATAAGAAAAGGGGGTATTACTTTTAACAGCATAAATGCATCGCATAGCTTATAAAACATCCCGTGTCAATAGAATATCCTGTTTTGTCATAAGAATATGAGAAAATGACAACTACCTGTAAATGGTCATGAAGCAATGAAATTTATCATATCTGCTTTTGACAAGCCATTACTAATTTTGTCTATACTATTTTACCTATCTGTATTTTATAATCTAACTATTCAAAATATTACACAAATACAAAAAATAAAGGTGGTGGGCTTTTTAACAGAAGTTAGTAATGGATTAAAACCTGGAGTATTTTATTAAAAGGGAGGAAAAATGATAATGACCAAAATGAGGAAACCTATTACAGTACTATTAGTAATGACTATTATGTTGGCCAGTGTTTTATCAGGCTGCGGTAAAAGTGGTAAAAGTGACGGAGCTAAAGTTAATCTGAATGCAACGCAGACTACAGGAGAGGTCAATGCTTACGGTTGGGAAATGCCCAAAGAAACTATTAAAATGGACGTTTTTTCTGCGATGCAGTCCAGCCCTGACGATATGAAAAAGTACAATGAAAAAATGAGAGCTTATCTGCTCAAAAATTTCAATGTAGATTTAAATATCTTTTGCTATGATACCAATCCTGACGAGCGTCTTAATTTGATGCTGTCATCTAATGATTATCCGGAATGTATAATGTATTTGAATGCTTCACAGGCACAAAAGTTTATAAATATGAAAAAAGCCCTTCCTTTGGACGAGCTGATGGAAAATACCACAGATCTAAAAAAGAGATATGAAAGATATGCTCCAATGCTCCGCAGTGATGACAATAAACTGTACCAGCTTTTGGATCAATGCGCAAATGCTGATTTGAATTTGCAAATCCCTTGTGCTGATACTGCGCCTATGCTGCGCTTAGACTGGTATAAGGAAATAGGTTCTCCTGATATTTCCACCCCTGACAAGTATCTTGATGCATTAAAGCAAATGGTAGCAAATCATCCAACTACACCATCAGGTAAAAAGACCTATGGAATATCTTTTTATGATACCAAATCTTCCAGCATCACGCCTTCCTTTATCAGCTGGATTGGTGGTATGTTTGGATTAAAGCAAGGCTGGGATATTGATTCTTCAAATAATGTTGTACACTGGTTAAACAGCGAAAAAGGAATGAAGCTAATAAAGTGGTTAAATCAATTGAACAGGGAAGGGCTTTTAGATCCAGAAGGTTTCATGACGCCTGTTGAATCATGGGGCGAAAAAGGTGTTGACCAGCGTTATGCCGGTTACATGGGGCCATGGTTTCAGCCTGGTTACTATATCTCAGATAATTGGATGAAGCTAATGGGAGATAAATATCCTGAAGATATGCGTTACGTACATTACAATGTAAAGGACCCTGAAATAGATCATGCCACATACAACCCCAAAAGCGCTTTAGGCTCTCGTGTTATACTAACAGACAAATGCAAAAACCCTGCTGATTACATGCGTTGGTTCGACTTTGAGCAGTCGGATATAGGTGTAAAGTTAATGGGATATGGTATCCCTAACGAACCGGACTCTATCTGGACGTATGATGAAAAAACAAAAGAAGCTAAATTTACAGAAAAGGCTGTGAAAGAAATTACAGCTGAAAAATCTTCTTTCGACTTTGATCCTTATATGCTTTTAGGTGGTGAATGCCAGATGGTTATTACCGGGACAGCTGAAACACTCGCAGATGGAACCAACTGCTGGTTCAACCAAAGCAATAAGGATAAGTGGAAAAAGCTGAAGGATGAAAACTTAAAAGATACTTTCTATGACAACACTGCTATGGCAGCTATTGTGATGGATCCTAATGATCCGCTTACAGCTAAAAAACAGCGTTGTGCCGATATTATTATGACCGGTTATTCTAAAGCAGTTTTGGCAAAAACGGAAGAAGAATGCATTACTATTATTGAAAAGACTAAAGAAGATGCCGTTAGAGCTGGCTTGAACGAAATACAAAAGTTCTACGACGAAAATTACAAAACTAACCTGAAAAAATGGGGCAAATAAATTAATGGTTCATATTAATTGCTTTAATCATAATTTGTAAATTATATGGCGTTGTCATTCTGAGCGTTAGTGAAAGATCTTACCCAGTTTCAAGAAAGATACTGAGCAAAGCTCAGAATGACAATTATGTCGTATCTTTTAATATAGTATAATTCATTTTCAAGTAAGCTTTTCACTTAAAATTTAAAGAAAGGAAATTGATTGGCCTCTTCCGTGCTGTCTGCTATTTAGGGCATTTTGTGCAGATCCAACGGATTTATATTGGGCGCAATCAATTGAGGGCAGATATGGATACTAAATTGAATGTGACAGATAAAAAAGCAAATTTGAGTTCGAAAAATCGAAGTTTCTTTCAAAAAATTTCACACGAATTTAATAAGGAACGCCAGCTTTGGGTTATTACCATAGTTATGCTGATTTGGGTGTTCGTTTTTGCCTATATACCAATGGCAGGAGCCATGATTGCTTTTACGAATTATGAACCCGGGTACAGTATATGGAATTGTGATTGGGTAGGACTAAAATATTTTATTGAGTTTTTCACCGCACCGGAATTCCCGCAAATTATGAGGAATACACTGGCAATAAGCGGACTAAATATACTATTTGGGTTCCCTGCTCCAATTATTCTCGCAATTTTGCTCAATGAAGTACGAATGAAAAAGTATAAGAAGGTCGTACAAACAGTTTCCTATATTCCGCATTTTATTTCCTGGGTGGTTGTTGCCAGTATCATGTTTACTATTTTAGGGAACGAAGGCATACTTAACAACATACTGCTACATTTAGGTATAATTGATAAACCTATAATCTATTTGTATGAAGGTAAGTATTTTTGGACTATTATCACTATTGCAAACATATGGAAGAGCGTTGGCTGGTCTTCAATTATATATTTATCTGCTATGTCAGGGATTGATGATGAATTGTATCAAGCCGGCGCTGTTGATGGTCTTGGACGTTTCGGAATGATCTGTCACATAACGCTTCCATCCATTGCGCCTACCATTGTGCTTTTATTGATTTTAGATATAGGGAGCATACTCAATGCTGGATTCGAACAGCAGCTGTTACTAGGTAATGACCAGACCCGGGCGTACTATGAGGTAATTGACACCTATGCTTACAAATACGGCATTCAACAGGGGCGCTACGGTTATGGCGCTGCTGTCGGTTTGGTTAAGGGGATTATCTCAATAATTTTAGTATTTAGTGTAAACCATTTGGCCAAGAAAAAGCTTGATATTTCCGTAATGTAAGGAGGGAAAATTATGAATCATTATTGGAATGAAACTTGGAAAACGAAACTCTTTGATATATTCAACTTTATTATACTTTTAATTTTTACATTGATTGTAATTTATCCTCTATGGCTGGAGCTGATGATTTCATTGAATGATCCATCCCAAAAGCCTATTGGTGAAGTTGTATTCTGGACGCAGTACATGACTTTAGATGCCTATAAGATTTTGTTTAAGGATTCTAATATATTAAGGGGGACGATTATTTCAATTCTCCGCGTGGTTATTGGTACAACCTGTACATTGTTTTGTACAGGATTGTTGGCATATGTAACAACCATCCGTAGGTTTAAAGGCAGAAATTTTCTTCGTAAAGTATATATTATAACTATGTATTTCAGCGGCGGGCTTATTCCTACCTATCTTTTAATGGTAAATTTAAAACTAACGAACACATTTTGGGTTTACATAATTCCATGTTTATTTAGTGCGTATTATATGCTGCTGATAGCTTCCTACATTCAAAGTATACCTGAAGCATTGTTTGAAGCGGCTCGTATTGATGGCTGCAGCGAGTTGGGTATTTATGCAAAGATTGTGCTGCCTGTGTGTGTCCCTGTATTTGCAGCTGTTGCAGTATATTTAGCTGTTGGGCACTGGAATTCCTGGTTTGATGTACTTATTTATAACCCCAAAGGGCAATGGGATACCTTGCAGGTATACTTAAGGAGGATCTTGCTGGAATCCGAAGCAGCAGCCAAAGTTTCGGAGGTTTCCAATGCCGAAAGCAAGTTGAGGAATATGACTTCTGAATCAGTCCGTGCTGCCACAACAATTGTGGTTACAGTACCGATTTTATTAGTCTATCCTTTCTTCCAGAAATATTTTATTTCCGGCATTACTATCGGTTCTGTAAAGCAGTAATGTGTTTTAATATAGTTATTAAGCTACAGCTTATTAATAGGGAGGATAAAAATGAACAGAAGAATAGCGGTAGGAATATCCATTTTACTACTTCTTGCATTAACGGCTTCATTGTTTATCGGCTGTGGCAGCAGTAGTGGTAATAATTCAGGTACAATGATATCTAAAGCGGCAAAAAAACCAGGAGAAACTACATTCAATAAAGAGAAAGTGATGACTATCGAAGGAAGCTGGTCAAAACTAGCTTCCTTTAACGGCAACTATTTTAATTCAGATGGAAAAAATGTGCTTCAATATTTTGTATATGAAAGTCTGTTTACAATTATCCGTGTGGGTACTGGAAAGACTTATTATCAGCTTGCTGAAAGCATCGATAATACTGAGAATAAAACGATTGTCCATTTAAGAAAAAATATTAAATGGCATGATGGATATCCATTTACAAGCAAGGATATATGGGCATATTATACATTGAATAATAAAGTTGATGTACTGAAATATGTTCAGAGTATAGAAACTCCGGATGATTATACATTTGTTTTTAATTGGATGAAGCCTGCTGTATTCGATGAAATGAAACTTAAGCTTATAGCGAAGGATTTAAGCGGAACAGTACCTTATCATATCTATAAGGAGTGCGTAGACAGAGCAGATGAGCTTTTAAAATCAGCCAAACCAGCTGCCAACCCGAAATTGAAGAAAGCATTCGGGCTGGATCTTTCAGGAGAACTGGAAAAGGAAATAACTGAAAACTGGGAGAGGTTTAAGAATGCCGGACCCAAAACACCGATAGGTACAGGACCATATAAATTTGAAAGCGTTGATGATAAACAGGTAATTGTAGCAAAGAACAAGGATTATTATGATGCAGATAAGGTATACTTTGAAAAGCTAAAGTTTATAAAAGGCGGAGCCGATTTGGCACAGGAATATGCAATGCTCAGGGATGGAGACTTCCACCTAACCAACGGCACTCCTCCAAAGGATATACTTGAAACTACACTTGCAGCCAACACGGATCTTGTTTATTATAAGATGTTTGACCTGGCAAGCTATGGAATATACTTCAATATAAGAAAGAGTCCGTTCAATGAAAAAAAATTCCGTCAGGCTATTTCCTATATTATAGATAAGAAAAAGGTAAGAGAAGTTGGTAACTATTATGGAAAGGAGTTCAATAGTATATCGGCAATTGGATTCCCACCTTCAATGATGAAGGACTATTTGGTTTCCGACATGCAGCTTACCGACTATACAAGGAATGAAGGAAAGGCTGCACGGCTGCTAAGTGAGATAGGATGGAAGAAAGGCAGCGATGGAATATGGGTGGATAAGGATGGCAAGAAGGCGAATTTTACAATTGCTTGTGATGTTCTATTTGATACTGCATTAAATAGTGCCCAGGCAGTGGCTGAACAGCTTACGGAATTTGGCCTCAATACAAGGGTTAAAGCTGTTGACAGTTCAATAGTATATAAAAATGCAAAAAATGGTGATTACGACATGTTATGTTACCTGACAGACATGTGCTGGTCCATGAATGAAGCCTGGGATGGTATTAAGAATGCATATGTCAGTATGAAGGACTATACTGGATTTCCGGATGAACTTAAGAGCATTGGCTATGACGGCAAAGAAATAAATGTATATGATACTTTAAATAAATATCCATATATCCAGGATCCCCAGGAGAGAAAGAGGGTAATAAGCGAGCTTGCTTATATCTATAATGAAAATGCATATGTTTTGAATTTATTTCAGACAACATATGGTGTATGGATCAATATGAAATATATTGACGGCAATTTTCCTATGGCTGACCAGATGGGAATGTATAACAGGAATATGCCGGTTGTAAATGATCCGGAGGTTAACGACAGGATATGTGAAATGAACTATGAATTTCAATCTAACAGGAACTGGGTAGATGGTAACTTCTGGCCAAGATAACATAATTCTTTTTCCATTGAGGCATAACCAGCTGATGAGCAGGTTATGCCTTATTTAATTTTATAACTCGCCAAAGATGTGAAATAAATTAAAAAGATGTTTTAATTTATTTGTATTTATTATATAATGGTACTTATTATAAATTTGAAGGATTTATGTTTAATACTTTCAAATTGTAATCAAAAGGGCGTGAATTTTATATACCACTCTAATTAAATTTATGAAGAAATCAATATTAAAGTATTCGAGGAGTGATTGGATGAAATTGTCAAGGAAAGCTGAAGCAATAACAAGCTCTGTTACATTAGAAATAACTGCTAAAGCTAAAAAAATGAAAAGTGAAGGAATAGATGTAATAAGTTTTGGTGCTGGAGAGCCAGATTTTGATACACCTGATTATATAAAAGATGCTGCAATAGAGGCTATAAAAAAAGGGTTTACGAAATATACTCCCGCATCAGGTATAACTGAACTTAAAAAGAGTATATGTAATAAACTTGAAAGAGAAAATGGTCTAACATATAATCCATCTCAAATACTGGTATCAAATGGAGCAAAGCATAGCTTAAATAATGCACTTATTGCTATACTAAACCCAGGAGATGAGGTAATTGTGCCTGTACCATACTGGGTAAGCTATCCTGAACTTATAAAGCTTGCAGATGGAGTACCAGTGTATGTAAATACATCAGAAGAAGATGGATTTCAGTTTACCAAGGAAAAGTTACTTTCTGCAATAACCCCAAAAACAAAGGCAATAATAATTAATAGCCCAAATAATCCTACAGGTGCAATTTATACTAATCAAAATCTCAAAATGGTTGCAGAAATAGCAATTGAGAAAGATATACTAATAATCTCTGATGAGATATATGAAAAGCTAGTATATGATGGCGAAAAACATGTAAGCATTGCCTCTTTTAGCGAGGAAGTAAAAAAGAGAACAATAGTTGTAAACGGTATGTCAAAGGCTTATGCAATGACTGGTTGGAGAATTGGATATGCTGCAGCAGATGAAAGAATAATAAAAGCTATGTCAAATGTTCAGAGCCATGCAACATCAAACCCAAATTCAATTGCTCAGTATGCAAGTACAGCAGCATTGCAAGGAGGACAGGACACCATAGAAAAAATGAGAGTAGAATTTGAAAATAGAAGAAATTATATGGTGGATAGAATAAACAGCATACCAAATATCTCTTGCAGAAAACCTCAAGGCGCATTCTATGTAATGATGAACATTAGCAAGATAAAAGGAAAGACCATAGGCGGCAAGTTAATAAAAGACTCTGTATCTTTTTGCAGCGCACTTTTAGAGGGGGCTAATGTATCGCTCATTCCAGGTTCTGCATTTGGAGCAGATGATTTTGTTAGAATGTCTTATGCCACATCTCACGAGAATATTTTTGAAGGACTAAATAGGATAGAAAAGTTTTTAGGAGAATAGAGATAAATTATTAATTTAAAAGGTCTTAAAAAACATGCCCCTGTAATATAAATTTATTAAGTAGGTTTATTTATAGGGGGCAAAAATATTGATATATAAAACATTTAAGTATGGATCTATTATTATGCTGGTTGTACTTTTTTTATTACTCTCTTATGCTTCTAGGAAAGAGAACCAACCTGCAGTCCAAGTAAGCAGTATCCCGGTTTATTCTTATAATCTGCTTGATGAATCAATATATTCTATAAATACTATAGAATATATTATAAATATGGAGGCTACAGGAATAGAGGATAAAAAGATTGTTAGCAAAACTCATTATTATTATAGAAGACCAGATCAGCTAAGGGTTGAAACAAAAATTGGGGATAATATAAATATAGATATATTTAGTCAAGATAGTGTTATAGAGATTTTTCCCTCCTCATCTGTTGCTTATTATAGAGAAAAGTGGAAAGATGGAAGCAAAGTCTTTTTTCAGCTTGAAGGTAAATTGCGTGATATAATGTTAAAAGAAACATATAGCATATATAAAACTGATAAAATAAGAAATATTGATACAGAAATTATAAGATCAACCCATGAGGAAGACGGGAAAATTTATGAACATAAAGTATGGATTGGGGTATTAGAAGACTATAAATTGCCTATAAGGGAAGAATATTTATGTGATGGGAATAAAGAATCCGTATACGATTATGAGTATATATCAATAAATAAACAAATGGATGATTCAATATTTGAAATAAATCAGTCTGAAGATATAAAGGTGTATGAAGCAGATGGCATACCAAAACTTGTAATAGATATAAAGGAAGCAGAAAGTTATGCTAAATTTGATGTAATACTACCTAAATATATTCCGCAGGGGTTTAATATAAACGAGATGTATGTAATACCACCATCTAAAAGCCCATCAGTTCTTATATCTTATATATCAAAGGATAACGGTAACACCATATATTTCAATCAGAAAAATACCCAAAGAAATGAATTAAAGATAGGCGAAAATGATAAAATAATACAAGTTATAGATAGAGAATTTGCTACAAGGAAGCTTTATGATAATTCTATTTCAGTTAGATGGGTTAGAAATAATATTGAATATGAAGTAATAGCCCCTAAGCATTTAAAAGAGGAACTAAAAAAAATAGTACAGGGTATTTGTGGACTATGGATTAATATATAAACAATAGCCGAAAGATAAAAGGAGAGTTAAATGGAGGAAGACTTCTTAATTTATAATGTAAAAGATGAAGATGAAGGCCTAAAGATAGACAATGTATTAAAACATAAAATGAATATATCAAGAAGAATGATAACAGGACTTAAAAAAAATAAAAACATATTTTTAAATGGGAAAGAAGCCTTTACAAACGAAAAGGTTCATATAAAAGATGAGGTATCTGTAAATTTAGCCAAACATGAAAGCCAAGATATAGAGCCACAAAATATTCCTATAGATATAGCCTTTGAAGATAAGGATATTTTAGTTATTAATAAGCAGCCAGGTATTGTTGTACATCCTACAAAGGGACATCCTACAGAAACCCTAGCTAATGGTATAATATATCACTTTAGAAGCATGGGGGAGGATACAATTGTAAGGCTTGTAAATAGGCTAGATAGAGATACATCAGGTCTTATAATTGTAGCAAAGAATCAGTTTTGCCATCAAGCCATGGCAAAGCAATTTGAAGCAAATCAGGTTGAAAAATTATATTATGCAGTAGCACATGGAGAATTTGATAAAGATGAAGATACAATTTCACTCCCAATAGATAGGCCCACTAAAGAGTCTATAAAAAGAGAAGTTATGGATAATGGGCAGATGGCAATTACTCACTATAGTATTGTAGAAAGGATCGAAGGCAGTGCACTTCTTCGCATAAAGTTAGAAACAGGTAAGACCCATCAGATACGTGTTCATCTAAGCCACATTGGACACCCTCTTTATGGTGACACCCTCTATGGAGAAAACGATGACAGTGAGCTTATAAAAAGGCAAGCGCTTCATGCCTATATGCTTAAATTCAAGCATCCAAGAACTGGTGAAGACATAATAATCAATACGCCTATTCCAGCAGATATTATGGAACTTATGGAGAAACTCAAAAAATAGCAGAAAATCTGCTACTTTTTTAAGTAACTGCTGGCTTTTAAACCGGATATGTTGATTTACTTCTGCTGCACGCTGCTACAGTAAATCAACATATCCTTTAACAGGAGGCAATTCTAAATATCTTTTTAAATAAAACATAAAAGACAGAGAAGGCTATTGTCCCTATAAAAAGTAGGGCTGTGGTTGTTAGATTAATATTTTGTAGGGCTTTATATAGTGGAATTTTAACACTGTTTATTATTAATATTTCTATAAATGAAGCAGATAAGGGAAGAAGAAATAGCTCATTTAAATCTATTTTAACACCTGTTGATTTTTTAACTTCTATAGCACTTACAATTGATCCCATAATATGGCTTAAACAAAAATCTATGGCAAATCCATAAATATTTATTTTAGGGTTACCAAGAAGTATGTATAATAGAATAACATCTATGGAAGACATTATAAGTGTGTTTCTAAGAAGTATCTTTTGTTTTCCAAGGCCATTTAATATACCAAATAGTGTGGATTCAATATATACAAATAATACACCAAAAGACAATGAAAAGACAATTCCACCAAGATCATTTCTATTATAAAATAACATTCCAAGTTCATCAGAAAGTGAGAAAAAGATGGCTGCAGAAACTGATGCAACTAATACTGTTACCTTTAAAGATGCATAAATTTTTTTATTTATATTGTATTTGCCCTTATTATTTATAGAGTATTTTGCTGATTCTTCAGAAATAATAGGTACAAGTATAGTTGATAGGGAGGTTATTATTACAGAAGGAAACATTATTATTGTAAGTGCCATGCCAGATACCTTTCCATAAAGTGCAAGGGATGTTTCAGGGGAAAACCCTGCACATTGAAGCCTTTGAGGTATCATTATTGCAATAAAGGTTCCAAGAATCGTTGCTAAAAAACCATTTATGCAAAGTGGAAGGGATGTAACAAGAACATCAGCTATTATTTGCAATCCATTATCTTTATTTTGCTTAGGCAATTTTACATCAAAATATGATTTCTTATAAAATATATAAAGAAGTACAAGGCTTATAAACTCCCCAGCAGTCATAGCAGATACTGCACCTGCAACTCTTATATTTAGTTCGCAGTCTTTTAGAGTTACTGTAAGTGTTAAAAGCATGGTAATTCTTATTGATTTTTCAACTATATCTATTATGGCTGGAAAGGCGGTATTTTGCATTCCATAAAAATACCCTTTTAGTATTGAACTTATGGCGATGAATAAAAGTGCTGGTACAAATACTAGTATGCTTAAATATACTCTTGTATCTTTAAGCATATGGGTTGATATAAAAGGCGAAAATATAACCAAAAAAATAGAAACTAGAATTGTCCAAAATGAAAAGAATGTTATGGAGGTTGAAATAGTTTTGTATAATTGTTTCATGTTATGCCTTGAATTATGCTCTGCAACTATTTTTGAAATGGCTGTGACTACTCCTCCGCTAGTAAAGCATATAAAAAGCGTGTAAAGCGGCATAACTATTTGATAAAGACCTACGCCGTTTGCACCTATTTCCCTTGATAATATAATTGAAAAAAGAAAATTTAAAGAACCTGTAATAAGGTTTGATATAACTAATAAGATTGTATTTTGAACAAAAGAAAGTTTTTTCACAAAAATTTCCCCATAAGCTATATATTTAATATATTAATATTACAGCTTATGGGGAATAAGTACATTTGAATAGTGGTTATTTAAGGTTTTCTGGGTTTAAACACTCAAGCTCAGGTATTACAAACCTTCCATCTTTTCTTACTAGTCTATTATCGAGCCATATTTCTCCTCCACCATATTCAGGTCTTTGAATATAAACAAGATCCCAGTGGATAGAAGATCTATTTCCATTATTACATTCATCATAGCAGCTGCCTGGGGTAAAATGTATGCTTCCCTGTATCTTTTCATCAAATAGGGTGTCTTTCATAGGCTTTAATATATAAGGGTTGACACCAAAAGAGAACTCTCCTACATATCTTGCACCAGGGTCTGTATCAAATACCTTATTTATTTTTTCTGTGTCATTAGCTGTTGCCTTTATTATTTTTCCATCCTTAAACTCCAGCCTTATGTTTTCATATGTAAAGCCTTGATAAACTGCAGGAGTATTATAGGTTAAAACGCCATTTACACTATCTTTAACTGGAGCCGTGTAAACTTCTCCATCAGGTATATTTGCTTCTCCAGCACATTTTATTGCAGGAAGACCTTTAATAGAAAAGCTAATGTCAGTACCTACTCCCTTTATATGAACCCTATCGCTTTTTTCAAGCAAAGAAGCAAGAGAGTCCATTGCTTTTGACATTTTGCCATAGTCAAGATTGCAAACATTAAAGTAAAAGTCTTCAAAAGCCTCTGTACTCATATTTGCTGATTGTGCCATGGATGGAGCAGGATATCTTAATACAACCCATTTTGTTTTTGGAACTCTTATTTCTCCATGAACAGGATTCCAAAGATATTTCATGCAAAGTCCCATATTATCAGATGGAACATCACTAGATTCAGAACTATTATCACCTGATCTAACTCCAATATAAGCATTCATATCATTCATTCTAAGAGCTTCGTATTTAGCCATCATTTCCATCTGTTCCCTTGATGCATTCATATATAATGCTCTATTAACTGTAGCATCCTTTATGGTAACAAAGGGTATTGCTTGAGCAGCATATACCTGCTTTATAAGTTCATCTACAAACTCTCTCTCAAGACCTGTTGATTCAATTAATACCTTTTCGCCTTTTTTAAGTCTACATGAGTAATTAACTAGATTTTTAGCGAGAGTAATCATTCTAGGATCTTTCATATAATATTCACTCCTTGTTTTTTATTATAAGTGCTTATTTTATTATTATATCACAAAGCATATAAATATATTTTAAAGTAGATTTGATTTGGAACCTAGTATATTTTTCGCAAATATATTTATAATTATATATATACTTATAAATATATTGGAGGGGATTTAGTGGCTGGAATTGTTGAAAAATCATATGGTAAAGTTTTAAAGGCAACCTTCAGGGCCATAAACCCTAGTAAAAGACTTGTTGTTAAGACAGAATGCAGGGTTCATAAAGCCATAAATAGGCAGTCCCTTGTTATTTTAAAAAATGATGGGCTTATTGATCCATATAATTTCTTTTCTAAATATATTACCCAGCTTAATCTAGGTACTGTGTGGGCAGATCAGGATTTAAAAAGCAGCAACCATTTTTATAACCCGGAGAAAAAAAGAGGGCTATATGGAAATAGCAATGCTCTAAAAGATGCATCAGCCTATTACACAATGGCACTTACATTTTGGTATAGAAAGGATATAAATGAGTCTATATTTTGCCTTGGGGCTGTATGCCACCTTGTACAGGATATGACAGTACCACAGCATGTAAGCATTAAACTATTAAAGAAACATAGAAAATATGAGCAGTGGGTAAAGAGGGCTTATGAGCTTTATGATAGCTTTAAATGCTATGATGGGGGTATATATCTTAAAAATGTAGGGGACTTTATAGAACTAAATGCTAATGCTGCAATTAAAGTATATGAAAAAAATAAGGACGTAACAGTTTTAGAGGATAGGTTTTATAATATATCGGATGAAATGCTATGCCAAGCACAAAGAACAACGGCAGGTGTTTTAAATATGTTTTATAGCTATGTTTGCAAAATGGGTGGGGATAAATGTTAATGTTAAGTTTTATGTAATAATAATTCCCCCATGGGCCTCCTGTGCCCTTTGCTGAATGCCTACGGCTATAATAAATGCTCCAATTAGGCTGATAAATGCACCTAAACTTATATTTATATTAGGTTCAATAGACCCTGTTTCTGTACCTGCTGCAATGTCTTTTTCTCTCTCCTCAAGTCTTGTAAATGCAGTTATAGTAAATAAAAGGCTTGTATAGACACGTATCCATGATGTAAGTGACAAAATCTCATTAAGTGTATTGTCTTGAGGAATCTCTTTTAGTTCTATTAGTTCCTGCTTTTTTATTACAGATATAAGAACAAAATATGATGCAACAGTAACAAGTGATGCAAACTCTTCAGTCTCTAATAGCTCAAATTCTAAAGACATATTCCCCCTCCTTATATAAAAGGATTATTATTCAGCATTTTCTTTGGATACTATATTATTTTATAATATGCTAAAATGTATATTATTGATATAGAATTTATGGTAAATGAAATTATAAAAATTTTGAAAAGGGATGTTTTTTTTGAAAATACTACTTACAGCAGTAAACTCTAAATATATACATTCAAATCTAGCTATAAGATATATAAGGTCTTATTGCAAGTATTTTGATACAGAAATAAAAGAATATAGTATAAACGATAATATAAATAGCATAATCTCAGGTATTATTTATGAAGACCCTGACGTTGTAAGCTTTTCATGTTATATATGGAATATAGAGATTATAAACAAAATATGCAGCAGCATAAAAAAGATTAACCCTAAAATAATAACTATATTTGGAGGGCCTGAAGTTTCATACGATTCTGCCGATATAATGGAAAAGAATAAATATATTGATTTTATTATAAAGGGAGAGGGGGAGGAAACTTCATACCAGTTATTTAGTTATTTAGATGGAAAAGAAAATGATATAAATAAGATAGATGGAATTGTTTATAAAGACAATGGCTCTATAATAGAGAATAATGATAGGGAGCTGATTCAAGAATTAGATAAAATACCATTTCCATATAGGGATGAGGATGATCTTAATAATAAAATAGTATATTATGAGAGTTCAAGAGGATGTCCTTTTAGATGCTCATATTGCTTATCTTCCACGATAAAAGGTGTAAGATTTTTTTCTATTGAAAGGGTTAAATGCGATCTACTTTGGTTTATAAACAGAAATATACCCCTTGTTAAATTTGTTGATAGAACCTTTAATTGCGGAAAATATTATAGAGATATCCTGAAATTTATAATAGATAATAAAAAAAATACCAGATTTCATTTTGAAATATCTGCAGATTTGCTTGATGGTGATACAATAAAACTTCTAAATACTGCACCAAAAGGGCTTATACAGTTTGAAGCAGGCATACAAACAACCAACATGGAAACTCTATCCACTGTAGATAGACATATGGATTTTGGAAAGTTAAAAGCCAATTTAGATTCTATAATAAGCAAAAAAAATATAAATGTACACTTAGATCTTATAGCTGGGCTTCCTAAGGAGGATTTTAATTCATTTATAAAATCATTTAATGAGTCTTTTACTTTAAAACCAGATATGCTTCAGCTTGGATTCTTAAAACTGCTTAAAGGAAGCAACCTAAGAGAAAGCGCACATAAATATGGAATAGAGTTTAATGAATATCCCCCATATGAGGTTTTAAAAACAGACTCAATATCATATTCTGAAATTGATACTTTGAAAAATGTAGAAGAAATAGTAGATAACTTTTATAATAGCGGAAGGTTTCAAGCATCACTTTTATATTTACTAAGTTATACCGATACTCCTTTTAAACTTTTTTTAGATATTAGTAAATTTAAAGATAGATGCATTAAAAGGGGAAAGAAACTTAACAATATAGGGCAGTACAAGCTTATTTATGATTTCTCAAAAGGGATTGAAAATATAGATTTATCTATTTTAAGTGAATGCCTTTTGTTTGATTATCTAAGCCAAGGCAGAAACCCTAATATTCCTCAGTTTATAAAACCAAAAGTAATTCTAAACAAAAATACTATTTGGAGCATACTTAAAAATTTAGACACAGAAATCTATGGTGATAGATCTTGGAAAAACATACAGGCAGCAGCTTTTACATTTGATATGGTTAGGTTTATAAACACAGGAGAAATTGTCCATAACCAAACACTATTAGTATTTGATTATGAAAACAAAGATGAATATGGCAAGGCAGAGTATATTTCAATTGATTTAAAGGGAATATTATCATAAGTGGCATGATGGCACGGCCCATATAAAAAGTATTTATTATACTTTTTTAATATTATAAATAGGCATTATTGTCTAAATTTATATACTTTAATATTTGCTGGCAAAAAAGTCGCCAATACGGTTTTCAAAAGCATTTTACTGTTGTAAAATAGACGTAGTTGTGTTATCTTTACTTATTAATATAATAAAAAATAAAATGCTGTTTTTTGTAGATTTTGCAATGATTATATTAGATTATGCTGCTTTATGGCTGTTATATATCAGATAAGACGCAAAATCTATTAATAATATAATCTGTGAGGTGGTGATATTATTGGCAACAGAGGTTGTAAAAGAAATTAAAGATGCAGAAGCTGCATCCGGGGAGATAATCAATAAAGCCCAAAATGATGCAAGGCAGATGATTAAATCTCAAGAGGAAAAAGCAAAAAAAATAATTGATGATGCAAATAATGAAGCAAAGAAAATAGCATCTGACATTATAATGCAAAAAGAAGAAGAAGGCAATAAAGAAGCAAAAAAAATACTTGAATCAGGATCAGAATCTTGCAAAAAAATAAGAAAGGTTCCTGAGGATAGAATAAATAAAGCAACTGACCTTCTTATTGAGAGGATAGTGAAGCCCCATGGCAGTAGTTAAAATGAAAAAATTAATACTAGCCGCCCATAAAGATGAGAAAGATGAAATATTAGATGCTATACAAGATGAGGGATGCGTGGAGATATTTAATATAGAGGATTCTTCTTTGGATGAAGATGACGCAAAATATGTCTTTAAAGAGGCCGATACTACGGCATCAACTGAGATGGAATTTAACAATATTAAATTTACCTATGATTTCTTAGGAAAATTTACTGGAAAGAAGAAAGACATATTTAAAAAGCGTGATATTCTAACCAAAAAAGAATTTGAAGGTTTAGACACCAAGATTGACTGGAATGATCTTTATAATCAGTGCAAAGATATTGAGTTTAGGCTAAATGAAATTAAAAGTATAAAGGCAAAAACAATTTCATCTATTGAACAATATGATGAATGGTTAAATCTTGATGTAAGCAGCAAAAACCTCAATGAATTAAAGAGCGTTTCATATTTTATTGGAGCAGTTAGTATGAAGTATGAGAATCAGTTATATGAGGATTTAAGCAATGAAGTTGATGATGCATATATTGAGATTATCTCAAAAAAGCACCAGAATATTAACTTTTTACTTATCTATCACAATGACGATATTGATAATGTTTCAGATATACTAAAAAGATATGGATTTTCAAAGTCTACCCTTGATTTTGATATTAAGCCAAAAGATCGTATTCAAAGCCTGAAGGAAAATATAGATAAGCTTGATGGTGAATATGAGGCCTTAATGCAAAAGGGGAAAGAGCTTTCTTTGAGAATTGATGATGTAGAAAAAGCTTATGATTATGTAAATTCAAAGTTAGAAAAGGAGAGGGCAAAGTCCAACCTTTTAAGGACTGAAAAAACATTCATACTTGAAGGATGGGTACCTGAAGATAAGGGAGAGCGTATGGAAGGTATATTAGTCAAAAGGTTTAGAGATATTTTTATAGAGATAGAAGAACCATCTGACGAGGATATGCCTCCAGTTAAATTAAAAAATAATGCTCTTGTTGAACCTTTTGAGATAATAACTGGTCTTTACAGTTTGCCGCTTCCAACAGAGCTAGACCCGACACCCCTTTTAATGCCATTCTTTATGGTGTTTTTTGGAATGATGATGGCGGATGCTGGATATGGCCTTATGATGATTGCTATATCAGTTGTTATGCTTAAATTTATGGATCTTAAAGAAAATGCGAAAAAGATGGCTAAACTTATACTATATTGCAGCTTCCCTACAATAGTGTTTGGCCTATTATATGGAAGTTTCTTTGGCGGGATAATACCAATGAAGCCCTTATGGGTAGCACCTCTAGATAATACAATGGAGGTACTGGGTGTATCAATTATTATGGGGCTTATTCATATTTATTTTGGCCTAGGAATAAAAGCATATAGTTTGATTAAATCAGGGAAAGTATTAGATGCTGTATATGATGTATTTTTCTGGTATGCACTGCTATCAGGACTTATATGGCTGCTCCTTGGAGGCGGAAAACCTGCAGAGATTATTTCTATAATAGGTGCTTTAGGGCTTCTTGCAACACAGGGAAGAGAAAGTAAGTCAATTGCAGGTAAGTTCTTTGGAGGGCTTTATGGGCTATATGGTGTAACATCATACCTTGGTGATGCATTGTCTTATTCAAGGCTATTAGCATTAGGACTTTCATCAGGGTTGATTGGATGGTCCTTTAACCTGATTATTGGTATGCTTGGCAAAAGTGTTGGCGCCATAATATTTGGGGCTATTATATTTGTTGTAGGTCACACTTTTAACTTCCTAATAGGAGGATTAGGGGCATTTGTTCATACATGTAGATTACAGTATCTTGAGTTTTTTGGTAAGTTTTTCGAAGGTGGAGGCGTTGGGTTTAAGCCTTTGACATATAGCACAGAATTTATAAAGTTAGATATGCAAAAATAAGGGAGGAAATTAACATGGATAAAACAAGTTTATTTTTTGAATTCTTTAGAGACAATGGTGGTCCAATACTTGCAATGCTTGGAGCTGGATTAGCAGCTCTATTGCCTGGAATAGGCTCATCAAAAGGAGTTGGGCTTGTTGGAGAAGTTGCCTCAGGTTTAATTTCAGAGGAACCAGAGAAGTTTGGTAAAACATTGATATTACAGGTACTACCAGGAACACAGGGATTCTATGGATTTATAACAGGGCTTATTATACTTCAGAGAATAGGACTTTTCGCACCACAAGGTATAGCGCCCTTAACACTTATGCAAGGATTTTTGTTTTTAATGGCTTCTTTACCTGTTGCATTTGTTGGCTATAGATCAGCAATTTATCAGGGGAAAGTTGCAGCTGCAGGTATACAGGTTGTAGCTAAAAAGCCTGAGAAGTTCTTCAACGGTGTTATATATGCAGTAATGGTTGAAACCTATGCCGTTATTTCTCTTATAATGTCTGTAATTATGGTTGTTAAAATACCTTTATAAAGAGCACTATAAACAGGTTATATTAGGAAGGTTTTTATTTATGCTTTCCTAAGTGTTATTAAAATATAAGGGAGTGGCGAAGATGGCTGGCATAGATAAATTAAAAGACAGGATAATAAGTGAAGCAAAAGAAAAGGCTGAAGGCATTAATAGTGATGCCAAAGAAAAAGCTAAAAGCATTGAAAGCCAAGCTAAAGAAAAAGCCTTAAAGATTATTGAAGATGAAAAGATTAAGGCTTTAAAAGAAGGAAATGATAAAAAGGATAGGATAATAGCCGCATCTGAGCTTAATGCAAGAAATAAAGAGCTTGCCGTAAAACAAGAGGTTATAGATATGGTATTTGATAGAGCTTCATATAAAATATCGAGTATGGGTAAATATGAGTATACTCACTTTATTAAGAGCCTGTTATTGAATAATGTTGAAACAGGTGATGAAGAAATACTTATATCTAAACCAGATACAAGCAGAATAGAACCTAATATGATAGATGAGGTTAATGAATACCTTTTATCTGTAAATAAAAAGGGACAGTTAAAAGTTAAAGAAGATGAAAATATTATCTCCTCAGGATTTATTCTAAGAAGAGGTGGCATTGAAATTAATTGCACTATAGATTCTGTTATTATGTCCCTAAGAGATAGGCTTGATACTGAAGTTGCAGGCATTATATTCGATAACAGGTAAACTTAGGTAAGCTCTGCAAAATGGATTTGCAGGGTATCCTCATAAGGAGGGATTTTAATTGGACAATACTATTTTTGCTCAAAGTTCTGGTACAATAAGAGCTCTTGAAAATAAACTAATAGACAGCTCAAAATTCGAAGCATTAGCAGATGCAAAGGATTTTTCTGAATGTATAAGGATGCTTCAGGACTCTAGATATGCCTCTTATGTTTCCATGCCTTCATATGAGGAAGGATTAAAAATGGCTTTAGAGGATTTATATAAGGATATGTATAGAATAACTCCACTTAAAAGTGTGGTTGATTTACCAGCCGCAAGATATGATGGCCATAACATTAAAAGCATAATAAAAGGAAACATACTAAATACTGATGTATCAGATATACTTATTGAGGCTGGCACAATACCTGCTCGCAGCTTAGGCACAATGATAAAGGATAAAAACTTTAAGGAAATGCCTGATATATTAAAAGATGCAGCAATAAAAGCGAGCGAAGATTATGAAGAGACTCATAATCCACAGTATATTGATTTAGCAGTTGATGAGGGAACATTTGGGTATATGATTGATATTGCAGAAGAAAGCAAAATTGAATACCTAAATGAGTTTGTAAAAACCTATATTGATGTAACAAACATTAAGTCATATGTCAGAATGAGATCACAAAATAAGGATTCAGACTATTACAGAAAGTTTTTTTTAGTTGGAGGCTACATTGGCTTTGATATGTTTGAAAGTTTCTTGAATGAGCCTTTAGAAAAGTTTGGAGAAAAGTTAGTTTATACCCCTTATTATAAGTGGGCTAAAGATGGTATAGGAGAGTATTTAAAAACTCTTAACCTAGGACATATAGAAAAGTTTGGGGACAATTTTATAATAGATTATCTTAGAAAAGCAAAATACATTAATATGGGCCCTGAAATAATTATTGCATATATTTTTGCTGTAGAAAATGAGATTAAATCAATTAGAATAATATTAACAGGTAAAAAAAATAAAGTTAACTCTGATATTATAAGGGAAAGGCTGCGTGAGGCATATGTATAAAATAGGTGCTGTTGGTGAAAAAGATGAAGTATATGCCTTCCTTGCCCTTGGGATAGATATTTTGGCGGCAGAAAGCCCTGAAGATGCTATGAAGGCGGTTGATACCATGGCAAGGCAAGGTTATGGTTTAATATTTGTAACTGAAACTTTAGCCAAAGACATAGGAGAAACTATTGAAAGGTATAAAAATGAAGTATTACCAGCAATAATACTGATACCTGGTAAAGAAGGAAGCCTTGGAATAGCTTTAAGCAAGATACAAGAGAATGTGGAAAAAGCTGTCGGAATTGATATTTTATCTAAGAAAGAAGGTTGATAGCTTGAATTATGGAAGAGTTATAAAAGTTTCCGGACCTTTAGTTGTTGCAGAGGGAATGGAACATGCAAAAATGTATGACGTTGTAAGAGTCGGAAAAAGAAAACTTATAGGTGAGATAATTGAAATGAGAGACGATAGGGCTTCCATACAGGTATATGAGGAAACATCAGGGCTAGGACCTGGTGAAGAAGTTGTAACCACTGGAGAGCCACTAAGCGTAGAATTAGGGCCTGGGCTAATTGAAGGAATTTTTGACGGAATACAAAGGCCGCTTGATGAGATAGAAAAGAAAGCAGGAGCATTTATTACCAGAGGAGTAGATGTTTATTCTTTAAATAGAGAGAAAAAATGGGACTTTAAACCTGTTAGAAACAAGGGTGACTACTTATATGAAGGAGATATAATAGGAACTGTACAGGAGACTCCGGTTGTAGAACACAGGATAATGCTTCCCCCAGGTGTTGAGGGTGAAATAACTGAAATACATGAAGGCAAATTTACTATAATTGATACTATTGCAAAGGTTTTAGCAAAGGATGGAACAGTACGGAATATAACCATGATGCAAAAATGGCCTGTAAGAAAAGAAAGACCTTATAAAAGCAAGCTTATTCCTGATGAACCAATGATTACAGGGCAAAGAATAATTGATACATTCTTTCCAGTAGCAAAGGGTGGAACATCATGTATTCCAGGACCTTTTGGAAGTGGAAAAACAGTAGTACAGCACCAACTTGCAAAATGGGCTGACGCTGAGATTGTTGTTTATATAGGCTGCGGCGAGCGTGGCAACGAGATGACAGATGTTTTGATGGAATTCCCACAGCTTAAAGATCCAAAATCAGGAGAACCTTTGATGAAGAGGACGGTACTTATTGCTAATACTTCTAACATGCCTGTTGCAGCACGTGAAGCATCAATTTATACTGGAATTACAATAGCAGAGTATTTTAAAGATATGGGATATTCAGTTGCTGTTATGGCTGACTCAACATCAAGATGGGCTGAGGCTTTGCGTGAAATGTCAGGACGTCTTGAGGAGATGCCTGGTGAAGAAGGATACCCTGCTTATTTAACATCAAGGCTTGCAGAGTTTTATGAAAGAGCTGGTAAATTTTCATGCTTAGGGAGTAATGGAAGAATTGGTACATTGACAATTATAGGTGCAGTATCTCCTCCAGGAGGAGACCTTTCAGAACCTGTAACTCAAGCTACCTTAAAGGTTGTAAAGGTTTTCTGGGGACTTGACTCAAACCTGGCATATAAGAGGCACTTCCCAGCAATAAATTGGCTGCTTAGTTATTCTCTATACCTTGATAAGATTACGGATATAATTGAGAGCAGAGGATTTACAGGATGGAAAGGCATGAACAGAGAGGCAATGGGTATACTTCAAGAAGAGGATGAGCTTCAAGAAATAGTAAGACTTGTTGGAATAGATTCATTATCTGAAAAAGATAGGCTGACTCTTGAAGCTGCAAAGTCTTTGAGAGAAGATTATCTCCACCAAGTAGCATTCCATGAGGTTGACACATATACATCTCTTGAAAAGCAATATAAAATGCTAAGACTTGTTCTAGGTTTTTATGATCTAGGAAGAAAGGCACTTGATGAAGGAGTTTATTTAAGCAAGATAGCTTCCATGCCTATAAGAGAGAATATTGCAAGGGCAAAGTATATAAAGGAAAGCGAAATATCAAAGATTGATGATATATATAAATCCCTTGAAGAAGAAATGAATGATCTTATAGAGGGAGGTAAGATGGATGCTTAAGGAATATAAAACCATAAAAGAGGTTGCAGGACCTATTATGCTTGTTGATAATGTATCAGGTGTTACATTTGACGAGCTTGTTGAAATTGAGACACAAACAGGAGAGATAAGACGTGGAAGAGTTCTTGAAGTAAATCAAGATAAGGCAGTAGTTCAGCTGTTTGAAAGTTCCTCAGGAATCAACCTTGAGAAAAGTAAGGTAAGGTTTTTAGGCAGAACGCTAGAGCTTGGAGTTTCTATAGATATGCTTGGAAGAGTATTTGATGGACTAGGAAACCCAATAGATGGCGGACCTAAAATAATACCTGAAAAAAGAGTTGATATATCAGGAGAACCTATTAACCCTGTGGCAAGGGACTATCCATCAGAGTTCATACAAACTGGAATATCTGCTATAGATGGCTTAAACACTCTTGTAAGAGGGCAAAAGCTCCCTATATTTTCTGCATCAGGTCTTCCTCATGCAAAACTTGCAGCACAGATTGCAAGACAGGCAAAGGTTATTTCTGCTGAAAGCAAATTCGCAGTTGTGTTTGCAGCCATGGGAATAACCTTCGAAGAAGCTAACTTCTTTATAGAGGACTTTAAAAAGACGGGTGCAATAGACAGGGCTGTTTTATTTATGAACCTTGCAAATGACCCTGTAGTAGAGAGAATAGCAACTCCAAGAATGGCATTAACATGTGCAGAACACTTAGCCTATGAAAAAGGTATGCATGTTCTTGTTATACTTACTGATATGACAAACTATGCTGAGGCTCTTAGAGAAGTATCTGCTGCAAGAAAGGAAGTACCAGGAAGAAGAGGATATCCAGGTTATTTGTATACAGACCTTTCCACAATATATGAAAGGGCTGGAAGGATAAGAGGCAGAGAGGGCTCAATAACCCAAATACCAATTCTTACAATGCCTGAGGATGATAAAACACATCCAATACCAGACCTTACAGGATATATAACTGAAGGTCAGATAATTTTAAGCAGGGAACTATATAGGAGAGGTGTATTTCCTCCAATTGACGTACTTCCTTCTCTTTCAAGGCTTAAGGATAAGGGAATTGGAAAAGGGAAGACAAGAGAGGATCATGCAGATACAATGAACCAGTTGTTTGCTGCTTATGCACAAGGAAAACAAGCAAAAGAGCTTGCAGTAATACTTGGTGAATCGGCTCTTTCTGATACGGATAAACTTTACGCAAAGTTTGCGGAGGAGTTTGAAAAAAGGTATGTTGCCCAAGGGGAATATGAGAACAGAACCATAGAAGAAACCTTGAATATTGGATGGGATCTTTTATCCATACTTCCTAAATCAGAACTCAAGAGAATAAGAGAGGAATACCTAGATAAATACCTTCCAGAAAAAGGTGATGAATAGATATGAGACTCAATGTTAATCCAACAAGAATGGAGCTTACTAGCCTTAAAAAAAGGCTTAAAGTTGCAACTAGAGGACATAAACTATTAAAAGATAAGCAAGATGAGCTTATGAAAAAGTTCATTGACCTTGTAAAGAAAAATAATGATCTTAGAATTAAGGTTGAACAAGAGTTTACTGAATCTTTAAATCAGTTTATGATGGCAAAGGCTGTAATGGGCCCTGAGATGCTTTCTGAGGCTATAATGATTCCTCCAGAAAGTATAAGCCTTGATGTATCAAAAAAAAATATAATGAGCGTAAATGTACCTGTAATGAAATTTGTAAGGGAAGGAAATTTAAGTACGCCTTATGGCTATGCTCAAACATCTGGTGAGCTTGATGAGGCTATAAAGAAGCTATATGATGTACTTCCAAGCCTTTTAGAGCTTGCAGAGGCTGAAAAGGCATGTCAGCTAATGGCTGATGAGATTCAAAAGACAAGAAGAAGGGTTAATGCTCTTGAATATTTTATGATACCTCAGCTTGAAGAGACCATAAAATATATAACAATGAAGCTTGACGAAAATGAGAGAGGAAGCCTTACAAGGCTTATGAAAGTAAAGACCATGATGAAGGATGCTGAAGGAATATAAATATTTATATTAGTATAGGCATAAAAAGGTTAGCATATCACATACATATGCTAACCTTTTTTATAATTATCTATATTTGCATATGGCAGCTTTAATTGCCATATAATCTACTTCGTCAGGAAGTGCGTCTTTTAGGGGTTTTAGCTTCTCTGTTCCAATCTCTCTTATCTTTTGATGTATTTCTTCTTCATACTCCTTAGGAATAAATAGATCTAAGCTTACGTCATAACCCTCTAGGCTACACCTTATAAGGTGATCTTGTATAGTTTGAATCTTAAGCTCCCTGCTAGAAGCTATTTCATTTAAACCTAGTCCTTCTTTATACATATTTAATGTAACTAAATGGCTTGGCAATTTATCTGGGCTGTCTATATTAGGCCTAATAGTATTAGAAATACTATTAGGTTTTTTTCCAGTATCGTCCACGTATTTATTAATCAAATCCATAAACTGATCGCCGTATTTTTCAAACTTATATTCTCCAACTCCCTTAATAGATAAAAATGATTTTTCATCTGTTGGACATACTTTACACATTTCCCTTAAGGTACTATCTGAAAATATAATATAAGGAGGTACTTTTTCCTTATCAGAAATATCCCTTCTTAAAGAGCGAAGCATTTCAAATAGGGGATCATCTTCTTTAATTTGTTCCTTTTTCTTCAAAGTTTTTTGATAAACTTTTTCTTTACCTTTAAGTACTGGCACAGCTTTAGCTGTTAATCTTACAACGGGAAACTCGCTGGTGGTTAAACATAAATACTCTTCTGCTATAAATAGGTTTATTAAATCCTTAATTTCTTTTACAGTATATTGTTTTAAAATACCATAAGTGGATAGGTTGTCAAAACCAAGTTGAAGTACTTTTTTATTCTTTGAGCCCTTTAATACATCTGCAATAAGGGATGTTCCGTATCTTTCCTTTACACGAAGCACACATGAAAATATCTTTTGTGCTTCTATTGTAACATCAGAAAGTTCAAAATCATCATCTTTGCAATTACTGCAGTTATTACATTCATCTGGTACATTCTCTTCCCCAAAGTATTCCAATATATATTTTCGAAGGCATCTTGTAGTATGACAATAATCTACCATGGATTGAAGCCTTTTATACTCGTTTAGTTTTCTCTCGTGAGATACAGTGGTTTTGTCAATTAAAAATCTTTGCAGCATTATATCTTGCGGGCTAAATAACAATATACATTCAGAGGGCTCTCCGTCTCTTCCAGCCCTTCCAGCCTCTTGATAATAACTTTCCATGTTTTTAGTCATATTATTATGTATACAATATCTTATATTAGATTTATCAATTCCCATTCCAAATGCATTTGTAGCAACCATTATTTTTATATCATCATACAAAAATGCCTCTTGTGTTTTCTCTCTTTCCTCATCGCTTAATCCAGCATGGTATTTACCTGCGCTATATCCATTTTTATGAAGCATATCAAAAATTGATTCAACTTCTTTCCGTGTAGCTGCATAAATGATTCCAGAATCAGTTTTATTATTTTCAATATAGCTTTTAATAAAATCCATTTTATTTTGATCTTTTATAACCGAAAAAAACAAGTTTTCTCTATCAAACCCTGTAATAAATACTTTGGCATCTTGTAAGTATAAAGTATCTACTATATCATGGGCAACCTCTTCAGTGGCTGTGGCAGTAAAGGCTGCAACTACAGGCTTTATGGTAAACTTTTTTATAAGTTTTCCTATTAGACTATAACTTGGTCTAAAATCATGCCCCCATTGAGATACACAGTGAGCCTCATCTATAGCTATAAAAGAGATGTTTAGATCCTTTATAGATGCACAAAAGTCTTCTGAGGCAAGTCTTTCAGGAGCTATATATAAGATCTTTATTTTGCCTTCAGAAGCATCACAAATCCTTTGATTAGCTTCATGGATACTAAGGGTGCTATTTATAAAAGCTGCTGGTATCCCAAGATTATCTAATGTATCCACCTGATCTTTCATAAGGGATATAAGTGGTGATATAACTAAAGTTAATCCGCTAAATAAAAGCGCAGGTATCTGAAAGCAAATGGATTTACCTGCTCCCGTAGGCATTATTGCAAGTGTATCTTTCTTTTGCAATATGCTATTTATTATATCCTCCTGGCCAGCTCTAAAGTATTCATAACCATAATATTTTTTTAGAACATGTCTAGCATCTTGATTCATAACTTTTCCCCTTCTAAGTTGCGCTATGTTTTATAAATAACTGTTGATTTTTAAACCGGATATGTTGATTGACTTTTGCTGCTCCAAAATGCCTATTTTTCTCGAAGTAGAAGAAGTTGATAAAAATAGGCATTTAAGTAGCTGCAAAAGTAAAGTCAACATATCCCGAAATAAACATTGTAATAAAACACAGCCTAAATAATATTTAAGTATTATCACTAACCATATATAATATACAGCAACACATATATGATTTCAAATATGAATACAATATTAAGGCTGCAGCATATAATAAACTTTATATTATATTAGAGTAATCAGTATTTCCAAGGTGGTAAATGGAATAAAAGTTATATATATGGTTAATGCTTTTATGTAAGGGTATTTTAGGAGGAATAGTGTATGCTTTTGCCTATTTTTATATTAATTATCACCTGTATATGTATTTTTATTTTACTATTTAAATTTCGTAGGCAATATGTATTATATTTTGTAATAGCTGAAATAATATTTATGGGTTTTTTATCTTTTTATATATTCTATAATTTAGCTTCATATGAGAGTACTGAGGATGATATAAATATGGAGGTTACAGCCAATAAGACGGGAGAAGATATATTTTTATTAAATATAGATGTAAAGTGGAATGAGCCTTCCAGCAGGCTAAAGTTAGATGGATCAGGGGATGCCCTTGTAATAAGATATGATCCTAAATATATAAGCATTGAACCATCAGATAATAAATATAAAAAGTCAGACATGGGTGAATGCCTTGTAGCATTTCCAAAAGGTGTTAATACAAAGAATTATAAATACTCAAAGCTCGGGAAAAATGAAAAGGAGATAGGAATTGACGTGGGCAGTAGAGAAGATATAAGTACAGCAATTAAATTAAAAAGTCTTAAGCCTTTAGGAGAGATAAAGGTATTTTATATTCATAATTACAAAATACCTATTGAAGGAAATGTATATTGGGAGAAGGCAGATACTATTTCAATTAAATGATTTGATATAGACAGCTTATAATTGTATAATTTATTTATGTTAAAATAGGATATGGGAAACTGTATTTCAAACTAAAGGTAAATAGATTTATAGAAGAAAGGTGGTAAAGTAATGGGAATAAGTGCGGATGATGTAAAGTATGTTGCACAACTTTCAAGGCTTGAATTTAAAGAAGATGAAATAGAGAAGTTTACTAAGGATTTAAGCAGTATAGTAGGGTATGTAAATAAGCTTAATGAACTAGATACTGAAGATGTAGAAGCATTGGTAAACCCTATTTACATTGAAAATGATTTTAGAGAAGATGATATTAAGGATTCTCTAGATAGAGAAAATGTTCTTTTAAATGCACCTGAAAAAGAAGAAGGCTATTTTAAAGTACCTACAGTAATTGAAGGATAGGAGTGATTAATGCGTGGATATATATAATATGAAAGCCCATGAGATTAAAGACAAGCTACAAAAAAAGGAGATATCTGCTGCTCAAGTTGTTAAAGCATATATTGATAGAATAGAAAAGGTTGATGGGAAGGTAGGAGCTTACCTAGAGAAGGATTTTGACAACGCAGTTGATAAAGCAGCGGTGATTGATAAAAAAATAAGCTTAGGAGAAGATTTACAAGGCCTTGCAGGTATTCCATGTGCAATAAAAGATAATATAAGCACAAAGAATGTAAAAACAACTTGTGCTTCTTTGATGCTTGAAAACTATGTACCACCATATGATGCAACAGTGGTTGAAAGGTTAAATAATTCAGGAGCAATTATGCTTGGTAAAGCCAATATGGATGAGTTTGCCATGGGATCTTCTAATGAGAATTCTGCATTTAAAAAAGTAAGAAACCCTTGGGATTTAGATAGGGTTCCAGGAGGATCAAGCGGTGGTTCAGCTGCTTCTGTGGCTGCAGGTGAGGCAGCTTTTTCATTAGGCTCTGATACTGGTGGCTCCATAAGACAGCCTGCATCCTATTGCAATCTTGTTGGAATAAAGCCTACATATGGACGTGTATCAAGGTATGGCCTTATAGCTTTTGCATCATCACTAGATCAGATAGGAGCATTTACTAAAGATGTAGAGGATATGGCTTTAGTGCTAAATAGTATTGCAGGAAGGGATTATAAAGATTCTACATCCTATAATATAAAGACACCTGATTATACTAAAAGTCTATCTGAAGATATAAGAGGCATGAAGATAGGAATTCCGGTGCAGTATTTTGGAGAAGGAATAGATGATGATGTAAAGAAGTCAGTTTTAGATTCCATAGAGCTTCTAAAAAGCATGGGAGCTGAGGCTATTGAAGTTGATATGCCTTATACGGAATATGCCTTAGCAGTATATTATATTTTATCAAGTGCAGAGGCAAGCTCTAACCTTGCAAGGTATGATGGAATAAGATATGGATACAGATCTAAAAACTATGATGATTCAATAGATTTATATATAAAGTCAAGAAGTGAAGGGTTCGGAGATGAGGTTAAAAGAAGGATAATGCTTGGTACATACACCCTGTCTTCAGGTTATTACGATGCATACTACAATAAAGCCCTTAAAGTGAGAAGTTTGGTTAAAAAAGATTTTGAGAATGCATTTAAAAAATGCGACTGCCTTGTATCCCCAGTTTCACCTACTACTCCATTTAAGATAGGAGAAAAAATTGACGACCCAATGTCCATGTATATGCTGGATGTTTGTACAGTACCAATTAATATTGCAGGGGTTTGTGCAATGTCTATACCTTGCGGATTCAGTAATGGCCTTCCAATAGGGTTACAACTTATTGGTAACTATTTTGAGGAAGAAAAGTTATTAAAAGTAGGGTATGCATATCAGAAGAATACAAATTGGCATAATCTTAATCCAAAGGTGGGGGAGTGAAGATATGAATTGTGAATATGAAACAATAATAGGACTTGAAGTTCATGCAGAGCTTTCAACTAAAACAAAAATATATTGTGGCTGTACAACTGAATTCGGGGGAGAGGTAAATACACACTGCTGCCCCGTATGTCTTGGCCTTCCCGGAAGCCTGCCAAAATTAAATAAAAAAGTGGTTGAGTATGCTATAGCAGCTGGGCTTGCAACAAACTGCAGTATAACGAAAGTTACAAATACTGCAAGAAAGAATTATTTTTATCCAGATTGCCCTAAAAACTATCAGATAACTCAAGATGAATTTCCTATTTGTAGGGAAGGATATATAGAGATAGAAACAAGTGACGGTAAAATAAAAAAAATAGGAATTGAAAGAATCCATATAGAGGAAGACGCGGGAAAGCTTATTCACGCCCCAAGTGGAACATATGTTGATTATAACAGAACCGGGGTTCCACTAATTGAGATAGTAACAAAGCCTGATATTAGGACTCCTGAAGAGGCAAGGCTTTACCTTGAAAAATTAAAGAGCATACTTCAATATATAGAGGTTTCAGATTGTAAGATGGAGGAAGGCTCTCTAAGGTGTGATGCTAATATATCCATAAGACCAAAGGGTCAGGAGGAATTTGGGGTAAAAAGCGAAGTTAAAAATATGAACTCTTTTAAAGCAGTTGAAAAGGCGTTAGATTATGAAAGATTAAGGCACATTGAACTTGAAAATAAGGGAGGGAGGATAGCTCAAGAAACTAGAAGATGGGATGAGACAACCTCTTCAACAATTACTATGAGAAGCAAAGAAAAGGCTCATGATTATAGATATTTCCCGGAACCTGATCTTGTAACTTTAAGTATTGATGATGAGTGGATAGATAAAATAAAAAGCGCTCTTCCAGAGATGCCAGATGCTAAAAAGGAAAGATTTAAAAAAGAATATTCTCTGCTAGAATATGATGCAGCCATACTAACATCTAATAAAATGTTATCAATTTTCTATGAAAAATGTGTAGGTGAGTGCAAGGATCCAAAAGCTGCAAGCAACTGGGTTATGGGCGAAATGCTTAGGCTTATGAATGAAAGCCAAAAGGATATTAAAGATATATTGGTAACCCCTAAAGACCTTGGTGAGCTTATAAAGCTTATTATATCTGGTACAATAAGCGGAACAATAGCAAAGAAGGTATTTGCTGAGATGTTTGAAACAGGAAAGTCTCCAAATGCTATTGTTAAAGAAAAAGGGCTTGTGCAAAATAATGACGAAGACTTCATAAAAGATGTAGTAATTAAGGTTCTATCAGAAAATCCACAGTCAGTAGCAGACATAAAGAATGGAAAGGATAGAGCTATAGGCTTTTTAGTTGGTCAAGTAATGAAGGCATCAAAAGGCAAGGCCAACCCAAGTATGGCCAACAAGATTTTAAAAGATGAACTTTCAAAGATGTAATGCAGCCGTAGGTTATAAAAAGCAGCTAATTTAATATTTTACAATGCTGTATAAAAATTACCTTAATGTGGAATAGATAATAGGGGGTGGCTAAAACCATCTCCTATTATTTATTTAGGTTGGTGATTATAAATGTTTAATAAATGGGCTAAATACATATTTTTATTTTTTTTATTTACTATAATAATTATGGCAAGTGTAGGATGTAGGAGGGGTTTAGATACAGAAAAGTCTTTAACCTATAACCTTGGTGCAGATCCTAAAATAATAGACCCTGCTTTGAGCATGGGAGAGAAGGGGGCAAACGTTATAGCAGCTAATTTTGAAGGCCTTATGAAGCTTGATAAAAATAGTAAAGCAATACCTGGGATTGCATTATCTTATACTAAGGATTCTGATGTAAAGTATACATTTAAACTAAGGGACGCAAAATGGTCTGATGGAAAACCAGTTACAGCATATGATTTTGAATATGCTTGGAAAAGAGTATTAAATCCTGATACACAATCTAAATGTGCATATGAACTTTATTGTATTAAAAACGCAGAAGGCTACAATAACAAAACCTGTGATGCTAGCAGTGTAGGAGTTTTAGCAATAGATGAAAAAACATTAGAAGTAGTGCTAGAGTGCCCTACTGCATACTTTTTAGAGGCTTTATCTTCGCCTATATATATGCCTGTTAGAGAGGATATTATAAATGAGCACAATGGAAATTGGGCTAAAAATTCATTGACTTATATAGGAAACGGGCCATTTAAAATGGTATTATGGAGAGCTAATGACTCTATAGAGTTTGTTAAAAATGAAAACTATTATGATAAAGATAATGTAAGGCTAAATAAGCTGGTATTTAAAATGGTAGAAGATCCAGAAATATATTTTGCTAAGTGGGAAGAAGGGGATTTAGATATAATTGAATCACCTCCAGCATCTGAGATACCGAAATTAAAAGGGGAAAATAGTTTAGCTAAAAGTCCATATTTAGGAGTGTATTTTTATACATTTAACAATAATAAAAAACCTCTTGACGATAAAAGAGTAAGGAAGGCATTAAACTATGCTATTGATAGAACTGCAATAATAAATAGTGTGCTTAAAAATGAATCATCTCCTGCAATTGCTTTTATACCTACAGGGATACCTGATGCTAACATAAACGCTGATTTTAGAGAATCTGGTGGTAGTTTTTTTAAACCAGAAGGTCAATTAGATGAGGCAAGGAAGCTATTAAGTGAAGCAGGGTATCCTAATGGGGAAGGATTTCCTGCAGTTACCCTTATATATAATAATTCAGGCATCCACAAGGATATAGCACAAGCAATTCAATTAATGTGGCAGAGAAACTTAAATATAAATATTTCGCTTAAGGCCGTAGATTTAGCTGGGCTGCAAAATATAAAAGACAAAGGAGATTATGATATAATACGTCAGGGATGGATTGGTGACTATATAGATCCAATGACCTTTTTTGATTATATAAAGTCAGGAGAGTTAAAATATAATAATAATTTACTTAATGAATTAATTGATGATGCTAAAGTGGAGCTAGATCCGATAAAAAGAATGGCTATTCTTCATTCAGCTGAAAAGGCGTTAATGGATGATATGTTAGTAATGCCTATTTTCTCATATACAAATACAATGGTAATTAAACCTGAAGTGAAAGAGGTTTTCAAATCACCTTTAGGGGTTGTTTATTTCAATAATGCTTATATAGCAGACAATAAATGAAATAAGGCTATGTTTTAAGTAACTGTTGATTTTTAAATCGGGTATGTTGATTGACTTCCGCTACTCCCAAATGCCTATTTTTTCTAAAATAAATAAAGTGGATAAAAATAGGCATTTAAGTCGCTGCGTAAGTCAAATCAACATACCCTGAAATCAACACTGTACTAAAACATAGCCCAAAATATCAAGAAAGATGAATTAATCTTCATCTTTCTTGATATTTTTTTCTTTAGGCTCAAAATATGCACAATCTGCCCCTAAACCTGTAAAACTTGATGAGATGCTTATATGGTTTAGTGTACATTTACCGTTATTTTCATAAACACAGTCTGCAGAGCAGTTTATATTTGTCATTAATTATCAGCATCCTTTATTCAAGCAAATTATTATAATACATTTATATTTAAAAAATATTGATTTGGTATGTTAGGCATTAGGCATTGAGCATAAATATTTAAAGATGCTTTAAATAGTGAAAGTTAATCTATTTTATATTCTATGCATATAAAGTATTTTTATTATAGGAAAGGTTTGTAATGGTCGGGAGTAATTACATTTATAAGCTCATAAGAGGTAAAAAGGCCATAATCAGAGTAAAAGCTTTTACCATTTATGCTGTATTTAGATTTCTTTGGTTTATAGGTGAACTTTTTAAAGAATACTGGCGGCTTAGGCAGTGGACTTAAGTGTTCCTCATCTGCTGGGTTAGTAACATCTTTATATAATATAATACTAGGCGTTTTATTTTTTTCACAGCTATTTGAAACAAGCTTATCCATATTAATTGGAATTATTTCTGATGATTCTATTGCGCTTTTGAAAAATGAAATCATTTTTCTTTCTGAATCATTTTTTAAATCATCACTTCCAAACAGCCTTACATAGTTTAATCCAGCGAGTACGGAGCCAATATCCCTGCATGTATATTCATACTTTTCATCATTATCAAGAGAATATAGACTGCAAGAAGGATTCCACAAAAGATCTAATCTTTTATATATAATACCTGCACAATCAAGAAATTTATATATGCCCGTAGTATTATACGCCTCAATTAAAGCTTTAATTGAATTAAAGCAAGAGGAGCTTGAGGTAAGATGGGGCTGGTCAGAAAATCGAGCAACATTACCAGACATATCTACCCTAGATTCTAACTCTAAAGCTAAAATAGTTATAAATTCTAAAACATACTCTCTATTTGCCTTTTCTGTTAAATAAAATTGTATACATGCTGATAAAACATTAGTTAAGTCTCTTGTTTTGCAATTTAAAATTTCATCTTTTGAATTTAAAAACATTTCATATATTTGCTTGGAATACCTTTTAAATTTAGACGAAATCTCATCACCTTTATGAATAGGAAATGATTTATTGTCAATTGCTTGTGAAATATAACAAAAAGCCTTTAATACAAATGCCTGATCAGAAACAATAGGGGGAGTATCTCCATCTTGAAGATAAGGCTCTCCATAAGGATTTTCTGTTAGATCATTTTTTACAATAAAAAGGCCATCGCTGTTTCTTAGGTAATTTGATAAAAACTCTCCTTGTATGATAGCAGAATTGGCAAGGAATATAGCTGCAACCTTATTATCTATAATATTATTAATAACCTTGGATGAATTATTTTGGCTATCTATATTATCTAAATTATTATAAAGATACTTTGCAAGCATTATTTCATTCATAATCAAAAAAGCCTGAGAATGTGGGGTTATAGTTTTTTCAAAATTAGAATCATCCCACAAAAAATTATGAAAATCTTTTTGATTTCCATTGTAAGCATTTAAGTATCTAGGCTCACTTTTTTTGTATATAGCCCTAATAAGTGTTATGTTATCTGGAATGGTATATTTAATTCCTAAATTATCAATAGGTTTTAGCCATTTGCTAATTGTCCCTTTGTCAAAATTCCATGGAAGTCCAAATCCAGACATTAGGGAAAGAGAAAGTATACATAGCCTTGAATAATTCATTGATTTATTGGCAATATCTTGTACCTTTATATCGTTTTTAATTGTTGCATATTCTTTAATACTCTGCAATCTATCACCACCTAATAAATATAATTAAATCAAAATAGTACCATATATAATAATATGAAATATTAAATAGAAATGTGCAGCTTTTAGAGAATGAAATTTTTTATTCCATATAAAATTGAATTGTAACAGTTTTAAAATATAGTATAATATTATGGAATAAGGGAATACAAAGGCTGTAAGTAATATGATTTATACTAATTTATAGAAATTATCTAATAGGGAGGCAAACAAATGAACAGGGTAGACGAAAGAAGATTTGACGAAAAGAGACCTGTAAAAATAACAAGGAATTTTACAATATATGCAGAAGGGTCAGTATTAATTGAGATAGGCAATACCAAAGTAATATGTACAGCATCAATTGATGACAAGGTGCCGCCATTTTTAAAAGGGGCTGGTCAAGGATGGATTACATCAGAATATGGTATGCTGCCAGGATCAACCCAAACTAGGAAACAAAGAGATAGCTCTAGGGGTAAGGTAGATGGGAGAAGCATTGAGATACAAAGGCTTATTGGACGTGCATTAAGATCGATAGTAGATTTAAAGGCTCTTGGAGAGAGAACCATTTGGATAGATTGTGATGTAATACAAGCTGATGGCGGAACAAGGACAGCATCAATTACAGGTGCTTTTATTGCTCTTGTAGATGCCATAAATAAATTGGATAATACAATAGGGTTTGAGAAATACCCAATAAGGGATTATGTGGCTGCTATAAGTGTTGGTGTTATGAAGGATGAGGAAATACTTGACCTATGTTATGAAGAGGATTCAAATGCTCAAGTAGACATGAATATTGTTATGACTGAAGAAGGACAATTTGTTGAAATACAAGGAACTGGAGAGGAAAGGCCATTTTCAAGAGATGAAATGAATACACTGCTAGAGCTTGGCGAAAAGGGAATAAGAGAGCTTATAAAAGAGCAGAAGAATGCATTAGGAGAAGGATGCAAAAGGATTGGAGAGCTATAGATGGATAATTTAGTTATTGCATCGAGGAATGAGCATAAGATTAAAGAAATAAAAGATATATTAAAAAATACACCTTATAATATTATATCTATTGATGATTTAAATATTGATGTAGAGGTGGAAGAGGATGGCAATACCTTTGAAGAGAATTCTTATAAAAAAGCAAATGAAATAATGAAGATTACTAAAATGCCAACTATTGCCGATGATTCAGGGTTAGAAGTGGATGCATTAGGAGGCAGACCGGGAGTCTATTCTGCAAGGTTCGCAGCCATGGATGAGGGCAATACTCACGAGATTGTAGTAAAAGAAAATGCCAGCAGTGAAAAAAACAATGAGAAGCTTCTTAAGCTTATGGGGAATATACCCCAAGAAAGAAGAGGAGCTAGGTTTGTTACTGTTATGGTAGTGTTATACCCAAATGGTGATAAAATAGTTGCTAGAGGTGAGATAAGCGGGTATATAGGCTATGAAGAAAAGGGCGACGGTGGCTTTGGCTATGATCCATTATTTATAGTTCCTGAATATAACAAAACATTTGCAGAACTTGGCAGCAATATAAAAAACAAAATAAGTCATAGGGCAAAGGCATTAGAAAATTTAAAGAATAAATTAGAAAATAGGAAGGCCGGGGGGAATAGTTATTGCGAATAGGAATTTTTAGCGATTCCCATGGAGATACGTATGCTCTAAAAAGAGCTATAAGCAAAATGGGAAAAGTTGATATGTTGATACACTTAGGGGATTTTTATATGGATGCAGTACATATAGAAAATGAACTTAAAATTAATATTATTTATGTAAAAGGAAATTGTGACTATTCTCAAGATGTAGATTTAGAGAAAATAATAGAAGTTGATAATAAAAGACTATTAATAACTCATGGGCACAAGTATAATGTTAAAAATAGTTATAATAATTTATATTATAAGGCAATGGAAGAGAAAATAGATATAGCTCTTTTTGGGCATACTCACCATCCAGAGGTAATACAAAAGGGGAATATTTTACTTATTAACCCGGGAAGTGTATCAAGACCCAAAAACAGTGTCGAAACTTGTGCTGTAATAAGTATTGAAAATGGGGTAATTGATCCTTCCTTAATTGAACTTTATTAAATATTTAAAATGGGAGGCCTTATAAAACCTAGGTTCAGCAGACTGCCTTAGAAAATTTTAAATAAATCTTTAAATTACTATTGACCTACAATAAAAATTCATGTATACTATATTTTGTCGTCAGGAACGGGGTGTGGCGCAGATGGGAGCGCGCGTGGTTTGGGACCATGAGGTCGCAGGTT
>ENA-UOOK01000251-UOOK01000251.1-fermentation-metagenome-genome-assembly--contig:-NODE-251-length-68425-cov-11.007138_pt1 | contig 68425 bp, 56 predicted proteins | sample MGYA00245777_ERZ724023 | MGnify/ENA primary metagenome ERZ724023 (study PRJEB28704, sample SAMN03018312) | fermentation metagenome | biome: anthropogenic terrestrial biome; feature: soil; material... | reverse complement strand
TAGGTAATTTAAATAAAGACGGTTCCGTAGTAGTAGAACTTCAAGCTATTACTGGTGCTACTAATGAAATGGGCTTTAATAAAATGTCGGTAAAAGGATATTAATAATATGTAGAAGAAAGGAAGTGAGAACATGTCAATGTTGGAAGGGAAAAAGGTTATAATCATCGGAGACAGAGACGGTATACCGGGTCCCGCAATAGAAGAATGTCTAAAGGGAACAGGATGCGAAGTTGTATTCTCATCAACAGAATGCTTTGTCTGAACTGCAGCAGGAGCAATGGATCTTGAGAATCAGAAGAGGGTTAAAGAATTAGCTGAAAAATACGGTCCGGAAAATACAGTAGTTATAATCGGCGGTGCAGAAGCAGAAGCTGCCGGATTAGCTGCCGAAACCGTTACAGCTGGTGATCCTACTTATGCAGGTCCATTGGCAGGAGTCCAGTTGGGACTCAGAGTTTATCATGCAGTAGAACCGGAATTTAAAAAGGAAGTTAATCCCGAAGTTTATGACGAGCAAATAGGAATGATGGAAATGGTTTTAGACGTAGATGAAATAAGGAAAGAAGTTAAAACTATAAGAGATGAATATACAATATTTAAAGATTAGTGCCCCCGTGGACAAAGGAGAGGGTGAGAATAATGGGAAAGATTAAAGTTGTTCACTATATAAATCAGTTTTTTGCAGGTATAGGAGGAGAAGAAAAAGCTGATTATAAACCGGAAATAAGAAAAGGGTTTGTAGGTCCCGGTATGGCTTTGAATGCTGGCTTTAAGGGAGAAGTTGAGATAGTGGCCACAATTATATGCGGCGACAGTTATTTCAACGAAAACATTGAAGAAGCAAAGGCTGAAATAATTAAGATGGTAAAAAGCTATAATCCGGATATGTTTATAGCAGGACCGGCTTTCAATGCAGGAAGATACGGAGTTGCCTGCGGCACAATAGCAGATGCTGTATATAAAGAACTTGGAATACCTGTTTTAACCGGAATGTATGTAGAAAATCCCGGAGCAGATATGTTTAAGAAAAGTATATATATAGTATCAACTAAAAATAGCGCTGCAGGAATGAGAGACGCAGTAAAGAAAATGGTTCCTTTGGCACTTAAGCTTGCCAAGGGAGAAGAAATAGGAATGCCGGAAGAAGAAGAATATATACCGCGGGGAATCAGGAAAAACTATTTTGCAGAAGAACGAGGTTCTGCAAGAGCAGTAGATATGATGATTAAAAAATTAAAGGGAGAGGAATTCACAACAGAATTTCCTATGCCGAAATTTGACAGAGTTAAGCCGAATCCTCCTATAAAGGATATTGCTCACGCTAAAATTGCATTGGTTACATCGGGAGGAATAGTTCCAAAGGGAAATCCCGATCATATTGAATCTTCCAGTGCATCTAAATATGGGAAGTATGATATCGAGGGAGTAAATGATCTAACCTCTGAAACATATCAGACAGCTCATGGCGGGTATGATCCTGTATATGCCAATGACGATCCTGACAGGGTTCTGCCTGTGGATATAATGAGGGATTTGGAAAGAGAAGGTAAAATAGGAAGCTTGCATAGATATTATTATGCTACTGTCGGAAATGGAACAGCAGTAGCCAATGCAAAAAAATATGCGGCGAATATTGCAAAAGATTTGGTGGCAGATAAAGTAGATGCAGTTATATTAACCTCCACTTGAGGCACCTGTACACGTTGCGGTGCAACAATGGTGAAGGAAATTGAAAGAGCAGGAATTCCTGTTGTTCATATGTGTACTATAGTTCCTATATCTTTAACTGTAGGAGCTAACAGAATAGTACCTACAGTTGCAATTCCTCATCCTCTTGGGAATCCGAGTCTGGACAAAAAAGAGGAGAAAGAATTGAGAAGAAAGCTTGTAGAAAGAGCTTTGAAGGCTTTATCAACAGAAGTAGAAGAACAGACTGTTTTTGAAGAATAATATATTTGTTTTTAAATGGGTGGTAGAATTATCACCCATTTAAAAACTATAATTCTTATAACCCATAGGAAAATCCAATTTTCATTAATATATATTTGACCTTAAGTGGGTTTCAACAAAGGCTTCATTAGTTTATTGATGTTTCGATAAAAGCCTTTTTAATAATTTTCGTAATATAATTTTTGGAGGTGTAATAATATGAATTATCCTGTAGTTAAAGGAGCCGGGTATGTCTTGATTCATACTCCAGATATGGTTATACACAATGGTACAACGCAGACAACAGAAAGGATTATAAATCCAAATTCAGATTATCTGAAAGAGCTGCCAAATCATCTTCGCAGCTTTGAAGACGTTGTTAGTTATCCTCCTAACCAAACATATATTGGAAATATCACTCCGGAGGACTTAAAAAATTATGGAGAACCGTGGTATGATAAAAAAGTGAAAGAAGCAAATAAGATAGGAAAATTTGGAGAAATAATGCCGGAAGATGAATTTATAGGCTTTATGAAGATAGTTGATACCTTTGATCTTGTAAAGCTCACCGATAATTTCAGCAACAGTGCCAAAGAAAAACTTTTGAAGCATCATTTTATAAAAGAAGAGTTGGTTTCAAAAATTAAAAAAGGAGAAGAAAAAACTGAAATAGAGAGATTAATAAACGAGCAAGGGGCAGAAGGACTTTTCTTCAATAATGAACTTGTAGGCTGTATAAAGAGAGCTCATGATATTGACATCAATCTAAGTGCTCATGTAATGTTTGAAAACATTGCGGTTAAAGCTTCAGGAGCGATAGCAGCATTAAATCTGATTGACAAGAATAATATCAATCCTGAAGACGTTGAGTATATAATTGAATGTTCGGAAGAGGCTTGCGGTGATATGAATCAAAGAGGAGGAGGAAATTTTGCCAAATCCATAGCCGAAGTAGCAGAATTTATAAATGCTACGGGCTCAGATACGAGAGGCTTTTGTGCAGGTCCTACCCATTCCATAATAGAGGCTGCTGCTTTAGTCCAATCAAAGATATATAAGAACGTGGTTGTGGTTGGCGGAGGTTCAACCGCTAAACTGGGGATGAACGGGAAAGATCATGTGAAAAAGGGATTACCCATATTGGAGGATGTGTTGGGAGGTTTTGCAATTCTCATAGGAGAAAATGACGGAGTAAATCCCGTACTGAGAACGGATTTAGTCGGGAGACATACCGTAGGAACAGGTTCTTCGCCTCAGGCAGTAATTACTTCCTTGGTAACCGCACCTCTGGATAGAGGAAATCTGAAGATTACGGATATAGATAAATATTCGGTAGAAATGCAAAATCCGGATATAACGAAACCTGCGGGAGCAGGAGATGTGCCGAAAGCTAATTATAAGATGATAGCGGCATTGGGAGTTAAGAGAAATGATATTCAAAGGACGGAAATAAATTCTTTCATTGAGAAACACGGAATGGAAGGATGGGCACCAACTCAAGGTCATATTCCTTCGGGCGTGCCATATGTGGGACTTGCAAGAGAAGGCATCCTTGCGGGGGACATTAACAGAGTCATGATAGTAGGTAAGGGAAGTCTTTTCCTTGGAAGAATGACTAATTTATTCGACGGAGTATCTATAGTTATAGAGAAAAATCATGGAATTGAAAAGGAAGACAAGGAAGTTTCCCAGGAAAATATTAAAAAACTTATAGCAGAAGCTATGAGAGATTTTGCATCTCATTTAATAGATGATTAGAGGTGATAAAATGTCAGACAATGTAAATAAAATGATAGGTGAGATTTTTAACGACATGGCAGATATTTTGGAAGGCAGAAGTACAGGCAAAAAGGTAAGAGTAGGAATAACAACTTTTGGCAGTGAACATGGAGTTGAAAATGTAGTCAAAGGTGCGGAGATGGCACAGAAATCAGATAAAACCGTGGAAGTAATATTGATAGGACCAAAAGTGGACAGTTCTTTAATTCAAGAAGCAGTAAAAGATGAAGAAGAAGGATATAAAAAAATGGAAGAACTTCTTGACAGCGGAAAAATAGATTGTGCAGTTACCATGCATTATAGTTTTCCGGTTGGGGTATCGACTGTAGGAAGAACTGTAAGCCCGGGAACGGGAAAAGAAATATTTATAGCCACAACCACAGGAACCTCATCATCTCATAGGGTTGAAGCTATGATTAAAAATGGAATATTGGGTATAATAGCGGCTAAATCCATGGGAATTGAAGATCCCAAAGTAGGCATATTAAATGTAGATGGGGCAAATCAAGTTGAGAGGGCATTAGAAAGGCTGAATTCCAACGGATATAAAATTAATTTTGCCGAATCCATGAGAGCCGACGGAGGATGTATCATGAGAGGAAATGATCTTCTTACAGGTTCGGCTGATGTAATTGTTACCGATACTTTGACGGGAAATATTCTTTCAAAATTATTTTCGTCATTTACAACGGGAGGCAGCTATGAATCTTTGGGTTACGGATATGGGCCGAGTATAGGAGAAGGGTATGACAGGAAGATACTTATAATATCAAGAGCATCAGGAGCTCCAGTAGTTAAAAATGCCATATTGTACGGAAAAAATATAATAGACGGAGAAATTCGAAAGAAACAAGAAGAAGAATTTTCAAGAGCTAACAATGCAGGATTGAAAGAAATTTTAAAAGATGTGACAAAGGATACAAAAAAAGAAGACAAAAATGAGTATGAAGAAGTTCAAGCTCCATCGAAAGAAGTAGTTACAGGGTCTATTGCGGGGATAGATATTATGGAGTTGGAAAATGCAGTAAAAGTTTTGTGGAAAAACGGAGTTTATGCAGAAAGCGGAATGGGATGTACGGGACCTATATTAATGGTTAATGAGGAGAAACTGCCGAAGGCTGTGAATATTTTGTCAAAGGAAGGATATATATCAAGAGAATCAAATATTCAATGTTAATTGTTTTTCCGAAACTTCTGAAAACATTTTTGCTAAAATATATGGATAGAGAGCAGGAATTATAAAAGATATGTAGAATAGAAATATGAGTTAATATATTTAGAGGGGGAGTTAAGATGAGGAAAATTGTATCGATTTTAATTATCTCGGTACTTGTCTTAGGTATTGTAGGATGTTCTAAAGATGGTGGAAATTCAGATTTAAAGGTAAGCATGGTTACTGATGTAGGCGGAGTAAATGATGAATCTTTTAACCAATCGGCGTGGGAAGGTTTACAGAAAGCAGGAAAAGAATTGGGTGTGAAAGTATCTTATCAGGAATCTCATCAAGATGCGGATTTTCAACCTAATATTGAGGCAGCTACAGATGCAGGAAACAATCTGATAATCGGTATCGGTTATAAGTTGTCGGATGCTATTAAAGAGGCTGCTGAGAAGAATTCAGAGATAAAATATGCTATTGTAGATTTTTCTTATGATGATACTCCAGGCGGTACTCCCGATAATGTAGTTGGGATAGTATTTAAACAAGAACAGCCGTCATTCTTAGTAGGGTACATAGCAGGAAAAATGACAAAGACGAACAAAGTCGGTTTTGTAGGCGGTATGGAAGGAGATGTAATATGGGCTTTTGATTACGGTTATCAGGCAGGAGTTAAATATGCAAATAAGGATGCGGAAGTTTTGAGACAATATGCGGAATCCTATACTGATGCGGCAAAAGGGAAGGCCATAGCGACATCAATGTATCAGCAGGGAGCGGATATAGTGTTTCATGCGGCAGGAGGAGTTGGAGACGGTGTTATAGAAGCGGCCAAAGAACAGGACCAGTATGCAATAGGTGTTGACAAGGACCAGAATTTCAAGGCTCCGGATAATGTTATTACATCTGCTATGAAGAGAGTTGATGTCGGAGTATATAATGTAGTTAAAGATTTAAAGGAAGGTAAGTTCCCAGGAGGGACTACCGTAGTTTATGGGTTGAAAGAAGGAGCCGTAGATATTGCTCCGACTTCGGATAAACACGTTCCAAAGGAAATACTTGACGAAGTTGAGCAATTGAAAAAAGATATAATAGATGGGAAAATTGTAGTTCCGTATAATGAAGATACTTACAAGGAGTTTATAAAAACCTTACAATAAAAATTGATAGGCGGCTCAGGCAAATGCCTGGGCTGTTTGATATTAAAGATAGGAGGTCAACCTTATTGAATAGGATTGATTTTTCAACCAAAGTCCTGGAAATGAAAAAGATAACTAAAAAATTCGGCAATTTTGTTGCAAACGACGGTATAGATTTAACAGTTCATAAAGGGGAAATTCATGCGCTTTTGGGAGAAAACGGAGCAGGCAAGACTACGCTTATGAATATTCTTTATGGATTATACCAGCCTACATCAGGAGAAATATTTATAAATGGAAAAAAAGTAAATGTCACAAATCCAAATGTATCGATAAAAAACGGAATAGGCATGGTTCATCAACATTTTATGCTGATAAATACCTTCACTGTAGTGGAAAATATAATATTAGGCATGGAAACGACCAAAAAAATGGGTTCTAAGGATTCAGGGTATTTGGATATGAATAAGGCTAAAAAAGAAGTGGAAGAGCTGTCTAAAAAATACGGACTTTTTGTTGAGCCCGAAATAAAAATTGAAGATATAACTGTGGGTATGCAGCAAAGGGTTGAGATATTAAAGGCTCTTTATAGAGGTGCGGATATTTTAATACTTGATGAGCCTACAGCAGTATTGACTCCTCAGGAAATAGATGAACTTATTCAGATAATGAAGAAATTAACCGAACAGGGCAAAACAATAATTATTATTACTCATAAATTAAAAGAAATAAAACAAGCAGCGGATTATTGTACTATTATCAGGAGAGGGAAAAAGGTTGGCACGGTAAAAGTTGAAGATGTGTCTGAAGAGGAATTAGCGGAAATGATGGTTGGGAGAGAAGTAAGTTTTAAAGTTGATAAAAAAGAGAAAGAAAAAGGCGAAGAAATACTTAAGATAAATAACATTGTAATCAAGGACAATAGAAATTTAAGTGTGGTAAATGACCTTTCTCTTACCCTTCATAAAGGAGAGATATTGGGTATTGCGGGAGTAGACGGAAATGGACAAGCCGAGTTAATTGAAGGGTTGATGGGATTAAGAAAAATTGAGAAAGGGAAAGTTTATTTAAAAAACGAAAATATAACTAATTACATACCTAAAAAAATAATAGAAAGAGGAATGTGTGCCATTCCTGAGGACAGGCAGAGAAGAGGTTTAATATTAGACTTTGATATATCGGAAAATATGATTCTTGAAAAGTATGATAAAGAGCCGTTTTCTTATAAAGGAAGAATTAATCGAGAAGAAGTAAAAAAATATGCGAAAGAAATTATAGGAAAATTTGATATACGGCCTATAGATGAAACTTCAAAGGCGGGCTCCCTTTCAGGAGGAAACCAGCAGAAAGTAATAATCGGAAGAGAAATATCCAATGATCCGGAAGTACTTATAGCGGCTCAGCCTACAAGAGGGCTTGATGTAGGAGCTATAGAATTTGTTCATAAGTACTTGGTAGAACAAAGGGATAATGGTAAAGCAGTTCTTCTTATTTCCTTTGAATTAGATGAGATAGTAGATCTTTCCGATAGAATCGCAGTAATATTTAATGGGAAAATAGTTGATGTTTTAGATGCCAAAACAGTTGATGAGAAAAAATTGGGATACCTTATGGCAGGAGGTTCAGAAGATGAAAAAAAACAGATTTAAATATACTGCTATTTCAATTTTAATTGGTTTGATAGTAGGAGCAATTATACTTGGAGTAAGCGGATTTAATCCCTTTGAAGCATATTGGATAATGATCACCGGAGTCTTTGGCAGTTCAAAATATATTTCCTGGACAATAATAAGATCTACATCTGTTATCATTACGGGTATTTCTGTAGCATTTGCCTTTAGAACGGGATTATTCAATATAGGTGCGGAAGGACAGTTTATAATCGGAGCAATGGCAGCCACATTAGTAGGTTATTTTTGGCACCTCCCTCCTATTGTACATGTAATAGTTGCATTTTCTGCAGCTTGTATTGCAGCGGCAATTTGGGGAGGAATTGCAGGAGCCATAAAATCAAAATTTGGGATTAATGAAGTAATTACATCTATAATGCTGAATTGGATAGCTCTTTATTTAAATAATTATGTTATATTTTGGGATAAATTTAAAAGGCCTAACAGCGAGGCATCATATAAAATTCTTGAAAGTGCTCAAAGCAGTATACTCACTAATTGGAAACTTACAGAGGCCGGAAGAACTTGGATATCAAATCACCCGTTGATCGGTGGATTTATTGATCCTCCTATAAACATAGGATTTATAGTTGCCATATTATTGGCTTTTCTTATAAATTATATATTAAATAACACCACATTGGGATATCAACTGAGAGCAGTCGGATTCAACAAGGATGCATCAGAATATGGAGGAATAAATGTTAAAAGAAATATAGTAGTGGCTATGATGATATCAGGGGCAATTTCAGGAGCGGCAGGAGCTCTTCATGTACTTGGAGTTTCCAATGAAATATCTGTTCTCGCCGCAATGGAAGGCAATGGATTTAACGGTATGGCGGTTTCTCTTATTGCAGGGAATAATCCCATAGGTTGCATATTTGCAGGGCTCTTATTCGGAGGATTAACTTATGGAGGCCATAAGCTGCAGCCTATAATGGGAGCACCTTCCGAAGTAATAAATATAATGATAGGTACTATAGTATTTTTTATAGCTATGCCTAAATTTGTTCAGATGATAGTTGATAGAAAAGGAAATTTTAAGATTGTGAAGAGAGGTGAAAAAGTTGAATCTGATAAATGATTTGGGACTTATAATCGGGATCACTTTAATGTATGCCGCACCTCTTATGTATACGGCTTTAGGAGGAGTAATATCTGAAAATTCGGGAGTAGTTAATATAGGCCTTGAAGGTATGATGACCATGGGAGCATTCATAGGAGCAACAGTATGCTATTATTCCCATAGTCCATGGTTAGCATTTATTGCGGCAGGATTATCGGCGGGAGTTCTTGCTCTTCTTCATGCCATAGCAAGTGTCACTTTTGGCGCCGATCAGATTATATCGGGAACTGCCATTAATTTTTTAGGTCCCGGACTTGCTCTTTTCTTAAGCAGAATATTTTTTAACGGGGCGACAATGACTCTAACCATAAAATTGGAAGATAAGATGCCCAGGCCTTTAAATGGAATATTTTCTCCGGGAAGCTTTATGGACTTGGTGTTCAATCAGTATGCAACGGTATACATGGCCTTTATCCTGGTATTTGTTCTTTGGTTTATTTTATATAAAACAAGGCTGGGGCTGAGAATAAGAGCTGTCGGAGAACATCCGAGAGCGGCAGATACTTTGGGAGTTGATGTTTTTAAAATAAGATATATCTCGGTTATTTTATCCGGAATATTTGCGGGATTTGGAGGAGCTGCAATGAGTATAGCGGTGGTTTCAAATTTTAGAGCTACACTTATTTCGGGACAGGGATTTATAGCATTGGCAGCTATGATCTTCGGAAAGTGGAAACCTCAAGGTTCAATGTGGGCTTGTCTTTTGTTTGGAATGGCGCAAGGATTGGTTGTGTACTTAGGAGGAACAAAACTTCAAATATCGTCTCAACTTCTTGCAATGATACCATATGTATTAACAATAATAGTCCTGATGGGTTTTGTAGGGAAATCTTCAGGGCCTGCTGCAGACGGTGTTCCTTATGAGAAGAATCAAGGCTGATAAAAAGCTCTTAATCTTAAGATTAGGAGCTTAATGTTTCAAGCATAAAAGTTAGGGTAAGATTGATATTAAAGAGATAAGTGAAATCAATGAGATTAAGGAGGTTTTATAATATGAAAAGAATAGCTGTTCTCGCAGAACAACAATTTGAAGATATGGAGCTTATGTATCCTTATTATCGTCTTTTGGAGGAGGGATATCAAGTTGATGTGGTAGGAACGGAAAAAGATAAAGTTTATAAAGGGAAAAACGGATATCCCGTGAAAAGTACTCATGCTTCGAGAGAAGTAAGCAGCAAAGATTATGACGGCGTAATAATTCCTGGTGGATATTCTCCGGATTACATGAGGAGATGTAAGGAAACTGTAGAATTTGTAAAGGAAATGGACAGAGAAGGAAAACTCATAGGAGCTATATGTCATGGTCCGTGGATGCTGGCTTCCTGCTGTAAATTAAAGGGAAAAAAGGTTACCTCATTTATATCCATAAAGGATGACTTGACAAATGCGGGAGCAATATTCGTGGATAAGGAAGTTGTAGTAGACGGAAATTTAATTACTTCCAGAACTCCCAAGGATTTGGTGCCGTTTATGAAATCCGTTATTAATATGTTAAAATAAATATTGAAGAATATATGAAAAGGAAATTCAAATAATAATAGAAATAATTTTATGTGGGAGGTCAGGAGTATTATGTATTGTGTTCAGGAAGTTAGTCCTCAAATTTTTTGGGTAGGAGGCAGCGATAGGAGATTGGAGCGTTTTGAGAATATGTTTCCATTGCCTAACGGTATTTCTTATAATTCCTATTTAATTTTGGATAAAAAAACAGCTCTTTTAGATACTGCAGATTCTTCTATCAGCAGTTTGTATTTGGAAAATGTTGAACATGTGTTAAATGGAAGGACATTGGATTATCTGGTTATTAATCATATGGAGCCGGATCATTGTGCCAATATTCAAGATATTGTATTCCGATATCCAAAGGTAAAGATTGTCGGTAATTCAAAAACTTTTCAATTTATAGAACAGCTCTTTAATTTTGATAAAAAAAATGATTATTATGAAGTAAAGGAACAGGACGAAATATGTTTGGGAGAACATACTTTGAAGTTTTATTTTGCGCCTATGGTTCATTGGCCTGAAGTTATGTTTACCTATGAAACAAAGAAGAAAATTTTATTTTCCGCCGATGCCTTTGGTACATTTGGAGCTTTAAACGGCAACATATTTAGTGATGAGATTGATTTTAAGCCTGTTTATCTTTCGGAAGCAAGGCGATATTATACAAATATTGTAGGAAAATATGGGCCTCAAGTACAGAATATATTAAAAAAACTTTCCGATACCGATATAAACATGATTTGCTCTCTTCACGGACCCATATGGAGGAAAAATCTAAATTATATTTTAGATAAATACAATAAATGGAGTAACTACGAACCGGAAAAACAGGGAGTTATATTAGTTTATGCATCTATGTACGGGCACACGGAAAATGCCGTAAGTATTATTGCCAATAAATTGTCGGAAAGGGGAGTTAAAGATATGAGAATATATGATGTTTCCAAAACTCATCCTTCCTACATTATTGCGGATGCATGGAAATACAGCAACATTGTTTTTGGTTCTCCCACTTATAATATGGGATTATATTATGGAATGGAATTTCTTATCCGTGAAATGGCGAGATTGAATTTTCAAAAGAGAAAAGTTTCGTTAATCGGCAATGGTACATGGGCTAACAGAGCTGTAAAAATAATGGAGGAACTCCTTGAAGGAATGAAGAACATGGAAATTGTCGGTACGCCCCTTGAAATTAAATCATCTATGAAAAAAGAGCAGGAAGGGGAATTCGATAAATTGGCAGAGTCCATCTGCAATTCGATGAAATAGTGGGTGAAAATCAAAGTACCTGTCCTCAAAAAGGGGGACAGGTACTTTGATCTTTAGATTTAGTTAAATAGTAAAAAAATTTAAATGGGGGTTAAGCACAATGAGTTTTGAAATTTAAATTCTTTCCGGATCCGGGAGCATTGTTGAAGGAGTTACTTTAATTATACTGTTGATTCTTTCCGGATCTGGAAGCATTGTTGAAGGACTTACTATGTTTAAGCCTATTGATAGTATAAGTGATAAGAATAATACTGCAAATAATTTCCTGCATTTTTTCATTTTTATTTTCCTCCTTTATTAAGTATTTTTTGAACAAAATCCTTATTTTTTTCTTCCTTGTTATATAAAATCAAGTTTAGTAATAAAACAAACCTGTCGTCTTTTTGAATGTTTGAAACTTCCTGAATAAGCTCTTCCATGAGATCATCAATTTTTTTGATCTCATTTTTCTCAATATATAAATTAAATAATTTTAATAGAATCTTTGAATGCAAATCTTTCTCATCGTTAATTCGTGTTACTTTAAGAGCCTTTAATAAATATTCTTCCGAGGAATTGTATTTTTTTAAGAAAAGATATGCATTAGCTATTTCTAAATAAATTTTTATTATATAAGAAGAGTTATCTTCTAAATCATGCAATAAATTAATAACAAGATTTAAATATTCGGAAATTTTTTTGCTGTCTTTACTTTTTACGAAAACCTCCATCATATTTGTGTAGATTAAGCATAATTCATCATAATTTTTGTTAGTGTTTAACATTCTCAATGCAAGATTATAAGCATTTAAAGCCTTGCCATATTCTCCTTTTTTTACATAACAAAATCCTTCCGAAACCAATATCTTTCGTTCCAATTTGTCGTTTGCATTCAAATTATATTTTTTTGCAATTGCTAATTCTCTTAATCCGTCATCAAATTTATTTAAATAGCTGTAGGCAAGGGCATTATTGTAATGGAATACCTTTTTATCATTGTCCGTCAAATTTTTTTGGCTTAAAAGCCCGAGATTTCCGAGTCTGATTGCTTCTTCATATTTTCCGCTGTTGATACAATTGGATATTAGATTTGATATTATTCTGTAGTTTCCTTTTCTCTTCGGGTACATGAAGGAGTATTCCCAAGCCTTTGTCAAATACATATGCTCATTTTCAAAATCGCGAGCCTTATAATACATATCTGCCCAGAGTTCATATATTATTATCTTCTTATCGCTTAGATTCCAATTATTTAAGAACAGTTCTACTTTTTGCAGTTCTTCAGGTCTGATTTCAAGATGGTTTTCCTCCAAACGTTTCCTCAATCCTTCGATATATACATCTGCATCTTTTTTAGCATCATATCGCTTTGGATCTAATATATCCTCCGGCTCGATATATATATTCATATTTTTTTCCATTGCATTGCTATTCATATTTTCTGCAATTATCTTTGCATTATCTTCATATAATGGGGTTTTATCATTTTCTATGAGGCTTATTAGATTTCTTGTAATCTTTCCGCCAGTTATTGAATATTGCTTTAATTCCAATTCTTTTCTGATTCTTTTTAAATTTTGACCAACAGTAATATTCTCATCTTTAACCATGATATCAGTCCCTTTATCAGTTTTTATTTTATTATATCATAATTAGATATACAAGTAAAGAGATTTACTTAAAATATATAAAAAATTATATAAAATTTTATATGTAATAGGAAAATGTATCTATGTAAAAAAACCTTTATCAAAACATCGGTATATTAAAGTAAATAGAACATTCCTATTGGATATAAAGAGAGTTTCTAATTTTAAATTAGAAACTCTTTTGTAGAATAAAGTCTGTAAATTAATTATAAAAATTTTAAATGGGATAGAGAGGCCTAAATATTTATGGTATAATTGCTCATAATACCTTCAGCTCTGATAGGGTCTGGGCCTACGGTCGAAAATATTCCTTCGGCTCTGATAGGGTCTGGGCCTACGGTCGAAAATATTCCTTCGGCTCTAATAGGATCTGGGCCTACGGTAAGGGGACTCATGATCCATATACTCGTTAATATCATAAATAATACCAGTAATTTTATGAATGACCTTTTATGATCTTTCATTATACATTTCCTCCCTTATTTATTATTTTTTGAGCTAATTTCTTAGCCTTTTCTTCATCTTTATCTTTAAGATAATATAAAATTAACTTCGCTGATAACGCGGTTTTGTCGTCTTTAGGAATATTTGATATATATTCTGTTAATTCCCTCATGACATAATCGATTTTTTCATCTTCATCTCTTTCAGTATAAAAGTCGAACATCTTCAACAAAATTCTTGACTGTAGTTCTTTTTCATTTTTGTTTTTAGCTGATTTTAATGCAATTTTTAAATACTTCTCACAAGAATCATATTTTTTTAAAAAAGAATATGCATCAGAGACATCTAAGTAAGCATTTGTTATATAGTGTGGCATTTTTGTTAAATGAGGGAAAACATCCATGATAAGGTCTAAATATTCGGTAACTTTAGAATGATTTTTTTGATTTATAAATACCTCTATTGAATTTATATATACTAAATACAACCCCTCATAGTCATTTTGATGATCTCTTAACATTTCTAAAGCATGAGCATATGCTTCTAAAGCTTTATCGTATTCTTTCTTTTTTGTAAAGGAATTGCCTTCCAATATCATTATTCTTATTGCTACATTATCATTTACATTCTTAATATATTTTTTTGCCATATTTACTTGGTCTAAACAATTATCCGGTCTGTTTAAATGGCTGTAAGCAAGTCCTATGTTATAATAGAATAACCCCTTTGAACGGTCTGTCATCTCTTTCTGGCTCCCAAGGCCGAAGTTTCCTAATCTGATAGCTTCTTCATATTTTCCGGTATTAATATAGTTGGCTACTAACTTTAATACTATTTTATAAACATCTTTTTTTTGAGGATATATAAAGGAATAATCCAAAGCCCTTGTCAAATACTTATATTCGTTGTCCAAATCATGTTTGTAATAACATAAATCGCCTATCAGTTCATATATGGTAGCTTTTTTATCGCTTAAGTTCCAATGATTTAAAAATCTTTCGATTTCTTCCAGCTTTTCCTCTTTAATTTCGAAATTTTTTTCATCTAAAAAGTTTTTTAACTCTTCTATGTATTCGTCAGCTCTTTTTTTGGCGTCATATCGAGCAGGATTTAATATGTCTTCCGGCTCAATGATGATATCCAATTTTTTTTCTTCCAATGCGATATTCATAGTTTCCGCGATTATCTTTGCGTTATCTTCATACAATGGAGTTTTGTCGTTTTCTATAAGACTTATTAAATTTCGGGTAATTTTGCCTCCGGTGATGGCATACTGTTTTAAATTCAATTCCTTTCGAATTCTCTTTAAGTTTTGTCCGACAGACAGACTTATACTCTCATTCATAATATCAATCCCCAGTAAAATTTATTTTAATTAATTATATCATAAAGATATTTTTAAGTAAAGGAAATTACTTTTTTATCAAAATAAATCCGTTGCTGGAATATGTGGGAAATACATAATTATATTTAAGTTACTAATTGTTACAAAAATTTAATAAATAGATCAAAAATTTTCTTGATTTAAATTGTTATAATTTATTTCCTGTTGCAACATTATTTTACAATTATTTTGAAAAGTATTGTTATCAATGGTTGTATGATATTTATTTTTATTGGAAAATAAATATTTTTGTGCTTTATGATACTATCTGGTATAATATAAATAAGGAAATAATATTTTTAGATAAAGATTATTAATTGATTGATGGGGGAGAGAGCTTTATGAGATTAGGTTATGATTTAACTCTTGAACAAGCTCAAAAATTGGTAATGACGCCTGAGTTGAGACAGGCTATTCAACTGCTTCAATATAATAGCTTAGAATTAAATGAATATTTGGAAATCCAGATGGAATCAAATCCCATGCTGGAAGTAGCAAATAATTCTATTGAACATGAGAATATTGAAGAACTTGGGAAAGAAGCTGAGGATATTGATTGGAAAGAATTTCTTGGTAAATATGACGACATAAGTTATACGGAGCGAAGAGATAAAAATATTAAAGAAGTTACCTATGAAAATTTTATTAGTTATTCTCCATCTTTAAAGGAATATTTGTTATCTCAGCTGAATTTAACTAATATGGACGAGAAGGAAAACAATGTAGGACAGTTTATAATTGAGAGCGTAGATGAAAATGGATACCTTGCCACTTCATTAGATTCCATTGCTGAAGAACTGAATGTTTCTTTTGAGTATGCGGAAAATGTTTTATTTCAAATTCAAACCTTTGACCCGGTAGGAGTAGGGGCAAGGGATTTAAAAGAGTGTTTAATTATTCAGCTTATAGATAGAAAGATTGAGGACCCAAATGTATTTACTATCGTTGAAAACTATCTTGAGGATATCGCCAATAACAGAATGATGAAAATATCAAAGGAGTTAAACATTGATATTAAGGAAGTTCAAAAAATATGTGATGTTATCAGAAGTTTGGAACCAAAACCCGGCAGAGGGTTCGGCGGAAGTTCGGATAATATTAGATATATCGTTCCTGATATTACTCTTCAGCATGTGGATGGTGAATATATTGTAGTTTTAAATGATGTAACAGGACCAAGATTGAATATTAATAGTTTTTATAAGGAATTGGTATCTAAAACTAACGATCCTCAGATATCACAATTTTTAAATTCAAAATTGAATTCCGCTTTGTGGGTTATAAAAAGTATTGAACAGCGTAGAATGACAATATACAGAGTTGTAAAATCTATACTGAAATTTCAGCTGGACTTTTTTGAAAAGGGAGAGAAATTTCTTAAACCTCTTACCTTAAAAGAAGTTGCTGATGATATCGGAGTTCATGAGTCTACCGTAAGCAGAGCAACTAACGGAAAGTATATGCAAACCCCCAGGGGAGTGTTTGAACTAAAATATTTCTTTTCCAGTGGTGTAAGCGGAGAAAAGGGAGATGTTTCAGCTATTAGCATTAAATCAACCCTTAAGGATTTAATAGAAAATGAAAATCATAAAAAACCGTTGAGTGATCAACAAATATCTAATTTGCTTAAGGAAAAGGGTATCAGTATTTCGAGAAGGACTGTTGCAAAATATAGAGAGGAAATGAATATAGCTTCTTCATCTATGAGAAGAAGATTTTAGTAGGCCTGTAATTAAATATTACAGGCTTTATTTTATAACACATAGAAAAGCTCTGGTTTTATCACAAATTAATAATATTTTATTTCTGTAAAATAAGCTTGAAAAAATATATAAGGTATTTTATAATAAGATTGACGGTGGGACAATTATTACAATATAAGGGACATTTTAAGGCCCTAATCTTTACATTTTTGAATTATTAAAGGTTAATATATACATAATATTAGTGTTATATATACTAATAAGAGGTGTTCTTATGAATAGGCTGATTGAGACTGAAAAGAAAATAGTGCCGGAAATTTTAGAAATTATGGGAAAAAGATATGAAATATTAAAAATTATTTTTTATCATCAACCCATTGGAAGAAGAGCTCTTGCCAATGAACTTAAAGTTGGAGAAAGGGTTGCAAGAACGGAAGTTAATATTTTAAAAGAACAAGGGTTAATAAAAATTGAATCAATGGGTATGTATTTAACGGAGGAAGGAAAGCAGCTTTTAGATGATTTAAAGGGCGTCATCTATGAAATGAAAGGCCTTGACAATTTGGAAAGAAAACTGGAAAAGGCATTAAAGATAAAAAAAGCGATTATAGTGTCTGGAAATTGTGATGAGGATGAATTAGCTTTAAAAGATATGGGAAAAACTACTGCTATGTACTTAAGAAACATTATAAATGACAATCAGATTATAGGAATTACAGGTGGAAGTACTATGGCTTATGTAGCTGAAGGAATGCCTGATGAAAAGAAAAAGGAAGGAATAGTTGTAATACCTGCCAGAGGAGGACTTGGAGAGAGAGTGGAAACTCAGGCCAACATTATTGCCGCCAAATTGGCATATAAACTGGGCGGAAGTTATAAACTTCTTCATATGCCTGATAATATAAAACAGGATGATTTAAAGGTTATGATTAAAAATCCGGAAATTAAAGAAATTATTGATATGATTAAAAAAATTGATATTTTGGTTTTTGGAATGGGAAGAGCAGATGTTATGGCAAGAAGAAGGAATCTTAAAGAGGAAACCATAAATGAATTATTGAGCAGAGGTGCTGTAGCAGAGGCTTTTGGGCATTATTTCGACATGAAAGGCAATATAGTAGGAGAAGCAACAACCGTAGGGCTTTCTCTTGACGATTTTAATGGTATTGAAAGCGTCATAGGAGTTGGCGGTGGTGAAGGTAAGGCAGAAGCAATAATTTCTATTTGTTCTTTAAAAAGCAACTTAGTTTTAATAACCGATGAAGGTGCGGGAAGAAGAATATTAAATTTGGTTTAAAACTGTTTAAAACAGTTTATTAATAAAAAACAAGGAGGAATTTTTATGACAATGAAGGTTGGTATTAGCGGATTTGGAAGAATAGGAAGAGATGTATTAAGAATTTACGCTCAAGAGGGCATAAAAGATTTTGATGTAGTAGCAATTAACGCTTCAGGTAATTTACCGGATTTAGCACATCTTTTTAAATACGATACTCTTTATGGAAAATTTAAAGGCACAATAGAAGTTGAAAATGATTATTTAATTTTAAATGGAAAGAAAATAAAGGTTGTTAATCACAGGAATCCTGAAGAAATTCCTTGGAAAGATCTTGGAGTAGAATTGGTAATTGAGTCTACGGGTGCATTTAGAGACAGAGAAGGAGCATCGAAACATCTAAAAGCCGGAGCTAAAAAGGTATTGATTACTGCTCCTGCAAAGAATGAGGATATTACTATAGTTATGGGAGTCAATGAAGAAAAGTATGATAAGGATAAACACAACATTATATCAAATGCTTCATGTACTACTAACTGCCTTGCTCCTGTTGCAAAGGTAATTCTTGAGAATTTTGGAATTAAAAAAGGTTTGATGACTACAGTTCATTCATACACAAATGACCAACAAATTCTTGATAAGAGGCATAAAGATCTTAGAAGAGCAAGAGCAGCAGCGGAATCGATTATTCCTACAACTACCGGAGCGGCAAAAGCTGTTGCATTGGTTATACCGGAACTTAAAGGTAAATTAAATGGTTTTGCAATGAGAGTTCCTACTCCTACAGTTTCTGTAGTAGATGTGGTGTTCCAAGTTGAAAAACCGACTACAACTGAAGAAGTAAATAAAGTACTTAAAGAGGCAAGTGAAGGCAAGATATCAAGATTCCTTGGATATTCAGATGAACCTTTAGTATCAGTAGATTATAAGGGAGATCCTCGTTCATCAATAGTTGACGGATTATCAACTATGGTTATTGACGACATGGTAAAAGTAGTTTCTTGGTATGATAATGAATGGGGATATTCATACAGAGTTGTGGATCTTGCAAGCTATATTGCAAATAAAGAAAAATAATTCTGATATTTAAAACCATTCCGGTTTTAGGTAAGCTAAAAAAGTTTTCCGTTAAAACCGGAATGGATTAATTATAACGAGGTGATCTTATGTTAAACAAAAAATCTATAAAGGATTTTGATGTTAGAGGAAAAAAAGTATTGGTTAGATGTGATTTTAATGTACCTATGGATGCAAATCAAAATATTACGGATGACAGAAGAATAGTCAGTGCTTTGCCTACAATAAGATACTTAATTGATAATGACGCAAAAATAATACTACTTTCCCACCTTGGAAGACCAAAGGGAGAGCCGAATCCAAAATATTCTTTAGCTCCTGTGGCTAAAAGGCTTTCTGAACTTGTGAGAAAAAATGTAATATTTGCACAAGACGATAAAGTAGTCAGTGACAAGGTAAAGAATATTGTATCAGAAATGAAAAACGGAGATATAGTTTTATTAGAGAATACAAGGTATAGAAAAGAAGAAGAAAAGAATGGAGAAGAATTTGCAAAGGAATTGGCTTCTCTCGGAGAAATTTATATAAACGATGCTTTCGGAACTTCTCATAGAGCTCATGCTTCTAATGTAGGATTATCGACTTATCTACCTTCCGGAGCTGGGTTCTTAGTTCAAAAGGAAATAGAAGTTATGGGAAAAGCATTGGAAAATCCCGAAAGACCATTTATAGCAATTCTTGGAGGAGCAAAAGTTTCTGATAAAATCGGTGTAATAGAGAATTTGTTAAATAAAGTTGATACTATAATTATTGGCGGAGGAATGGCATTTACCTTCTTAAATTCAAAGGGATATAATGTAGGAAAATCTCTTTTGGAAAAAGATAAAGTGGAATTTGCTAAGAAGTTAATTGCAAAGGCCGAAGAGAAGAAAGTTAAATTACTTCTTCCGGTGGACACAGTAGTCGGTAAGGAATTAAAAAATGATACCGAGTTTAAAACAGTTAATTCGGATGCTATTCCGGATGATATGATGGGATTGGATATCGGAGAAAAAACAATAAAATTATTTACCGATGAAATTAAAACAGCGAAAACTATAGTATGGAATGGTCCTATGGGAGTTTTTGAAATGGAAAACTTCAGCAAGGGTACTAATGCCATAGCAAAAGCAATGTCCGAGTCTGCTGCTGTAACCATAGTTGGCGGAGGAGATAGTGCTTCTGCTGTTGAAAAGGCAGGGTATGCAAATAAAATAACCCATATATCTACCGGAGGAGGAGCAAGTCTTGAGTTTCTTGAAGGGAAAGAACTTCCGGGGATTGCGGCTATAAGTGATAAATAGGAGGTCATTAATATGCGTCTGCCAATAATTGCTGGAAACTGGAAAATGAATAAGAATATAAAAGAAGCGTTGGAATTAGTTGAAATAATCAAAAATGGCGAGAAGAAAGATAGTGTGGAAGTAGTACTTTGTGTACCTTATACGGATTTGATCAGTGTGAAGGAAGCTTTAAAGGGAACCAACATTAAGTTGGGTGCTCAAAATATGCATTGGAAAGAATCAGGAGCTTTTACCGGAGAAATTTCTCCTTTGATGCTCAATGAAATAGGGGTAGATTACGTGATAATCGGTCACTCTGAACGAAGACAATATTTTAACGAAACAGATGATACTGTAAACAAAAAAATTAAATCAGCCTTAAATCATAATATTAAGCCGATAGTATGTGTAGGAGAGACATTAGAAGAAAGAGAAAAGGGAATTGAAGAAACTATAGTGGGAAATCAGATAAAGAAAGCTTTTGATGGAATAGAAGAAGAATCAATGGGAAAAATAGTTATTGCTTATGAACCCATATGGGCCATAGGGACAGGAAAGACAGCATCCAATGAGGATGCTAACAAAATGATAGGTTTTATAAGAAACACTATAGGAGAGATATATAGTGAAAAAACAAAGGATAAAATTAGAATACAATATGGTGGGAGTGTAAAACCATCCAACATTGCCGAATTGATGAAAGAAGAAGAAATAGATGGAGCATTGGTTGGAGGGGCAAGTCTGACAAAAGATTTTCTAAAGCTTATAAATTTTTGATGGAGGAGTAAATATGACAAAAAAATTAGTAATGCTTGCCATTTTGGATGGCTGGGGAATAGGGAAAAAATATGAAGGCAATACCCTTTCCCTTGCTAGACTTCCAAATTATGATAAGCTTTTGAAGGAATACCCCAATACTAAACTTAAAGCAAGCGGCTTAGCTGTTGGACTTCCTGAGGGACAAATGGGAAATTCGGAGGTAGGGCATTTAAATATTGGAGCGGGAAGAATTATATATCAAGAACTTACTGAAATCACAAAATCCATTGAAGATGGGGATTTTTTTGAAAAAAAAGAACTTTTGGAAGCAATAGACAATGTGAAAAATAATAATTCCAATTTTCATATAATGGGCCTGGTGTCTGACGGAGGAGTTCATAGCCATAATACCCATTTGTATGCAATTCTCAGGCTTCTTAAGGAAAAAGGTATTAAAAAGGTATATGTACATGCTTTTCTTGACGGAAGAGATGTTCCTCCCAAAAGTGGAAAGGCATATTTGGAACAATTAGAAGCTAAAATCAAAGAAATAGGAGTAGGGAAAATTGCTACTGTATCGGGAAGATATTATGCCATGGACAGAGACAAAAGATGGGACAGAACGGAAAAAGCATATAATGCAGTAGTGTTTGGGCAAGGCAAGGAGTTTTCCTCTGCCGCCAGAGCAATAGATGACTCTTATGATAATGGTGTGACTGATGAATTTGTTATTCCTTCAGTTATAAAAAAATCTGGTGAAGATTCGGTTACAGTAGAAAACGGAGATTCAATAGTATTTTTTAATTTTAGACCGGACAGAGCAAGACAGTTGACAAGAGCTATAGTTGATGAGGATTTCAACGGGTTTGAAAGAAAGAAAAAAGTAAATACTTTCTTTGTCACTATGACTGAATATGACAAGACGATTAAAAATGTTCACGTAGTTTATAAAAAAGAAGTTCCTGAAAATACTTTCGGTCAATATGTAAGTAAACTTGGATTTACTCAGTTGAGAATTGCTGAAACCGAAAAATATGCTCATGTTACTTTCTTCTTTAACGGAGGAAGAGAAGAGCCTTTTAAAGGAGAAGACAGAGCGCTCATTCCTTCTCCGAAAGTTGCAACTTACGATTTAAAGCCGGAGATGAGTGCAATAGAAGTATCAGAAGAAGTATTGAAAAGAATAAGAATGGATAAGTATGATTTTATCATATTGAATTTTGCAAATCCCGATATGGTAGGTCATACAGGTAGTATACCTGCTGCTGTGAAGGCTGTGGAAACTGTTGATAAACTATTGGGAGATATAGTGGAAGAAATAGTTAAGAGACAAGGAAAGATACTGATTACTGCAGACCATGGAAATGTGGAATGTATGCTGGATGAAAACAATACTCCCGTTACGTCTCATACCACAAATGAGGTTCCCTGCATAATCGTAGGAGCCGGCAATGTAAAGCTTCGTGAGGGAAAGCTTTGCGATATAGCACCTACATTGCTTGATATGGCTAATATTCAAATACCGAAAGAAATGACAGGCAAATCACTTATTTTGAAGGAGGATTAATATGAGTTTAATAACAGATGTATATGCAAGAGAAGTACTTGATTCCAGAGGAAATCCGACTATCGAAGTTGAAGTTTACACTGAGTTGGACGGCTTTGGAAGGGCAATAGTTCCGTCAGGAGCGTCTACAGGAGCTTTTGAAGCTGTGGAATTAAGAGACGGAGATAAATCAAGATATCTTGGAAAGGGAGTAACTAAGGCAGTAGACAATGTAAATGAGATAATTGCTCCTGAAATAATAGGCATGGATGTTCTTGATCAAGTTGAGATAGATAAAGCGCTTATTGAATTGGATGGAACGGAAAACAAAGGTAAACTTGGTGCGAATGCAACTTTAGGAGTATCCTTGGCTGCTGCAAGGGCTGCTGCCGATGAATTAGGATTACCTTTATATAAATACATCGGGGGAGTAAACGGTAAGGTACTTCCTGTTCCAATGATGAATATATTAAACGGTGGAAAGCATGCAGATAATAATGTAGACATTCAGGAGTTCATGGTAATGCCTGTAGGGGCACCGAATTTTAAAGAAGCGTTAAGAATGGGAGCAGAAGTTTTTCATAATTTAAAATCCGTTCTTAAAGGCAAAGGACTTAATACTGCAGTTGGTGATGAAGGAGGATTTGCTCCGAATTTAGAGAGTAATGAAGAAGCTCTTCAGACTATAGTGGAAGCTATTAAAAAAGCTGGTTATGAGCCGGGAAAAGATGTAGCTTTGGCAATAGATACGGCTGCTACCGAACTGTATGATGAAAAGAGAGATATATACAGACTGGCTGGAGAGGGAAAAGAGTATACAAAGGTAGAAATGATTGACTTCTATGAAAAATTAGTTGGAAAATACCCGATTATATCTATTGAAGATGGATTGGCAGAGGAAGATTGGGACGGTTGGAAGCTTCTTACTGAAAGACTTGGAAAGAAGGTTCAGCTTGTAGGAGACGATTTATTTGTAACTAATACGAAGAGAATCCAAAAAGGTATTGATCTCGGAGTAGCAAACTCTGTGCTTATTAAACTTAATCAAATAGGAACTTTGACCGAAACTTTAGATGCTATAGAATTGGCTAAGGTTAATGGTTATACAGCCGTAGTATCCCATAGGTCGGGAGAAACTGAGGATACCACTATAGCTGATTTGGTAGTGGGAATTAATGCAGGCCAAATAAAAACAGGTGCACCTTCAAGAACAGATAGAGTTTCGAAATATAATCAGCTGTTAAGAATAGAAGATGTTCTTGCAGACATATCAGAATTTAGAGGGGAAAAAGCTCTTTATAGCGTAAAAAGATAGTAGGCCTTAGGCCTTACTATCTTTTTATGTGACTTACTATTGCTTTTATAAACGGGCTATGTTAAAATAATAATGTTTAAAGGGGAAATTATATAATTTTATTTTGGAGGTGGAATTAATGAATACTTTTCTATCGATATTGGTATTAGTGGTAGGTATTGTATTGATTGTAGCCGTAATGTTGCAGCCCAGTAAATCCGAAGGATTAGGGGCAATAGGCGGAGGAAATACAAGTACATGGGGAAAGAATAAAGGCAGAAATTTTGAAGATACTCTTAAGAGAATAACTATAGTTTGTGCTGTTATATTTATGGTATCTTCTTTAATACTTGCATCTCTTCAATAGATATAAAATTAAATTCGAATCATAGAATTATATTCTCAGCAATATTAGCGGTAGTGATTAATTTCCTACTGCAATTTGTTTTTGCATAAAAGTGGAAACTATTAATTTTAAATTTTTACATATAAAAGCCGGCAGAGGGAAAATTCTACCAGCTTTTTTAAATATATTATATAATTTTATAGTTATAAGAATTATGGTTTTAAAAAATGCGATTATTTGTTATAATCATATAGTATGAGATAATATTATTATTTAAAGGAATTAATTTATGAGGAAGGTATTACATAGATGATCATAGATATAGACGGTCTTAATATTAATTATGTTGTTGAAGGGGAAGGCTCTGAAGTTTTACTTCTTCATGGATGGGGATGCAGTACTGAAACTGTGATGCCCATATTTAATCTGTTAAAAAAAAATTTTAAGGTTTATGCAATAGATTTCCCCGGGTTTGGTAAAAGTGATAAGCCAAAAAAGGTTTTTAGCGGGGAAGATTACGCAAAAATAGTATATGATTTTATGAATAAGTTAAAAATGAGAAAGGTAGTGATTATAGGCCATTCTTTTGGCGGAAAAATATCAATAATACTCGGAAGCAAGTATAAAAACATTATAGATAAGATAGTCTTAATTGATAGTGCTGGATTAATTCCTAAAAGAACTATAAAGTATTATATAAAGGTTTATAGTTTCAAGATATTAAAATTATTATATAAGTCATGTTTTTCCTGGGGGAATAAGGATAAGGCAATGAAAAAATTTCAGGATAAATTTGGCTCGGAGGATTATAAAAATTCATCGGGAATTATGCGTCAAATTTTTGTTAAAGCTGTTAATGAGAATTTTGAATATTTATTAAGAGATATAGAGGCACCTACTTTAATCATTTGGGGGGAGAAGGATACGGCTACTCCTCTTTATATGGGAGAGATAATGAAAAGGGAAATAAAGGATAGTGGATTAGTAGTTTTTGAAGGAGCAGGACATTATTCTTATATTGAAGATTTTAGAAGATTTTCAATTGTTTTAAATGCCTTTTTACTGGGAGGTAAATAAAATGGTTAGTATTTTGGTTTTTTTGGTAGGAGTAATTGTAATTCTTAAAAGGGGTAAATTTTTTCTTCATATGCTTCAGATTGAAGGATATAAAAACAAACAATTTATTAAATGGATGAATAGTTCATCGAGAGTATACCCGAGAAAAGTTAGAGTATCTGTTTCTGTTCTGACTTTTTTTACGGCAGTGTATATTTTTTTATCAATATTTTTGAAAAATAATTACCTATTATACGGATACCTTGTAATATGGATCATATTTATGGATTATTCGGTTCAATGGAAAGAGGAAGAAGTAAAAAAAGAGTTGGTATTTACTAAAAGAGCAATGAGGCTGTATGTAAGTTTGATTTTTGTAGATCTGATTGAGATAGGAATTATTTTAGCTGTATTTTTTATGACGGTAAATAACAGACAATACTACTTTCCTATTATTTTATTTGCAGAGACACTAATATATTACTTTCAACCATTGAATATTATTCTCGGAAATATGATAGTAGAACCGATAGAAATAAAAATTAACAGACATTTTTATTTAAAAGCACAGGCGAAAATAAAATCTTTAAAGAATTTAACTTCAATAGGTATAACAGGAAGTTTTGGGAAAACCAGTACTAAATTTATAGTTGCCACAATACTTGAAAAGAAGTTTAAAACTTTAAATACTCCGGAAAGCTATAATACGGCTATGGGTATAAGCAAGGTTATAAACAATGATTTAAATGAAGATTACGAAATATTTGTTGCAGAAATGGGAGCAAGAAATATTGGAGACATAAAAGAACTGACTGAACTTGTTCACCCTAAAATAGGGATAATCACTTCAATAGGAGAAACTCATCTGGAGACATTCCTAAATTTAGAAAATATAATGAAAACTAAATATGAGCTTATAGAGGGGCTTCCGGCGGATGGAGTGGCCATATTTAATTATGATAATGAATATGTTAGAAAGTTAGCCGATAAGACATTTAAGGAAAAATTGCTTTATGGTCTTGGAGATTCCGAAAAATTGGATTTATATGCTACGGATATAGAGATATCTGAGCTTGGTTCATCTTTTAACATTAACGATAAAGAGGGAAATAAGATAAGATGTACAACGAAGTTATTAGGGAAACACAATATATATAATATATTGGCAGGAGTCGCGGTTGGAAGAGTCTTGGGATTGTCTTTTGAAGAAATAAGGGATAGAATTGAAGAGATTCAACCAGTTCCACACAGATTAAATATAATTACCCCTAGTACGGGAATTATAATAATAGATGATGCTTTTAATTCAAATCCTATTGGGGCAAAAGCGGCTTTGGATGTTATCAGCCAATTTAAAGAAGGCAAAAAGATAATAGTTACTCCCGGAATGGTAGAATTGGGAGAAAGAGAAGAGGCTGCCAATAAAGAGTTTGGAACTCAAATAGGCAAGGTTTGCGATTATGTAATTTTGGTGGGAGAAAAAAGAACAGAACCAATATATAGAGGATTAATGGAATTTGGATATACAAAGGAAAATATTTTTGTTGTAAATGATTTAAATGAAGCTACGGATCAAATCCAAAAAATAGTTAAGCCTAAGGACATTGTACTTTTTGAAAATGATCTGCCTGACAATTATAATGAATAGATATAGGAGGGAAATAGATGAAAAAAAAGGTAGCAGTTATATTTGGCGGAAGAAGTGTTGAACATGAGGTGTCGGTTATAAGCGGACTTCAGGTACTTGAAAATATAGATGAGAGTAAATATACAGCTGTCCCGCTCTATATAAATAAGGAAGGTAAATGGTTTACGGGGGACAGTTTGAGAAAATTTAAAAATTATAAGGAAAATAATTTGAATGATTTAAAGGAAATAGTAGTTGTTCCCACAAATAATGATTATAATTTATATACACAGCCTGAAAGTGTCGGATTGTTTGGGAAAAAAATTATAGAGAGTGTTGATGTTGCTTTTCCAGTTATCCATGGAACAAACGGAGAAGACGGAACAATTCAGGGAGTTTTTGAATTAATGAATATTCCTTATGTTGGTGGCGGAGTATTGTCTTCAAGTGTTGGAATGGATAAGGTACTTATGAAGGATGTGTTTAAAGCAAATAACCTTCCTGTAGTAAATTATGTCTGGTTCTATAGATCTATGTGGGAAGAAAATAGAAATGAAATAATAAATAATATAAAAAATAAACTTGAATTTCCTCTTTTCGTAAAGCCCGCTAATTTAGGTTCAAGCGTGGGGATATCTAAAGCAAAGGATGAGGACAGCCTGATAAGTGCTATTGAAATTGCTGTAAGATATGATAGAAAGATAATTATAGAAAAGGCCGTGGAAGAACCCAGAGAGATTAACTGTGCAGTTATGGGATATGAAGATAATGTGGATGTGTCATTATGTGAAGAACCCCTGGGCTGGAAAGAACTTTTATCCTATGAAGATAAATATATAAAAAGCAATATAAAAAACAACAAAACCGAAAAAAGAAGGATACCTGCGGATTTGGAAGATGTAATAAGAGCCGAAATCGAAAAGATAGCTAAAAATGCTTTCCAAGTAATAGATGGAAGAGGAAATGCAAGAATAGATTTTCTCCTTGATAAAAATCAGAAGATCTATATTAATGAAATCAATACAATGCCCGGGTCTATTGCTTATTATTTATGGGAAGGGAAAGGATATTCATTTAAAACCTTGATTGATAAAATGATTGATATAGCTTTTAAAGCACATGATGATAAAAATAAGAATATGTATTCTTATAATGAAGATCTATTTAATAAAATACAATTTGGGGGTAAAGCATAAAGATTAAAAATGGTTCATAAGGGGTAACCTATAATATGAAAAAAATATTGAATGCTCAGGCAATATATTGGAGGAAAATATGAGTATAAGAGATAATATTATAGATCTGATGAGAGAAAAACTGTATAAACCCATGCTTAAGGAAGAACTTGCTGAAGTTTTTGAAATAGGGAGGAAGGAACTGAAAGTTTTTTATAAAGTAATAAACAGCATGGAAAAGGAAGGAATAATAGTTAAAACAAGAAGCGACAGGTACGGACTTCCGGAAAAGATGAATCTTGTAGTAGGGATACTTGACGGAACGGAAAAGAAATTTGGCTTTGTAGTGCCTGAAGAGAAAGGCGAAGAGGATATATTTATACCTGCAGACAGTATTAATGGAGCTCTCAACGGAGATAAAGTAATTGTAAGAATAACAAGAAAAAAAGATGAAGATAAGAGAGAAGAAGGAGAGATAATAAGAATATTAGAAAGAGCCAATAAGGAGATTGTCGGAACATTTGAAGACAATAAAAATTTTGGCTTTGTTGTTCCCGATGATCGAAGAATAAATGTGGATATATTTATTCCCAAGGCCTATATCAACGGTGCTAAAACAAACCAAAAGGTAGTTGTGGAAGTACTCAGCTGGGGTGATTACAGAAGAAGTCCCGAAGGAAAAATAACGGAAATATTAGGATATACGGGAGAAAAGGGAACGGATATCCTTTCTATAATTAAACAATATAAATTACCGGAAGAATTTCCGAATAACGTAATATCTCAGGCCCAAGCTATCCCTCAAGAAATTGAAGAAAGAGAGATAGGAAGAAGGCTGGATTTAAGAGAGAAAAATATTTTTACAATAGACGGAGAAGATGCAAAGGATTTTGATGATGCGGTATCCGTAGAGAAGATGAATAATGGAAATTTTTTGCTTGGAGTTCATATTGCGGATGTAACTCATTATGTAAAGGAGAATTCTCCTTTGGATAAGGAAGCGTTGAAACGGGGAACAAGCGTGTACTTAATTGACAGGGTAATTCCTATGCTTCCGTTGGAACTTTCCAATGGAATATGCAGTTTGAATCCGAATGTTGATAGGCTTACTTTAAGTGTATTTATGGAAATAGATAATAATGGCAACATAGTTGATCATAAAATACAGGAGAGTGTTATAAGAAGCAAGAGAAGATTAGTTTATGATGATATTTCGGATTTGCTGGAAAAAGGTGAAGAACATATAGTCAGGGAGTATAAAGATATATATGAAGATTTAAAGAACATGGAAAAGTTATGCTACATACTAAGAGATAAGAGAGAACTCCGAGGAAGTATAGATTTTGATTTTCCAGAAGCAAAGATAATATTAGACGATGATGGAAAGCCTGTTGATATAAAAAAAGATGATAGAAGAATAGCTAATAGAATAATAGAGGAGTTTATGCTTGCCTGCAATGAAACCGTAGCAGAAGATATGACATGGGCAGATATTCCCTTTGTGTACAGAATACATGAAAATCCGGATTCGGAAAAGATAGGTGATTTTAATAAATTCATACACAATTTTGGATACAATTTAAAAGGCAATCAAGAAATTCATCCAAAAGAACTTCAGGAATTGTTAAAAAAAATTGAAGGCAAAAAAGAGGAAGCATTAATTAGCAATTTGATGTTGAGATCCCTGAAAAAAGCCAGATATAGCAACAAAGCCGAAGGACATTTTGGTTTGGCTGCAAAATATTATTGCCATTTTACTTCCCCTATAAGGAGATACCCCGATTTACAGATTCATAGAATAATAAAAAGTTATATAAACGGAAGATTGACCCCTGACAAAATTCAATATTTAGAAAAAAGGCTTCCGATGGTTGCGGATCAATCCTCGGGAATGGAAAAAATAGCTGATGAAGCGGAAAGGGATGTAGATGATTTAAAGAAAGCCGAATATATGTCTAAAAGAATAGGAAGTGTTTATGAGGGAATGGTTTCATCTCTCACCCACTTTGGAATGTTTGTTCAATTGGATAATACTATTGAAGGTTTAATTCATTTTAGCAATATGGTAGATGACTATTATTATTTTGATGATGATAAATATTGTATTGTAGGGGAAAGAACTCATAAAATTTATAGAATCGGAGATATGGTAAAAATTAAGGTAATTGGTGCAGATGTCGTAAGAAGGTCAGTAGATTTTGTTTTAACAGATTAAAGAAGTTGACAGACTGAAAAAAAGTTGTTAAACTGTAAAATGGACTATAGAAGTTGTGGTGGTAAATATGAATAAAGAAAATATAAAGATAGTTGCAACAAACAGAAAAGCAAGACATGAGTATTTCGTGGAAGATACTTTTGAAGCCGGCATTGCTCTTACGGGAACAGAAGTAAAATCTGTAAGACAAGGAAGGATGAACATAAAAGATAGCTATGCTATTGTAGAAAATGGAGAAGTATTTGTTTACAGCATGCATATTAGCCCCTATGAACAAGGAAATATTTATAATGTAGATCCTATGAGAAAAAGAAAGCTTCTTCTTCATAAAAGAGAAATCAGAAAATTATCTTCCCTTATAATGCAAAAGGGGTATGCGATAATTCCTTTATCGGCTTATCTTAAGAATGGACTGGTGAAAATAGAATTAGCCGTAGCAAAAGGTAAAAAACTGTATGACAAAAGAGAAGATATTGCAAAAAAGGATGCTGAAAGAAGGATTCAAAGACAGGTTAAAGAAAGATATTGATTTTATATTATTTGGGGGCGAATTTGGTTTCGACAGGGATATAGAAGCGGAAATAGCGAGTCGTTGTCGCCAAACAACGTTAAAAATGGCAAATTAAAATTAAACGCAAACGATAATAATTACGCTTTAGCTGCCTAGTTAGACAGCTCGTCTTATCCAAAAATCCCACGATTTGGAATAGGGCGTCAACGTAGTGGGGAACCGAGCCCTACAAAGCTTTGAGTAAGGAACGGAAATAATGAAGCTACCAAAGCCTGAACCCTGTCAGTAGGGGTCTTGCCGAGGGAATATAAAAATACTGACTGCACTCGGAGAGGTTTCTGTGGAAATATTTTTGGACGTGGGTTCGACACCCACCGCCTCCACTACCCGAATCCACAATAAAATGTGATAATGAACGGTGAAAAAGTCCAGCGGTGCTGGGCTTTTTCCTATGGAGATCATGCACTTTATTGTGGTATTAAATTAATGATGTAATTAATTTAATTTGTGGTATAATAAAACATGTACCTTATTTTGAAATGTCGAATTTTTAAATATATGATAGAATATGGTTAAAAGAATATTTACTTTTTTATCTATCATTAAAGGGAGGGTTGACAAAACAATTGGATAAAGATACAGCAAATATTAGAAAAGATATTTATAAAATTTCAGTTGATGAAGTTTATGAGGCATTAGGAACAAGCCCTCAAGGATTAACGCAGGCTCAAGCCGAACAAAGGCAGAAAGAAGAAGGAAAAAATCTTATTGATGAGAAGAAAAAAGAGTCTACTATACTTATTTTCCTTGCAAGTTTCACCCATTTAATGGCTATCTTACTATGGGTTGGAGGTGCAGTAGCTTTTGTGGCTGGTATGCCTCAATTGGGAATCGCCATTTGGTTAGTAAACATTATTAACGGTGTTTTTAGTTTTTGGCAGGAATATCGTGCCGGTAAGGCAACAGATGCATTGAAGAATATGCTGCCTTCATATGTGCGAGTTATTCGTGACGGAAAAGAAGAAAAGATTTTAGCTGAAGATCTAGTTGTCGGTGATATAATTTTATTAGAAGAGGGCGATAAGATTTCCGCGGATGCTAGATTAGTTGGATGCAATGATTTACAAGTCAATCAATCGACACTTACCGGTGAATCGAATCCGGTTTCGAAGATAAATGATTCTATATTAAAGAATAATTTAACAAGAGCTGAAATTCCTAATTTAATTTTTGCAGGAACCAGTGTTTCCGCAGGCAACGGGAAAGCCGTAGTCATAGAAATTGGGATGAAAACCGAATTTGGAAAGATTGCAGATTTAACTCAAAATATGAAAAAAGAGGATAGCCCATTACAAAGGGAACTGAATCGTCTGACAAAGCAAATATCGATTATTGCTATTGCTTTTGGAATTTTTTTCTTTGCTGCGGCATTATTTTTAGTAAAAGAACCTATGGCTTCTTCATTTATATTTGCTTTAGGTATGGTCGTTGCCTTTATACCCGAAGGATTACTCCCAACGGTTACATTGTCCCTTGCTATGGCTGTACAACGTATGGTCAAACGAAATGCATTAGTAAAGAAGCTCTCTTCTGTTGAGACATTGGGGAGCACTTCTGTTATATGTACTGATAAAACCGGTACTTTAACACAAAATGAAATGACAGTTAATCATTTATGGCTGGCAGGAAAGGAATATGAAGTTACGGGTGTTGGATATGAGCCTAAAGGTGATATTTTAAAGGACGGAAAAAAATTTGTGGCTGACGATGATGAAGATATGAAGCTTTTATTAACAGCTGCAGCTTTATGCAGCAATGCCCGTCTATTGCCGCCGGATGAAGAATCTCCGCGATATACTGTATTAGGAGATCCGACAGAAGCCTGCTTAGGTGTTGTAGCCGAAAAAGCAGGTATTGATGTACAGGAACAGATAAGAACGACTCCGCGTTTAAGAGAATTGCCCTTTGAATCACGTCGTAAAAGGATGACGACAATTCACCAATTGAGCGAGCCTGTTGAAGGTACTGTACGTATTGCATACGTAAAGGGAGCACCTAAAGAGGTAATGAAATTAAGTGAATCTATCCGCATAAACGGTGAAGTTCAACCTATTACGGAAGAAATGCGTGCAGAAATTATGAAAGCAAATGACGGATATGCTCGTGAAGGGTTACGTGTGTTGGCAGTTTCCTATCGTTTACTTCATAAAGATGATGATATTCCAAAGGCTATGAGTGCCTATACTCCCGAAATTATTGAGCATGATCTGGTGTTTGTGGGGTTAATTGCAATGGCTGATCCTCCACGTCCGGAAGTAGCGGCTGCCGTTGAAGAATGTCATCATGCCGGTATTCGTATCATCATGATTACCGGAGATTATGGTTTAACTGCCGAAAGTATTTCAAAACGTATTGGAATTGTAAAAGGTACTAATCCTCGGGTGGTATCAGGATTGGAGCTGGAAGAACTTTCAGACGAGCAATTAAAGGAATATTTAAAGGATGAAATTATTTTTGCTCGTGTGGCGCCGGAACAAAAATTACGTGTTGTATCCAATCTTCAGGAAATGGGTGAAGTTGTTGCTGTAACAGGAGATGGCGTTAATGATTCGCCGGCTTTGAGAAAGGCAAATATTGGAGTTGCCATGGGTATTGCTGGGACAGATGTAGCGAAAGAAGCATCAGATATGATTTTGACAGATGATAATTTTGCTTCTATTGTTCATGCTATTGAGGAAGGCCGTGCTGTTTATAGTAATATTCGTAAGTTTTTGATATATATTTTGAATTCGAATATGGCAGAAGCTATTCCTTCAGCTATGTTTTTATTTTCTCGCGGAGCTATTCCGTTGCCACTGACGGTAATGCAAATTCTCACTATTGACTTAGGTACCGATATGTTACCGGCATTGGGTTTAGGAACCGAAAGACCGGAAAAAGGAGTCATGGACCAACCGCCGAGAGATCAAAATGAGCCTTTGTTAACCAAAGGAATAATGTTAAAAGCCTTTTTCTGGTATGGATTATTGGGTTCTCTTACTTCTGCTTTTTCTTATTTCTTTGTGAACATGGAAAATGGCTGGCCTGTGGTGCCTCTTGCCAGGGGAACTGATCCTGTATATATCAAAGCAACTACTATGACTCTTGCGGCTATTGTTTTTAGTCAAATAGGAGCTGTATTCAATTGCCGTACGGAAAAGCAGTCTGTCTTTAAAGTTGGATTATTCAGTAATAAACAAGTAAACTTTGGTATTATCTTTGAGGTTGTTTTAATTATTGCATTGGTTTATTTACCACCGCTCCAATCTGTTTTTCATACGTTAGGACTGGATTTGTCAGATTGGCTTTTACTTTGTGCTTGGCCACCGCTGATCTTGTTGATTGAAGAAGTAAGAAAAGCATGGAGTTACAGAAAAGATGCCAAGAACTATCAAAAATAATAGAGGGGTGAACGGCATGAAAGTTATTGTAGTAGGTTTAGGAAGAATGGGGATAGGCCTGTCACTTGATCTTGTAAAAAAAGGTCATCAGGTAACCGTGATTGACTTGAACCCCGAGACTTTTAAAAAATTAGGGAAAAATTTTACCGGCTTGAAAATAGCTGGTGTCGGCTTTGACCGGGATGTATTAAAAAAGGCGAAAATAGATCAAGTAGATGCTATAGTAGCTTGTACAGCAAGCGACGAAGCAAATGTTGTTATTGCAAGAATAGCAAAAAATGTTTATCGTGTGCCTTATGTAATTGCACGGCTTTATGATCCGAGAAAGGCGGATATTTATCATCGAATAGGAATTCAAACCATTTCTACGACAACTTGGGGAATTGAAAGAGCATCAGAGATTTTATCATATCGTCAATTAGACAGCGTGTATGAAATAGGGAATGGGAATGTGAATATAGTACGCGTTGAAGTACCGCCTCTGTTGGTTAATCATACCGTAAATGATTTGACGGTTATTGGCGAAATTCATATGGTTGCCATCAACCGTAATAATAAAACTTTTATCCCGACAACCGGTACCAGGTTGAATGCAGAAGATATTCTTTATATTTCGGTTATTTCTTCTGCAACAAATAAACTGAGATCAATGTTGGGTCTAATATAAAAAGGAGGAATTAATGTGAAAGTCATAATTGTAGGTGGAGGTCAAGTCGGAGCCTACCTTGCCTCCTTATTATCGTCTAATGGCCATGAGATACGTATAATTGAAAATCGTGAAAATATATATAAAAATTTGCAGAAGGAACTGCCTAATGAAATGCTGATTTTCGGGAATGGTTCGGATCCTGAAGTAATGGAAAAAGCAGGTATTGATTCAGCTGATGTAGTAGCTGCCGTTACCGGGGCAGATGAAACTAATTTGGTGATTTCTACTCTTGCCAAAATGGAGTTCGGCATACCAAAGGTAGTTGCCCGCGTTAACAATCCTAAAAATGCTTGGCTGTTTAACAGTACAATGGGTGTGGATATAGGCGTTAACCAAGCAGAACTGATATCGTATTTTGTAGTGGAAGAAATGAATATGAAGGATATGTTTACGATTTTAAAGCTCGGCCGCGGAGATTATTCCATAGTTCAAATGAAAGTTCAAAAAAATGCTAAGGCTGCCGACCAATTGTTAAAAAATCTGTCTATTTCGAGTAAAACGGTACTTATTGCGATTATCCGAAATGAATCCGTATTGATTCCAAAGGGAGACACACAAATTTTAGCTGATGATGGTATATTGGCATTGACAGACGAAAATGGCCGTAAAGAATTGAAGAAAATTTTCAGCTAAACCAAGACGCAAGACGTGGGCAAGACGTGGGGACGTTTCATTTGTCCTTTTTGCGTTTTTTATTTAAAAACATTGAAAAAGGCCGTATATATGCTAATTTTATATACGGCCTTTTTTATAACTCATAGGAAAATCAAGATTTCCTTAATATAAATTTTCCGTAAAATGGGTTTCAAAAAAGGCATCATTAATTTATAATTTTAATAGAAAGCCTTTTTTATAAATATGACCTTTAAAAATAGATATGATGTTTGTTGAAGTTAAATTATTTATGAGGAGAGGATATAATGAGAAAGCGGTATGGAATATTTCTATGTATCTTATTTATGCTATCTTTATTGTTAGCTGGCTGTAAAGAAGATGAAGATACCCAATCGATAAAGCCATCAGAAAAAGGCATAGCTGTTAGTGATACAGGTTTAGAGCTTGGACTCACGTCGGAAAATTACCCTTCTATAGATGGTTCAACTTCTACTCTGCCTCTTGTACAGGAAATCTACAAAGCTATGGTTGTACCAACCGGAGAAGGAGAAGAGTGGTTGAATTTACCTCAAACCCCATCGAAAACAGTACCTTCCTATAAAAAATTAATTGCCGGAGAAGTAGATATGATATTTGTTCCTTATGCTTCCCAGGATATTTTAAAAGAAGCGAAAACTCAAGAGGTGAAATTGGAATTTTTTCCCGTATCGACAGAAGCTTTGATTTTCATTACAAGTAATGATAATACAGCACAAAATATCACTGAAGAACAGGTACGCAACATTTATATTGATTATGCAATAAATAACTGGAAAGAAATAGGAGGGCCAGACAAGGAACTGATACCCTTATGCAGGAACGCAGACAGCGGCAGTCAGTCTCAGCTTGACAACCTGATCTTAAAAGGTCAACCTATGAATGAACGGATCAAAGAGAATTTTGTGGAACTTACTATGGATGGTCTGCTGGAACAAGTGGCTTTTTATCATAATGTCTCTGAAAAAGAATGTTTTGGATTGGGCTATACTTTGTATCACTATCTGCAAAATGTAGACGGGATTACCGGCATCGGCGAAAAATTGAGAATCTTAAATTATGAGGGCATTCCCGCTACTTCGGAAACCATTAAAGATGGCAGCTACCCTTTAGTTTCAAATTATTATGCGGTCGTAAGAAAAGATTTGCCTAAAGATCATGCAGCACGTAAAATAATTGAATGGCTGAAAACAGATGACGGGAAAAAATGCATTCGCCGCAGCGGATTATATCCTGTAACTTAAACAAACAGATCGAAGTACTGCTGACTTATTTATATCAATGCCAAAAAATAATTCATCCCGATAAAAAGGATGTTCGTACCGATAAAAGGGTTGTTCATCCCAATTGCCAGGCAGTTTGTTTGAAAGAGTTTATTAAAATGATAAATAATCAAAGAAGTTGCTGTTTTAAGATTTTTGTTATTTCTGAAAAGTCAGCAAAGTTAATCGGAGTTTATGTTGAAATAATATATTACATGGATTGGGTTAAAAGTATTTATCCGGAAGAAAGTGAGGTAGCGATGACTTTAGTCGAAAAGCTCAGGAAAGAAGGAGAAGAAAGAGAACTTTTAAAAGGAATGGAGAAAGGGTTGGAACTGGGAACAAGACAGAGTAAGATAGAAGTAGCAAGAAAATTAGTTAAAATGGATATGAAGTTAGAACAAATAGTATATATAACGGGATTACCATATGAAGAAGTAAAAAAAATAGCAAAGAAAATGGAATAAACATTTTCTTCGATACTAACTTACTATGATAAAAAATGGCATCATGTTACTATGATAAAACATGATGCCATTTTTTATCGCCTTGGGTTTTGCCGATTCAGGTAATGTTATGATTTTTATTTTATGATATAATTAATTGGATAATATTATGGCAAAAAAGAGGGATGAAATTATGCAATGTATGATACATAAATTAAATGAGCTTAAAAGTTATAAATTTGTTGTGATTATATCTCGGTTTAAGGGAAAATGGCTTCTGAGCAGACACAAAGGCAGAAATTCCTGGGAAACTCAAGGAGGACATATAGAAAAAGAGGAAGCGCCCTTAGATGCCGCAAAACGTGAATTATTTGAGGAATCCGGAGCAATTGAATTTTCTATAAAGCCGGTTTTTGATTATTGGGCAGGGGATGAGATATCCGGGGCAAATGGAATGGTTTTCTTTGCCGACATTGTTAAATTAGGTAATATGCCTGAGAGTGAAATGGAGGAAGTAAACTCATTTGATAAACTCCCAAAGGATTTAACTTATCCCGATATAACTCCTAAGCTTTTCGAACATATAGAGAATATGGGAAAATAAAAGATTTAGAAAGTATTTATTAAAGAGGAGGTAAAATAAATGAAAGTTGTGGCTTTTAACGGAAGCCCTAATGAGAAGGGAAATACTTATTATGCAATAAAAACGGTTTTGGAAGAGCTTGAAAAGGAAGGCATAGAAACGGAAATAGTTCATATAGGCGGAAAACCAATCAGAGGATGTATTGGCTGTGAGAAATGCAGAAAAAACAAGGACGAAAAGTGTATTCTTCCTGATGATGGAGTAAATGAATGTATTCAAAAGATGAAAGGAGCAGATGGGATACTTTTAGGTTCTCCCGTTTATTATTCATCAATTGCAGGTACTATGAAATGCTTTTTGGACAGAACTTTTTATGTTGCAGGTGGGAATAACAGGATGTTGAGACATAAGGTCGGAGCATCGGTTGTTGCGGTAAGGCGCTGTGGCGGGATGCCGACCTTTAACCAATTAAATAATTATATTGGATATTCGGAGATGTTAATGCCGGCTTCAAATTATTGGAATGTTATTTATGGGGAAGAGCCCGGAGAGGTTTTACGAGATAAAGAGGGTATGCAGATAATGAGAGTTCTCGGGAAAAATATGGCATGGCTTATGAAATTAGTTGAAAACGGAAAGGGAAGAGTTAAGGAACCGGAGGCAGAAGGGAAACTATCTATGAATTTTATTCGTTAGGTAATTTTACCTTTTATTTACTACCCTTTATTGGAGGGATTATTGTGAATAAAAATAAGGTGACAATTATTACTGGAGGAAGCGGAGGCATTGGAAAGGCTGCTGCAATAAAGTTGGCAGAAGAAGGCGGGAAGATAGTCATATTTTCTCGAAATGAAGAAAAAGTAAAAAGAGCAGTTGAGGATATAGTAAGAAAAACGGGCAATAATAGGATAGAATATATATTATGTGATTTGAGCAGTTTTAAAAGTATAAGAAGAGCTGCTAAAGAATTTAAAGAGCGGAATGGGAGGCTGGATGTTCTCATTAATAACGCCGGAATGAATCAGCTGGAACGAAAGATAACAGAAGACGGATATGAGATGCAGTTTCAAGTGAATTATTTAAGTCAATTTCTTCTTACAAATCTTATGCTGGACTTGTTAATTAAAAGTACACCTTCAAGGATAATAAACGTTTCATCGGCTATGCATAAATACGGAAAAATTAATTTTGGTGATATTAACTTTAATAGGGGATATTCCAAATATAAAGCCTATACCCAATCAAAATTAGCAGTTATATTTTTTACCGAAAGCCTTTCAGAAAAGTTGGCCGATAAAGGAGTTTCTGTTAATGCCCTCCATCCCGGACTTGTAAGGACAGAAATAGGAATTAATAGGGAAAATGGTAATGGTAAGTTTATAAGGAGATTGAAAAATCCCTTTGCTATACCGCCGGAAAAAGGTTGTGAGACCTTAGTATATTTAGCATGTTCTCCAGAGGTCGAGAAAATTACGGGAAAATATTTTATAAGAAAGAAAATAAAAAGGACTTCAAATCTCTCCCACGACAAAGAAATAGCCGATAAATTGTGGCAACTTAGCGTTGATGCTACAGGAGCGGATATAATAATATGAGATTTTAAAAACTGCTGTATGAATTTGAAAGGTAAAATATTATAATAATTATTGTGAAAAAAGAATAATTATATGGAGGCATAATATGGATATAAAGAGCAGAGCTATGGATATAAAGGATTGGGTCATAGGTATAAGAAGAGATTTTCATATGCACCCGGAGTTAGGGTTTGAAGAATACAGGACCAGAGATAAAATAATAGAAAATTTAAAAGAAATCGGTATAGAATATAGAATAGTTGCCAACACAGGAGTTGTAGGAATTATAAGAGGAAAGGAAGGAGGAAAAACTGTTGCTTTAAGAGCAGATATGGATGCCCTTCCCATAAAGGAGAAAAATGATATTTTATACAAATCAAAAGTTGAAGGAAAGATGCATGCTTGCGGCCATGACGCTCATAGTGCCATATTATTGGGAGTGAGCAGAATATTAAACGATATAAAGGATGAACTAAAAGGAAATGTTAAATTATTTTTTCAACCTGCCGAAGAAACGACAGGCGGTGCAAAGCCCATGATAGAACAAGGAGTATTGGAAAACCCAAAGGTAGACGGAATATTTGGACTTCATGTAGATAACGGATTGGATGCGGGACAGATAGGAATAAGATACGGTCAAATGAATGCTGCATCGGATATGATTAAAATAATAATAGAAGGTAAAAACAGCCACGGAGCATATCCTGATTTGGGAGTAGATGCTATAGCTATTGCTGCTTATGTAATAACCGCAATTCAAACTATCATAAGCAGAAATACCGATCCCAGGAATTCAGGAGTAATTTCTCTCGGAGTTATTAATGGAGGATATGCAGGTAATATTATAGCTGATAGAGTTGAAATTGAAGGAATAGTTAGGACATTAGATGAGGAGACGAGAGAAAGGACTATAGAAAGAATTAAAAATATAGTTGAGAAAGTAGCTGAAAGTATGGGAGGAAAAGGAGAAATCAAAAGGAGAAAAAGTTATAATGCTTTGATTAATGATGATAAAATGGTAGATATCATAAAGCAAAGCGGAGAAGGATTTCTTGAAAAGAAAAATGTGATAAAAATAAAATATCCCAGTTTCGGGGTGGAGGATTTTTCATTTTTCTCGGAAAAATGCAGCGGAGGTTTTTTCCTTCTTGGTTCTAAAAATGAGGAAAAAAATATTGTATATAGAAATCATACCCCTAAATTTGATATAGATGAAGATTGCCTTGTTTATGGGGTAATGGTTCAAGTGCAAAATGTTTTAAATTTTTTAAATAGAAATTAAAATAAAGGAGGGCATTATTTTGAATTACATAGATAAGTATAAATCATGGTTAAAAGAAGATTATTTTGATAAAAATACCAAAGAAGAACTTTTATCTATTAAAGATAATGCTAAGGAAATAGAAGATCGGTTTTATACGGATTTAAGTTTTGGAACTGCAGGGCTTAGGGGAAAAATCGGAGCCGGAACAAATAGAATGAATAAATATACCGTATCTTTAGCAACTCAAGGATTAGCGGATACTATAGCTGGTTTTGGGGAAGAAGCAAAAAAAATGGGAGTTGCAATAGCCTATGATATCAGACATTATTCTAAAGATTTTGCAACAGAAGCCTCTTTGGTTTTAGCCGCTAACGGAATCAAAGTATATCTATTTGAGGATATAGCTCCTACGCCGGAACTTTCCTTTGCGATAAGGAGACTTAAGACATTATCCGGAATAGTCATTACGGCAAGTCATAATCCTAAGGATTACAACGGGTACAAGGTATATTGGAAAGAAGGCTCTCAAATACTTGATAATATAGCCGAGAAAATACTAAAAAATATTAAGGCTATAAAAAGTTTTAAAGATATTAAGACTATGAGTAAGGAAGAAGCCCTGGGTAAAGGACTTTTAAATATAATAGGGAAGGAAGTAGAAGATGAATACATAGAAAATGTATTAAGATTGTCTCTTAATGACAATATAGATAAAAATATAAATATTATATATACTCCGTTAAACGGCACCGGCAACAGACCTGTAAGAGAAGTATTAAAAGAGAGAGAATTTAAAAATATATTTGTAGTGCCGGAACAGGAGAATCCTGACCCTGACTTTACTACAGTCGGTTATCCCAATCCTGAGAATCCCAAGGTATTCGATTACGCTCAAAAATTGGGTAAAGAAGTAGACGGAGATATATTAATAGCAACAGATCCTGATTGTGACAGGGTTGCATGCATGGTTAAAAATAAAGAGGGAGAATATGTATTTTTGAACGGAAATCAAACAGGAGCTCTTTTGGTAAACTATATTTTATCATCACGAAGTAGGAAAAATACAATTCCTCAAAATGGAGTGATAGTAAAATCAATAGTTACGGGAGATTTAAGCAGAAGAATTTCAGAGAAGTACAATGTGGAAACCATAGAAACTTTAACGGGGTTTAAACATATATGCAGCAAAGCCAACGAATTTGATATAACTAAGGAACATACTTTTATATTTGGGTTTGAGGAGAGTATAGGATATGTGTATGGAACGATGGTAAGAGATAAAGACGGAGTTATTTCTTCCATGCTTATATCAGAGATGGCCGCTTATTATAAAAAAGAAGGCAAAACCTTGCTGGATGTGTTGGAAGAGTTATATAGGGAATTTGGATATTACAAAGAAAAACTGATATCTATAGTATTGGAAGGATTGGAAGGTAAAGAAAGATTTGAAAGTATAATGAAAGAAATCAGAGAAAATCCCATTACTCAAATCGGAGACAAAAAACTCATTATGACTATGGATTATTTAAATGGAGAGATTAAAGACTTAGAAAAAGGGACTGTAGAGGAAACTCATATGCCAAAATCAAATGTACTTAAATATAAATTTGATGACGGCAGCTGGTATGCGATAAGGCCTTCGGGAACGGAACCCAAAATCAAAATATATATTTATTCTACAGGTAAAAGCGAAAACCATTCGAATGAGAACATATCCCTTATTGAAAAAAAGATTATGGATAGAATTAAAAAATAACCTGAATTATTCATGACGGTAAAAAGATAAAATTTTTACCGTCAAAATTTATTTTTTGAGATTTTCAAAGTTCATCAACTAATTATTTCAACTTTAGCAACAACCTGATATTATTCAGTGTCTCATAAAATTTTAACTACTACAAAGTTTGAATACAATATATCTTACTGTATGGATAATCTTTGAAATTATCTTTATTAACTTTATTTCGATAGTTGTCGTCTACATGCATTTTTTCATATTTCCAGTACAGTGCTGCTTAAATAATGTTTAATTCATATAGTCAGAGGACCCTTTATATGTCCATTTAAAAGTATGAGTAGTCAATCCATCATAGACAAGGATTCATCCTTCTCTTAGATCTGTTTCAATCATGGACCTCATCTTATTACAAGAATCTTCTTCGACGAATATACTCAAATCCCATTTTTTACTCATTCCCAGAAGTAGCAGTTTATCCAAATATTTGTGTTCTAATTTCATGATTTGTTTTGATATGAATTTTGGGGAGCTCCGTGACGATGCCTATCTGAGAGAATTTTTAAAAAGTTATGATAAGTAAAAAAAATTACGGAAATATCTTTACTCGTTATAATTTTTATGATATTATTGATATAATATCATTAGTTAGTTAAATTTGAAGAGTACGTTAGTTTAACGGAAAAGATATCGTGTAAAATATGAGTGTTATTTTTTATTAAATTTTTAAATATAGACATAATTAAAATGAGAACAAAAATTATCTTTAAAAATAGGTACACAAAATAAATGTATTGAATTTCCAGCAAAGAGAATGTCTAAAATAAAGCCTATGCGATTAAGGGTTTCAAACTTCTAATATATTTATGCTTATGTATTTTATCAGCAAGAATAACAGTAATTAGCTGTATGATTCCAGCCGGCAGTAAATCAGCATGAATGATTTTCTCATTAAATCGGTGAGGAGTTATATTATTTTATGGGGAAAATATCCTGTATTTATGCGGATTATGGTGTTTCACAAACGCCTATTAAATAAAATTGTGAAAGGAGGGAAGACATGGACGAAAATAAAGAATTAGAAGTTTTGGAAGTTATAGAAATTGAGGAATTAATAGCAGATGAAGATTTTTTAGCTGAAGCGAATAAGGGAAGCTGCAAGGCTTCAGGTCACTAATTTAAGAATGTGAATGCATAAAGCTATAGTAGATATTAATAATTACAGAAATTTCATGTAAAATGTAATAAAAAATTTCCATATCAGTTTTTGCTCAACTACTATAGCTTTATATGCAAATAATGGGGGGAGGGTTATGTTACAATATAAGAAGTCTTTTTATAATATTGAAATATTATATAAGAATTCAGTATATGTATACAATCCTTTTAAAGGTATAGTAAAGTTAAATCAATATTTATTTGAATCTTTAAATAATTTGAATAGTGCAAAAGATGGACATATCCAAGTATTGTTAAAAAATGGATTAATAGTTGATAAAAATTTGGATGAATTTAAAAAAGTAAATTTTATTAATTATATTGCTAAGTTGAATATGAATCAGCTTAGTTTGAGTATTTCTCCAACTTTTGCATGCAATTTTATTTGTAGTTATTGTTTTGTAAAAAAAAGTAACGTTATTATGGATAAACAGGTCCAGAATGATATTTTATTTTTTGTTGAAAATAGACTTAAGGCAGGAACTAAAAGTTTAAAAGTAACTTGGTTTGGTGGGGAACCTTTATTAGCATTTGATATATTAGAATATCTTTCGCAGAATTTTATAAATTTATGTAACAAATATAATTGCCGATATGATGCTTTTTTAATTACTAATGGTACATTATTGAATTCAGAGTATGCAAAAATATTAAAAAAACTTAATATAAAAGGTATACAAATAACCTTAGATGGTCCAGAAAGGATTCATAATCAAAAAAGACCTTTTGAAAATGGGAATAGTTTTTATGTAATTTTATCAAATTTAAAAAAGATAGAAGATATTAAATTTAATGTGAGAATTAACTTGTGTAAGGATAATTATAAATATATAGATGAGTTATTGGAAATTATAAGCCAGGATTCTATAAGAAAAAAAATAAATGATATATGTTTAAGCCCAGTATTTAAAACAGAATATATGAAAGAGGAAGAAAGAAAAAAATGTTTTGAAATAGAAGAATATGCAGAGGTAGAATTAGAAATTTTAAAGAAAATATTAAGTAAAAAACTTCCCAAGAAAATTGATATTAAAAGAGTCAATGTGGGAAATAGCAAGGAAGTATTATGGGATATGAATATTGATCCTTTGGGGAATGTGTATAAAGATGAATTTTATATGGGAAATAAGAATGATATAGCTGGTAATATAAGAGAAATAAATTTAAAAACAATTGTTAATAACCCTCATTTTATTAAACATATTATGTCTAATAAAGAGACAGAACATAAATGTAAAGAATGCAAGATATTGCCTGTCTGCATGAACGGCAACCTTCAACATATGTCTTGCATATCTCTTAAGTATAATATTAAAGAACAATTAAAACTATATATTGATAATGGGGTATGTGAATATGAATAGTTTAGTAAAATGGAAAGAAAACATTAGAGATGCTGTAAATATAAAATATAAGCATATATTTGAAAATAGCTTTAGTTATCATATAAGAAAAGATAGAGAAGCTAGAGATCTAGTAGTCAATACTATAAATAGGTTTTATAAAGATAATATTTTTTGTATACAAGCACCTATATGGGTAGGTTATAAAATAACTAATAAATGTAACTTAAATTGTATACATTGTTGGGCTAACAATTCAAATTATCAACCTTCAAAAGAAGAAATATTTACTGCTATTGATAAACTAATAAATTTGCAAATTTATTTCATAGGATTATCTGGTGGAGAACTATTTATTAGAGAAGATATTTTTGAGGTGTTGGCATATATTAAGTCTAGAGGAATGTACGTTGAACTATTTACTAATGCGATATTATTAGATGAGGAAAAGATAAATGTTTTGGAGAGTATATTAGATAAAAGATTTGATATTATACAGGTTAGTTTAGATGGTTCTAATAAAGAAGTATTTGAGAAACAAAGGAAAACTATTTTTTTTGATAGGGTAATTAATAATATTAAAGTTTTAAAACAAAAAGGTTTTAAAGTTAGGATTAGTTACGTTGCTACCCATGAGAATGTTTATGATATATTTAATACTTATAAGTTAATTTCAAATATTGGGGTGGAAGGTTTTAGTATAAGTCCAGTTTATCCTAAGAATAAAGGTAAAGAAATACATAAATTATTGAATATGAATATATATTATGATGAATTATTTAAATGTATACAATATAATTCTGATGTTGAACTAGTTTATTTTTTGCAAATTGATTTTTTTGAGAAGATCTATCAATTAGTAGAAAATATACAATTACCTTACAGAATACCCTATAGAATTACTACAGGATATATTTCTATATATATAAATGCAAATGGTAATATTTATCCTGAATTTGAGTTAGAGTATGAAGAATTTTATTTAGGAAATATATATTATGATTCATGGGAAGATATTTTACTTAAGATTAAAAGCAATGAACTTTTAAGGGCAGGAAGAAATCTAACTAATACTAAATGTGAAAAATGTAAGTTTATGTCTATATGTTTAGGACATAGTTATGAACAGGCTTATGAAATATATGGCGACTTTAATAAGCCGAATCCATATTGTAAGCTACGGGAGGAATATCATGAGTAAAAGTTATCTGGATTTTATAAAACAAAATTACGGCGATAAAAAATTTTCTCATTTGATGAAAAAAAATAAACTGGAAAATTATTTATATTATTTTAGCTTAAAAGAAAATGTTAGATTGGATTCTCCTACAATTGTTGGCTTAGATATAACATCAAAATGTAATTTAAGTTGTAAACATTGTTTTATTGGAGAAAGGGGATATAAGGATGAGCTTAATACAAAAGAAATACAAAATCTATTATTAACTTTAAAGGATATGGGAACATATCAAGTTTATATAATGGGGGGAGAACCATTTTGTAGAGAGGATATAATGGAAATTATTGAGTTTATAAAGTCTCTTAATATGACTTTATCTGTTAATACTAATGCTACTCTTATTAAAAAAGAACATTGTAAAAAATTATCTAAAATGTTGAATAATGATACTGACTGGATTCAGATTAGTTTAGATGGAGCAAAATCGCAAACCCATGATTTTATTCGTAATAGTAATGTTTTTAATATAGTTATAGACAATATTAAGATGATGGCACAATATAATATACCTATTAGAGTAAATACTGTAGTGACAAATATAAATATTGATGAACTATCAGATATATACAAATTATGTACTCAAATTGGAGTTCAAAGAATAAACTTTAATCCCTTATACCCTTTTAAGAGAGAAACGTTATTTGTTACACCGTCAAACAAAGATTATATTAAAGCTTTTGAAAAAGTGTTGGAAGTTCATGAGAAGTTAAATAAACCAATTTTTATTCAGCAAGATCCTATATGTATTCCATATACAGTTGAAGAATTTAAGGAATTTTTTGATAAAAGTTCTGAAATAGTTCCTACGTTAAATTGTAGAGCAGGGCTATATTCTTTTGAACTTGATCCTGAAGGGAATGTATATCCTTGTACTTTTATGCATCAAGATAAATTTTGTGCTGGTAATATAAGAGATGAAGATATAAAAAACATATGGAAAGATGATAGAAGGTGGACTACAATACTTTTAAAGCGGTATGAAGGATATATTTGTGAAGAGTGTAATTTTGTCAAGAAATGTAAGGGGGGCTGTATGGCTGCTGCATATGATTGTTTTAATGATATAAATACTCCTGATCCGAGATGTAATCTAGTAGAATATTAATATAAAATAAAGAAGGTGATTTAATGAATTTAAATAAACATATTATTTATAGATTTGAATCTAAGATTTTAAATGGGAAAACATTTATTTTTAATCTAGATACTCAAGATATCTTTTTATCAGATGAAATAGCTTTTGATGTATTAAGATTGATAGATAAAGAACAAGTAGATGCAGATGAGATTATAAATAGGATAAATAACACATACAACATAGATGCTACAAATAAAATTTATGAATTTTTAGATGAATTACGTAGGAGGAAAGTAATTGTTGAATGGCCAGATAATAAAAAATATTTAAAAATCCAAATGGATAGTTTTTATAAATTAAAGGAAGGTAGGTAAATATGCTAAAGATATCTAATATTTCAAAAGAATTTGGTAAAAACAATAAAAAAGTACAAGCTCTAAATCATATCAATTTACAAGTAGATAAAGGAGAGATTGTTTGTATTTTAGGTCATAATGGAGCCGGGAAAACTACATTAATAAAGTGTATTAGTGGATTGATAATACCTACTAGTGGGGAAATAACTATAGATTCTGAAAGTGTTATAAAAAATTCTAATATTCCTAAAAATAAAGTAGGTGCTGTTTTGGAAGGATCAAGAAATATTTACTATTATCTTACGCCTAGGGAAAACCTGAAATATTTTGGGTTGCTTAACAATTTATCTAAAAGAGAAATAGAAGAAAGAACTGAATATTATTTAAACCTATTTGATTTAAAAAACAGAGAAAATGATATGGTTAAACAATTCTCACGAGGGATGCAACAGAAAGTGGCAATTATGGTTGCTCTTATGAAAGAACCTGATATATTACTTCTGGATGAACCTACATTGGGATTAGATATAATATCTTCAAGCATTGTTAAAAACATTATCAAAGAATTATCAGAAAAATCCAACAAGACTATAATGATAACAACACATGATGTGCGTTTGATTGAAAATTTAGATAGCAGAGTAGTATTTATGAAAGAAGGTAGGTTAGTTAAAGATGATTATTTAAGTAATTTAAAAAATATTATAGGACAAGAAGATACTTATGAGTTAGTTATTACAGAGCAGAGTTTTAAAAGGCAAATGAACGAATTAATTGAAACTGATTACCAAGTAATAGATAATAGGGAAAATCTGATAATAATAAATACAACTAGCAAGAAGTGGATAGCTCAAAATATAGACAGTTTAGATATTATTAATATAAATAAAAAGGAATATGATTTTGAAGCTATTTATAGAAGAATCTTAGAAGAAGGTGCTATAAATGAGAAACCTTAAATTATTAGGTGCGGAGATAGTTAAAATAATGGGAGACTTAAAAGCCTATTGGTTTAATTATTTATTTGGCAATTTAAATGTATTTTTTCTTTTTCTTGGAATATTTTATGCGTTTCAAAAAAGTAATGGAACTGCAATAGATACTTTTAATTTATTGATTGGACTTATGATATGGTATTACGGAGTTCATGCCATTGATTTAATAGCTATAATAATTGAGGAAGAAGCAGAAGAGGGTACATTAGAACAGATTTTTGTTACAAGAAGCAGTTTCATAAAAGTGTTATTTAATAGAATAATGTCTCAGATTATATTTGATACGATAAAAGGTGTTTTTGTATTTGTATTATGTGTTATTACATTTAAAATTCCCTTCAGCTTTATCAAATCGATAAATTGGTTATGGACATTAATAATCTTTTTTTTAACGTTATCAGGTTTATATGGTATAGGCTATGCAGTTGCTGGGTTATCTATAATTTATAAGAAAACTACGGCAGTTGCAGGAACATGTTCAAATTTGTTATTATTTTTTACTGGCATAATAATTGATCTTGATAAATTACCTAAGGCATTTATATATCTTTCGAAAGTTTTACCATTGCATTGGGGGATGAACACTTTAAATGATTTAATTAGAAATGATTTTCAGTTATTTAAAATTGTTAGGAGTTCAAATTTTATTTACTTAATTATAAGTTGTTTATTTTGGATACTATTTGGTGTGTTTATATTTAAAATATGTGAGGAGAAGGCTCGGATAAAAGGCACATTAAATCAATATTAATGTAGGTGTAAAGCTATGGATGATAAATTAATATATGAACTGGTAAAAGAGAGAGACCTTAGTAGCGATAATTTTATTATATTAAGGTATCAAATGAGAAAAACACGGGCCGTTAATTTTGATGGATATAAATTTACTTATTATTATGATGATGATAGAGGAATAGGTATACAAGCTATTTCTAAAGAAGATAGGATAGCATTTTGTTACACAGATTTAATAGATTATTGGCATTTGAAAAAATTAATAAATATGTCTATATTATTGTCAAATCAGGAAGTTAGTACATTGTATATTCCAGGGTTATATAATTATTATTACAGTAAAGAGATAAAAAATATTAACAATATTTACTCTGAAGCAAATTTAAATATTGATTTATATAAGGATCTGATAATAAAGGAAAATGAGTATGCTAAAAATATTATGCAGTGTAATGACATAAATACATATTTACTTTTAGGTTATGAAATTTGGGAAATATTTAACAGCAATGGATTAGCTATAAAATATGATTATTCCTTTAGCTCGTTAAGGCATAATATTAAATTAGAAACGAACCAATACAAATATAAATTTCAAGTAAGTATGAGTGGTAAAAATGGTGAAGTTTTAACTAATCCAATTAAAAACGAGGTATTTAAGAGTAAGACTAAATGCAAAGCTGAGAGAATAAGAAATGTAAAAAATTATTATGAGAATTTAGACAATTATGAAAAATGTATGGGCAATATAAGTAAAATTGTTTTTGATTATGATTTTTTGAGTGTTTTAATTCATGAGATGATTGGACATTCAGTTGAAGAAGATTTAGCAAATACTAACAATTTCTTATGTAAAAATAATAAATTAGCACTAAATAAAATTATAGCACCACCATATTTTAATGTTGTAGATAACCCGAATTACGAATACTGGGGGTATCAACCTTATGATTTAGATGGAAATAAAAGAAATGAAGTTGAAATTATAAGAAAGGGCGTTGTAAAAGATGGGTTGTATAGCTTATATTATAGTGACAATTTAAAAAATGTTAATTTTAGTGATAGGGTTGATAGCTATAAAGATATGCCTTTGCCTAGGATGTCTAATTTAACTTTAAGAATAGATAATGTTATTTATAGAAAATTAGAAAAAGAGCTTACTGATTTATCAGAATTAAGAGATTTATTGATCAATGAAGAATACATTTCAGAAAATGAGGAGGTATTATATTTACTGGGAAGTAATGGTGGTAAAGTTAATGTAAAAGATAACGTTTGTAAAATTATGCCTGAATATTGTTGCATTTTGAGTAATGACAAGACTAAAGTACTTCCTCAGCGAAGAATGAAAATCAACATTGAACAGGTATGTAAGTCAGCATTAGTTGGCATAGGAAAAGTTAATGATAATAGTTATTTTTTATGTAAAAAAAAGGGACAAATTGTAAATGTAAGTGGAGGAAGTAATATGTATGTTTTATTTTCAAAATTTAATATAGATTTTGAATAACTATGGGATTTAAATGGAGATTTAATATGAAATTAGAAGATTTATATAAAAGTTTAATAATATCTTTAAGTAATATGCAAAGGAATAAAGTATTTGAAAAATGGGCTTTTAGAGTTACAGAAGAGTATATGTTTAAATATCAGAGTTATTTTGATAAAACAAGTTATCCTATTCAATATGGAAGACAGTTTAAATGCGAAATAAGGTTAATTGATGATGAAAGATATTGTGCGGTGATGTTAAATTTACCACAAACAGAAAATATTCAAAATCTATTAATGAAGAAAGCAAATAATTGGAGGGAAAATTTTTTTAATATTAATGATTGTCTAATAAGTAATAATTGTTATGATTCGGATAGAAATATTGAGGATATGTTTTATAATGATTATCAAATCATAAAAGTTTTAAATCATTATAAGGAAAATGCTGAAGAAATAGGAGCTAAAAGATTTAACACAAGGTATTGTTTTAAAAGACATAAAATTTTTAATAATTTACTAAGAACAAAAGATTTTACTGAAACGTTATTTCAAGCAAGTATTTTTAATTCATATAATATACCTATAACTTTAGAAGAGTATCATATGGCTAATTTTGATAAGATAAAGGAAATTGTTAATTTTTTTGATGCTGATGGAATAAAATTTGTGACTAAAACAAATAAAAAAGAAAGATGTTTTATAGTTTTCCCTTTCTGTTATTTAAAAAGAATTTTAGATTTATTTAATAAAAATGATTTTAAGGAGACAGCAATGTTTAAATTAAACTATTTAGAAAAACAAAATGAATGTGACTTTTTAGGTTTTAATAATCTTAATAAAGAAAACAGGGAAAAGATGTTTGGGAAAAATCATTTAATGTTAGAAATTGATGACTATGTTTATACTACGGAAATATTAAATATAGATAATATAGATTTTAATACAGGAGAATTTTTATATATTTGTAGAAATGCAGTTATATTTAAAAATAATAAAATAGATAGTATTGTAAACTTTTATATTGAAGGAAATATATATTTGATTTTAAATTCAAATAGTACAATAAAGGTTAATTCTGTAACTCAAGGAGAACAATACAGTGATTTATTATTTTATCATGTTATTAATTTTATATAAAAAAATTAAAAGGGTGAGGTTTTATGAATAAATTTGGCAATGCTATCAAGGCGGAGTTTGTGAATTTATTTGGCGATTTTAAATCATATTATTTAAACTATATATTTTATAATATAAATATGTATCTTTTATTTTTAGGATTATTTTATGGAATGGAAAAGCAATCAAAAGAAAGCATTGAAATACTTTATTTCTTAATAGGATTAATATTGTGGTGGTATACGACTACCGCCATTCAATCTGTATCAATAATAATACAAGACGAAGCAAGACAAGGAACTCTTGAACAAATATTTATGACTAAATCTAAGGTAGGACAAATTACTTTATGCAAATTAATAGCTAACTACTTATTTGAAACATTACAAATAATCTTTGTAATTCTACTATGTACGCTTTCTTTTGGATTAGCAGATTTATTTAAATTAAATATAAGTTATATTAATTTATTAATCAATATTCTAATGACGCTTGTGGGGCTATGTGGAATAGGCTATGCTGTAGCAGGTTTATCTATAATATATAAAAAAGCACAAGCAGTAGCAAGAGCAACATCGAATGTAATTTTATTTTTTTCTGGTCTAATCTTACCCATAACAGCAGTTCCTAATATATTTAGATATATAGCTAAAGCATTTCCCTTCTATTGGTCAATGGAATCTATTAATCAATCTATATACAATTCAAAAACTATTTTAGATTTATTTAATAGATCTTTTGGTATGTTAACATTAGTTTCTTTAATATGGGTAGGTGTAGGAATTTTAACTTTTAATCATTCAATTAAAATAGTAAAGGTTAAGGGGAGTATATCTCATTACTAAGCAAATAGTAGAGATGTTTCTTTGAATAAAGTATAGGGGGACATTTGCTCTCCCTTATTTATCTAAATTATATTCTATTACTTCTACCGGTAGGTCTTCGAAAGATTTTTTATTTAATCCTTTACTTTTTTTAAGTTTGTGGAATGAGAAATTGAGGGAAAGGTTCTGCCATTGGCGAAATGGCCATGAAAACCGTCCTGCGGTTTGTGAATATGGGGGAATTTTTATTTTTTAGAGGAAATATAGAAAACAATGTAGAATTATATGGAATAAAAAGTAAATTTAGGGCATGTGTGAAACGGGAATGGCATCTTGAAATCAATAGAAATAATTTAACTTGTTATGCTAACAGATATATAGTCCAACTGAGAGATATTGTGCCAATATAAAAATATATAGTATCCCTGTATAAATTAACCGCTAAGTATTTTAGATTATTTATCCGAATATAAGAGTTTTTATCCTTGGAAAGAACCAATTCCCTCTTGCAAAAAACAATAATTCTTAAATTTATTGAAATTATTTCTTATTCTTTGGCAAGTCATACAAATAACAAAAATATTATATTTATGTTTCATCTAGGTAAGGAAGCATTTATGCTGAATTTTGATAAGTATAAAACTCAAGTTATAGTTGAATATCCAGTTGATGTTATTTCGCTACAAAATACAAAAACTAAGTCTGTTGAGTATAAAACTACAAAAGTATGTATTAGTAAAAAGCCAAACAATAAAGTCAGTGTAAAAAAGATATAATAAATATTTTATTAAGGGGGTTCCAATGATTAATTATTTAAGAAAAAACAAATTACTTCTATTTATCTATGGGATATTTTCCCTTGTGACCTATGCTTTTCTAACTTTAATATTTACTTCATATTCTTGGATAACAGATATTGCATTAAATAATGATCTTGCTCAAGGAAAAGTTGTTACCATTCAAGTTATGTTAATGCTTTTAGGGATGTTAATTTTTGTAATCATTATGTTTTTTATTGAAAGATATATTCTTTATAGAGTTTCAAAATCCTTAAGGGGAGATATGGTAAACAAATTACTTGATTTAAACTATAATAGTTTCTATGAGAAGGATAATGTATACTATTCTTCCATGATTGTAAATGATGTTGATATTCTAGAAAATGAATACTATATGAGTTTAGTCGATATCATTGGAGAAGTAATTCAAATTTTGGTTATGATATTTTTTATTGCAAAAATTGATTTAAAGTATGTATTTATTATTTTGCTATTGACCATACCTTCTCTAATACAACCTTCTTTACTTAAGAAAAAAATTGGTATAGCTGGGCTTAATAGTTCAAAGGCAATGACTCGATACAATGATAAAACTAATGAATATATCTATGGTATGGAAGAAATCACAACAAGCAATAAACATACTATATTTCAAGAAAAATTTAAAGATGATGTTTTTAAATTGGAGGATACCAGATATAATGAAAAATTCCTAGGTGCAATAAACTTTGTTTTGGCAGCTATTGTAATTTATTTTTTAAAAGTTGGAGCTTTGATAGTCTTTGTAAATGATGTTGTAGCTAAATTAATAGAAGTTTCTGCAGCTACAGCCTTGTTTGGATATGCAAATAATATAGGTAACCCTGTATCATCCATACTGGACTATTATGAAAAAATCAATGCAAGTAAAAATGTTAAAGAAAAAGTAGATACTTTTTTAAATGAGGGAAATGATTTTGAAGATTCATTAGACGATATTGATGATATTGAAAGAATAGATGTTAAAAATCTAAGTTTTTCCTATAATGATACACAAGTTTTAAAAAATATTAATTTTACATTTAATAAAGGATATAAATATGCAATTTTTGGTGGCAGCGGCAGCGGTAAGAGTACATTGATAAAACTTATTATGGGTTTTTATAAAACTTATGACGGTCAGATATTTTTTAATGATATGGAGCTGAAAACAATTAAAAACAGCTCACTTTGGAAACAAATGGCATATATTCAACAGAAAGTGTTCATAATGAGTGGAACCTTAAAGGATAATATAACTTTATTCTCAAATAAATATACAGATGATGAGATAAATAAAGCCGTTAAATTTTCAGGACTTGATGGATTAATAAAAAGCCTACCTAATGGTATCGATACATATATAGAGGAAGGCGGAAAGAATTTTTCAGGAGGAGAAAAGCAGAGAATTTCATTGGCTAGGGCGTTACTATCAGATAAATCTATTTTCTTATTAGATGAAAGCTTTTCTGCACTTGATAATAAAAATTCTATGGAAATTGAAAAGAATATTTTGGACATTGATAAGACTATAATAATGATTAGCCATAGACCTAACGATAATCTATATAAATATGATGATATTATAGTTTTTAAAGATGGAGAAATAGCGGAACACGGTTTATATGATGAATTGCTTAAGAAAGACACATATTTTTACAATCTAATCCAAGATAGCAAGGGAGGGGAAAACGATGAAGAAAAGAAACAATGTAGTTCTGAAAGCACTTTTTCATAGTCCCTTAAAGATACTTGGACTTACGATATTATACATATTTACGGCAATTTTTGTAAACATTTTAAGCAAGGATTTAGGAACTGCATTTGATATTGGAATCAGCGGATCAACTAATGATTTTAAAGATTATGCTATTAAAATAACTCTAACTCTTGCACTTTTATTGGCATTTCAATTTTTAGCCAATGTATTTGAGCAAAAATATTATTTTGAAACTTTAAAGAGAACTAGGCTTGGTATCTTTAATGAAATAGGTAAGAAACCATTATATAAATTTATTGAAAAGGATTGTGGAGAATATAGCTCTTCACTTATTAATGATGTAAAATTATTAGAAGAACAATTTTTTAACCCCGTAAGGCTTACCTATAATCATGTGATTAAGCTGATAATAGCTATAGTGTTTGTAATACAAATTAATGTGGGAATCACTATATTTATAATTATTGCTAGTTTCATCCCTGTATTAATACCAAACCTTTTTACAAAAAAGCTATCAGAAAAATTTTCAAACTATAGTGTCGGTATATCTAATTACACTATGAATCTAAATGAACTATTAGAAGGTTATGATGTAATAAAAACTTATAATGCAGAGGATTCTATAAAGTTTAGACATAATGAAATCAATGAAGCAGCTTTGACTACAAAAAGAAATGCATATAATTTTTTGGGGATTGTATCCAATATTGCAGCCATAACTTCGATTTTTGTAATGATGGGAGCATTATTAATCGGCATGTTTTTATCTATTCACGGTATTCTAACAGTAGGTGAAGTTTTTGCTATAACTTTTATATCCAGTAATATTACAGCTCCTCTCAGTACAATTAGTAGCAATTTTTCAAATATTAAAGGCAGTAAAAAAATCATTCAAAAATTCAATAACGAAGAATATAAGAAAGATGAATTAGTAGAACTGAACAATATTAATAAAGGTATAGAATTTAAAAATTACTTTTTAACTATCAATAAACCAATTTTAAAAAATGTTAACTATACTTTTGAAATTGGTAAAAAATATGCTATAGTAGGTGGGAGCGGGAGCGGTAAAAGCTCGTTAGTGAAGAGTATATTGGGATATTATTACGACTATTCCGGGGATATCTTTGTAGATGGGTTAGAATTGAGAACTATAAATATAAATAGTGTATATGACAATATTTCATATGTTCCACAAAGTGTATCCTTTTTCCAAGGAACAATTAGAGATAATTTAAGTTATTTTAAATCAAATACAAAATTGAAACTAACAGAAGTATTAGAATTTGCAAATATATACAAGAAAATACAGAGCCTACCTAATAAATTAGATACTGAAATAGATAGAACTGTTTCAGAACTTTCTGGGGGTGAAAAACAAAGGATTGGTATTGCCAGATCCGTAGTAGAGGGTAAACAAATTTTTATTTTAGATGAAGCCACATCTGCGTTAGATGGTAAAAATTATAATATAGTTGAAAATAATATTTTAGAAAAAGATATAACATTAATTACAGTTACCCATAGACTAGATAAAAATATTTTAGAAAAATATGATGATATTATTGTTTTAGAAAATGGAGAAATAGTTGAAAATGGAAGATTTGAAGATCTCATAGATAAGAAAAGCCATTTTTATCAATTATATTTTGGAAACTGATGTGTTTAAATAATGGGAAATATTCTTGTTCAGCAGAGCCGCCAGTGCGGTACGGTGAGAGCCACCTATATTATGATGGATAATTCAAAAAATAGTTTTGATTTAGAACCTTGGTATATTCCAAGGTTTTTTCTTTTTCATGAATAGATTTTTGCTTTCTATCAAAGAATATTTCTTATATGAATAAGATGGGAGTGATAAAAATTAAAGCAGTAATAATGTCCGGAGGAAAAGGAACTCGGCTCAGACCTCTTACATGTCAGATTCCAAAACCTATGGTTCCTATATTTAATAAACCCGTTATGGAATATATAATTAAACTTTTGAAAAGTCACAATATTTATGATATAGCTGTGACTCTTCATTATTTACCCAACGAAATAACGGAATATTTCAACGAAGGAGAAAAATATGGGGTTCATATGAGTTATTTTATAGAAGATGTCCCTCTCGGAACTGGAGGAAGTGTAAAAAATGCTAAAGGATTTTTAGACAGCACGTTTTTAGTAATAAGTGGAGATGCCTTTACAAATATTGATATAACCAAGGCCGTAAAATTCCATAAGGAAAATAATTCAAAAGCTACTTTAATTTTAAAAAAAGAGCCCATACCTTTAGAATATGGTGTAGTAATTACCGGCGAAGATGGGAGGATAAAGAAGTTTTTAGAAAAACCCGGTTGGGGAGAAGTATTCAGCGATACTATCAATACGGGAATATATATTCTTGAACCGGAAGTAATGAATTATTATAAGGCCGGAGAAAATTTTGATTTCGGCAAGGATTTGTTTCCTCGTTTGCTTAAAGATGGTATTCCAATGTATGGATATATAACTTCAGATTATTGGTGTGATGTCGGAGATTTACATTCTTATATGAATACTCACGTTGATTTTTTGGAGAAAAAAGTTTTTCCTGTAGAGGATGCCGAAGAAGTAAAAAAAGGCATATGGATAGGCAGGGGAACAATAGTTGAAGAAGGCGCTCAACTGTTTCCTCCTGTTTATATAGGAAAAAATACTATAGTAAAGAAGGATTCAAAGATTTATGGTTGTACCGTAATAGGGGATAATTGCTACTTAGGCGAAAATACATCTGTTAAGAAGAGTATCCTATGGAAGAATGTCCATATATGTAACAATGCCGAGATAAGAAAATCGGTCTTGTGTGATGGTGTGAGGATATCCGATAGAGTAAGGATATTTGAAAATTCGGTAATAGGCACTTCATCCATAATTAAGGATAACGCTGTTATAAAATCTAATGTTAAAGTATGGCCTGAAAAAAGAGTTGAAAGGGATATGGTTGTTAAAAATGATTTGATCTGGGGTACCGGTGTTTCTAAAAATATATTTGGGAAAAGAGGCGTATCCGGAATATTTAATCAGGATATAACAACGGAGTTTTCGTCAAAATTGGGAGGAGCATTTGCTTCATTATATCAAGGAAAAAGTTTATTTGTCATAGCTTCCGATGAGAAAGATTCATCTCAAATCATAAAAAATGCATTAAATTCGGGAGTAGTTTCCGCGGGAGGAAGAATGGTGGATATTCGTGTAGGAACTGTTCCCATGGTAAGATATGCTGTCAATTACCTTAAAGGAGACGGAGGTATTTTTGTAAGCTGCGGAGATTCAAATTCAGACACAATATCAATAGAGTTTTTTGATGATAAAGGGAAAAATATTGACAGAACTCAAGAAAGAAAAATTGAAAATGAATTTTCTATCGGAGATTTTAATAGAACAAATGGGGGCAAAATAAAGGATATAATTGAAATTTCAAATTTTTCGTCTCTTTATCTAAAATACGGAGAGGAGATTCTTGATCATATTTCATCAATAAAGGAGAAAAGGCCTAAAATCGTTATAGGCTCAAAATCAAAATATATTATTGGTCTGGCAGAGAAATATTTAAAGAATATAGGCTGTAATACTGTTTCCATATTAGAAGAAGAATTAAAGGAGATAAAAGAAAAAATTATATCTGTAAAGGGAGATATGGGTATAATAGTTTTCCAGAATGGGGAAAATATTATTTTAATTGACCACGAAGGAAATTTTATAAAAGACGAAAAATATAATTTCCTTACTTTTTTGATAGGATTGGAAACTAAGAAGATTAAAAACATAGTCATTCCTTATAATTTTCCAAGGACAGCTGTTTCATTGGCGGAAAATTACGGAGGAAGTATATCTATAACAAAAACGAATGTGTCTGAGATAATGAAGGAAATGGAAAAAGATGATTCGCATTTCCAATATATATTAAGTTTTGATGCTCTATTTGCTGCAGGGAAAATAATAGATTATGTATCCTATAAAAATATAAAGTTGAAAGATATTGCCTCAGAGATACCGGATTTTCATTTTATAAAGAAAGAAATACCATGCAAGTGGGAAGATAAAGGGAAGATTGTAAGACTTTTGTCGGAAGATAAAAAGCAGCAACTGGAGATGTTTGAAGGAGTAAGGTTTTTAGATAAAAACGGTTGGGCATTAATACTTCCTGATATTGAGAAACCTACTTTTAATTTATATGCTGAAGGTAGTACCGAAGAATTTGCAGAAGAAATATCGGATTTCTACTATGAAAAAATTAAAAGACTTTTGGAAGACAAAAGATAATATTTTGTTTGGGAGGAAGAAATATTCATGTGGCAGCTTTTTTTCATGTATTTTGCTACTTTGTTATTGCTTATCATATACATTGTTATTTATTTAAGAAAGGATAACAAAGAATATATTGAAGTGGCAGATGTATTGTTAAATAATGAAGAACTTTTTAAACATGCGAGGGAAATCGGAAGAATAGATGTAGGGGAAAAGAGTATGGATGTTAAATATTGTCTGCTCAATAGATTAGATAGAAATTTTGAAGATATTGAGGACATATATTTAAATCTGAATGAAGAGTTTAATAAAAAAAGAGAATTGCCAAAAGCCTCCGAATGGCTTTTGGACAATTTCTATATTGTTGAACTTCAATATAAAATGGTCAGACAAAATCTTGAAAGAGAAAAAAAATTCAAACTCAGAACTTTGACTGCAGGGCCTCTTAAGGGCTATCCAAGAGTGTACAGGGTAGCCTTAGAGCTGATATCCCATTCTGAAGGAATAATTACAGAGGAAAACATTATTAAATTCATAAATTTTTATCAAAGAGAAACCATTCTTTCCATAAAGGAAATATCAGCTTTATCTCTTATGTTTACTCTTGCCCTTATGGAATATGTAAGAAATATTTCAATAAAAACAGACGAAACTCAAAGAGTGTGGAAGGAAGCAGAAGAAGTACCATTAAGTGATATAGATGAAATTGAAAAGTATATAGATAAGTATGGAAAGGTAAATACCTCCTTTATTGAACATCTTCTTAAAAGAGTGAAAAAAGAAAAAGAAGATGGAAATTTGTATGCAAATTTGTTGGAGAAGAAGATTACTTATCTGGGGACAGATATAAAAACAGTATTGGAGAAAGAATATAAAAAACAAGGCCATATGAAAATATCCATAGGGAATGGAATAACAAGTATGAAATCCATATCGAACTTGGATTGGAATTACATATTTGAATCATTATGCGTCGTAGAAAAAATATTAAAGGAAGACCCTATGGAAGTATATCAAAATATGGATAAAGAATCCAAAAATTATTATAGATATCAGGTAGAAAAATTAGCCGAAAAATTAAATACTCAGGAGACTTTTATAGCAAGAAAAGCTATAGAATTGGCGAAAGAAGAAAATGACAAGAAAAATATGGGCAGAGAAAGTCACGTTGGATATTATATACTTGATAAGGGAAGAAAAAAAATATTTGAAAGTTTAGGATATACAGGGAAATCATCACTTATGTATTTGAACAATTCATTTCTTTATATAATTCCGATTGTATTATTATCTCTGCTTATGAGTGGTATATTGGCGAGATATGGTTTTTTAAGAAATGGAACGAGTATGGGAGTAGTTATATTTTTAACTGTATTTATTCCCTTTATGACTATTTCAACTGCAGTTGTTAATGAAATATATTCCAAAGTATACAAACCGAAACTTCTTCCTAAAATTGAATTTAAAGAAGGGATACCTGAAAAATGTAAAACATTCTTGGTTATTCCAACTCTTATTACCAATAAGAAACGGGTTAAAGAGCTTGCGGAAAATCTTGAAACCCATTATCTGTCTAATAAAGAGAAAAATATTTATTTTGGGATAATAGGAGATTTTGCGGATTCTGAAAAAGAAGAGATGGAAGATGATCACGAGATAACAGAAGAAGGACTAAAATGGATTAATAAACTTAACGAAAAATATGCCGGAGATGAAAATATATTTTATTATTTTCACAGAAGAAGGGTTTATTCAAAAACTGAAGGAAAATGGACAGGATGGGAAAGAAAAAGAGGAGCTTTAGTAGAATTTAATAACCTTATTTCAGGAGAAAAAGACACTACATTTTATGTTATTTCCGGTAATGTAGAAAATTTAACGGAAAAAATCAAATATGTTATTACTTTAGATGCTGATACTAAAATCCCCATTGGAGGCGTTAATAAGTTAGTAGGGACTATAAGTCATCCCTTAAATTCCCCCGAAGTTTATAAATATAGAGATATCGTTCGTGAAGGATTCGGAATTATTCAACCGAGAATAACGGTAAATATGGAAAGTGCAAACAAGTCATTGTTTACAAGGATTTATGCAGGCCATGGAGGAATAGATCCTTATACAACATCCGTATCCAACGTATATCAGGATGTTTTTGGAGAAGGAATATTTACAGGTAAGGGAATATATGACATCAATGCATTTCAGCAAGGTTTGAAGGATAAGATACCGGAAAACAGCATTTTAAGCCATGATTTAATAGAAGGAATTTATTTGAGAGCAGGCCTTGCTTCAGATATAGAATTGGTAGACGAATATCCATGGAAATATAATTCGTATATAATGAGGCAACATAGATGGGTAAGAGGAGATTGGCAGCTAATAAAATTTTTGTTTTCTCGGGATAGGTCAATAAACGCTATTTCCCGATGGAAGATATGGGATAATATGAGAAGAAGTATTTCTCCCATTGCCACTATGCTGACTTTGATATTGGGAATTATAATTTTCCCGGGGAATAAATACATATGGATAGGAATAAGTCTGATTTCTTTATTTATGCCCTTTATAATCGGATTTATAGAATCCATATTATATAGAAATTTCAGGATAAGTATGATCAAAATTAACGGAAATATAATTACAGGCTGGAAAGGGCTGATATACCAAGGAACACTTTCATTCATGTTTTTACCTTATGAAAGTTATATGATGGCTGATGCCATAATAAGAACTTTGTGCAGAGTTTTTATTACAAAGAAAAACTTAATCCAATGGACCACAGCTTTTGATGTAGAAAAAGAACTTACCAATGATATAAAAAGCTATTTTGAGTTGATGAATAAAGGTGTATTAATTAGCGTATTGACTTTAGCGTTGGTTTATATATTAAATCCCCATAATATATGGATAGGATTGATAATAAGCTTTTTGTGGTTTATTTCTCCCATAGCGGCTTTTAAAATAAGCAATGAAGATAAAGATGAAAAAAAGATGATATCAGAAAAGGATTTAAGAACCTTGAGGAGAATATCTCGAAAAACTTGGAATTATTATGAAGAATTTACAAATGAAGAAAACAATTTTATTCCGCCGGATAATTTTCAGGAATATCCATATAACGGATTGGCTTACAGAACCTCTCCGACCAATATAGGATTTTATCTTTTAGCGGTACTTTCGGCAAGGGATTTTGGATATATAAGTACTAAACGTATGATCGATTTGATAGAAAAAACTATTTATACTATTAACAAAATGGATAAGTGGGAAGGCCATTTATATAATTGGTACGGAACTTTGGATTTAAAACCCTTAAGACCTTATTTTATTTCGACCGTAGACAGCGGAAATTTTGTAGCTTATTTGATAGTGCTGAAAGAGGGAATTAAGGAATATTTAAACAGACCGTTTTTTGAAGGAAGTATTATTGACGGCTTTATTGATACGGGGGTTTTAATTGAGGATAATGAAGTAAGAAATTTGATTTTGAATGAATTTAACTCCGTGTCTAAGATAAGGGAAAAGGAATTAACCGATATAGAAAATAAATTTATTGTTTGTAAAGATAATAATGAAAATAAAAAAGATAAGTGGTTAGAAAATTCTATAGGATTTATCAAAGATCTAAAAGCTGAATATACCGAATTTTTTTCTGACAGCAATATAGAAGATACATTTGAGTTAAAACCTGCAGAATTAGTTAAATATTATGAAGAACTGATTAATGAAGAGGAAGCAGAAAGTGATTCATATAAAGACCTTTTTAGATTGAAATGTAATGCTGAGGATTTTATAGAAAGATGTAAGAATCTGATAGACAATATTGAACATTTAATATCCGAAACAAAATTCAAACCTTTATACGATAACAAAAAATGTTTATTTTCCGTTGGATATAATGTTGAGGATAAAAAGATTGTAAATTCCTATTACGATTTATTGGCTTCTGAAGCAAGAACGGCCAGCTATATATCTTTATCGAGAGGAGAAGTACCCGCGGACCATTGGTTTAAACTGGGGAGACCTTTGGTCGTGAAAAAAGGGTTCAGAAGTTTAGCATCTTGGGCAGGAACCATGTTTGAATATTTGATGCCTGCTTTGACAATAAAGAGTTACAAAAATACGCTTTTGGATGAAACCTATAAAACTTCGGTTAAAATTCATATAGACTATGGAACGGATAAAAAGATACCTTGGGGAATATCCGAGTCGTGTTTCTTTGCCTTTGATTCCAATTTGAACTACCAATATAAAGCCTTTGGAGTTCCATTTTTGGGATTTAAAAGAGGACTAAAGGACGATACCGTAGTATCCCCTTATTCTACTATTCTGTCTTTGAACATAAACTATGAGGCTGCGTTAGAGAATATAAGAAAATTAATAGAGGAAAACTTGGAAGGAGAATACGGATTTTTTGAATCCATAGATTATACTTACAGCAGACTTCCTATGAATATGGATAAAGCTGTAGTTAAAAGTTATATGACCCATCATCAGGGAATGATATTCGTATCCATAGACAATTTTTTGAAGGATAATTCCATGGTTAAGAGATTTCACCGAGATCCGGAGATGAAATGCGGAGAGCTGTTTCTTCAGGAAAAAATACCTTTAAGAGCTATTGTGGCAAAGGAAACCGAAAATCTTATTCGTACAGAAGAAAAAGCCAAGAAAAATGAGATGAATATTATAAGAAGGTATGATGAAAGAAGTCTTTCCTATACCAAATGCCATGTATTGTCATCGGGAGACTATTCTTTGATGATTACGAACAGAGGAAGCGGATTTTCAAAAAAAGGCGATATATATATAAACAGATGGAGAGAAGATTTTTTAACTAAAAGTTACGGGAATTTTGTATATATTTCCGACCTGAAAAGGAATAAATTCTGGTCTAATACCTATGAGCCGACTAATGTAATTCCCGAAAAGTATAAGGTGGAATTTTCAAATCATAAGGTTGATTTTTATAGGTTGGACGGGGATATTGAAACCAAAACGGAAATAGTTCTTCTTCCTGAAGAAGAAGGAGAAGTCAGGAAAATTACTATAAAGAATATCGGCAATGAAGATACATTAATAGAAATAACAAGCTATTTGGAATTAGTCGGGGATAAGATAGAAAATGATACTACCCATTCGGTTTTTAACAATTTATTTATAAAAACCGAGATATGTGAAGAAATCCATATGCTTCTCGGAGAGAGAAGAAAGAGAAATAAAAATGAAGAAAAAGTATGGGTATACCATATGGGAAAGATATACGAAAATGCGGAAGAAAATTTTCAATATGAGACCAACAGGCTGAATTTTGTTGGCAGAGGAAAAAATTTGAGATATCCCAATGCTTTATCTAAGGGACTCACGAATACGGCCGGAGTTGTATTGGATCCCATTATGAGTATAGGAAAAAGGGTTAAGATAAAAGGAAAGGAAAGTATAACAATTTATTTTTTAACCGGAATTACCGATACAAAAGAAAATGCCGTAAATATCGGCAAAAAATATTCGGACCAAGGACAAATGGAAAGGTCGCTGGAATTAGCTTATACGAGAAGTCAGACGGAAATAGGATATTTAAACTTGAAATCCAATGAAATTAGGCTGTATCAGGATATTCTGAATGATATTTTACTGCTGGAAGGCAACAGTAAAAGAAGATATGATGAAATAATAAGGAAAAATGAAAAAGGGCAGAACGGATTATGGGCTTACGGAATTTCAGGGGATCTTCCCTTGGTATTGGTAGTTATCAAAAATGTAGACGGAATTGATAACTTAAAAACTATTTTAAGAGCTCATGAGTATTGGACATTTAAAGGTATAAAAATTGATTTGCTGATTTTAATTGAAGATGGAAACTCATATTATCAACCTTTGTTAGATAATGTGAGAGATATGGTCTACGAATATAGAGGAAATTTTGTAGAAATACAAGGAGGAATATTTATACAAAATGGCAATGACATACCTCTGCAGGATAAAGGGCTTTTTTATAAATGGGCAAATATTGTGATAGATTCATCTGTAGGATATATAAAGGAAAATTACAAAAAGGTTGGCATACCTTATAAAAAATATAATAAAGACCCGATAAAGTATGATTCTTCGGATAAAAATTTAGAATTAAGATTTTTCAATGGTTATGGAGGCTTCTCTCAAGACGGAAGGGAATATATTATCAAATTAAATAAGGATATCAATACTCCGTTACCTTGGATAAATGTTATTTCCAACGACAAATTCGGATTTATAGTAAGCGAAAGGGGAAGCAGTTTTACTTGGGCTGATAACAGCAGAGAAAATAAACTTACACCTTGGTACAATGATTTAGCAGAAGATCCGTCGGGGGAGATCATATATATAAGGGATGAAGAAACAGGGCATATATGGAATATAACTCCTGGGCCTATAAGAGAAAATGAGGATTATATTATCTCCCACGGAATGGGATATACAAATTTTTATCATGACAGCAATGGAATGGAGCAGAATTTGACTATGTTTGTTTCCATGGAAGACAATATAAAAATTAATTATATAAAGATTAAAAACAATTCTCCTTTTGAAAGGAAATTATCCTTGGCATATTTCGCAAGACCTGTTTTAGGGGTTGAAGACGGCAAAGAAAGGAAGCACGTTGAAACATATATGGATGAAAAAAAAGAGATATTTTATGCACTAAACAGTACTAATAGTGAATTTAGAGGAAGTACCCTATATATGGGTTCATCGGAGAAGATCAAAAGCTACACGGGAGATAGAAAAGAATTTCTTGGTTCAGGTTCCTTCGAAAATCCGGAAGGAATGAAAAGAGACAGCTTTTCTAATATGGCAGGAATAGGCATGGACCCTTGCTGTGTAATAAATATTGATTTAACTGTTCCCTCGGGAAAAGAAAAGGAATTGGTTTTTTTAATTGGTGAAAGTAAGGGAGTCAAGAGCGGAAGAGAGACGATAAGCAAATATAAAGACATTGGATACTCTAAAATGATGCTGGAGAAAGCCAAATATTTTTGGACGGATTTGTTAACTAAAATTCAGATAGAAACTCCCGATGAATCCATGAATCTACTTATGAATAATTTTCTTCTGTATCAGACCATTGCTTGCAGGTTATGGGCAAGGGCAGGATTTTATCAGGTTGGAGGTGCCTACGGAGCGAGAGATCAAATTCAGGACAGTATGAACTGCATATATGTGTTTCCTGAGTTAACAAGAAAACAAATTATATTAAATTGCCGTCACCAATTTTTGGAAGGGGATATACAACACTGGTGGCATCCGGATCCCTATTCTGACGTCCACAAGGGAATAAGGTCAAAATGTTCAGATGATCTTTTATGGCTTCCTTATGTATTAGCCGAATATGTCAAGATTACGGAAGATTATGAGATTTTAAATGAGAAAGTTTATTTTATAGAAAGTATGCCGTTAAATGAAGAAGAATATGAAAGATATGAGATACCTGATATTTCAAATGTAGAAGAGAACGTCTATGAGCATTGTGTAAAAGCAATAGAGAAATCCCTTGTCTTCGGAGAAAGAGGATTACCTCTTATGGGTTCGGGAGACTGGAATGACGGTATGAACAGAGTAGGATTTAAAGGAAAGGGCGAAAGCGTATGGCTTGGATGGTTCCTTATATCGGTACTTGAGAAATTTATTCCTATATGTGAAAAAATGAATGATAAGGAGAAAGTCAGCCGGTACAAAGGAGTTATTAATGATATTAAATATTCCATTGAAAAAAATTGCTGGGATGGAGATTGGTATTTAAGAGCTTTCTTTGATGACGGGACTCCCATAGGGTCAAAAGAAAGCAGTGAGTGTATAATAGATTCTATCTCTCAATCTTGGGCAGTAATATCGGGAATGGGAGATTGGGACAGAATTGAAAAATCCCTAAATTCATTAGAAAAATATTTAATTAATGAAGATAAGGGTATGATACTTTTGTTTACTCCTCCTTTTGATAATATATCCGAAGACCCCGGTTATATAAAGAGTTATGTTCCCGGAGTGAGAGAAAACGGAGGACAATATACTCACGGGGCAATATGGGTAATAAGTGCCTTTGCCAAAACCGGAAAGGGAGACAGAACTTATGAGCTTTTTCACATGATTAACCCTATCAACCACTCAAGGAGTGCCATAGAATGTTCCAATTATAAAGTTGAACCTTATGTTATGGCAGCAGATGTCTATAACGTTAATCCTCATGTAGGAAGAGGCGGATGGACGTGGTATACGGGATCGGCAGGGTGGATGTACAAAGTTGGCCTTGAAGATATATTGGGATTTAAAAAGGAAGGAAACAGATTGTATATAAATCCATGTATACCGAGGAAATGGGATAAATATACTATTAAGTACAGATATAAAAATACCCGTTATAATATATTGATTAAAAATCCGTATAAAGTCAACAGAGGGGTTAATTATATAATGATTGACGGGAATAAAATTGCCGAAAAGTATATTTTATTGCAAAATGACGGAGGGGAACATCTCATTGAGGTAATATTGGGAAGTTATAGAGACAGTTAGAAGGAAGATATAAATCTAAATGTGTCCTTTGAAAAATGCAATTTCGCTTAGCCGAAATTGCATTTTTATGTATATAGGGGCAAATAGTTAGTGTAAAATTACAGTAGGGAAATAGAATATATTTCCATATATAGTTGAAAA